>Ga0208565_1001853_pt1 | contig 11943 bp, 10 predicted proteins | sample Sb_taG_7_FD_187706 | JGI IMG/M metagenome (GOLD analysis project Ga0208565, IMG submission 187706) | Peat soil microbial communities from Weissenstadt, Germany - Sb_50d_2_FS metaG (SPAdes) (version 2) | ecosystem: Environmental > Terrestrial > Soil > Wetlands > Peat | place: Germany...
CTGCAGCACCGGCTTGCCGCCCGGCGGCCCCGCAGGCTCGTAGTCAGCTGAGCGGCGTCCGCCAGTCACCGCTCGGGGAGGGGACTTTCAGTTCCCTCCCCTTAGCCTGCTGCCTGGTATCACCGTCACTGCGACAGGCTGCCTCCGGCGGGGCCCTCCGGCTCCAGGATGGGCGATCGCGCAACGTCGAGGTCCCTCGTGTGGCTGGGGTCGGTGCCGGGATGACCAGCCGGGTGGAGCGTGCGCGTCCGCGCAGGTCAGGGCACGCTCCGCGTGCAATTAACGTGCAATCAGCCAAGGCGGACAGGGGTCAATCACGGCTACTCGCGGTCGGTAAGATCCCCAGGTCAGCGACATTACGGCCCGTGTTCCCTCCAATTCCCAAGCTGATATTGCGGCTGGCCCCCTTTCCCCCGGAGGTCTCAGGTTCCGGGGAGCCCATAGACGACATCGCGGCCAGACTAGACGTGCCTAGCCCGCGCGAATAATGTGTGTTTTGAGGAAGCGTCCGCCGAGCAGGGCGTCGTACATCCGCGCCGGGTGCGGTGTCGTCGTATCGATCTCCGACAGCGCGAACCCGGTCTCCATCGCATCCTTCCCACCCGTTGTGACCTCGCGTCTGCCATCGTGCACCCGGCACCGGATCGCGGGAAGATGACGAACACGGACACAGACGGACACCGCCCTGCCGGGCAGCACGAAGGTTTCTGAAACCGGGCCAGCGCGTTCTGCGTGGCATCGGCGAGGTACTCCCGGATGAGGATTACGCGGACGTGTTCGCGGCGTCCGGCCGCCCGTCGGAGCCGGCGACGCGGATGGCGGAGATCCGGCGCGCGGCCCGGGAGGTGGCGGGCGCGGCAGAGGTGATCGCGGCGGAGTGCACCGCGGGCCCGCCGCGGTGCTGGCACTGCCGGGCTGCTGAGCGGAGCGATGGGCTAGCCGACTCGGCAGATAGGCAGTTTTCAGGCGCCGCGGTCACGCTCGGCGCCCGGTGGCCAGCACAGCCACTCCGCGTAGGACCTTGATTCATCCGGGCCGGGTTCCACGCCACCCGGCAGGGGCTGGGCGAACACGAGCACCGCGGTGGCCTGCAATTCGCTGCGGAGCAGATCGGCTTGGCCGGTCGCCTCGAAGCCCAGGGTCCACCAGTCCCGGCCGCGCGTGCGGACCTCGGTGAGTTCCACCTCGCACCGCGGCTCGCCGCCCAGCCCCGGGGCGCGCGTTGCGATACGCTCGCTGGCCAGCGGGAACCGGCTGATGCGCCGCCTCTTGCGTACCGGCCGCCAGCCGGCCGGGTCGGCGCTGTCCCGCCGGAGCTGGCCACAGGGAAAGGACCACTTCTGCCAGGACTCCATGCGCCCGCGGGCGCGGCCCGGCACCTCGAGGATTCCCGGGCTGCCGCAGTACACCTTCACCTCCAGTGCCCCGCCCCCGCGGACCTTCACCGACAGCCCGCGCAACTGCGGATCCAGCAGGTAGGTGTCCTCGCGTGATTCCACCGCTGCCGGGAACCCGGCGAACCATCCGGCTACCGCGTCCTCCAGCTGGCCCGGGAAGATCCAGCGCACCTCGAGGCTGCGGATTGCTTCGGTGAGCGGGTTCTCAGGCGGTTCAGCCGTCATCGTCGCATGCTCCTGCCCTGGCCTGGCCGGCCAGTTCGGTGCACTGCCGCCGCATGGCCGGGAAAGCGGCGGACCAGCGCACCCTCAGTGCTCCGGCCAGTAGCCGGGTGGCCTCGCAAGGACGGTTGCCAGGAATTCTTCCATCCTGGTTTCAGCCCGTGGTGGGTGGCGCCAGGCTAACTGGCGGGGGGGTGACCTGGCCTCACCCGGACTGGGTGCGCTGTCCCGCTGGCGGTGCGACGCGGCTATGAGCCGGCGAGCAACTGGTAGAAGTAGACGGCGCTGAGCAGGCTGATCGCGATGGTGATGATCCAGCCTGCGGCCTTCAGGCCTAGAGGGAGGGTGTGGCCGTTCATCAGGCGCTTGTCGGCGGAGACCGTCAGGAGCATGGCCAGGCCGAGGGGGGTGCCGACGGCGCCGACGATCCCGGCGGTGAATAGCAGCCGGATCGGGGACACCCCGGTGTAGGCCGCCGCGGCGCCCAGCAGCAGCGACAGGGCGAGGGCGGTGTAGAACAGCGGCGCCTCGCGCACCTTCAGCGACAGGCCGCGCCGCCAGTCCAGGTGGGCGCCGGTGGCATAGGCGGTGGTGGCCATGATGACCGGCAACGCGATCAGTGCGGAGGCCAGCAGCCCGAAGGCGAACAGGTCCCCGGCGAACGGCCCGGCGACCGGCCGCAGCGCCCGGGCGGCGCCTTGCGCGGTGCCGGCGGACAGGTGATGCACTCCTAGGGTGGCGCCGGAGGCGATGAGGATGAACCAGAACACCGCCACGGCAAACAGGCTCCCCAGCAGCGAGTCGATCTGCCGGGCGCGGTGCAGCCGCCAGGGCACCTGGTCCTCGGCCTGCCCGACGGTCTGCCAGAAGTACACGTAACCGGTCAGGGTGGTGCCGACCAGCGACATCACATCCGACAGGTAGCCTCTGTTCCACTCGATGTGCGGCACCAGGCTGCCGGTGGCGACCGCGCCCCAGTCCGGGCGGGCCAGCACCGCCGCGACCGCGTAGGCCAGCAGGCACAGCAGCAGGTACTTCAGCGCCCGCTGCATGACGTGGTAGCCGACGAACAGCAGACCCGCCAGCAGCACGATCGACAGGGGGACGACGAACCAGCGCCAGTCCTGGTGGAAGATAAGCCCGGCCGCCGCCGCGCCGCCCTCCAGGTCGGCGGCGATCGTGACGATGTTCACCGCCACGATCGAGATCAGCAGCGACCACCGCGCCGCCGGGCCCCGGGTCCTGGTGACGGCCGTCTGCAGGTCCACCCGCCCGGCCACCCCGACCCGGGTGGCGATGGACTGGACCACCGCGATCAGCGGGAACAGCAGCAGCGTCAGCCAGCCCAGCCCGTAGATGGTGCCCGCGCCGATGACCGCGATCGTGGCCACCGTCGTCGGATCGGCGTCGGAGGCGCCCGCGATCACGCCCGGGCCGATCGCCCGCACATAGTCCCGGGGACGGAGCGGCCGTGCTGCGGGCGGGGTGGTACCGGTACCTGCTATGGACAGATCAGCCCCTTTGATCCGCGAAACGGTGAACGGACCTGGGTGCCTCTTAGATTTCGGTCGTGGCTTCGGCCCTGCCGTCTTTCACCGCGGCCTGGAGCGCGGCGTAGTCGAGTTCGTTCTGGTCGGCGTAGGTTTCGGCGAAGTCGGCGATGGCCTGGTCGAACTTGGCCGAGCCGCCGAGGTAGGCGGCCAGCGCGATGCGGTCCCCGGAGCGGGCGTGCGCCCGGGCCAGGGTCCACCCGCACAGCCGGGCGTACAACGCCATGCCCTGCGGGAGCATCATCTCGATCGGCACGGAGAACTTCCAGTCCTTCAGCTGGCGGACGTAGAAATCGCGCTCCAGCCCGTCTTCGGGGTTGGCGACGCGGGTCCAGCCGAGGAAGATGTCGCTCTGGGCCTGCATCAGGTGCTGCCCGGCGACCACGCGCTCGCCCTGGTTGCTGTACTGGCTGCGCCCGGCGTACTCCGCCAGAACCGACGGCTGGGCCTCCTTGGCCTGCAGGAACAAGGGCTCGACCCCGTCCAGGGCGTCCATCAGCAGGACCCAGGCGCGGGTGCCGACGCTGCCGACCCCGACGACCTTGCGGGCCACCTGCACCATGGCGAACTGCTCGAGCAGGTGCCGCCGGTCGGACTGCAGGCTGCGCCGGTACTTGCCCAGCACGGTGTGGAGCAGCTTGTACAGCGCGTCGGCCTGCATGCCGGCGAAGATCTCCTCGACCGGGACGATCATCGGCGGGGTGCTGATGATCCGCCGCTGCCCGTCGACCACGGTGGTCAGCTTGTCCAGCGCCTTCGTGCTGTCGCTGGTGTGGGCCTTGGCCAGCAGCTTCTCGGCGACCTTGAACCTCTTCGCCTTGACCTGGGACCTGAATTCGGCGATGACCGGCTCGATATCCAGGTGCGCGTACCAGACGTCCATGAACGGCTGCTCCGCGAACTCGCGCATCGCGGTGCGGTAGCGTTCGGCCGCCGCCAGGGCGATCTTGCGCCGGTCCTTGGCGGGAAAGCCGCTGGCCCGTCCGGCCACGGCCAGGCTCGCGGCCAGCCGCTTGACATCCCACTCGAACGGTCCGGGCAGGGTCTCGTCGAAGTCGTTGACGTCGAAGACCAGGTTCCGCTCCGGCGAGGCGAACGCGCCGAAGTTCGACAGGTGAGCGTCCCCGCACAGCTGCACCCGCAGCCCTGAGGCGGGCGTGCCGGCCAGGTCCGCCGCCATCGGCAGCGCCGCGCCCCGGTAGAAGGTGAACGGGGACACCAGCATCCGCCCGTGCCGGACCGGCACCAGCTCCGGCACCCGCGACGCCGCCTGGCCCAGCAGCAGCCCGACCGGATCCCGCCCCGGGCCCGGCGAGAACTCGGCATTCGATTCCAGCGAGGCCACCGCCCTGGCGTCCTTGCCCCGGGCCACCCGGTCCGCGCGGCTCAGGTGCTCCACCGTCCCGGTCTGCCCCGGACCCCGGCCAGATGCCCGCGCACCAGACCTTCCAGCCGCGGCATCCTCAGTCTTAACCGTCATGGCCACTCCTTCGCGATGCGGCATCGTCTTGATGCCGTCCGATTGCCCTGATAGGGCGTGGCGCCTCGCTGGACTTGGCGGTGCGAGTACGCACTGCCCTTGCGCTGTTGTCCTGTGAGACCCCATGACGTCAGTCAAACTCGCGAAGGGGTGACCTGGCTTCACCCTGACAGGGTGCGCTATCTCACTGCCGAGAGCTAGCCGGGACGGCCGGTGAGGAGGAAGCGGCTGCGGGCGCGCATGCTGCGGACTATCTCGGCCGGAGCGTGGTCCGGGGAGCCCGCGTCGTAGGGCGGCTGGGGGTCGTACTCGATCATCAGCTGGATGGCCTGGGCCACCTCGTCGCCGGCGATCCGGCCGGCCAGGGCCAGGCCCATGTCGATGCCGGCGGACACGCCCGCCGCCGTCACGTACTTTCCTTCGAACACCACACGCTCGCTGACCGGTGTAGCGCCGAGGCGGCCGAGCTCGTCCAGGGCCAGCCAGTGCGAGGTCGCGCGGCGGCCGGACAGCAGGCCGGCCGCGGCCAGGATGAGCGACCCGGTGCACACCGAGGTGGTCCACACGCTCGTCTGGTCGGCGGCCCGGAGCCACTCGTGCACCGGGCCGTCCTGCATCTGGCCGTCCTGGCCGGGGCCGCCGGGCACCACGATGATGCCCGGATGCGGCACGTCGGGGAGCCCGGCCTCGGCAGACAGGAGCACGCCGCCTTGCTCGTCCCTGAACGGCCCGGGACGTTCGGCGACGAAGGCTACCTCCGCGCCCGGCAGTCCGCTGAGCGCCTGGTAGGGACCGATGGCGTCGAGAACGGTGAAGCGGTCGAAGAGCAGGATGGCAATCTGCATGACTCTCCTCAATCTTGCTTAGTCGTGCGTGTCAGTTGACAGGGCGGCGGGCCGGAAGCGGCGGCGGTACTCATCCGGGCTGACACCGAGGGTGCGCAGGAAGGCGCGCCGCATCGCCTCCGGCGTGCCGTAGCCGCAGGAGCGGGCCGTCTGCCCGACCCCGTCCGCGGTATCCTCCAGGCGGCGCCTGGCCGTCTCGAGCCGTACGCGGTCGACGTAGCGTCCCGGCGGCATGCCCACCTCGGCCGCGAAGGCGCGGGCGAACTGCCGCGGGGAGAGGCTGGCCTGGCTGGCCAGCGTTTCCACGGACAGGTCCGCGGCCGGGTGATCGGCGATCCACCGCTGCACGTCACGCAGCGGCTCCCGGTTCGCCAGCTGCCCGGCTAGCTGGGCGCTGAACTGGGCCTGGTTTCCCGGGCGACGCAGGAACACCACCAGGTGCCTGGCGATATCGAGCGCCGCGTCCCGGCCGAGATCGTCTTCCACCAGGGCCAGCGCGAGGTCGATCCCGGCGGTGACCCCCGCCGAGGTGGCGATGTTCCCGTCCCTGACGAAGATCGGGTCCTCCTCGACGCGGATCGCCGGGTACTTGGCGGCCAGCGCGCTGCAGTAGGCCCAGTGGGTCGTCACCCGCCGCCCGTCGAGCAGCCCGGCCTCGGCGAGCAGGAAGGCACCCGTGCACACCGAGACCAGGCGCTCCGCCCGGCGGGCGTGGGTGCGCAGCCACGCGACCAGCTCCGGGTCGGCCCGCCGGGATCCCGCTCCCCCGGGCACGATCAGCAGGTCCGGCCCGCCCGGGTCCGGCGGGTGATGACCGCCGGGCAGGCGGGGAACACCGAACTCGCGCAGGTCCTCGTCGGGCGTGATGCGCAGGCCGCTCGAGGTCCGCACCATCTCGCCGCCAAGGCTCGCGGTGCGGATGTCGTAGGCAGGGCCGTCGCCGTCCTGCGTCCGCCAGGTGTTAGCCCCGGTGAACACCTCGAGCGGGCCGGTAACGTCCAGGCTCTGCACCTGGTCGAAGAGGACCATCAGCACCGTGCGCATGTGTCTCAGTGTGGGCTCGCCCGGGCAATGGCAGCAATGACGAATATCCCACCTTTTATGCCATTACCCAGGCATGAGGATCCGGATGCCGGAATAGACAGATCGGTCTGTCCTGTTGTCGTACCCGACCGTCCGCGGACAGAGCACCGCGTCGCCGTCTACGAAGGAGACCGCCGTCGGCTGCGAATCCTCGCGTTAACTGCTCAGGCCGAACGCCCAGTTCAGGATGCGGGTGGCGTCGGCACGGTTGAGGTCGGTGATGGAACCGGGACTGTGCAGGGTGACGCCGATAAGGGAGTAGCCGTCCCTGGTGGCCTCGAACAGCAGGCACTGCCCGGCGGCGCCGGTGTATCCGGGCTTGATGCCGATCGCGCCCGGATAATAGCCGAGCAGCGGGTCGAGGTTCCGCCACAGGTACGCGTGGTGCCCGGGGCCGGCGGTGATCCGGTAGCTGCGCTGGTCCACGATCGAGCGGAAGAGCGCCGACTGCATCGCGACGCGGCCCATGGTGAGCAGGTTCGCGGCGGTGGAGTAGTTCGAGTACGGGGTCGGCCAGGGCAGCCCGTCGAAGTTGCTGAAATGGGTCCGGGTCATGCCCAGCAGCCGGGCGGTGGCGTTCATTTTCGCGACGAACGCCACCAGGCCCGGACCGTAGGCCTCGGCCAGCGCGTAGGCGGCGTCCGCGCCGGACGGGAGCAGCATCCCGTAGAGAAGCTGGCCGGCGGTGAGCTTGTCCCCCGGCCGCAGGCCGGCGTTGCTGGCGTCCCACTCGCGCACGTACTTGACCACGGCGGACGGGACGGTGATCTCCTGGTTCAGGTCGCCCGCCCTGATCACGACGAGGGCGGTCATCACCTTGGTGATGCTGGCCATGGGGCGTTCGGTGTTCAGGCCGCGGCTCCACAGCAGCCGGCCGGTGGCCGCGACCTCGATCGCGGCCGACTTGGCGCCGACACCGGCCGGGCCGGCGGCCGAGGACGCTGCGCTCGCGGCCGGGGCAGCGCTCGCGGCGGGGGCTGCGCTCGCGGCCGGGGCAGCGCTCGCGGCGGCGGCGGTTAGCGCCGCGCACGCGGCTAGGAGCACTCCACCCAGAAGCCTGGTCACCCGAACCGCCGGGTGGACGCGCGCCAGCATGGACACCCCGCTAAGTCGTGGCCGGACAACAGGGGCCAAGCCTGTCAGTTGCGGCGCGACCTCGCAATCGCCTCGCGTTAATCGGCTGGCCACGCGAAGACCGGGCCGCGGGCCCGGAGCGTGACTGCCGAGCCGACCGGGCGATGGGGCCCGCCGGTGATCCGCACCACGATCGGCCGGGCTTCGGCGTCGTTCCCGGGCTGGACGGACAGGACAGCGTCGTGGCCGTGGTAGCGGTAGGAGGTGACCCGGGCGGTGAGGCCATCCTCGTTCGGTCCAAGGTCTATCTGTTCCGGCCGGACCAGGACCGTTACCCGGCCTGCGGTCCCCAGCGTGGTCGCGGCGGGGTCCAGCGGCAGGGGGCCGAGCATCGTCTTCACGACGCCCTCGGCCAGGACCCCCTCGAGCAGGTTGGCGTCGCCGATGAAGCTGGCTAGCCCGGCGTCGGCCGGCCGGCGGTAGAGGTCTTCGGGCGGCGCGCACTGCGCGATCTTCCCGTCGCGCAGGACCGCGACCCGGTCGGCGGTGGACAGGGCCTCGTCCTGGTCGTGGGTCACCAGGACGGCCGTGGTGCCGGCGCGGCGGAAGATCTCCTGGACGTCGGCGCGGAGGCCAGCCCGCAGGCTGGCGTCCAGCGAGGCGAACGGCTCGTCGAGCAGCACCACGGCCGGCTCGATGGCCAGCGCCCGGGCCAGGGCGACCCGCTGCTGCTGGCCGCCGGAAAGCTGATGCGGGTACCGCCGCCCGAACCCGGCCAGGCCCACCGTGTCGAGCATGGCGTCGACCTTGCCGCCGCGGCGTTCCCTGGCGGTCAGCCCGAAGCCGACGTTGCCCGCCACCGTCAGGTGCGGGAACAGGGTGCCTTCCTGCGGGACGTAGCCGATGCGGCGCCGGTCGGGCGCGACGTAGGCGCTGGGGCCGTCGACCAGGACATCGCCGATGCCGATCGTGCCGGCGTCCAGGCGCTCGAAGCCGGCCAGCAGGCGCAGCAGGGTCGTCTTCCCGCTGCCGGACGGGCCGAGGATGGCCGTCAGAGACCCGGCGGGTACCTCCAGGTCCACGCCGGTCAGGACCGGGTGGGTGCCGAAGGCCTTATGCAGGCCGGTAACCGCGACTTGCCGCATGCACTCATCCTCGCGCTTGAACGGGGCGATTAAAGAACCGGCCCAGAACATAGCTTGGGACGGCCGCGACGATGATCATCACGAGGGCGAACGGCGCGGCCTGGCTGTAGGAGAGGTTGGACTGATATGCCCAGAACTGCGTGGCCAGCGTCTGCGTGCCGGTGGGGATGAGGAGCAGGGTGGCGGTGAGTTCGGTCACCGCGGACAGGAATACCAGGCAGAACGCGGCGACCAGGCCGGGCCCGGCCAGCCGCACGGTCACCCGGAACAGCACCTGGAGCCTGCGCTGGCCTAGGGACCTGGCCACCTCGTCCAGGCTGACCGGCGCCCGGACCAGCGACGCCTTGACCCCGACCAGCGCCAGCGGGAAGAACATGATCGCGTAGCAGGCGATGAGCAGCAGGGACGTCCCGTAGCCGAACCCGGCCGCGTAGCGCTCGGTGAAGTAGGACAAGGCGAACGCGACCACCAGGCCCGGCATGCCCAGGACCAAGTAGGTGCTGCGCTCGAGGAATTGCCGGGCCCGGCCGCTGTGCCGGATGGCCAGCAGGGCGACGGGGAACGCCATCACCGTGGCCAGCGCCGCCGCGGAACCGCCGTAAACAGCCGTGTGCCCGGCCGCGTCGAGCAGGGATACGTTGGCCCCGCCGGACAATGCCGGAGGCAGGCCGTCGGCCATCCAGTACAGCGTCGACGCGACGGGAAGGCCGAGCGCGAGCAGGACGAGCGCGGCGCTCGCGGCCAGCACCGGCCAGCGCGCCCAGCCCAGCTGCAGGGGCGGGTTCACGCGCTGGGCCATCGGGCCGGACCGGCTGACCCGGCCCCCGTCCCTGGTCATACCGCCGCGGAGCATGCCCTCCCCGGCCAGGACGAGCATGCTGAGCAGGACCAGGACCAGGGATAGCGCGCAGGAGGCGGCGAAGCTGTAGCCGTTGAACTCGCTGAAGATCTCCGTGGTGAAGGTCTGGTAGCCGAGGATCTCGAACGCGCCGTATTCGGCCAGCAGGACCAGCGCGACGAGCAGGCAGCCGCCCAGGATGGCGCCCTTGGCCTGGCCGAGCGTGATCCTGACGAAAGTTTTGATCCGGCCGGATCCCAGGCTCCGCGCGACCTCCTCCTGGCCGGGGTCGGCGCCGCGCAGGCTGGCCGCCACCGGCAGGTAGACCAGCGGGTAGACGGCCAGCGTCATCACGATGACCGCGCCGAGGAAGCCGTGCGCCCAGGTCCACAGTGAGTGCCAGCCGAAGCTCACCACGAAGTCCGGAATCGCGAGCGGTATGACCAGGAGCACGGCCCAGGCCCGGCGGCCGGGCAGGTCGGTGCGCTCGACGCACCACGCGCCGGCCGTCCCGATTATGGCGCACAATACGGTGACGGCCACCGTGAGCCGGACCGTGTTCCACAGCAGCGACCAGGTCAGCGGCCGGAAGATCAGGTGGAAGACGTTGCCGAACCCGGCCCCGCTGGCCTCGATCGCCAAGAAGGCCAGCGGCAGGGCCAAGACGGCAGCCACCAGGCAGCTGAGGGTGAGCAGGGCCACGGGCCGGTGGGCGCGACGTGGCGTGGCCTCCTCGCTCCGGTCGCCCTGGTCGCTGCGCCGATCGGCGAGCGTTCCGGCCGCGGCCATCAGCGCTCCTTGCCGTCGGCCCGGGTCACAGCAGGCCCGCCTGGCGGAGCAGGGCAATCGCCGCGGAGCCATCGCCGAGATCGGCGATCGTGATCGGGTTGGGCTGAAGCTGGGCAAACGGCGTTTCCGGAGCCGAGGTGGTCACCCCGGAGCCGAGCGGATACTCATAGCTCTGCTCGTTCCCTGAGGCGCGGCCGATGATCTCCTCGCCCTGCTTGCTGACCAGGAAGGCGAGGAACTTCTGCGCCGCCGCCTGGTGCTTGCTGTACTTCAGCACGGCCGCGCCGGATACATCGATCACGTAGCCGGGGTCGTGCGGGGCGAAGTGGGTGATCTGCGAGTGCATCGCTGAGGCGCCGACCTCGGCTTCGAGCCGGTACCAGTAGTACTCGTTGACGACGCCGAAGGCGACCTGGCCGCGGTTGACCTCATCGACGATCGTCTCGTTGTCCGGGACGATGTGGCTGGCGGCGTTGGACTTGATTCCCGCGAGCCAGGTGAGCGCGGCGGCCTTGCCATAGGTTCTCATCACCGAGGTGACGATCGGCTGGAAGTCGGTCTCGCTGGGGGCGAGGGCGAGCTTGCCCTGGTAGTTCGGGCTGGCGAGCTGCATGACGCTGGTCGGAAGCTGGCTGGCGGGAATCAGCGACGGGTTGTAGACGATCACGCTGACCCGGGCGGAAACCCCGACCCAGTCCCCTTGTTGCGAGTTGTACTGGGACGGCGTACGCGACAAGGTGCTCGGATCCACCGGAGCCAGCAGGCCCTTTTCCTGCAGGAACTCAAGCGCGGGCGAGTTTTCCGTGTAGAAGACGTCAGCCGGCGTGTGCGACCCCTGCACCGCGATCAGGTTGGCGAGCGTGTCCTCGTCATCATTGCGGACGTTGACGGTGATCCCGGTCTGCTTCTCGAACGCGGTGACCAGCCCGTCGGTGGTCTGCTCATGCTGGCCGCTGTAGAGGGTGATCGACTGCGCGGACGAGGCTGACGTCGCTGATGAACCGCAGCCGGCCAGCACCCCGCTCGTAGCGAGCGCACCGCAGGCCAAGGCCGCCACGGTGGCGGTTCGCCAGCGCATCAGGCGGCGGTGCGTCATGAGGCGGTTCATCATGAGGCGGGCGGATGAACTGCAGGCGCACACCAGCAAGACCACCAGGACGAGGGCTGCGCGGCCGGTCAGGCGGGCTGTGGTTCGGTTGGTCATCTACCTTCCCAGTGGTTATCGTCGCGCTTCATGACTCGGGCCGGGCTTAGCTTAGGCTAACCTAACCAGCAGTGCCCGTATCTTCCTGAGAAACGTGACTGTGATGTGACGCACTCGGCGCGCCGCGCTTACGAGAGGCTCACCTGGGAAATTGCGGCGTTGCGGTCGGCTTGTGGCTGACTAGCCGACCGGCGGACCTGGCAGGAGTGCGTTGATGACCCTGGCGGCGCGGTCGGGATCGGGATGCTCACCGGTGATAAGCCCCAGGTAGATGTAGGACTCCATGATGCGGACCAGTACGTAAGGCAGGTCGTCT
>Ga0208565_1001854_pt1 | contig 11936 bp, 15 predicted proteins | sample Sb_taG_7_FD_187706 | JGI IMG/M metagenome (GOLD analysis project Ga0208565, IMG submission 187706) | Peat soil microbial communities from Weissenstadt, Germany - Sb_50d_2_FS metaG (SPAdes) (version 2) | ecosystem: Environmental > Terrestrial > Soil > Wetlands > Peat | place: Germany...
CTGGCTCTTGCCCGGACATCAGGAAGTCGAGCGAAAGGCTTAGAACCCGACCGATGTCGAGAAGCTTATCCGCCCCGACGCTTCGTTTGCCATTCTCCAGGTCCGAAAGGAAGCTCTTGCTAATGCCCGCCTTTTCGGCGAGCACGTCTTGGGTCCAGCCCAACTCCAAGCGCCTCTTCTTGATGCGGTCACCCACCGCCTGCATCTTCGATTTCACCTCGTCCTCCATGCTAATGATACACGAACCGAGGGTCCGCAGCAATCGGTATGATCCTTTTTTCGTGAAGAAGATATATTGTCTGGCGAATAATCTTGCATAGCGAACATCGCCCGTGTAAACTTCATGTGTGTCGTACTTCGATTCGATCCGACATCGCACATGGAAACAGAGAAGATCACTCATGCGGCTACAAGGTGCCGTGATCAAAGAGCAGGGCGTGACGTTCGCTGTCGTGATTGTAAAGCGGCACGTCATCGACAACACGATCGACGCTAACCAGATGATCGCTGCCTTGCGACCATTCTTTCCGGGGTTGCCCGTCGTCCTGATGGCTCAGGACCATCGGGGGGTGCCCACCTACTATGGTCGCCATGATATCTCGCAGTTCATGGCTAACGTGCCCCTCGACTGTGTGCCTTGGGCTGAATACTCCGTTGGTTAGAACGCTTCGGGCGAAAGACCAACAATTGGGCCGGGTCGATCTGAGGGGCTTCGCGGGGTCCGGCCGGTTTCCGGTTTTCGCGACGTGCCCTTTGGTTATACTGGCCCATAGCATGAGCATTGCGCATCAAGGCAAAAAGAAGGACGGGCACCGCGAGTTTCATTCGTCGCGGAGGATGTCTTCAACCGCTTCATCGCCGCGGCCCCTCAACCGCTTCATCGCCGCGGCCCCATTGAAGATTCGCTCCGGGCCCTTGCAACCAAGACCCGAATGGGGCGGCTTGGTGGAGCCTGGTGGCGCAGGCCCCAGGCCAGAAAGGAGCGATCATCCCCAGCTCTTCCGAGCCCCGGAGGGTCGACACCAAAGCTCTGACGACGGACGCTTCATTGCCCGTGTGGGGTACGAGGCAGGGGATCGGATTGTCCCATCGCGGCGACCTGGGGCTGGCGCCTCCAGGCTGGTTCGGGCACGGTCTCCTGACTGTAGGCGTGGAGCGTGGAGCGTTATCTCCCTTCCTTCGGCTTCACCGGCCATCGGTCACCGCCCACTATTCCCTCGCCACTCGCCCTCCCAGTCCCCGACCGTCGGTGCGTCACCTGAAGACCCGCGCCGAACGAAACAAATTCGCAGCGAAAGCGGTCGGGATCAGAGGGCGGTCAAGACCAACTTTGCAGCATGCCAGGCTGGCGTCGGCCGCCAGTGGGAATGGCAACGCGGCACCCACCATGGGGCTCAGGAAGCAGCTCAGTTCAATTGCAGCACCTGGTTCATTCGCCGGACGACGTCCTTCATGGCGGCCAGGTCGCCGTAATCAACCTCGGCGGTGATCCAGCCCTCGTAGCCGACGTCGATCAGTGCCTCGTGCACCGCCGCCCAATCAATCTCTCCCTCGCCAAGCCTGTAGTCAAACCGCTTGGGCTTGGCGTATTCCTTGATGTGGATTTTCAGGATGCGCTTGCCCAGCTCGTGGATCCATTCCTCGGGATAACCGTACTCGACGACATTGCCGACATCGAAATAGGCACCGACCGTGGGACTGCCGAATTCATCAATGTAGCGGGCGAACTCGACGGGGCTCAGCAGGAACTTGTTCCAGACTTCCTCGATGGCAATCTTGACGCCGGCCTGCTCGGCAACGGGGATCAGCTTGCGAATGTTCTCCTGGGACCGCGCATACGCGTCGCGGTAGGAGACCTTCTTGTTCACCAAGGCCGGAACGACCAGGACGGTGGTGCCACCGTAGGCCTTGCAATCGAGGAACGCCTGCTGGATTGCGGCCATTCCACGCTCGACGACCTTGGGATCGGGGTCGGACAGGGGCTGTTCTTGCCAGTGTTTACTGCCGCTGACCCCGTGGATCACCAGGCCGGTCTTGTCGCGCGCGGCCAGAACCTCCTTGAGATCGAGCTGGCTGGGACTGATCAGCTCGACGCCTGCGAAACCGGCCTCCTTGAGCAGTTGAAAGGCGGGCAGGACGGGCCCCTTGGTGACGTTGCCAAGCATGAATGCCTTTTGCCACCGCCCGGGACCCGACTGCAAAGTTGCTCGGGCCGCAGTGCCCTGGGGCACGGCAGCGCCTGCAAGGGCAACGGCGCTCGCCTTGAAAAACGTTCTTCGGTCGATGCTCTTCATCTTCGCGACCCCGGGAGAATGAGGAGGAATAAGGCGCAGATTTCGGCTCACTGCAGCGACTCCGCCAGCTTGGCCTCGAGTAGTTCACCGACCAGCGCCGGGTTGGCCTTGCCGCCGGTCTGCTTCATGACCTGGCCGCGGAGGAAGCCCTTGACCGCCTCGGGCTTCTTCTTGCCGCGCTTCAGCTCATCGATGGCCTGGGGATTGGCCGCAATTGCGGCGTCCACCGCGGCGGCGATTTGATCGCGGTTGGACACCATCCGGTAACCGCCGATCTCGATGATGATCTCGGCCGGGTCGCCCGTCTCGATCATCCGGCCCAGGATCTCACGCCCCTGGTTGGTGTTCAGCTCGCCCCGCTCGACCCGGTTGATCAGGTCGGCCAGAGCCGCGGGTGCAACCGGAAACTCGGCCACGGACATTTTCTTCTCCTTGATGGTCCGCAGCACGTCCTGCTGGATCCAGTTGCTGGCCAGCTTGTACTGGCCGGTGGCGCGGGCCACGGCGTCGTAGTAATCGGCAACGTCCTGTCCCTGTTCGACCAGGACGTTGGCGTCGTAGGGAGACAGGCCGTACTCCGATTCAAACCGGTCGCGGCGGGCCGCCGGAAGCTCGCCGATCGACTCGCGGATCCTGGCCAGCCAGGCAAGATCGGCGACGACGGGAACCAGGTCGGGCTCCGGGAAGTACCGGTAATCGGCCGCGGTCTCCTTCTCGCGCTGGGGCTTGGTAACCTCTTCCACGTCGCTCCAGCCGCGGGTGGTCTTGGCAGCGTCCTTGATGGTCAGGCCATCGTCCCGCCACTTCTTGTATTGCCGCTCGATCTCATAGATCAGTGCCTTCTCGACGGCGCGGAAGCTGTTGAGGTTCTTGATTTCCACGATCGGCGTGGCGATCGTCTTGCCGTCCTTGTGGATGTGCAGGTTGACGTTGGCGTCGCAGCGCAACGAACCTTCTTGCATCTCGCAATCGGAGACTCCCAGGTACCGCAAGGTGAGTCGCAGCTCCTCGAGACAGCCGCGCGCGTCGGCCGGGCTGCGGATATCGGGCTCGGTGACGATTTCCAGAAGCGGGATGCCGGCCCGGTTCAGGTCCACTTCCGAGAGCCCGCCGGCCGCGTGCATGAGCTTGCCGGTGTCTTCCTCGAGATGAACCCGCGTCAAGCCGCACCGGCCGCCGCCCCCGCCGTCCTTCCGCTCGGGGATCGCGATCCACCCCCCATGCGAGAACGGCAGGTCATACTGGCTGATCTGGTAGTTCTTCGGCAAATCGGGGTAGTAGTAGTTCTTGCGGTCCCACTTGGTGAACGGAGCAATTTCGGCATGCAGCGCGACGGCCGTCTTGAGCGCCAGTTCGAACGCCTTGCGGTTCATGACCGGCAGCGTCCCGGGCAGGCCCAGCGACACCGGATCCGTCTGGGTATTCGGCGGCAGCCCGAACTCGGTACCGCACCACGAGAACATCTTGCTCTCGGTCTGGAGTTGAACGTGAATCTCGAGGCCGATGATGATGTCGTAGTCCATACTGATCCCTAGGATCTGTTGAGCAGTTCCGTCAAGTCCGTCAAGTCATGTTCATCTTCGAAGTTGGTTGCATCCCAGTAGATTTCTTCAAGGCTCTCAACTTTATGAATGACCAGGCTGACGTAGTACGTGATATGCGGGATCTCCGGCATTGCACGCCGAATTTCCTCGAAAGCGTCCGCATACAAGCGGCGCTCGTCGACCGGGTGATCCGTCCCCAGCCGGAGACGAATCCGATCCGTTGCTTCGTCATAAGTTCCCGCAAGAGCAAAATCGTCTGGCGGAATGCCCTGTTTCAGGGCTGCCTTCTGAACCGCCTCGGATAATCTCCGCGCGATGATTCTCAAGGAAGTCTTGATAGCCATGTCCACACTCCATCACGCGGGTTGTCGAGAGCGTTGAGTTGCTCATTCAGGTCCGCCGCTTTCAAGGCACTCCCTGGAAGGTATCGAATCTGGTTGAGTCGCTCCCTGGCAAATCTAACAAGAATGTCCCAGTTCTGGCGAATCCCGTCGTTGGCGGGGTCGGCCAGTGTGCCTAGCAATCCCGTGAATATGATCAGTTCATCGAGTTCATGAGTCTTGCAGTGCCCGGGCAGGAGGTCGATGCCTAACCTCCTGCAGATGATCGTCTTGATGCGAATTTCGAGGGCATAGATTCGCAGGGTGAGGGAGGTTGCTGGGAAGCTCGCAGCAAGTGCCTTGGCCTCTTTTTCACGCTCCTGCCAGGCCTTATCGAGATTGTCCAGGGTCGTATCATCCATCAGGCCCATGCGCGAGCCGCCGCCTCCCCGGCTCATTCCTTCACCCCCGGCCGCTTCAGATGCCAGTCGGTCGCCCGCTCGAAGACGCGGGCGGTGCGCAGCAGTTTCTCCTCGGCGAAGGCCGGGGCAAGGAGTTGCAAGCCGATCGGCAGGTTGGACTCCGGATCCGTATGGCTATTCGGCGGCAACCCGAACTCGGTGCCGCACCACGAGAACATCTTGCTCTCGGTCTGAAGCTGAACGTGAATCTCGAGGCCGATGATGATGTCGTAAGGGTGATCCATAAGGTAACCTCAGACCGGAGTTTTCAGATCCCAGACGCGCTTTCAACTCGCGGCCGGGGTGAGGAAGTCACGGTCCAATACTCGTCGAAGGCAGGACCAATGCCGTAAAGACCACCCTTGTCGACTCTGGATTTGCTTCTGACAAGGAGATTGAAGTATCGAAGAATCGCTGGATCCTCCTTGAAGTGCTCGATCAGGAATTGCCAGACCGCGTGATAGTAAGCATCCTCTTCGGACTCACCGATCTGCCGCGACACAAAGATCAAAAGGACGACATCCCAGTCGGCATTGATATTATAATAGATCCAGTAATCGTTCAGTTTCCATTGTTTCGTTTCGGCGAATCTCGTGAGTGCGTTGGCGACATCCCTCACGATTCGCTTCATGGCAATTTCTGGATCCATGAGATAACTCCGTGGTTCGGATCCTGGAGGTAATCGAGGAAGTCGGTCGTATCCTGCTTCGTCCAGTTGGAATCTGATGAATACCGCAGCTTGCTCAAATCACGAGAGAGCGCCAGCACCTTCGTCCAGTCCTGCCCGGTCTTGGAATCCTTGAACTGGGGATCGTCAATGACCTGCCGCAGGCCCGCGAATGTGGCCAGTCCGACAAGATCATGGATCTCCAAGATCTTTGGCATCTGGCTGAGTCTGAGAATGCCACATACTCTTGTTTTCAGGAGAATCTCAATAGCGTACAGACCGGAGGAAATGGCCGCGGCGTTGCGGCCGCTCGAGAATAAGGCATTAGCATCTTCCAATCGATCTTTCCACGCGTCTGCCAGTTCCCTGGCTGATGCGCTAAACGATCTGAACTTGTCATCCTGGCCCATTATACCACTCCCGGCCGCTTCAGATGCCAGTCGGTCGCCCGCTCGAAGACCCGGGCGGTGCGCAGCAATTTGTCCTCGGCGAAGGCCGGGGCCAGGAGTTGCAGGCCGATCGGCAGGTTGGACTCCGTCAGGCCGCAGGGAATACTCAGGCCGGGAATGCCGGCCAGGTTGGCCGTGATCGTGTAGATGTCCGAAAGGTACATGGCCAGGGGGCTCGCGGTCCGCTCGCCCAGCTTGAAGGCCGGGGTGGGCGAGGTCGGGCCAATCAGCACGTCCACTTCCTTGAAGGCCGAGTCGAAGTCGTTGCGGATCAGACGGCGAACCTTGAGGGCCTGGTTGTAATACTGGTCGGCGTAGCCGGCCGAGAGCACGAACGTGCCCAGCATGATCCGCCGCTTGACCTCCGCGCCGAACCCCTCGGCACGGCTGGCCATCATCATCCTCACCATCGGGGCCAGGTTCTCCTCCCCCGGATACCTGGGCGAGAAGTCCGCGGCGCGGTGGCCGTAGATCGTGCCGTCATAGCGGGCCAGGTTGCTCGAGCACTCCGCCGGAGCGACGATGTAATAGGCTGGAATGCCCGATCGGGAATAAGGCAGCGAGACCTCCTTGAGGGTGGCACCGGCCTGCTCGTAGACCCGGATGGCCTCCCGGATGGCCGACTCGACTTCGGGGTCCAGCCCCTCACCGAAGAACTCGCGAACCACGCCGATGCGGAGCGATTCAGGGGGGGTGTCAAGAGTCGCAGGGTAGTCGGGAACGGAATCGTCCACACTGGTCGAGTCGCGCGGGTCGTGCCCCGCGATGGCTTTCAAGATCAGCGCCGTGTCCGCCAGGTCGTGCGCGAAAGGGCCGATCTGATCGAGCGAGCTGGCAAAGGCGATCAGGCCGTAGCGGCTGACCCGGCCATAAGTGGGCTTGAGCCCAACGATACCACAGACCGCGGCCGGTTGCCGGATGGACCCGCCGGTATCGGAACCAAGCGCAAGCGGGGCCAGGCTGGCGGCCACCGCGGCGGCCGAGCCGCCCGACGAGCCGCCGGGAACCCGGGCCTCGTCCCAGGGATTCAGCGTCGGGCCGTACGCGCTATTCTCGGTGGACGACCCCATCGCGAACTCGTCCATGTTCGTCTTGCCGAAGAGGATGGCACCGGCCTGCTTGAGGCGGCTTATGACCGTGGCATCATAGGGGGGCCGGAACGTCCGGAGCATCCGGCTCCCACAGGTCGTCGGCTCCCCCTCGACGCAGATTAGGTCCTTGATCGCCACCGGAACGCCCGCCAGTGGACCGACCGGGTCACCGGACTGGCGCCGCTTGTCGATCGCGCGGGCCTGACCGAGAACGTGGTCGGGATCGAGATAAACGAACGCGTTGAGGCGTTTCAGCCGAAGGGCGCGGTCGAGCAAGCCTTTGACGATCTCTTCGGAGGTGATGGCCCCTTGCTCCAATTCGGCAAGCAGAGAAGTCGCGGTGGCACTGTTCATCAATCTGAGTCCTGTACTTGGGCTCGAGTCCAGACCGGCCGCTCACCGGGCACGTCGTGGTTCGCGTCGCTGTCGCCGGCCCGTGAGAGGGGGTGAGCAGCTCACTCCAGGACCGCCGGAACCAGAAAGCTCTCCTGGTTGCGCTTGGGCGCATTCTGGAGCGCGGCTTCGCGGGGCAGGGCGTCACCGCGGACGTCGTCGCGGAACACGTTGCGGACCTCGATGCCATGGGAAAGCGGTTCCACGTCGGTCGTCTCCAGTTGCTGAAGCTGAGCGACGTAGTCCATGATCGAATTCAATTGCCCTGTGAACATTTGCAGCTCGTCGGGGCTGACGCGCAACCGGGCCAGAAGCGCCACCTTCGCGACATCGTCGATCGTCAATGACATGGGGTTATCGGTTCTCCAACGGAATCCGTTCGAGCGGATTGGATGCCTGCTTCCGGGACGGGCCGCGCTGCAGCGTCCGCAAGCCAATGACGCCAGTCTGCCAGATTCAGCCGGGGCCTTCAAGGTTCGCCCACCGCGGTTCGCTCGCACGCAACGGCGCCGGGCGTTTGACGATGGCGGGTATCCTATTCTATGATTTGGAATCCATTCCGCATCTTGGCTTCTGGCCGGCGGAAACGGCCGCTCACAACTTTCCGGACCAGGAATCGACTCCATGAGTCTGCACGGACCAGTTGCGATCATCCTTGCCGCGGGACAGGGCAAGCGAATGAAGTCGGACAAGGCCAAGGTGCTGCACGAGGTCTGCGGCCGGCCGATGATCGGCTACGTGGTCGACGCCGCCCGCGGCGCAGGAGCCCGGACAATCATCGTCGTCATCGGCTACGCCGCCGCCCAGGTCCTCGAAAGCCTGCACGACGAGCCCAACATCCTCTTCGTGACACAGTCCGAGCAGCTTGGAACGGGCCATGCCGTGAAGATTTGCCGCGCGATCCTGGCCGATTATCAGGGCCCTGTCATGGTCCTGGTCGGCGACGAGCCGCTCTTGCGGCCCGAGCCCCTGGCCGATCTCCTGGCGCGCCAGGAGCATGATGAGGCGGCCTGCCTGCTGGGTACAGCCAAGGTACATGACCCGATGGGGTTCGGCCGGATTCTCCGCGATTCCGCCGGCAGGTTCCTCCGCATCGTCGAGGAGCGCGATTGCGCCCCCGAGGAGAAGGCCATCCGGGAGGTGAACCCGAGCTGCTACGTTTTCCAGCTTCCCTTGCTCTGGGATGCTCTCGATCAGATCGGCACCAGCAACGCTCAGCACGAATACTACCTGACCGACGCCCCCGAGCGGTTGCTGGCCATGGGGCACAAGGTCATGGCCCTGAACGTGCTGCGGGCCGACGACATTCTTGGCGTCAACACCCGCCAGCACCTTGCCCAGGCAACAACCGTCATGCAGGCGAGAATCCAGGACCACTGGATGACCGAGGGAGTCACGATCGTCGATCCCCATAACACCTACATCGACGGCCGGGCCACGATCGGCCGCGACACGGTGATTCACCCGTTCACCGTGATCTCGGGCCAGGTCAAGATCGGCGCCGGGTGCCAGGTCGGACCGTTCACTCACTTGCGCGATGGCACCGTGCTCGAAAACGATGTCCAGGTCGGCGCCTTCGTCGAGGTCAGCCGGTCGCACATCGACTCCGGCACCATCGCTCGCCACCTTGCCTACCTGGGCAACGCGGCCGTGGGTCGCGACGTGAACGTGGGCGCGGGAACCATCACGGCCAATTTTGACGGCAGCCGCAAGCACGAGACCAAGATCGGCGACAGGGTCCGCATCGGCGCGGGGGCCGTGATGGTCGCGCCGGTCGCCATCGACCATGACGCCGTCATCGGTGCCGGGGCGGTGATCACGCGCGGCAAGCACATCAAGAGCGGCGACACGGTCGTTGGGGTTCCCGCCCGCTCACTCTACGCCCGGACCGACGATCGCTAGGCGGTCCCGAGGGCTGGTCGATCCCCCAGCTCAAACAGGGAATCATGGCGCAGGAGATAGATTGATGGAAGAAGGTCCTGAACCTCACGAATGGGTGGAAAAAGCCGCCGAGGAACATCATCACGGCCATGAACACGGCTCGGATGCTCGAGGCAGCGAGATGATCGTTTCGGCCGTCACCGCCGCGGTGCTTGCCGTGCTCGCCGCGATCGGCTCGATGCTCTCCGGACATGCCGTCAACCAGGCGATCCTGGAACAGACCAAGGCCACCGACCAGTGGGCGTTTTACCAGGCCAAGAGCACCAAGAGCCATGTTTACCAGGTCGGTGGTGAGCTCATCAAAGCCCTGTCCGTGCCCCAGAGCACAACCGCCAGCGATTCCCCTGAGCCCTCGCTGCGGCACTTCCAGGAGGAAACCGAGCGCTACGACCGCGAAAAGGAGGAAATCAAGAAAGAGGCTGAGCACCTGGAAGCCGAAAGCCAGCACGAGTTTCACAAGCACCAGCAGTTTGCCCTGGGCATCGCCTGCTTCCAGGTGGGCATTGTCCTGGCCTCGGTCTCGATCCTCGTCCGCATCCGCGCCATCTATTACCTGAGCGAGGTCGCCGGAGCCGCCGGACTGGTCTGGACCGTGATGGGGCTGCTGGGCTAGCTTGCGCATGTCAGAAGCACGGTCTTCTGCTGAACGAATCCGATTGAACCAGGAAGACAATGGCCACCGTCACGATCGAAGTTCCCGACGATGCCTTCAAAGCGCTGCATCGCTCTCCCCAGGAACTGGGCCGGGAGATCCGACTGGCTGCCGCGATGCTCTGGTACTCTCAAGGCCGAATCTCACACGAGAAGGCCGCCCAGATCGCGGGGGTGAGCCGAATAGACCTTATTGATGCACTGGCAGCAGCCAGGCTACCGGCTTTTTCTCTCTTGGTCTCTCTGGGGTCAGACTTGGTTCTGGTCTCTCTGGGGTCGTCTCTCTGGGGTCAGACTTGGTTCTCGTCTCTCTGGGGTCAGACTTGGTTCTTGGTTTTTTCGGGACGGGACCGGATCGGGCAAGAAACCAAATACCCAGTCTGACCCCGGGGATTAACCCAGTCTGACCCCGGGGATTAACCCCGGCAAAAAGGCTCGTAGAGACCCCTTGTGCCGGTTTTCTGTTCCGCTGCTACTCACGCCCCTGAATCGCTGGCCCGCGCCAGGGCTCATTTGGTCTTCTTGTTGATCGTCCACTCGATGAGACTGTTCGAGTTGTCGTCAACGGCGGCGAGGATCTGATTTTTGTGGCTCGTGGACCCGATCGCCAGGCCGAACGCGCCGCCGGCAATACCCGTGTCATCGATTTGCAACTGTGCGACGAATGTGCCCTTCGTCGCTTTGCACTGAGGCGGTTGGTACTCGAGGATGAGATTGAAGGGGGGAGGTGGCGCAGTGGGGAGGATGGCATCGCCGTTGGTCACGAGCAAGTGGCCATTGGACGCCAGGGCCAAGGAGAGCGGCCCGTTCAGGTGACCGTCGTTCTGGGCGAAGACCGTTCCCGTTCCACTGCTGGATGTCGCCTTCAAGGGGTGGGAGACGGTGAAGATTGCGTTGTCGGCCGTCGAGGCCACATATAGGACGTGATGCCGGGCGTCGAAGGCCAGGCCCTGCGGGCCAACAACCAGCGCGGCCGAGTTGGTCCCGAATGCGTAGCCACTTGCGACCACGGTCGCATCCATGAACTTCGGCAGCTTGCCATTTTTAAACGTCCTCATGTCGATTCGCGTCACCGTGCCGTTCAGGACGTTCGAGACGAACACGTGGGACGTCGACCCTTGGTTGACGATCGTCAGACCCCAGGGGCCATCGAGATTGTAGAGGGGGTTCGAGGCGTCCAGGGTCTCCTTGAGATTGCCGTTGCGGTCGAGGATCAGGAGCGAGCCTGGGGCGACTGTGGCCGTGCCGTTCACCATCGTGCGCGGGGTGTTGCCGACGATGATGAACCCGCCCGGCAAGACCCCCAGTGCCGTATTCAGCCCTAGGCCCTGGGGTCCCGTGTAGAACGTCGTGGTGTTTCCAGCGGGGTCGATGCTGACGATGCTCACGCCCGTGGCCTGCACGCTCGTGCCGGTGCTCACGCCGTTGAAATCCGAGACCAAGATGTCGCCGGGCTTGAGTTTCCCACCGGCAGGGAAGTCCTTGGGGATGAATGCGACGCCGTAGGGATTATTATCGCCGTTGGCCGCGACGGTCGTCGGCTGCGGCGACAGGAGCGTCAGATTTTGCAAGATGGACTGGGACGTCGGGTGTGCCCGCAGCGCGGAGATCTCCGCTTGCGGGGTGAACATGGAGCTCAACAGCGCGCGGGCTTCGAGCCCTTCGAGGGTCGGGCGGGCGGCCCGCGACCGGGCCGTCTTGGGACGTTGGGTCATTGCTGGCGCTCTCCTTACCGAATCACGACTTGGGAATTGTGGCTAAACAATAGAGTCACCGCAAGGGGATCGGGATGCAATAATTTTTCGGAAATTTTCGAATATCCTCAAGTTTGTTGGTCTTGTGGCGGCTCGGATGACGCGCCCGGGGCCATCGCGTCCCGGGGCGGGCAGCCATGGCGGCCGTCGCCATCCTGGAATGGAGGGCAGCCCAAATCGAAAGGCTTTTCATCCTCCAAATTCCCGAAACGCACTCACTGCGGTCAGCCGACATTGAGCCTCTTGTAGAGCTCGACATAGTGCCCGAACAGCTCGTCGTAGACTCCGGCGTTGGCCGGGTTGGGCTCGACGGTTTTTTCGATGGCGACCATGGCCCGGGCGGCCTCGTCGAAGTCGCGGTAAGCCCCGGC
>Ga0208565_1001857_pt1 | contig 11927 bp, 8 predicted proteins | sample Sb_taG_7_FD_187706 | JGI IMG/M metagenome (GOLD analysis project Ga0208565, IMG submission 187706) | Peat soil microbial communities from Weissenstadt, Germany - Sb_50d_2_FS metaG (SPAdes) (version 2) | ecosystem: Environmental > Terrestrial > Soil > Wetlands > Peat | place: Germany: Weissenstadt...
GACTGGAGCCGCCCGTATCCTCGTGCCGGCCGATGCGTTCCACTGCCGTCGTACCAGTGGCAACGCGAGCGTTGCTGGATGGAACCGACGGACCCGCACAGCCACGCTTTGTGGGCGCCAGGTTCGCGCCTCGAAAGCGGCTCGCATCCGCTGCTCGGGCGGCACTTCAAATCGGCCGATCCCGGCGGCACGCATTTCTGGGAAACCACTCTGGACCGGACGGTGGTCCCCTGGCTGGACGACCACCGCATCCAAGGCGTCGCGCTCCTCCCCGCCTCGGCGTTCATCGAGATGGCGTTGGCGGCGGCCACCGCAGCCTTCGCTTCGACATCGCTGGTCTTGCGGAACATGGTGCTGCGGGACATCGATTTTCACGCCGCGCTTTTCTTTCCCGAGGCTGGGGCGCGCACGGTTCAGGTGATTCTTGCCCCGAGCGCCGATGGCGAGGCCAAGGTGGGTGCCCGCAGCGGCACCACCAGGGCTCCGGGTGCTCGGACCCCGGCGCGCCGCGTGTCGGGCTGACGCCTGCCCAGGCGCTCTCGGCGAGCAAGTATTCGCGAATGTCCGATGATGCGATCTTCCATGTGGCGGGGGGAACCGGTGAGGCCGAAAGGATGCCGCGACCCCCCTTCGTGCGAGCCCTTGTTCGTGTCGCGAGGTGGGTCGACCCAGAGGACAACCCGTCGGGGGTCGTCTACGGGACGATCGCGGTCGGAGCTCTGCTCGCGGCGGAGAGCACGCTTCGGGATACGTACGCGGAGACGATCGGCGCGACGCTCATCGCGCTGGCGATGTACTGGCTCGCCCATGCCTACTCCGAGGTGGTGGGGCACAGGCTCGCGGCTGCCCCGATCCACCTCCTCGACCTCGACAAGCCCGACGACGGCCGGGGGTCGGCCCGACCCGACCATTCGCTCTCGGCAGCCGCTGTGGGGAGAGCGCTCGTGCACCAGTTGGCGATCGTCAAAGGAGCATCGATCCCGACAGCTGCGCTCGTGATCTGCTGGCTTGCACGTGTGAACCTGACAACGGCGGTCGGAGCTGCCCTGTGGAGCAGCGCGGGCACACTCGGGTACTTCGAAGTCGTCGCGGCGATGAGCGCGCGTGGCCGTTGGCACCGCATCGTGCTCGAGTCGCTGTTCGGGGTCACGCTGGGCGCCGGGATTCTCCTGCTGCATACCGTCATCCGACATTGACACGTCCTCTTCCTCTCCTCTTCTTCCTCTCCTCTTCTTCCTCTCCGTTGGCGGGCTCCCTCAACGCGCCCACAACCTTCGGCGGCCTCTGCTGTATTCGGGGAGTTAGCGACACACCCCGCTGAGAGGCTGGGTGCGTGCTCGAGACCCTTCGGCGCATAGACAAGGAGCTCTCCGAAGAGCTCGCGTGCTTCGAGCCCGAGCGCGTCTCCGGCTCGGATGCCGCCTGTGTCTTGGAAGTCGCCTGCGCGATCGAACGCCGCGCGGCTTCCCTCAAGTTGCTCGCCACCAAGCGCGCGGCGGAGTCGCGTATCTGGAAGGAGGAGGGGCATCGCTCGGCTGCGAGCTGGATGGCAGAGCTCTCCAAGTCCTCCTACGGCGAGGCGCTCGGCTCGATCGAGACCGCCGAGCAGGTAGCCGAGCTCCCCCGGACCGCAGATGCCCTTCGAGGCGGTGCCCTCTCCAGGGCTCAGGTGAAAGAGCTCGCCCAGGTGGCCTACGAGCATCCAGAGCAAGAGATCGAGCTTCTTCGGGTGGCCCAAGAAGGTTCGGTGAGGAAGCTGAGGGACACCGCCAGGTACCTAAAGGCAAAGGCCGCCTCGAAGGAGTCGGAGATCGCCCGGTACAGAGCCGTCCACCGCCGTAGGTACCTGCGTCACTGGTTGGACCCAGACGGTGCGTTCCACCTCGATGCGAGGCTCACCCCAGACAACGGAGCGAGGCTCTTGGCCTCGATCCAACAAGAGGCAGACCTCATCTTCGAAAAGGCCAGGGAGTCCTCCGACCACGAACCCGCCCACGCCTACGCCGCAGATGCCCTCGTCGCCCTCGTGACAGGCGAGCGCACATGCTCCACGTCCAAGAGGACCCGATCGAAAAGGTCCCACGGCGCTACCGGAGTGGTGAGGATCGACCTTGCCGCCCTCGAGCGCGGCTATTCGAAGGGCACCGAGATCTGTGAGATCCCAGGTGTCGGCCCGGTCCCCGTCGCTCATGCGAAGAGAGTCCTGGGCGACTGCTTCTTGAAGCTTCTCGTCACAGACGGCGTCGACGTGCGCAATGTGTGCCACGTGGGAAGGACCATCCCGGCCCATTTGATGAGTGCCCTCGAGGAAAGAGACCAGGCCTGTGTGGTACCCGGGTGCGAGGTGATCTACGGCCTAGAGGTCCACCACTGGAAAGAGGACTTCGCAGTGTGCAAAGTCGCGAGCGTCGACGGGGTTGCGCGGGTGTGCACCGGGCACCACGACCAGATCACCTACGAGGGTTTCCAGCTGGTCGGAGGACCCGGTAAGTGGAAGTTCATACGCGCGCCGGGTAAGCAACGACCCGACACCTAGTCGCGGAGCGGCCGCCGAGTTCCCGAGGCGCCGAATCGCGAATTGGAAAGGGTGCGCTATTACGGCAACGGGACGCGCCACTCGACCCTCGTCCCGCGTTTGCCGGCCGGCCCCACCGACATCGATCCCTTACGCCCCTGGGCTCGCGCGCGCAGGTTTGCGATTCCGCTCGAGCGAGTTGCCCCCGCGAGCCCTTTGCCGTCGTCAGTCACCGTGATCACCAAGTCGTCGCGCACTTGGATCCGCACCTCCACAGTGGAAGCCTCCGCGTGACGCGCCGCGTTGGACAACGATTCGCGCACCACGGCCAGCACATCGGGAACCATCTCCTCGGGAACCCGGGTGTCGACGGGACCGTCGAATTGAAGCCGAGGTTGAAACCCGAGGCTCTCCGCAGCCATCGACGTTACGTCGAGGATTCGCGACCGCGTGCTCGATTCCACTCGCTCGGCGGCTCGGATCTCGAGTGAGAAGATGGTCGACCGCACGTCGCGAATCGTGGAGTCGAGCTCCTCGACGGAGTCGTTTATGCGCTCGAGCGCCCTCGAGTCCAAGATCGAGTGCGTGGCAGCCTGAAGCGCCATACCCACCGCGAAAAGCCTTTGGATGACGTGATCGTGCAGGTCGCGCGCGATTCGCTCACGGTCGGCGATCAGTGCTAGCTGGTCGCGGTCGCCCTGCGCGGCGGCGAATTCGAGAGCTATCCCCGCCTGCTGGGCCAAGCTACCGATCATCCGGACATCTGCCTCGTCGAATTCGGCGCGACCGACGCTTCGAGAGACGACGAGGACGCCTCGGGGACCGCGAGACGTCGCGACGGCAGCCACGACCAGGGGGCCCGCCAGGGTGCCCTCTCGCGGTCGTGTCCATCTGCGGCTCTCCGAGGACTGTCCAACATCTCCCGATCGGCCCGGCTGTTCGTGTTCTCGTGGGTGCCCCGTGGTTCCGCCGCCGGCCGAGCCCCGATCGGACGAAGCCCACGTCGCGGCCGAACGCAGAACTTCCGCGAATACCGGCTCATAGGCGGAGACTGCGGCGCCTCCTTCGTCCAGGTGCGCCATCGACTCGCCCTCGTAAGCCGCGACGATCAAGTCGAGCTCGTCGTCCGACACCGCCGGCCCCGTTGCATCTGGTGCCAGGAGGATCGCAGACGCGTCGGTGTCCGCCAGCTCGTGCGCGCGTCGCACGATGAGCCGAAGCCAGTCGGAGACACTTCCACCACCGAGAAGGCTCAATCGGATCTCCGAGATCGCTTCGAGCCATCTTTCCCGCCTTTGTGTCTCGACGAGCAACCGGCGCTGCTCCGACTCGGCGAGCTTGCGCTCGGCTATGTCGCGCATGAGCCAGGTGAACCCGACTGGTTCTCCGGAGGGCTCGCGGATGAGCGACATCGACTCGGAGACGTCGATCTCGGCCCTGTCCTTACGCAGCCTGCGGGCGTCGCGGGTGGGTATGCGCATTCCGGCGCGCAACCTTGCAAGCTGCTCCTCGATCTCGCTCCTACGTTCCGCGCTGACCAGCCGGAAGATCGGCCGCCCGACTATCTCGTCCGCTCCGTATTCGAAGAGCCTCTGGGCGCCTGGGTTCCAGCTCGTGACCGTGCCGTTCAGGTCCATCGAGACGATTGCGTCCTCCGACGCGGCGACAACGGCGGCAAGGCGCCCGAGTGCGGCCCATTCGGCCCTGCGCTGGGTCAGGTCGCGAATCGCGGCCAGTGTCAGGGGGCGTTCGGGGACTCCGAGCGGCGCAAGGCTGATGTCCACGGGAAACTCGGTGCCGTCTCGACGCTTCGCCCAGAGCTCCAATCCCGCGCCCATGGGACGCTGGGTCGGGTTTCCCACGTAGCTCGAGCGGTGAGCACCGTGACCGGAACGGAACCGCTCGGGAACCAGATGGTCCACCGGCTCGCTCTCGAGGCCTCCGGCCGGGTACCCGAAAAGAGCCTCCGCGAGCTTGTTGGCCGCGACGATTCGCCCGTCCTCGTCGACGACCACAGCTGCATCCGGCATGAGGCGAACGACTGCGCCGACCAGGTCGTCGGAGGACGCGTCGGGCCTGCGCTCGACTCGACGCCGTTCAGCGGTCGGTCGGTCCCGCGGTGTCGCGCTCACGTGGGTTCCCGGCCGATCGGGTTTCGGACGTTGATTCCCTCGGATGCGCCACCGAGCTCGGCCGATGGCAACGCGATCATGCGGATGTGCCGCTCATGTGATCCCCACCTGTCTGCGGCCCACGATCCTACATCTCGGCTACATCTCGCGAGTTCGTTCTCCCAGGTCTATGCCGTAGAAGAGCCGTTCCATCACTCTTCTCGCGCGTCGCGTCACCCTGCGGTACTCGTCGCGAAGCGCAGCTGGAGAAGTCCCGAGACTGCGGGCCAGCCGAGACAGTTGGTGGGCCTGCGTGGGAAGCGAGTCGGCTGGTGAGGCACCGCCCGGTAGCGCCCCCACGAGGTACCAGCGGTTGCGGGTCCGCTCACAGAAGCGGTACGAGTCGCGCAGAGCTCCCGCGTCGGCAGAAGCGATCACTCCTCGAGCAGCAAGGTCCTCGAGGGCCTTCATCGTTCCGGTCCCCGGCACGCGGTGGAGCAGCTGCAGCAGCTGCACTGTCCATTCCACGTCCGAGAGCGAACCGCGACCCAGCTTCAAGTGGAATTGCGGATCATCTCGAGCGGGAATGCGCTCGCGCTCGATCCTTGCTTTCATCCTCCTGATGTCGGCTACCTCGGACTCGCTGAGCGGACGATCCCAGACGAAGCCCTCGACAATTGCTATGAAGCGCTCGGCGAGCCGGCGATCCCCTGCGACCGCCCTGGCGCGCAGGAGGGCCTGGCGTTCCCAGGTCTCAGCCCAGCGCGCGTAATAAGAGGAGTATCCCCTCAGGTCGCGCGCCAAGCGGCCGTGTCCTCCCTCGGGCCGAAGCCCCAGGTCGAGCGTGGCCACTCGTCGAGCCGGGCTGGGGCCCTGAACGAAGTGGAGGAACGACTCCGCTGTGGTCTCGGCGATCGACGCGACGCCCGCATCGCCCGCGCCCGCATCGCCCGCGCCCGCTTCCGATTCGTAGACCAAGAGGATGTCGAGGTCGCTCGCGTACGAGAGCTCGGCACCCCCGAACCTGCCCATCCCGATGACGCAGAACGGCACTTCGGGATCACAGTTCTCGAGCGCAGCCTCGACCAGAGCTTCCGAGAGGGCGGTGAGAGCGGCCCCGACCGCTTCGACGTCATCGATCCCGAGCAGGTCGCGCGCTGCTATCCGGACCAGCTGGTCCTGGCGAAGCCGAATCAGTTGTGCCCTGCGGCGCGCATCTCCCTGGCGCCGCCGGAGGCGGCCCTCTGCCTCGACGACGAGCTCCGCACGCGGCGTGGGAGCCAGCGCGTCGTTGTCGGCGAGGGCTCCGATCAGCTCGGGGTTGTGAACGACGTACTCCGCGAGGGGCCTGCTCGATCCGAGCAGCAGGCACAGGCGCCGGGCGGCCTCCGGTGACTCCCTGAAGGTCTCCACCATCCGCGATCGCGAATGCGCCCGCATGACCAGGTTCCGAAGTCCGAGAAGGCCGAGATCGGGATCGGGTGTGAGCGACAACCAGTCGAGCAGGAGCGGCAGCAACTGGACCATGAGTCGCGAGCTGCGCGTGAGACCGCCGGCGAGCTCGGCTACTGCCGCGCGGGTGCGTGCGACGTCCGGGAAGCCGAACGCGGCGAGCCGGTCGGCGACCGCAGTGGGGTCCATCAGTGGGGCGCGGCCCTCTTCCTCACCTTCTCCGCGCATGCGCGAGTCCAGGGCGGCAAAGGTCTCGAGCAGCGGCCGGAAGAAGAGCCGTTCGTGCACCGCCCGGACCTCGCGCTGGCAGGATCGCAACGCCTCGTCGAACTTCTCGCCAGCGGCGGACGAGGTGTCGTCGAGGAAGCCGAGCACCCTGGCGAGGTGTCGACGGGCGGTGGGGTCGACGGGCACGTCGTGGGTCTGCTCCTCCTCGACCAGCTGCAGCCGGTGCTCGACCAAGCGCAGGAACCTGTACGCGTTCGCGAGAGTCGACTCGTCGTCCGCGCCTATGTAGCCCGCTTCGGAGAGTTCCGACAGCGCTCCCAGAGTGGAGCGATCGCGGATATCCGGGTCGTTGCGGCCGTGCACCAGCTGCAGTAGCTGTACCGCGAACTCGATGTCGCGTATGCCCCCGGGCCCGCGTTTGATCTCGCGTCCCGACATCCCCCGGCGCGCGACGATCTCCTCGGCGCGTGCTTTCATCCGACGCACTTCGGCGAGCTCGTCGGACCCGAAAGTCCGCCCCCAGAGCTCCGATGCAGCAGACTCCGCGAAGCGCCTGCCGAGCGACTCGTCTCCTGCGACTGGCCTTGCCTTGATGAGCGACTGCATCTCCCAGGTCGCCGCCCGGTCGCGCCAGTATGCAAGGTACGAGTCGAGGGAGCGCGTGAGAGGGCCCGAGCGCCCGTCGGGTCGCAAGTTGACGTCGACCCTGAAGCACCTGCGCCCGATCTCCAGCAGCCGCCGTGCGAGGTCGTCGTCGGGGGCTTCGGTCGTCACGAAGAGCACGTCGACGTCGCTCGCGTAGTTGAGCTCGCTCCCGCCGAGCTTTCCCATTCCGATGACCGCGAGGCTGTCGTCGTGGCCTTCTGCGATCCGCCGCGAGCCTTCGAGGACACCCTCTGCCAACGTTGCGAGGTCCGAGCCCACTTCCTCGAGTTGAGCCATTCCGAGCAGGTCACGAGCGGCGATCCGCAGAAGCTCCAGGCGCTTCGAGCGCACGAGCGTCTCGGTGTCGCTGGGGTCCATTCCGATTTGGACGTCGAGGGAGTCGAGAACGTCGAGCGCTCTCGGTTCGGTGAGGCAAAGCCGGCCGAGCGAGCGGCTCGCGCCGAGCACGGCCACGAGGGTTCTCCCGAGAGGTGAGACGTCTGTTCCCGAGACGAGTCGCTCGACCGCTTCGGGCCGCTCCTCGGCCAGCCGTTCGAGCGCTGCCATCACCGCTTCGGGGGCCGCGGATCTTTCGACCGGTCCGGCGAACGCCTCGGGCAACGACGCCCTCATGCTCGCGCCCTCCGGAGCCCCGGCTTCGCGCATGCAAAGGCACACACCGCCTCGTTCCACGATCGCCGTTCGCCACCCGATGGCGCCGAGCAGGCCACCGGTAGGCTTCGCGCATGGCGCGCATTCGCACGGCTCTGTGTCAGGCCGACACGGTCGTCGGTGACATCGAAGGCAACACCGAGCGGATCCTGGCCGGCATTGCGCGGGCCGATGAGGAAGGGGCCGACCTCGTCGCCTTCCCCGAGCTCGCCGTCACCGGCTATCCCCCCGAGGATCTGTTGCTCAAGCCGTCGTTCGTCGCCGACAATCTCGAAGCCGTCGCATACGTGGCCCGGGCTACGTCGCGATGCGTGGCTCTCGTGGGATTCGTCGACGTGGCAGGCCACGACAACATACTTGCCGCGGTCGCGGCTGCCGACGGAGCCGGAGCGCTCTCGCGTGAGGCGGCCGTGCGTGGAGCGCCGCGTCGGCTGCGAAATGCCATGGCCGTCTGCGCCGAAGGCAGGATCGCCGGCGTCTACCACAAGCGCCTCCTGCCGAACTACGGGGTCTTCGACGAGGAGCGATGGTTTGGGCCTGGGGAGGGAGACCCGGAACTGTACGAGATCGCCGGGGTGACGGTCGGCGTGTCGGTGTGCGAGGACCTCTGGTTCCCCGGAGGCCCCATCCTGCGCGAGTCCCAGGGCGGAGCACGTCTCGTCGTCAACATAAACGCGTCGCCCTACTCCGTCGGCAGGTTCCAGGAGCGACTCTCGACCTTGCGCGAGCGAGTCTCGGAGGCTCGCTGCGCCATCGCCTACGTCAACCAGGTCGGCGGGCAGGACGAGTTGGTGTTCGACGGCGGATCGATGGTCGTCGACGAGCACGGTGATCTCGTCGCTGCCTCCCCTCTGTTCACCCAGGATCTGCTCGTCGTGGACCTCGAGCTCGATGCGGGCGATCGCGCCCAGCTAGGTGTCGAGGCGCAGGCCGGCTCGGGTTCGCAAGCAGCCGCTCGTGATCGCGCTCTGCAAGTCGTCCATCTGAGTGGGCAGCCGCGTGATCCGGTAGCGCGAGAAGCGGCGGAGTTGCCGACTCCACTCAGTGAGGAGGCGGAGGTCTACGGCGCACTCGTGCTGGGAACGCGCGACTACCTGGCGAAGAACGGTTTCACGGACGCGGTGATCGGGCTCTCGGGCGGCATCGACTCGTCTCTCGTCGCAGCGGTAGCAGTCGACGCTCTCGGTGCTGAGCACGTCCACGGCATGTCGATGCCGTCGCGCTACTCGAGTGAGAGCTCGCGAGCCGATGCAGCGGCACTGGCCGGCAATCTTGGGATCGATCTGAGCACGGTTTTCATCGAGGATTCCCACGAGGCGTTCGCAGGGCTGTTGTCCCCGGTTCTCGGCGGTCCTCCCACTGGTCTGTCCGACGAGAACCTGCAATCGCGGATCCGGGGTGTATTGCTCATGGCGGTGTCCAACGCAAAGGGATGGATAGTGCTCACGACGGGCAACAAGAGCGAGCTCGCCACCGGTTACTCCACTCTCTACGGCGACTCTGCCGGGGGATTCGCCGTAATCAAGGATGTCCCGAAGTTGCTCGTCTACCGGTTGTGTCGCTACCGCAACTCGCTCGCGGGCACCAGTGTCGTGCCCGAGTCGGTCCTCACCAAGGCGCCTTCTGCCGAGCTTCGCCCCGATCAGCGCGACGACGACAGCCTTCCGCCGTACGAGGTGCTGGACCCGATCCTCGACGGGCTCGTCGCTCGCGACCATTCGATCGCGCAGGTCGCCGATGGCGGGTTCGACGTTTCCGTCGTTACGCGCGTCAATCGGCTCGTCGATGCCGCGGAGTACAAGCGCCGGCAGTCCCCGCCGGGTGTGCGCATCAGCGCAAAGGCGTTCGGCAAGGACCGGCGCATGCCGATCACAAACCGCTACCGCGATCGCGCTTCTTCGGGCGAAGCGCCCGAGGCGGGCGGCCCCGCCGAAGCGCCCGAGGCGAACGGCCGCGTCGACACGACCCCGGGGGGTCGGGGGACCGACGAGGCACAGACGACTCAGAGGAGCGGTGCGGGTGGGCGCTGATCACATCGACGAAGCCACCCACCCAGAGGAGGCGGACGCGGCGGACGCAGTGACCTTCTCATTCTCGGCGACCGGGATAGACGGCCCGGCACCTGCTCGATCGGCCGCCCTCGGCCTCGAGGAGCAGGCCAGGCTCACCGGCGCGTACCGCTGGACGGAGCGCCGCCTCTTCGAGCTGCTCGGGGCGTGGGTCGCCGACGAGCGCTCGGAGCAAGCTCGGGTCCTCTTCGACCTTCAGTCCCAACAGCACGCCTGGCACTCACAGCTTTTCGGCGAACGCCTCCCGGTGCTCGACTGGATCGACCCAGAGGAGCTCACGCGGGCCACCAACCACGAGGCGGAGCAGGTGCTCGGAATCGTCGGCGCGGCGGAGTCGACCCTTCTTCGCCTCGTCGGCATCGGCCGTTTCGTCCTGCCTCGGCTGGTCACGGGCTACACCCTCCAGCTCGAGCGAGCGAGCACCGTGGCCGACGCGCCACTCAGGCGGGCGCTTCGGCTGGTCCTGCGAGACGAGATCGAGGCCTGGCAGGCCTCGGAGCTCATGCTCCAGGGTCTTGTACGTGACTCCGGCGACGCCGATTCGGCCTCCCAGCACCTCGCCTGCCTGGAGACGGTGCTCGCAGGCTCGGGCCCGGGGCTCTTTTCGGGGCGATTCCGCGCTCTGCGTGACAGTGGGGCTTGACTGCGCCGTTACACTGAAATCCACAGGCGGGCAGCGCTCATGACCGGACAATGGATGTACCGAGGAAGCGTTCAGGCCGTGAGCAGGAGAAATAGGTCCTCCCAGCGGCTGTGACTGCCGGCCTGGGTCTGATGAGGGGTTGAAATCTGTGGCGAAGGAGCGCGTCGAGCGCGACGAGGAAGATCTCGTACGTCTCTATCTCACCGACATCGGGCAATACCCACTTCTTACGAAGGATGACGAGGTACGGCTCGCCCAGGCCATCGAAGGCGGGCGAGACGGCGAGATGGAGTTGTTCGCGAAGTCCAAGGAGCTGACCCCGTCGAAGCGGCGCGAGCTCAAGCGAAAGATCCAGACCGGGGAGCAGGCCCAGCAGACGTTCGTCCAGTCAAACCTGCGGCTGGTCGTCTCGATCGCCAAGAAGTACCAGGCCTCGGGCCTCCCGCTGCTCGACCTCATCCAAGAGGGGAACCTCGGGCTCATGCACGCGGTCGAGAAGTTCGACTGGCGCAAGGGGTTCAAGTTCTCCACGTACGCCACCTGGTGGATCCGTCAGGCGATCACCCGCGGCATCGCCAACACCGGCAGGACTATCCGCCTTCCGGTCCACGCCGGGGACACCCTGGCGAGGGTCCAGAAGGCCCAGGCGCGCCTCGAGCTCAAGCTCGGCAGGCCCGCCACCCTCGCCGAGCTAGGCATCGAAGTCGAGATGCCCGAAGACAAGCTCATCGAGGCGCTGAGGTTCCGAGCCGAGCCCCTCTCTTTGTCGGAGCCTCTGCGTGAGGACGGCGACGCCGAGCTCGGGGACGTCGTCGAAGACCGCTCTGCGGAGTCACCCTTCGAGGTCGCGTCGACAGCGTTGCTGCCCGACGAGATCAACCGTCTCCTCTCCCCGCTCGACGAGCGGGAGCGCGAGATCCTGCGCCTGCGCTTCGGGCTCGACAGGGGCGAGCCGCGCACGCTCGAGGAAGTGGGCGAGCACTTCAACCTGACCCGGGAGCGCATCCGCCAGATCGAGGCACGGGCGATGTCGAAGCTTCGGCACCCCTCCTCGGACACCGGCGCCCGGGACCTGCTCACCGTCTGAGGTCAGTCACCTGAGCGAGGCCGAACCTCGCCGGTTAGGATGCCGCGCGTGAAGAAGATCTTGATCCTCGCCGTCCTGATCGGTCTCGGAGTTCTCGCAGCCCGGCGGCTTCGCGAAGCCTGATCCGCTGATCAGCTGAACGGGGTCCGGTCGACCCTGTCGGATCAGCCCGTCAGCCCGTCAGCCCGTCAGCCGTCAGCCCGTCAACTCGAGCGAAACCTCTGCCCGTAGCGCCAGGCGAGTGCCGCCGCGCCCGCGGCCGCGGCTGCCACCCCGGTGACGGCGGCGGCAGTCGGAAGGTTCGGCACCGGGACGCGGTCTCGTAGGCGAACCGGCCGGTTGAACTGGACCATCTCCCAACCTCTTTCGCGCGCCAGGCGGGCCAGGACCCGATCGGGGTCGTCGTCGACGAGGCCACCGGCACCGTCTACGCCGTGAACGGGGGATCCGACACCGTGGCGGTGATCGATGCCGACACCTGTAACGCCTCGGACCACGGCGGCTG
>Ga0208565_1001858_pt1 | contig 11925 bp, 17 predicted proteins | sample Sb_taG_7_FD_187706 | JGI IMG/M metagenome (GOLD analysis project Ga0208565, IMG submission 187706) | Peat soil microbial communities from Weissenstadt, Germany - Sb_50d_2_FS metaG (SPAdes) (version 2) | ecosystem: Environmental > Terrestrial > Soil > Wetlands > Peat | place: Germany...
TTGCCTGGGTGAGGGAGCGAAAAAGGATCTTTAACAGATACCTTGATGCACGCCCCAGTCCGATCTCGGTCAGTGGACTAAAGGTTCGAGAACTCCTAGCTTTGCTCATGTATGGTGCTGGTCTCGTCCATTACTCCGAAACACCAAAACAGGTCAGGAAGAACTTCAAGAAGGTCATGACGGAAAACGCCCGAGAGCGGGTCGTGTTCGCCTTCGTGTGGTCATGCCGGCAGATCTACTCCTACGCCAATAACGTCTATCACGTCCTTCGGCAGGATTACGAGCATTGGATGCAGACCGAAGGAATTGCCTCGCCCGACCTGATTTACTTGGTTGGTCTGTTCAGGTCGCATGAGGATCGCCCAAGGGGCAGCGGCCCGCCCCCGAAGGAGCCTAACACGACCGTCCAGGTCCGTCATGCGTTTTTCGATTCTTGAGTCATCGACCTGAGGACGGTTAGCCACTGCCACGATCAGTCCCTCACTTTGGGTCGCCAAAGTGCTCTACGGGAGCCATCGACGTGGAAACTCCGCTCTTCATCTGCTACGCCAACTGCTGCCGGTCGGTGCTGGCTTACTACCTCTATCGCCATCTGCACGCAGACGACCCCGCCCTGTCTGCCGGTCTGTTTGCGGGAGACTGCATCAACGACCGTGCGCTCGGGATGCTGAAACACTGGGGCATCGATGCCAGTGGGCACTCCCCCCGCCAAGTGGACCGTGAACTCTGTGAACGAGCGAGTGCCATCTTCGTGATGGCTCCAGCACACCTCCGTCGCCTGCTCAGGCTCTACGGCGAGTATCTGGACCGGAAGACCTACCTGTTCGCCGACCCCTTCAGCAAGCCTCGATCATTCCATCATGGCGAATACAAGGTCTACGACCCGTCCTTCGATCCCCGACCCGTCGAAGAGTTGGTTCACGCATGTCGTTGGATGCGAGAACGGGTCCAGCAGATCGGGCTGGCGCTGCGGAGCACAGGGAATAATCTGGTTGCGGCGTCCCAGTATCTCCCGCTGATCGAAACGGTCGATCCTGATGATATCTGAAGCGGTGCTACGACTTCTCCTTACGAACCGCTTTCGTTTCTGCTGACGGTGGGTTTGTAAGGTCGCTTGTCGATCATGCTCGTCATCGCAGCCGCCCCAGAGCAATCTTGACGTATTTCTCTTCCCTCTCGATCCCCAGATATCGACGCCCACATCCCTTTGCAGCCAGAAGCGTCTGACCGCTCCCGCAGAACGGATCGAGGACTAGATCATCCGACTGGGAAAAAGTCTTGACCAGTTGCTCGGCAAGCCCCAGTGGGAAGACCGTAGGGTGCTCAAGACCGGGCTCGTTGCCACCGACGTTAGCGACAATCACATCAGTGATTCGGGCAACACCGTTTCCCTTCCCGAATGACTCAACGCACGGGTTCCAGGCGGTCTTCTCGCTCACGCCGTTCTCGGCGAACTTGATCGCCCCGTTGAAGCCCAGGTGATCCGACTCTCTGCCACATGCCTTCAGATCGGCGTAGGGCCGGGTGGAACGGCTAAACCAGAAGATGCTCTCCCACGCTCGCCGTGGGCGCAACTTGCTCCCTAGCGGCGAGTCAAACTCTTCCAGACACGGCACCGTCGCCGGGAGAGAAATCTCGAACTGCGTCAGGGAACTTTACCCTTAGAAGGCGGGGAGGCTGCTCCTTCAAGTTGAGCCCGGTTTGCGCCATTTACGTCGAAAAAGCTACACACAGTGCCAAATGGACGGTCTTCGGACGGTCACGCTTCTCAACCGTCCGAAGTTGAAGTGTGAAATCCCCTGGAAAAACAGCGGGTTTTCATCTGCGCCTGACGGTCCGGACGGTCGTTTGCAGGTTTCTCGGGGCAGGATACTTCTTACCTGCGCCGGACGGTCCGGACGGTCGTTTGCAAGTTTCCCAAGTCAGAATACTTCCCACCTGTGTCGGACGGTCCGGACGGTTGTTTGCAAGTTTCCCGAGGCAGGATATTTTTCTTCTCCATGAACTTTAGATGAACCGTGTACTTCACATGGCCTTGTCCGCTCGAGAGAAAAGAAATGCGGAGCCAGCAAATCTGCAATCGACCGTCCGGACCGTCCGAAAGATGAAGAATTCCCCGGAAAAACCGGGGTTTCCGTCGGACGGTATGCGGACGGTATGCGGAGGGTTGACTGTCTCGACCGTCCGGAGGCGCGTCAAGACGGGATCAACGCACCGATGGCTCAGGGATAACTTCGGTTGATGTCCCCATCTTGGCGCCGGCAGAGTTCGACAAACGACCATGGTGGGCTGGTGTTTGACGCGTTCGATCATGGACAACGGAATGGGCAGAGTATTCGAAAAACTCTCCGCGATGCTCATGAGTGTGTACGCCCGCTTGGCCCACTCCTGGTGAACCATGGTCCGGGACCAGCTATGACCGCTTCTGCATTCTTGAAGGCTGACCGGATCTGCTCGGCTTCGCGATGGCTGTCTACCGCTTCTTAACCCGCCACAAGCGATTGGTGCCGCTCAATCGGCTCCTAGGCGACTGACGCCGGTTTCTCCAAGTACCGACTGAGCGTCATGGGCCCGCGACCAGCAGGACTCCAGCCCAGCCTCGTGAGCAAGCCCAGCACTATTGCATATCAGGAGAGGAGTATGGCTGGTCTGGGAGAGCGGTGAATTGAGTGGCGGTAACCACGAGGCCGCTCTCACGAGCGTCGAGCATTGACTTGGTGCGGAGCTAAATTCACATCAAAAACGCGTCATAATTAAGTGGAAAGAGAGACAGGCTGTGGAACCTCAATCCTGGAGACTCAACCTTGTCACACATCGTCACCATCAAGACCGAGGTCCGCGGCCAGGCAGCAGTCAGCGCCGCTTGTCGCCGCCTCGAGATGCCCCCGCCGATCCTCGGCACCGCACAGCTCTTCAGCGGCGAGGCCTCGAGGCTCATCGTCCGGCTGACCGACTGGACCTATCCCGTCGTCCTCGACACGACGACCGGGCAGGTTCACTACGACAACTACAATGGCGCCTGGGGCGACCAGAGCCACCTGGATCGCTTTCTCCAGATCTACGCCGTCGAGAAGGCGAGGATCGAGGCCCGCAAGAAGGGCCACCAGATCACCGAGCAGTCCCTGGCCGATGGATCGATCAAGCTGACAATCCGCGTCGGAGGTGGCTCATGAAGATCATCGAGATCACCGCCGACTCCAAGGGCCAGTCTAAGGTCGAGACGCACGGCTTCACCGGCGGCGAGTGCCGGGAAGCGAGCAGGTTCATCGAGCAGGCCCTCGGTCAGCGCACCGACGAGAAGCTGACCGCGGAGTTCTACCAGGGCCAGGCGACCGACCAGCAACTCAAGCAGTCTCACTGATCGCCCTTTAGGTTCATCACTCCCCAATCCCACCTCGTCCACCAATACCAACAAGGAGACCATTCATGACGCTCGCAGAGCGTTTGTCGGAGTACGTGCGCGCCTGCTTCACAGGCATCTGAGTGCAGTCGTTCGAGCACGACGATGCAATCGTGGAGATTGCCCGGCTGTGCCGCCAGCAGCAGTGGGCCCTGGCCACATGGGACATTGATCGCGGGTTGTCGATTGCCGGGACCGAGGAGAGCCCGAACTCGCCGCTTGGCGCCAATGATCCTCTGACAGCGATCAAGGCAATCGGCTCGCTTGCCAGGCAGGTGGGCACCTCGCTGCTCGTCCTGCGTAACTTCCACCGGTTCCTGGGCAGCGTCGAGGTCGTCCAGGCACTCGACACGGCGATCGCCGCCGGCAAGCAGAACCGGACGATCCTGGTGATCCTCTCGCCTGTCCTCCAGATCCCCAGCGAACTGGATCGCCAGTTCGTCGTCATCGAGCACGACCTGCCTCCTCGAGAGCAGATCCAGCAGATCGCCCGCTCCATCGCCACCGAGCCCGGCGAGCTGCCCGACGACGAAGGTCTCGGTGCCGTGCTCGATGTCGCGGCTGGTCTCACCCGGGTCGAGGCCGAGAATGCGTTCTCGCTCTCACTGATCCGCCATGGCCGGGTTACACCGGACGTCCTTTGGGAGCTCAAGGCCCAAACGCTAAAGAAAACAACGACCGAGAACGCGGCTAGAATCGCAGGGAACGCATGACCACTATGACGACGCAAGACTCTGGAGCACGGTCAGTTGCGAGTGTGAAGATGGGTAATCCTAGCCTCGTCTTCGGTCGTTGAAAGAAAAGCGGGCTGATGACGATCCACCGCGGTGGCGAGACCTTTGCCGACTTGGGCGGCCTGGACGCCTTGAAAGCGTTCTGCCGGCGATCCCTGGCCGGCAAGCCGTCCAGCTCACAGGCACGTCCCCGGGGCGTCCTCCTGCTCGGCGTTCCAGGCACGGGAAAAAGCGCGTTCTGTAAGGCCCTGGGCAACGAAGTCGGACGGCCCACGCTCATCCTCGACATCGGGACGCTCATGGGCTCGCTGGTCGGCATGACCGAGGAGCGGACCCGGCAGGCCCTTCAGATCGCCGATGCGATGGCACCGTGCCTCGTCTTCATCGACGAGATAGAGAAAGGGCTTTCCGGTGTCCAGGCCAGCGGGCAGACCGATAGCGGCGTGTCAGCCCGGATGTTCGGAACGCTGCTGAGCTACCTCAACGATCACGAGAGCGACGTCTACTTCGTCTGGTCGGCCAACGATGTCTCGAAGCCCAGCGGCTCATCGAACGCGTGGCCGGGTCGGAGGACTACAAGGCTACGGCCCGCCGGGGCGTGGAGGGGATGCTCGCGGAATTCTATCGCGGCGTCGGCTGGCACGTCTCGGTCCAGTGGAAGCAGTGAATCGCCCAGGGTGAGGGCAACGGCCCGTCACACCGGGAGAGGTTCGGTCACAGCACGCCTGAAAGATGGCTCAAGGACTGTTGACAGAAGCGGCAGTCCGACCGGGGCTGCCGCCTCTCTTCATTTCGAAGAGGCAAGAAAGCACTAGCTGGTAGCCGTCCTGATAGCCGGGTCCGTCGAACGGCGCCGAGTCGATCGCATCTCAGACTCGAAGGAGGACACCGCGAGAAGCCAAGCAAGACAATACCCCCGCGTCAACGGAGGAACCCGATGAGCATGATCGGCGAAATGACCCTTGAGGATGCCGCTCGCGAAGCGGCTGGCAACTGGAGGTCGTGGACGTGCTTCGTATGGGATCGGGAGCGTGAGATCGATGACCGGGAGAGCTGGTCCATCATCTACACGCATAACCGGGACTCGGGCTTGCTCGACCAGAGCAACGCAGACGTCATTGCCAATGCCTTGAAGCCCTTCACGGCGGGGGACGACGCCGACTTGGTCTTCGAGAGTCACTCGCACTGGGCGGTCGGGCACGTGGACGGGTTCAGCGTCCGGGTCTACCGTGACGGCGAGATCACTGACGCGTTCCGCACCTACCACGATCTCTCGGAGCGACTGGGCGAGTACTCCATTCTCGACGAGAGCGACTACTCCGAACGAGAACATGATGCGACCCTCGACAATCTCGCCGACGCCGCCTGGCAGCTGACGAGCCAGTTCGAACTTCACGACGGCTGGGAGAGCGAGGTCTATTCGTGGCTGTCTAACAAACGGCCTGGCAGCGTAGAGAACCGCGACGACCGAGGTGGCTACCCTTCCGAAGGCGACCTCCGAGAAGCCTTCGACGCCCTGCGCTACGAGCGGGTTGAAGACTGATACCAGGTGGAACGGCACTGGTCGGTCCAGGTGGCGATCCTGGGTCGCGGCGCCCTGGGATGACCAGAAAGGAGATTCATCTTGTCCAAACGAAGCATTCTGCTGAGAGTGAGCAGCGATTGCGCCGATGCACTCGATGGCCGCGTCTTCGCGTCCATCCCGTTCGACCGAGTTGTCCTCGAAGGTCTCAAGGAGCGCACCCAGTGCTTTTCCAAGGCGAAGGAAGCCTGCCCGGAACTTTACGAGACCTACGAGTTCCACTGCCTGCCCCAGTGGTTCGGGACAGGGGCGACCCAAGACTACGACGACCAGGCTGATCGGAACAAGCTCCAGCCGCTGTCTTACGGCGCCGAATTTAGCGAGGGAGAACCCTGTGACGAGTCTCTCGGTGACGGGTTGGACAGGCTCGAGGCTCAAGAGATCAATTCGCTCGTGGTCCCTGCGGTGGAGCTGCCCAGTACGGGAAATCTGCACACCGAGTGTGACCAACTGGTGATGTCGCTGTGGGGTCATGCTTTCGACATCGTTGAACTGTTCGAGGTTCTGGCCACGGCCTTAGTCAAGCCGTTGAGGCAGCCCTCCTCAACGGTGGATGTGTGGAGCGAGGGAGACAACTGCCCCGTGCAAACTATCCAACTTCCAGGCGGAGAATGCAGATCACACTGGAAGGGGGTGATGTCCACCACGAACTTGGCGATCTCCACGTCATTCTCATCCAGGTCATCAAGGACGGTCAGGACCAGCTCGTCGCCGTCAGCATCGATCACCAGGGAGTACTCTTTGCCGTCCACAGTTACGAGCAATTCGTGGTCTTCTCTGGTCTCGTTGAGCAGGTAAATCATGGTGCCCAGAAAGGACTTCTTGACCTTGTCGATTAATTGTTCTGTCATGTCAGCCTATCTTGGGTAGTGCCATTGCTGCCGGCATTTGGCAGTCTGCACGAATCTGTCCTCTCCTGCTACATCAAACACACTGACGTTGAGCTGCGGACCACAGAGATCAACTCCGAGGACATCGACCACTGGCTGGACGAGCTTGCGGTCGCTGAGAAAACCGATGCGGGCACTTCGCGAGACGCAAGTCGTAAGGCTCTGGGGTCGGACCGAGACTTGCCTGTGGTGAATTCATGCCATCGCCCCACCCACTCATCGCGATGCGGTCCGCAAGTACCTGGAGCCACCGCGAACAAACACAATCAGTGCAACGGCCACGAGGAGCAAGCGGAATGAATCGGGTTCCGGTACGGCGGCTGCCGGGCTGGCCAGGCCGAGTGGGCTCAGCGGGCCGGGAGCGACCGGAGGGTCACCGCCTTGGCCTGCGGGGGGAATGAGAGGGGGAATGACCGGTGGTCCACCTTCGAGCGCCTCTCCGTCGATGATTCGCCAGAACCGAGGGTGCCAGTGCTCGAATCGCGCGGGGTGGGCTTGCCAGCGGTTCAGCCAGTATTCAAAGGAGGACTGCTCCGTCAACAAGTCGCCGAGAATGGGATGGAGATGATCGAATTGCGTCGGGTCGTGAGAGCGCACGTCAACCATCTGCTCGTACAGGTGCTCGTTGCGCAGGGCCTCTCGCTCAGAGGCAAGGGAGGTTGTCTCGTGCCCAAGGATCAATGAACCGCGGGCCTGCACCTCTCGACAAAACGCGCTGAGGACCAAGATCCAGCACCAACAGGTCACTTTGTTCATCATCGTCAATGGAGCAGACCTTCGCTTCTAGCGTACCGGGTTGAACCGAGCCGTTCATCCCAGAATCGCGTTGGGCTCGACGTATTGGGTTCCGACGCTTCTCGGTCTGACTGAACCGGCTTCTTCTCCTCCGCTTCAGGTACAGCGAAATCCCCACTCGCGCCGGTAGGGCGGAGACAAATCACTTTTCCAGCAAAGTCGATCGAGCCGGGCATGTCCGTCTTGATGTGCCAGCGTCTGGTGGACTCATTGTCCATTCAATGTACGCCTGAAAGTACGACGCGGTGATCCGCAGTTTACAAAAAGCCTCAACCCGTCTTTCTTGAACATCCACCGACGAGGTCTCGCCACATCTTCCGTGCGTCCTGAATCCTCGAGTCCAGCCTGACTCCCAACGTGATTCACGATCTTCCAGGCCCGGACCGCAAGGTCGGTGCCCAGGACATCGTCTCCCTCTTCCCTCTTACCAGGAGGTTTCATGAGCACCTTGCTTGACCGTATCGAAAGCCGATCGACCAACGGCCGTACCGAACCAACGGCCGACACGCCGGCCGAGCGGCTCCGCACCACGATGGCCGCCTGCCGCGTCCAGTTCACCTGGTTCGGCACTAAGAAATCACTCACCGCTGAGCAGAAGGCCCAGGCCGCCGAGCCGTTCGACGCCGAGGGCCAGTTCCTCAGCGCTGGCAAGAAACTGCTGGATACCAGGCACAACGCGTTCCGGGCCGTCACCGCGATCAGGGGAAAGATCACGGAATACTGGCGTGGCTTGACGCTGCCGTTTCCCGAACCCGGCGTCAGGCTCCTCAAGCACGACCAGGTTGAAACCTTTGACCAGCAGATGGCCGACTACAAGGCCGAGCTAGAGGATGCAGTCAAGACGCTCGACCGATGCTTCGAGGAGCTAAAGCAGGCGGCTGCGAAGCGACTCGGATCGTTGTTCAATCCGGCTGATTACCCTGCAACCCTCGTCGGTCTGTTCGGTGTCTCCTGGGACTACCCGAATATCGAGCCACCGGATTACCTGATCGGCGTCTCTCCGGAGCTTTACCGGCAGGAGCAGGAACGAGTCAGGGCACGCTTCGAGGAGGCGGTCCAGCTCGCCGAGCAAGCGTTCCTGGACGAGTTCGCCAAGGTAGTCGCTCACTTGACCGAGCGCATCACGGGCACCTGCTCGTCTTGCCCGATGGCACCGTCCGGGCCATCTACGCCGAGGAAATAGACCTTGGCCTTCTCGGTAGTCCGAGTATCACGAGAGCCAGCCACGTGGAGCCGGACGAAAAGGGTCGCTGGAGCGCCGACCTCTCACCTGTGAAAGGACCAGTTCTCGGACCCTTCGATCACCGAAGTGACGCTCTTCAGGCTGAACAGTCCTGGCTGGAAGCCAACTGGCTCACCACGGCAAGCTGATCATTCGACCCTCTCATCCCGCCGCGCGATCAGCCGCGACCTTCTTCCCACCCATTCCATTACCATTCTCGGTCCTGCTTCGCACTTTCCCTGCTCCCGGTGCGCCTTGACCGGGGGCGGGGGGATTGCGACCGGACCGACAGGAGAAGCGCATGACCCAGGCACAACTTGACTCCCAGATCGCCAGGATCACCGGTGAGTCCATCACCGAGATCCATCTCCTGGGCTTCAGTCTCGTACCCGATCATCACGACGACCTCGAGCCCGCAACCGTGCAGCTGGTGCTTGATTGCCCCTTCTGCCGACGTCCTGTGCCGTATCCCAGGCTGGCCAGTGATGGCAGCGAAACGATGGCCGAGTGCGATCGATGCGACGTCTACTTCGCCTTCGACCCCGAAGAGATCTATGTCCTGGAGTCGGATTCCCGCCTCGCAGACGCGATCGGAGCGGGCGACAGGACCCGGCGACACTGGCGGACTGAGAAGCCAGGTCTCCAAGAGAACTGACCTCAGACTCGATTATTGAAAATCGAAGCTACCACCCGACTGCCTTCTAAAATCGCCTTTACCAAGGACCCACGAACTTGATCACAATCACCCGCTGCGAGGTAAGAACCCTACGGTCCATCCTCCGTCGGGCGACCCTGGGCATCAGGCACAGAGGACCGATTCCTCCTCTGGTGCTTCACGCGGAGCGCGGACGATTACGGGTGCAGTATCAGTACCAGAGCCTCTCAGTCGAGCACGTCGAGTCGGGCGGCCTACGCGAGCTCGACTCGATTCCCGTCCCTCTGGACGTTCTCGGCGACATCGAAGGCCGCGACGATAGTCCAGTTGTCTTCGAGGCCGCGGAACCTGACACGACAATCATCCGCTGGCACGACCATGGCATACCCCAGGTCCGAGAATGTCCAATAACACCATTCGGCAACATCGCACCGTTTCCGGAGACGCCCACGACTTGGACGCAGGCACCTGCGGACTTGCTGGCGGCGCTTGCCGAGGCCTCGGAGATCTGCACCGACGAGTCGACACGGTACGCCCTGAACTGCATGCAGCTCCGTGGCACTCTGCACAAGATCATCGCGACCGACGGCCATCAGCTGCTTGTCAGGTCCGGCTTCGGCTTCCCGGGGGACGGCGACCTGCTGATCAAGGGTTCGCCGATCTTCTCTTGTAAGGCCCTCGACCGCGACCAGTCCGTTCAGATCGGCAAGACGGACACGCACCTGGTGCTCCGAATCGGTCCCTGGACGATCTGGAACGAGATCCAGAAAGACGCCCGCTTTCCAGGAGTCGAGGAAGCGATTCCCGGGGCGGATGCCGTGATGACCCGGCTGCAACTGGATCACGAGGACGCCCGCTTCCTGCAAGAGGCCATCGATCGTCTCCCCGGAAACGAGGAGTTGAACAGCCCCGCCACGCTCGACATGAACGGCAAAGTTGCGATCCGGGCCAGAGGATCGGATCCGTCGCAGATCACCGAACTGGTCCTCGACCGCTCGAGCTATGCCGGCCCGGCGGTCCGTATCAACACCAACCGAAACTTCCTGAAGCGGGCCATCCAGCTCGGCTTCAGCGAGATCAGCTTCTCGGACCTGGAGACGCCGGTGGTCTGTCGGCAACCGCACCTGGTCTACGCCTGGCAGCCGCTGAGCGGGGACGCGGCGATCGAGCCTACCGACAACGTGACCCGAATCGAATCGAAACGCGAACCCGTCATCACGAACTCCATCACGACAAACAAAGAGTCCCCGAGGAGATCCATGAGCGCACCGATCCAGAGCAACGGCCACGAATCCGCGGCTCCCGTGAACAGCAATGGCCACCCAGCAAGTGCGAACCCCGGCACCAGCCTGGCGAGCTTGATCCAGGATGCCGAGACTGTTCATTCAACCCTGACTGATGCACGAGCAAGCATCGCCCGCCTGATCGCCGGGCTGCGTCGTTACCGCAAGCAGTCACGACTTGTGAGCGAGACGCTGAAGTCGCTCAGGCAGCTCAAGCTGACCGAAACGGCCGAGTGATCCACTCGCGTCCCAAACCCATCCATTGAAAAGTTCTTCCATAGGAGATCCCAAATCATGCCCATGAAGCTCAACGTCGGTGTCTCGCGCAAAATCGGCATGCCTGACTATGGCTCCGTCGGCGCAAGCTGCAACCTCGAGATGGAACTGGACGCCAGCTTGCTCGAGAAGGACCTGGACGGCTTCCACGCCCGCATTCGCGGTGCGTATGTTGCCGCACACCAGGCAGTCCATGACGAGCTGGCGCGGCTCCAGGTGCCAGTCGACGCCAGTGCCGAACGGCCTTCTCAGAAGCAGGGCAGGATGCTCCCCAGAAATGGATATTCCAGGGAGAACGGAAATGGTTCGCCGGCTCGTACCCAGGGCGACCGATCGCGAGTTCGGAAACCTGCCACGCCGAACCAGGTCAAGGCAATCCTGGCTATCGCACGAAGGCAGAACACCGATCTGGGAAGATTGCTGCAGCAGGAGTACGAAGTAGAGCAGCCCGATGATCTGACGATCGGCCAGGCCAGCGACCTGATCGACCTGCTCAAGGCTCCTGCAGAAGCCTGAGGGTACAGCCGCTCTCAGCTCCCATGTCGACTTCTCGGCAACATCGCTCTGACGCGCAACAGCTTCGGTCGAAGAACAGCGATGGTGGCGTCGGGCAGGCGATCTATTCCAGAATCATGACTCCAGCAGGAGTAGCCTCGGTCAATTGTCTGTGATCTCTTGCTGTCACGTGTTCTTCAGCAGGAGAGAAACCCTCGTCCGATGGTGCCCTGACCAGGTGGCAGGTACCATCGGGATGGGGGGCCTTGATGTGACGGCAGATGAAGGTCGGCCTCCATTCTTTTAGCTATCAGGACTGCAGAGTCTGAAGGTTGAGCAGTCTACACGGATCCGATCTGCGCGCCTGGCCCCATTGGTCAGGTCACCTCGCGACAAGCCTCCTCGGATCATTGGTGTCTGAGACCAACTTCGGCAACGCATTAGCAACGTCACGCCGATACGTCCTGAACGTTCAAGTAAGCCGCTATCGCGGCGGGCCGATCCGACCTCTCGCATCGTAGCGGACGGCCCGTCGCCGCTGCCCTGAATTCCCCCCGATTCGGCACTCCCTGGTAACCGCCGGGTTCGTGTCC
>Ga0208565_1001860_pt1 | contig 11913 bp, 2 predicted proteins | sample Sb_taG_7_FD_187706 | JGI IMG/M metagenome (GOLD analysis project Ga0208565, IMG submission 187706) | Peat soil microbial communities from Weissenstadt, Germany - Sb_50d_2_FS metaG (SPAdes) (version 2) | ecosystem: Environmental > Terrestrial > Soil > Wetlands > Peat | place: Germany: Weissenstadt...
GAGGTTCTCGACGGTTTGTCAACCAAGTACTCCCAGCAACTGGCCTCGTTGATGACGCTGAATTTCCAGCAATTCGACGACGTCTCACTCATGGCCGCGTAAGGTATAGTCCATCGCCGCTTCTAATAAGTTCAGAACGGTCATTCCTTGATGGAGAGCAGGAAAGTGAATGTCAAGAGGTTGCCCATGACTGAGGCTCGTTCATTTCGCCTAAAGCCGGTCGAGCTGCTCCTGCGCAAGCTTTCGGAAAGGGGACTGGGCTGGCGAGTCGCTCAGGCAGAGTTGGAAGAGGCGGCGGGCGAACTCCTGATTCTTCAACACAAGAAACCTGCGACCGTAGACATAGGCGATCTTGCCCCTCAACTCGGGCCGGTCTTTCAGCGAACTCTCCAGCCCTGCCCAGCCGAGAAAATTCGAGGTGCCCGTCCAGGCGCTGAGCATCAAGATGAACTGCCCGTTTGTGAATTTCGATTCCTGCTGCAATCGCCAGATTTCCTCGAGCCCGCCATCGATGAGTCGGGCGAATTCCGGTGTACCCCCCTCCGGGATCGCGTCCAAGCGGATCTCGGCCTCGACCGCGAGCAATAGGGCTTTGATATTCAATTCTTTGAGCGGTACCTCCAGGTACGCTTCCCTCCGGGCGAATTCATGCCCCGTCGATTCGTTATAAATTTCTTTGATGATCGCCTGGATGTGCTCAGGGCTGAGCAGGGTGTAATTTCTAAAGAGGTCAAAAAACTTGACGATCGAGGCGGACGTGAAATCTCCTGTTCCCATGACTTCCTTGGAGACAGCTCTGCACTCGTCGTCCCCGAGTTCCTGAGTGAGGGACGCGAGCATCCCGAAGTGCACGAGCGATCTCCAGTCGTCTCGCAGGGGCTTTCCGTCCAGGAGGCGATTCGGGGCGGAGATGACGGGATGGTCCTTTAGCCAGTTCTTGCGGAGGCCCGCGCGCCAGACCTTCACGGCCTCGTCCTTGAGACCGCGGCGTTCGAGCAGGAAGCCACGGAACAGGCACGCCTCGGCGAAGTCGCTGTAGGAGATGGACGGCTTTCGGACCAGTTCGATGAACCGTACGACGTCGGCTTCGGCCTGGTCCCAGTTCCGCAGGGCCGCATGGACCCTGGCCCGTTCGACGAGCATCGGGAAGTTCAGATCGTCCGATCCGGGCGGGTCGGGGCCGAGTCTCCTGTTGATTTCCTCGAGGGCTTTTGCCGGCGTCCCGCCGGTGATCATCAACCAGGCATAGTCGCGGGTGATCCCGATTCGGTCGTCGGGGAGCAGGTCCTTGGCCGAGAGGAGATTCTCGATCGTGCGGACGGCGTCCGAATCGCGTTCGTCCAGCCGGAAGGCGTCCGCGAGTCTCCAGAGGGTCCGTTGCCGGGTGGCACTGTCGGCCTTGATGAGCTCCTCGATCTTGAGAGCGCGTTCCAGGTTGCGCACCCGGGTCGGGGCGTAGAAGATGCGGGCGAAAAAGCCGACCTGGCGGTAGAACGAGAGGATTTCGTTGCGCTCCTCCTCGGAAAGCACCAGGGCGAGATCCGTGTAATCGACGTTCGCGCTCAGGTTGTCGAAGATCTTGTCCGCTTGTTCAATGTCGGAAACCTTTGCAGATCGCAGCAAGATCTTCCAGACCTGGCAGGCGGCGCGAGTCTGAAAGGGCCCTTGACTGGCCGCGAGTCTCTCGAAGACCGGCTTCGCATCCGCCTCGCGTTTGCGCTCAACCATGCAAAGGGCCTTCCTGTAGCCGGCTTCCGACTTGATCTCGACCGATTCGGTCGTGTTTTCGACCCGGTCGAATTCACTCATCGCCTTTTCGAAGTCCCCCCCATTGAAGAGTGCGACGCCCTTTTCGAGGGGGCTTGGTGAGTCAGGTAGCCGCTTCTTCCTGGCCGCAAGACCGTCAAGACGGACGCCCCCGGGGAGGACGATGCCGAAGACTCCCGGGTTCCCAGTGGATAGGGGGAAGATGTCGTCGAAATTGAGTGTTGTCTTCCCGACCGTGAAGCTGAGCGTGTCCCCCTTCTTCTGTGCGAAGAGAGCAACCGTCGTGTCGGAGAGTTCCACTTCAGTCTCCCTCAAAACGACCTTGTTACGCTGGATCGTCATCAGCATCCGTCTGCGCGGGGGCGAACTGGCGGCTGGATCGGTCCGGACAGACCCCGACCCCGGCCTCCCGGTCAGTGTGAAGAGGTAGCCTCGACCTTCACCGCCGTTCAGGGCAAGGCCGAAGCGCGCGCCTGCGGTTGCGTCGGACTCGAGAGTGAACTTCCCTTCGATCTCACTGTCACCCTGACAAGGAATCTTGGTCGGGATCAATCCGTCGCCACCGGGGGGGGCGTTCACCCCCGCGATCAGTCCCCTCCCCGAGACCCGGACCAGGCCCGACTCGAACACGCTGGCGAATTCATTCAACGAATCGGCGAAACTGAACGCCTGGTCCGGCTTGGCGATCCGTTCCTCAAGCGATTTCTCGAGCTCGGGGATGTCGCTGGGCGCGTAATCTTTTGCAAGCGCGATTGTCTCCCGGATCTTCTCGATGTTCTCGGCCGACAGCGCACTCTCCTGTCGGACCATCTTTCTGACGGCCTCGATGAGATGATTCCCCAGCGCTTTCTGTTGCTCGGCGACTTCTCCGGGCTCGAGCTGCGCAAGTTCCTTGATCTTGCCGGCGACGAGGTCGACGTCCTCTCTCGAGCCTTTGAACCGCTCCAGCCCGGTGCTGATTTGATCCTTGACAAGGGCCACACGCAGGTTGTGGGTAAGCGACGTTTGCTTGAGGTACGATAAATAGACCGCGACAAGAAGGATCGTCGCCACGGCCAGGCCGACCTGCAAGATCCGCATCTTCTGCTGGCGCTGGTGTTCGAGCTCGGCCCGCCGTCGTTCCTCCTCGACACGCTCCTTCTCGCGCAGGGCCACGCAGGCGTCCACGTACTCCCGTTCGAGGCCGAAGACCCCGAACCGGGGGTCGTCGCGGATTCGTTCGGCGTCGAGCAGGCGGGAGCCCTTGTGGATGAGGTAATATTCGTCGCGGCCGGCCCGTTCCCAGCCGTTAGCCGCTTCTTCGATACCCTGTCGCAGGCGGAGGACCACGCGGTTCTCGTCTAACCAGCGTTTCAGCCGGTCCCAGTGGCGGATCAGGGCCTCGTGGGCGACCTCCACCTCGGTGAGCCGTTCCTCCCCGCGCGGGGACGTGACGACCAGCCGCCGGTTCGCCAACCGCTCGACGAGCGAGCGCGTTCGAGCGAGGTCGCTGTCGCCGGGAACGAGACCCTCCAGACGCACCCGCTTGCGGGTGTCTCGCGGAAGGTCGCCCGACTCGTCGACGTGTACCAGCCGGAGGAATAGGTCCCGCACGCGGCCCTGCTCGGAGGGCTGAAACAGGGTCTCGTAGGCATGGTTGGCCGTCTTAGCGATCGCCCCTTGCACCCTCCCGATGGTCTGATACTCGCCGGCCGTGAGCCGCCGGCCGTGGCGGTGGTTCCAGAGCTCCAGGAGGGCGTGCTGGAGAAGTGGCATGGCGCCCGGCTCGCCCTCGACGTCGGCCAGGATCGTGCCGTCGAGTCCGAGCTCGAACTCGAGCCCGACGGCTTTCGCTTGGGCAGTCATCGCCTGTCGCAACTCCTCGAGAGTCATCGGGGGGATGAGTTCCTGGTTGTCCCGCATCCGTTCGCGGAGGGCGCTGTGCGATGCGCAATCCCCCCAGAAGTCGGCCCTCATGGTCAGGATCACGCGCCGGGACGCGGTGAGGTCTAGCACCCGGTGGAAGAAGGTTTCCCTCTGGTCCGCGGCCGTACAGAGCGTGAACACCTCTTCGAACTGGTCGATGACCACCACTGCGTGTTCTTCGCCGACCGCTGCCAAAGCCTCCTGGAGCCGTGCGCAGGGCTCGGAGCCGGGCGTCAGCACGGCGGCCCGGAGGCCCGGCTCGCGATCAAACAGTACGGGGAGGAGGCCGGCCAGCACCAGGGACGACTTGCCGCTCCCCGACGGGCCGAGCACCGCGAGGAACGGGTGCCGTCCCAGCCGCTCTTTCAGGCGCTCGACCCAGGTCTCGCGGGCGAAAAAGAAGGCGCGGTCCGCCGGCTTGAACGACTCCAGACCCTTGAATGGGCAGCGGGGGTCGTAGGGCCGCGGCTCCATGTCGTTCGCCAGGGCCTCGAACGACAGCTCCAGAACCTCTTGGCACAGGTTGTCGACCCCCGCCAAGGAGTCGTCCCACTCCCTGCGCCGTTCGCGGCCGAGTTGCAGGCTATCCACCTTCGCAAGACCGCGCAAGGTGCGGGCGGGGCCTTCGAAGTCCAGCCTCAACGCAGGGGCCCGTTCGTTGAGAAGCGCGTCGAGCCTGTCTAGCCCGTGGAGGATCTCGCCCGGGGACAACCGCCCGTCGGGCGCGAGACTAAACAGGGGTTGACCGGTTAGCCGGCTGAACAGCGCTGGGACGGGAACGGCGATGTCGGACCGGCGGGCGATGCCGGCACAGGCCTCGGCCAGGGCGCTGTCGACCTCGCCGTGTACTCGTAGCCTCTTGTAGAATTCGGAAGCTAGCGCCGAGGCCGAGGCCACGCTGATGGAGTCTGTCATCGCCAGCACGGCCGGCATGCCCAGTTCCCGCACCAGGCGCTGCCCCAATCCGCCGAACACGCCCTCTGCCTCCGGCGCCGCGCTCTCGCAGGTGCCCAGGAACGCGAAGTGAGGGAGGCCCCTCGCGGGCCGAAGCACTCCCAACCCGGCGATGAACCGCCCGGCCAGGACGGGGTCGACCTCGCCCGAGGCGTTGGCGAGGTACAACACCGGTTCGACCCCGTCCTGGTTTTTTACGAGCCGGCCGTGGGCGACGATGTGCAAGATAGTATAGGAATTTTCCGTCAAGGCTTTCGCGATCGCGTCAAGGGTGGGATGGCCGAGTGCCCGCTCCACGCCTTCGCAGAGCGTGTCCGACGGGATCGAACCGAGGGCCTTCCGCGTCTCAGCCACAATCGCCGTGGCGTCGAACGCCGGGAGCCGCCAGCTCTCGGGTCGGGTGGGGTTGGCGACGACGATCAACGCGCGCAGGTCGTGCCGACTGATTGGTGGAAACCTCCGGTCAGTCGCACTGGGCAGGTGGAGTGAGTAAGGCGTGCGTTGGTTGACCGCCAGGGACACCCACCGGCCGTCGAGGGGGGCCGCGAGACGCTCCCAGCGCTCCTTTCTAAGCTCCCGGTCCTCAACGTGGAGCAGCACGTGCAAATGGTCAGTAGCGGACAGTGCCAGGCATTCGTTGAACGTCCGTAGCACCTCGTCGTGGAAGACGGCCCGCCCCATGGTTTCCCCCGACTCACTAGGCCCCGAACGATTGAGCTCCTCAAGGTCAAGGCCAAGGACGCCCTCACGCCGCGTCGGTGCCGCTTCCCCGGAAGTGAACCTCTGGGCGACCACCGGCCAGGCGTCGCCCAACCGACGTTGAATTGTGATCTCTAAGGTGTGCATAGCCTGTCAGCTCTCCGTCGAGCGTGGCGCGAGTCGGGTGCTTACACCCCGTGTGCCCGCCGGTCGTCTACCGGCTGAAAACAGCCTAGAGGTTAGGATATCCGAGCGACCATGGCATGCGAAAGTAGGTAGTTGCGTGCTCGATCGCGTTCTGCAGGCCGACGGTACACTCCTGCCGAACCGACGACCGGTGGGTAGGCCCAGCGCTCGGATCACATCGGGCTGTACGGATCGCGGCGAGCGGGGTCGGGTGTCAATTGACACGCTGGCTCACCATCCGGTCATGTGCGCCTCCCCGAGCCCGGATTGCGCCGGCCTCGGTTCAGACGGCCAGATCATCGGATTATCGCAGCCTCCCAGACGGCATGGGCGACCGCCGGCTTGCGGATGTCGCTGTGGGCGCCGGAGAACCCGCCCCCCTCGTTGATGAACTGGCTGGCTTCGAGGTTGTAGACCCGGCCGGGCTGGAAGGGGTATGACGCGCCGGCGGGCCGCATCAGATCGTTGACGACCGGGAGGCCCGGCCCCTGGATGCCGTACGAACCGACGGCCCCGTACTTCGGCAGCTCGCCGACGGGGAACGCGACCTGTTGCCCGGCCCAGGCCGCGCGGGGATACCACGTGCCGACGGCCGTGTCGAACCGCGATTGGGTGGTAACTATCGGGCCGCGGACCCGTCCGTCGCCGACGACCCGGCGGAAGTAACCAGGGGTACCGCTGGCGAACGGGATATCGTCGCAGAAAGACCAGAGGGAGAATGCCCCCTGGACCAGAGCGAGCGAGTCGACCGGCCGCGGCAGCGCGGCAGAGCCCTGCGGCCCGGCGACGGCGGCCGAGGCGACGATGCAGCCGAAGCTGTGGCCCATGAGGTGGAACCGCACGTCCCGGCCAGCGGCAATCTCTAGTAACTGCCGTAGCAACTGGTGGACGGCCCCCTCGCCGAAACGGCGGGCGCGGTCCTTCATGGTCCAGAACGAGAGCGTGCGCAGGGGCGACAGCAGTGTGTCGCGGCCTGGCGGGCCGAAGCCGGCCGGGCCGGCGTCGGCCAGGGCGTCCTGGTAGACGGCCTCCGGGTCGAAGGGCTCGCGGTCAGCCCCGGGCTCGGCGCCAACCCCGCCGGCGCCCAGCCCCAGGGCGCGATCGAGCGCGCGGTAGGCATCCTCCACGTCCGCCGGGAGATTGTCCGGCTCGGCGCCAAACTGCGCCGCTGCGATGATCGTCCGGAGAGGGTCGCGCACCTCCGGCCGATCGCCGAGCCGCCGGGCGAAGTCGTCGACCATCGCGGCAATCGACCTGGCCGCGGACGCCGCCTCACCCACGACGAACGAGACCGGGCCGGAGACGTCCTCGTCGCCCCACGGCTCGCTCGGCCAGTGCAGGCCGATGAGCAGGGGTCGGAAGCCGGGCCGGAGGCGGGCGACGTCGGGGCGCTGGGCGGCCATCGCCCCGATCCATCCGGCGTACTGCTCGCGCGCCGCCGGTACGTCGCCGCGCCAGCCGTGGCTGAAGAGCCAGACGTCCGTGACCGGCTCGCGCGCCATCGCCTCGGCCGCCCGGCGGGTGGCCTCCGGCGTGCGATCCCGATTATCGCTGCCGAAGGCCAGCAGATAGTAGCCCAAGCCTGTACGCGGCACCGACTCGGTTGGGCCGGTCGGTGCGGAAGCCGCCGCCGACACTCCGACCGCGAACGGCGCGCCGCCCTTCTGGTCCCCGGCCGCGTCGGTCGCGCCGGGGAGCCGGATATCGTCGAGCGTCTCCAGCTCGCGTTCCTCGGCCGCCTCGCGCCCGAAACCGTCGATCGAGGCCCCCTTCAGCGTCCGGAGTGCCCTGAAGTCCAGGCCGGTCAGCTCCTCGATCCGGGTCACCGGCACCTGGAACGTCCGCGCGACGACGACGGCCGCCTCCCTCAGGGCGTCGGGGGTCAGGAGATCGGCCTGGCTGACGAGGAACGCCAGGGCGGCGAGCTTAGCATTGGGCCGGGTGATGACCGCGACCTTCCAGTACTGCCTGGGAACCTTCACGCCGCGGCAATCAGGGTCGTCCTTGGCGTAGACCGGGCCGGTGAAGACGGTCAGCCGCCTGCGGTCACCGGCGGCCCGGTTCAGCAGGAAGTCCTCCAGGCCGGCCCAGAGGTTCTTCCCCTCGTTGAACTTGGCGTGCTGGGGGGTGCTGTTGGTGAAGTGGAAGGTGTCGTCGTTGGCGACCTTGGCAACCCGCTCGGTGCGGCCCCAGGCCGGGTCGAGCCGGCGGACGAGGTGGCCGCGGTCGAACGCGTTATTCGCGTAGAGCTCGTCGCCGGCCTGCGCGGCACGGTCGATCCGCGGGTCGAAGAACCACCGGTCGCCCTCGCGCCGGATCGGCCGCGCGAGGCGGCCGTCGATATTAACGGCCGTGAAGATAGGGAACCGCCGGGTCTTGTGCTGGACGACGCTGAAGTGGTGGTACTTCAGCTCGAACGGATCGGCGCCCGGCTCGGGATCGTGGAGCCGCGCGGCCTCCGTCTTCAAGGCCGCCGAGAGCTTCGGCAACGGCACCCGTAGAGTCCCGGCGCCGAGGAACTCGGAGTCGTAGCCCTCCCGGTTGCCGTACTCAGGGTCGATGGTGATGGCCTCGCCGAACGAAACCTCCATCGACGGGGGCGGCGAGGCGGTCGCCGTGGCCGTCCCTGCAGAGACGCCCCCGAGCCGGACGTGGATCTGGAGCGGGATCGAGACCGTCACGCCCCCGCCGTCCCCAATCGTCTTGGCCACTCCGGAGGCCGTCGGGACGGGCGCTACGGGGCGGGCCGTCGGGGCATTTTCCGCGGGGGGGCCGAGCCGGGTCGCCGTCTCGGCGGGGGGCACGGCCGAGAACAGGCCATCCCGGAGCTGCCGCCGGGTCGCATCGCCTATCTGATTTTCCTTCACGGAGCGGAGGATGCGGCTGAGCCGGATCCCTTCGTTGGCGATCCAGTCGATGGCGTTCTCGCCCATCGACGGGGTCCAGACCGTGCCGCCGCGGGCGAGGATCTGACCGGCCTGGTCGCGCCGGGGAACCCCCGAGTGGTGCAGGCCGACCAGCTCCCACTGGTCATTGAACACGGGGGCGCCGGACGACCCGGGCTCGGTGTCGGCGCGGTAGTGGAGGAAGTCGTCGAGGAGGTCGATGACCTGATTGTCGCGCAGCGCCACCTGCTTGGGCCGGCCGCCGGGGTGCTGGACGATGTTGACGAACTCCTCGACGAGCACCGGGTCGTCGTCCTCCCGTGCCCGGTTCCAGCTGAAGCGGGCGAGCTCGGCACCGGAGGCGCCGCGGGGTGCGACGGCGACAAGCGTGAAGTCGAGCGCGACGTCGGTGAGGAAGAACTGGTCCGGGGCCAGCGCAAACTCCTCGGGGCTGAGCGGGCGGCCGTCGAGGCCGTCTTGGACGTTGAACTCGACGACGCTAGCGCGGGCGATCGCCGCGGACCCCAGGACGTGGTTGTTCGTCAACAGCATCCTCGGCCCGATCAACGAGCCGGTCCCGAAACCCGCCGCCCGGCCGGAAGCGGTCCGGATGCGCACCCGTCCAACCGGTCGCGCCGCGCGAGCGCCGGCCTCGAGGAACCGGCCTCCGACCATGTCGTTGCGGCCCAGGATCCGCTCGAGTTGCAGGGCGACCGAGGCGGCCGGCGAGGCGGCATCGGGTATCACGGCAAACGTGGGCGCACCGCCTTGGTCGAGAACGGCTCGGACCTCCTCCGGCCGTAGCCCGAGCCCCTGGAGCCGGCGGCGGATCCGGTCGGAGTCGTTCCTCTGGATGACGCGCTCGGCGACCGAGCCCGCGGCGAAGCTCTCTCGCGTCGCCTCGCGCCGCTGGTAGCGGTCCTCGGCGCTGCGGATCTGGACGTCGAAGGACGGGCCGAGGTCGGGAGAGGCTTCGGTCCCCGTGTCGGCCCCGGACCATCCTGTCCCGGTCCGCTCGGGTTGGCCCTCCGGCACCGGGGACGGACTCTCAGGTCTGGCCGGGTCCAGGCCACGCGGGCCGGGCCCCGGCTGCGGCGCCACCCCGGCGGACAGGGTCGTCCCCGCGGCTCCTGCCGGGGTGTGGGCGCCGCCCGCTTCGGCGACAGCCTCCACCGGCCGGATCACGGGCCGTTCGCCGCCCCCGTCGTCGGGGAATGTCAGCCGGACGGCCGGGTCGCCGACGACGACGAAGCTCCGCGCGTCGTTGTTTGCGGTCCACATCTCCGACAGGGCCAGGTTGTCGGGGACCTTTCCGAACTTGATGTTCTCTAACTCCTCGCTCAGGTCGGCCGCTAACGCGGCGTAGTACTGGTTGAAGTACTCCAGGGCCCACCCGACTCGCTGGCCTTCAAGGAGCCGGGTCAGGGTGCCCTTGAAGGTCTGGAGTTGCCGACCCAGCCGGCCGCCCCCGAAGAACGAGCATCCCCAGGCGCGCTCGACGTGGCCGATGACGGCCAGCGCTCCTCCCTTCGGGTGCCCCAGGAGGCGTTGGGGCAGCCGGGCGACGAACGGGTGCGGGGCGATCGTGCTCCGCTCCGCAGTGTTGAGGTTCCTCAGGTGGGCGAAATCGTCCAGGGAGGGTGTCCCCGCGCCGTAGCAGGCGAAGTGGAACGCCAACAGGCCGAGCAGCCGGGCGTCGTCGCCCACGTCGTCGCCGGCCAGGTAGAAGTCGCTCTTGATCGATTCTCGCCACCGGGCCGGCCCCGGCCAGTCCTGGCAGAGCAGCGCCCCCTGGTGGGGGAGCTGCCGGGGATCGCCGTTCGGGAATCCGATGCCGTGGCTCGCGGTGAAGAGGAACCCCGGGGTCTCCGTCCCGCCCAACAGCCGCGTCATCCGTTCCTTCTTTGCCTCGTCCCGGAGGTGCGTCCGGAACGACCAGCCCGCGTGCTCGCGGGCGACGTCATCAGCGAGGGGCTGGACGAGATCGTTTGCGCTGAGCCGGGTTGCCCGGTCGTCGTCGTTCTGGACACCGACGAAGGCCGCCCGTCTGGCCAACGGGACCCGGCCCGACTCGGCCTCGACAACGCTCCGGGCGTACCGGGCGAACGCCTCGACATCAGGCTTGCCGTCCCACTCAAACCAGACCCGGCCGACGGCGTACTCGACGTCGAGCTGGTACTGGAACCGGTAAGGGATGGTCGCGGGGTCGCCCACGATCAGCAGGTAATACGGCACCTTGTTCGGGTCGGCGGCGTGGCCCGCCGCGGCGCCGCCGCGGGCCAGGAACGTCCGCTTGCCTTCCCTGGGGTCCCCCACCCGGTACCCCTTCTCCCCGGTGAACTCGCGGTAGTAGCTCTCCTTGACGCGTCCCGCCTGGCGCTTGCGGAACTCGAGCAGCTCTGTCAGAGCTTCGCGGACGGCCGGGTCGGCATCATGAGCGAATATCACGCCCCAGCCGGCCTGGGACAGGTCGTTCGCGTCGATCCCCTCCATCGGCGCAAAGTGCTGCTCGGTCTCCCGCCACAGCTTGGCCTTCTGGTCGGCAAGGAGGTTCGGATCGATCGGCTCACCTTGGGCGAGCCGGGAGACCGCCTCCGGGGAGAGCGGAGGGGTGAGGTACTGGCCCGTGGCGGCATCGATTCCGTTGATCAGGATTTCCGAGTCGTCCATGGCGAATGGGCCTCAAATTTGGGGCGGAACGGGATGGGGTTAGACGATGGGATTAAACGTCGAGGATCGTGTCATCCGATCGCTGGCTGAACAAGACGGCTGCGCAGGGGGCCACCGCGTTGGCAACGGCACGACGGGCGGTGCTCATCGCGATGTTGACAACGCCCGCCAATAGGATAAAGGGCTCGTTGCACACCAGGCCCCGGGGCACCCCATGAACCTGACCTCAATCTAACCTGGGATTCCCCGGATGGAAGTCCTCTTACTCGCTGAACGGCCTCATCCGGGTCATCTGAAGACGAATTCGAATCAGGTGGATGGCGCGAGTCAAGATAGCACCGGTCAAAGTCGTACCCGCAATCGCCAGAGTCGATCACAAGGCAGTTCCGGGCCGGGTGGCCCCAGGGGATTGCTCCCCTGGGGGTCGGGTAAGGAGGTGACGTCGCCGCCACCCCCTCCCCTACGAACTGCACGTGAAGTAGGGTAGGCGGCTGGCGAGGTATCGGCTTATGCCGGGGTTCGTAGGCCCTTGCGGGAAACCGGCTGCGTCCTTTTCCATCCGCCCCCCTCCGAACTGATCGTGACCGTTTCCGTATCAATCAGCTCTCCAGTGGACGACATCCACTCGGTTCAGGTCGTCGTGCATCTCGCACCCTTGGCCTTTCAAATGTCGCCCAGCCTGTCTCCCTTCGCCACGTGGCCGGCTCTCCCGACCTCCGACTACTACGGAGACTCCGTGACCTTGGGGCTCGCGCCCGTTAGGCCATCCCACGTTCCGTTGGTGCTGAACGTATCGAGCGTGACGTAGGCGCCCCATTCATCCCCTTCGATGAAGACCACCTCCTGA
>Ga0208565_1001877_pt1 | contig 11843 bp, 9 predicted proteins | sample Sb_taG_7_FD_187706 | JGI IMG/M metagenome (GOLD analysis project Ga0208565, IMG submission 187706) | Peat soil microbial communities from Weissenstadt, Germany - Sb_50d_2_FS metaG (SPAdes) (version 2) | ecosystem: Environmental > Terrestrial > Soil > Wetlands > Peat | place: Germany: Weissenstadt...
GGATCATGCGGTCGACCCATTCTCCGACCGCATCACCATCGCCGATTCGGCTGCCCGTCGAGCCTGGGCGCGTTCAAGGACCGATCCCTCGTTCACGGGGGAAGGAAACTGCCCGATGAATTCCCCTGATTCGACCCGGATCTGTGCTCTGGCCACCTCGACCTCGTCGTCCCAGAACCTCATTGGGTCACCTCCAGGTGTCTGTCTCACACCTGATGCACCTATCCACAGAGCTGCATGGCGACATCAGGTTCCGGGCGTACCGGGGAGTGGCGCCACGGGGGTGGTGCTCACGTCGAAGCAAACAAAGAGCTGATGCGCGCCACCTTGGACCACTGGGACGAACTGGCCATTCTCGACGCGGACAGCCGAATGGCAATAGGGTGGCGTCGCCGCGGTGTGGGCCCTCTTCCAGTTCACGGGGGTTGTAAGCCCGTCCCCGGTGAACGACGTTTCGGAGTCGATGGCCGCCACCAGCTTCTTCTGTGTCAAGTTCCTGCCCACCGCCTTCAGGCCAGTGACGAACAGGGCGGCCGAAATCCAGCCATCCAGGGCCACCTCGTCGTAGGTCGACGAGCCCTGGTACTTCTGCATCTCCCGAATGTATTGCTCCATTCCCGGGAACACACCCGGGAAAGCCAGAGCCGCTTCAAAAGGTACGTGCTGCAGTCCGAAGTACACACCCTTCATGATCGACGAATACTGCTGCAAGGTGCTCCGGTCATATCCGTTCAACCACACCTGGTTCAACGTGAGGCCATTCTGCGCGATGGCGCGTGCAAACGACACGTTTCCGTTGAGGTCGAGACACGAGAACAGCAGGTCCACATTCTTCGCCTTCATCTGCAGGACGTCAGGAGAGGGATCTGCTCCATAGACGAGATTCAGATCGCTGAAAGCGACGTTGAAGCCAAAGGCACGCATGCCCGTCACCGCAGCCTGGCACGCAGCCGCCGACTGCGGCACCCCGTAGGCGACGACGGCAATCGACTTGGCTCCGAGTTGCTGCGCTGTGTAGGCGTCCCCGGGCCCACCGGTTGCAAAGTCAAGAACCGATCCGTAGGTTCCGAACAGCGTGGGCTTGTTGGCCCAATCAGTCGAGACGACGTAGCCGAATGTGGGTGTCCCCTGCTGAGCGAGGAATTTCGCCCCCCCGAAGAAGGGCGTCCCCACCCCCACTACGGCGAACACGCGGTCCTGATCCACCAGCTTCTGAGCGACGGTGAGATCGACCGTCGGACTCCCCTGATCGTCTTCTTGATAGGCGAGCTTGAGCTTGCGCCCGGCAACACCCCCCTCGGCGTTGATCATCGAGAAATACGCCTCCACGCCGCTCACGATGGGGCCGAAGTCCGACGACAGTGGGCCAGTCACGTTGGCGATGCTGCCTACGTCGATCTGGCTCGACGTCACACCGGGAGCGCCGCCGCCGAAACTGTTCTTCGTGACAGAGTTCGAGCACCCCGCAGCAACGAGGGCAAGGGTCGTGAACGCTGCCGCAATCTTTGTGAGCCGACTACGCGCCACCGGTCTCCTCTCGGTCACGCCAATTCAACCAACTGCGCCGCGAGCATCTCAGTCCACGGTGTGCCCAATGTAGTGGCACGCTCGAGGAAGGCGGGGACCCACTCCTCGAGACCCAAGGTCGACAAAGAGCGGGGATGCACGGTACGAACGCCGTGCGTTGAACAGCTCCAGCCCCGCTGGTTTCCTCGGGCGACAAGGAGCAGGGGATCAGCAGCGTCGTCGACCGCCGTGCCCCGTCTGGCCAGCGATTGAATCGGCGCCCCGAGGTCGGGCGGTACTTGAGCTGTCGACGGGGCTCGCGAGTGGCTATCGAGGGCGTCGGCCTTGGGACCAGGGCGGGGGTTTCGGAACCCTCCTCGGCACGCCGGATCGCGGCGGCGGGGGCCGGGGCGGGAGTCGTCGAGCGGGGCCGGATGGCACCCGGCGTCGTACGACCATCGGTTGACCGCGACGCCGTCTGCGAAATCCCACAACGAGGGTCTGAACGCCACCAACCAAGAGAAAGGCAATGAGCAGTCCAGCCAGGGTGATCAAGAGTGTCGACATGTCGTACTTGCCCCACCGAGGGCGTCACCCCTTCTGTCTCGGCCAGCTCGTCTTGGGATGGTACGCCCGCGAGCCGGAGGCGTCACGCGGGTGTCGACTTGTCGGACATCGCTTTGTCCTTACGGACTGTCAGTCCTTCCTGACCAACTGACAGTCTGGCCCGCCACCATCAGCCGGATACCTTTTCGCAGTGGACTCCCCCACCTGCGACTGCGGCAGCAAGATCCCGCTGACCCCGCAACACTGAGGCGAAGACAACAGTCACGACGCCGTGCCTCAAGTGCAAAGGGCAGTGGGAGTTACTCCAGCACCGATGGGTGCCTGACGTTCTTAAAGAGGTGTCGAGCGGCTAGACGGCTAGCCAGTTACACGATCAGTGACCGCCGATCGCCGCGCCCAGGTACAGCAGCGGCTGGTCGAGCCGAAGCACCAGGACCTCTGCCAGCACCGGCCTTGGTGCGAATCATCGATCACGTTTACGACGTCTTGACACATGAGTCGCTGATGTCCTGACACATCACAAGGTGGGCCGGATCCGTCCATAGCCCTAAAGCGCCCCTCCTCGGCCTGCCGGTCGCGAGCATTTCGGGGCTCTGAATGGCCCGAGCCATATTAAGGCCCGAGGCGATCCAAGATGGGCTGGCCGGTCACGGCCTCCTCGCGGACGGCACTCACCCGCCACGTGCTCCGGTACCAGCTAATACCGAGCCCTATTCCCGCCGACGTTCGGGCCTCCGCCTGGCGCGTGACTGTAGCCTCGTGTCCGTGCCGCAGCCGCCCTCGGGAACCGTGACATTCTTGTTCACCGACATCGAGGGGTCGACCACCTTGTGGGAGGAACGCCCCGACGAGATGCCGGGTCTCGTGGCGAGCCACGACGAGATCCTCCGGGGAACCATCGAGGACCATCACGGATATGTCTTTGCCACCGGTGGCGATGGTTTCGCGGCGGCCTTCAGCCGGGCTGCCGATGCCGTGGCAGCAGCCCAGGAGGCACAGGCGGCGGTCGCCGGTCTCGAGTACGTCAAGGTTCGCATGGGTCTGCACACCGGCGAGGCGATCGAACGCGACCGGAGCTACTTCGGCAGCGAGGTGAACCGCACGGCACGGCTGATGTCGCTCGCGCACGGAGGTCAGATGCTCGTCTCGGACGCGACCGAGGTGCTGTTGCGCGACCGTGTGGCTCTGCGGTCCCTCGGTGAGCATCGGCTCCGTGGCCTGCGCGGACGGATGTCGGTGTACCAGGTCGTTTCCGACGGGCTCCCAACGGAGTTTCCGGTGCTGCGAAGTGATGATCACTTCACGGGGAACCTCCCCCAGCAGCTGAGTTCATTGGTGGGCCGCGAGAACGTGGTTACCGAGGTGGCCGAGCTCGCCCGCGCCACCCGGCTGATCACGCTGAGCGGCGTGGGCGGGGTGGGCAAGACCCGGCTGGCCATCGAAGTCGGGGGCGAGCTGGCCGCCGAGTTCCCCGATGGCGTGTGGATGGTCGAGCTGGCGTCGATCGGCGACCCTGCCTCCGTCGCCGCAGCTGTCGCGACAGTGCTCGGCATCACGCCACAGGGTGAAGCGCCACTCATCGACACCGTGGCCGATGCGCTGGGAGGTCGGCGGCTCCTTCTGGTGGTGGACAACTGCGAGCACGTCCTGGCCGCAGCGGGATCGGCCATCGAAACGATCCTCGCTCGGTCTCGAGACGTGAAGATCATCGCGACATCACGCGAGGTCCTCGCGGTGGACGGCGAGAAGGTGCTGACCGTGCCACCGCTGGCATTGGCGGGGGGCGCGACCTCCGACGCCGTTACGCTGTTCGTTGATCGCGCCCGGGCCGTTCGGCCCAATTTCGGGCTCTCGGATCCTGATACCGCCACTGCGGTGACCGAGATCTGCGCGACCCTGGATGGGCTACCGCTGGGTATCGAGCTGGCTGCCGCCCGAATGGCAGCCATGAGCGCGCTCGAGGTCAGGGATCGACTGGCCGATCGATTCCGGCTGCTCCAGGGATCGATACCAGGACCGGAACGACAGCTCACGCTCCGCCATGCGGTCGAGTGGTCCTACGACCTCTTGACCGACGAAGAGCGCGAGCTCCTCCGTTTGACGTCGGTCTTCGCCGGCGGCTTCGACCTGACGAGCATCTGCGCCGTGGTCGACGGAGCCGACGAAGTGGACGTGCTCAGACATCTCGACTCGTTGGTCCGAAAGTCGCTCCTCGTCGCCGACCACGCCGCCACCCGCACTCGCTACAGCCTCTTCGAGACCATCCGCCAGTTCGCCGAGGACCGGTTGGCGGAGGCGGGTGCGCTCGAGCGGACTCGTGACCGGCACGCCGAGTACTTCGCCCGGGAGTCCGCAGCTCGATGGGAGCACTGGAACGGGCCCGAGTGGCGCCAGGCGGTCGACTGGGTGGAGGCCGAGCTCGGCAACCTACGTTCCGGATATCAGTGGAGCATGGGGCGAGGGCAGCTGGAGCTGGCGACGGACATCGCCGCGCATGCCGCTCTCATGGGTTTCTCGGTCCAGTTGTTCGAAACAATCGCCTGGGCAGAGGAGCTGCTCGAGCCCGCAGCCGCTGCTCACGTCCGGCGCCTTCCTCGCCTGTATACGGCGGCCGGTTTCGCCTGCTTCGTGGGAAGGGCGGAGGCTGCGCGGGCGAACGCGCACCGAGCAACCGAGCTGGAGGTCGACTCCCGCTATGAGGGTTGTGAGCCCGGGTACGCCTCGTTCGTCGAGGCCCTGGGCCACGTCTACTGCGGCGACCTCGATCGCTATGTCGAGCTCACCGGTGCCGTCGCCCACATCTACGGAAGGGATCGGGGCTACGGGCTGGCCTCCTACGTCGACGGCCTCCAGTCGTGCGGCCGGATCGAGGAGGCACTCGGGCTCACCGAGGAAGCCGTCGCCGCCGCCAGATCGCTCGGCAACCCCTACTGGATCTCCTACGCGCTCTGGATCGCAGGGTTGGCATTCTCCAAGACTGACGTGCGCCGCGCGTTTGCGGCCTGGGACGAGGGCGTCGCCTTCGTGCGTGAACATCGCGTCCAGTTCTTCGAAGGCTTCCTCGCACGCGACGCGGCCCGCCTGCACACCTCCGACGGCGAGCCCGAGGCGGCGCTGGTGCTGTTTGCCGAGGCCATCGCCGCGTTCCATCGAGCGGGAAACGTGCCTCAGCTGATCATCACTCTCGCCAGTGTGCCTGCGTTGTTCGAGCGTCTCGATCGTCCTGCGCCGGCCGCAATGCTCCTCGGCGCGCTGTCTCGTGAGTCTTCGAGCTTGCACCACGTTCCCGACCTCGGCGATCTCGGCGTCCGGGTCAGCCGCACGCTCGGCAAGACCCGCGCGACGGAGATGATGTCGGCGGGGGCTGCGCTGGACCTCAACGATGCCGCCGTCTACGCACGCCAGCAGATCGACTCCGCGCTCCGCCACCCGAGCCCTCAGGCGGGCCAGGCACGCCAGGCACGGCCCGGAGGGCTGAGCCGACGGGAGATCGAAGTTCTACGCCTCGTGGCTGACGGCCGAACTGCCGGCGAGATCGCGACGCAGCTGTTCATTTCGCCCAGGACAGCCGAGCACCATATCCAGAACGTCTACACGAAGATCGGTGTCTCCAGTCGCGCCGCGGCGACTCGCTGGGCCGTCAAGCACAGGGTCGTCGGCGACGTCGTCGCACGCTGACGGACGCACCGGCCGGTGCTTGCCCGGGGTAGCACGTCGTCACCGCGGAATCGGCTCCTCCTGCCACACCCGAGGCCGTCGAGCAGCTCGAAACCGCGAGAAGCAGGCAGGGTGTGGCCGCCGGATGGGCCACTGAGCCACCCACGGATCCCTCGGGAGAGCCAGAAATGGGTAGGTCTACCGATGCGGCAGCAGGGGCACACCCGGAGAATGTCCCTTGCGCCGGCCGAGACGGTCGGCGGCAAGCAGGATCAAATCGATCCTGTCTGAAGGGAGAACCGTCATGATTCTGGCAACAACGACCGTCGAAAACGTCGACCGATTCCTGGATGTCTTCGGCACGAAGGGCGCTGACAAGCGTGCCCTCCACGGCTCCAAAGGTTCGACGGTGTTCCGCGATCCCACTGAGGAGAACCGAATCTGGGCGCTGTTCGACTGGGACGAGGCGGGGTGGGCAAAGTTCGTCTCCGACCCCGAGGTCCCGCCGATCCTCAAGGAAGCTGGACATCTGGGCAAGCCCGAGGCCGCGCTGCTCCTCGGCTCCTACCAGGCGTGAGGTGGCAGAACGATGACCACCATCAACCGTTCCGCACGAGTCGGGCTCATCACCGATCAGACGGGCGCCCTGTCCTTCATGGGAATCGCCAACGTCAACATCGCCAAGATGGTGATCGATGACGTCAACGACCGCGGCGGCCTTCTCGGTCGTCCTGTCGAGTTGTTCGTCGAGGACAGCGCGACCGACGACAGCGTGGCGGAAGTCGCCGCCACGAGGCTCGTCGAGCGGGCGGCCGTCGACGTTGTCGTGGGCGGCATCTACAGCTCCACGCGACAGGCCATCAAGCGACCCGTGGTCGACCAGGCTGAGACGCTCTACATCTACCCGGAGCAGTACGAAGGTCAGGAGTGTCACCCCCTGATCTTCTGCACCGGGCCGGTGCCGGCGCAGCAGGTCGAGCCCTTCTTCCCCTGGCTGATGCAGCAGACCGGGGCGAAGCGCTTCTACATGCCTTCGGCCGACTACATTTGGCCGCACACGCTGAACAAGAAGGTGCGTGAGGTCGTCACTGCCGAAGGTGGCGAGATCGTGGGCGAGGAGTACTTTCCACTCGATCACACCGACTACGAGCGCATCGTCGACGACATCATGTCGACGGGCGCTGAGGTCGTGTTCAACACGATCGTCCCTCCAGGGCTCACGCCGTTCCTCGAGCAGCTGCACCGGGCCGGCTTCACGCGTCGGGGCGGTCACATCGTGTGTACCTACTTCGACGAGAACTTCTTGAATCTCGTCCCGGCCGACCATGTCGAGGGGCTATACGGGTGCCTGGACTACTACAGGGACGTCGACGACCCGTTCAGCATCGAACTCCTCAACCGGTACGAACAGCTCTACCCGGGGAGTGCGATGTTCACCGCGGGAAGTGCCTGCACAGGAACCTACCGTGCCCTCAAGCTCTGGGAAGCCGCCGTCAACGAAGCCAGGTCGCTGAACCAGGACGACGTCGTCGACGCGCTCGACCACGCCCGAATCGCGCAAGGTCCGGGAGGCCCCGCCGAGATGGTGCCGGGCCAACACCACGTGCGGATGAACATGTACATCGCCCGGTCGCAGGGCGGCACGTTCAAGGTGGTGAAGGACCTCGGTCACATCGACCCAAAGGAGTGCGAGGTTGGACGTACCTGAGTCTGATCCATTGGGCTGCACCCGACACTTGGCGCATGGGGCGGCGCCGGCTCTGGCCACTGGGCCGGCGCCGGCGTCGCCCTTCGTTGGGCCGTCCCTTGGTCGGTCCGAACCATCACCGGGCACCACCTGGCCGGCGTGAACGGCGGCTACACGTCCGACTCGCGCATGCTGCCGCAATCGTGACTCAAGAGGTCCCGATCGACGGTCCTTGAGCTTCGTGAGGGGTGGGAGAGCACATCACGGGCGGAACCAATGACCATCGAACGCGGGGGCTAACATAGTTGCTCACGGCGCAGACTGCTGCACCAGGCCCGCCGGCAGCCTTGCCGGCAGAACCTTAGTGACCGGTTGCACGATCGTGAAGGAGCCGGCCCGCCACGCGTGCACGGGCACGCCCGCATGTGCGCACCACGACTCGAAGCGCCACAAAGTGGCCGATGTCGTGACGAAGATATAGGCGGGATCGTTGCTCGAGAGCACAGCACCGGCCCATGGCGGGTATTGGCGGGCGTAGGCTGTGACGGCCACCCGGCCGCCGCTCTCGAAGGTGGTGCGGTAGGCGATCCAGTAGGTGGCGAAGGCGTCGCGCACGTCGTGTGCCACCAGTGCACCCTGCAGCGGGGCCGTGTTGGTTGGCATGGCTACGTCAGGAGCGCCGAAGCGAACCAGGAGCGGCGCCGGCTCCATGGCCAACCCGGCGGTGCAGAGGACGACGAGCGCGGCCATCCCGCCGACGAGGACTCGCTGCCCCAGGAGCTCGGCCACGTCGTCCAGGCCGACACCGACGAGGAGGGCACCCACGGCAGCGCCGAACATGACGTAACGGCCCTGGCCAACCCGATCGGCCATCTGGTTGAGCGAGTACAGCAGCGGCAGCAGCACCACAGTCAGCAGTGGCAGGCGACAGCGAGCCGCCCTACCCGTCGCCACCACCACGCCGAGGGCAATCACGGCGACAAAGGCGGCCCAGGCGCACGTGATGCCGATGGGACCACCGACCCACGTCAACGAGCCCTCGAGGCGCGCGCCGAGGGCGATGGGTCCCTCGATGGTAAAGAACTGCACCAGCCTGTGAGGCACGCCCGCCATCAGCCCAGTCCCCCCTGGCACAGCGAAGTTCGACCAACGGTGGGTGGCGCCGAAGACGATGGCGGGGAACGCGCCGGCGGCGGCGCCACAAAGCAGTGCCGGTGCGTGGCGCCGGGCACGCCACAACGCCGGCCCACACCACAGGCCGGCCGGCACCAGGACCTGGAGCGACATCGGGCTGGACCACAAAGCCAGGCCACAAAGCACGCCCGTCCACGTCATGTGGCGCCACCGCCCGTCCCCGTTGTGCAGGCGGGCCAAAGCGGCCAGGGCGCACAGCGACAGGGCCAGGCCCACCATGTAGGTGCCCCCCGGCTTGAGCGAGCGCCACACGAAGGACTGCGGCCACACCCACAAGGCCAGTGCACCAAGGAGGGCGGCACGGCCGCCCACGATGCGCCGACCGGCAAACCACAGCGCCAATGCGGCCAGGGCGTTGGCCAGGGCGCACGCCCCCAGGAGCTGGCCGGTGCCGGTGCCCGTCACGGCGAAGACAACCGCCGTGAGGACCGCCTCGAGGCTCCCGCCGTAGGACTGGCCCCACATGTAGGCCGACAGTTGGCCGTGGTGCAGCAGCTCCATGGCCATGAGCCCGATGACCGAGCCGTCGGAGGTGAGCGTTCCGAGGGGATGGACGGCGACCCACACGCGTTCGGCCATGCCGACGCCCACCACGGCGGCGACGCCGACCACCGGCCAACGCCTGCGGGCGGATCCCCCCATCGCCGGCGCCCGCTTTGGCACCGGGGCCAATGCCGGTGCCGGCGGTGCCGCCAGGACGGCGCCGCCGTCCAGGGCAAGTGGAGAGTCGAACACCATCAGACCCTCCCTCGAACCACCATGGCACGACGTTGTAGCAGGCCAAGGTTCACACCGCCCGCCCTCGCCGGCGCTGGTAGGGCCCCGTTCGGCAATCCACTGCCGCGTGACGGATCACCACGGCTTCGTCTCGTCATTGTGTAGCGGCCGTCGGCTCATGCGGAACCGGCGCACTACGACCGGCGAGCATCCCAGGACATCGGTCTTGCTACACAGGCGTCGGGCCCGCCACGGGGGGCCGGTGACCATTGCGTTCGCGCATCGCCATCCTTCTGCCCTGGCCGGGCTTGTGCTGATCAACACATTCGCGCGCCTGATCAGATCTGACGATTACCCGGCGGGCATCGCTCAGGAGCGTTTCGACGCCAATCTTGACATGTCCACCGATCCGGCTAGTGATCGCGATGCGAGCCTGGTCCTGCGCAACCACGCGCCGAGCGTTGTCGGGGATCCGAGTTTTCGGCGGTGGTGGGATCGCGCCGGCCGCAGGGCGCGAGTCCTGCAACCGCGAAAGCCCTTTGGCGAGTGCGCTATGGCGCTGACGTTCGTACCCGACTCGGCGCGCTTACCGTTCCGTCGCTCGTGGTCCAGAATCGCGACAATCGCGTCATCCCGATAGCCCACGGCGCTTATCTTGCAATGGGACTACGAAATGGAAGCTTCGTCCAGATCGACGGAGCCGACCAGACGCCGTTCACCGAAGCGGCCGATACCATTGCAGATTTGGTCCTCGACTTCGTGACTGCACTCCCGGGAACCTGAGATCTCGTTGTTTCGGGGACTCTAAGATCGCACGGTATGTGCGGGTCGCGACCGGGGCTGGCGTTGATCGGCGACGGCGGTAGGGGCATCCGGTACTCGGGGCGATGCGCCCCCGGCGCCTTCATCTGCGTCCGACACGCTGCACCGGCTTCGGGTGGTCCGGCGACAGGGTGACCCGTCCGGGATCACCACCGCCGAGCATCGCGTGGCCTCGCTGATTGACTGACGACGGCAAGTAGCGCATCACCGGCAGTCCTCCTGCTCGGTCCAAGATGGCGACCTGGCGCACGCAAACCGGGTGATCCCGAGTGGCCTGAGGAGTGTTTGGGCTGGTCCAGTCAGGGCGCCCGGAGCCGGCGATAGCGGTCCTCACGGTGTCGGGGGAATGGAACGACGGGGCCTCCACGACTGGATGTGCGGTTCGTATCACGCGCTGTGGTTGTACGTATGAACAGCGCCCGATCATTGAGCATTTCGGCCCTGGATGCCGACAGCCACCTGGCGTTATATAGCGAACAAGACCCTGGGCGAGCTGTTCTGCACGCCACCGGAAGATGGGGAGGGCGAATGAAGTTCCCACTAAGAGCTGCCGGGGTTGGACTGCTCATTACCGCGTTCGCCTCATTACCCGTCGCTCTGCTCAGCACGCCCGCATCAGCGCGCACGCGAGCGCCCACATGGTCTGTCGTCTCCAATCCCAACACGATTTCTCTGGCGGGCGTGTCATGTGTTTCCTCGACGTTCTGCATGGCCGTTGGTGGCTTGTCTTCTACGGAGGCAGAACGGTGGAATGGCACGAGCTGGTCCATCGTTGCCAGCCAGAATGTGACGACGAACGACTCGTTCTCCGGCGTCGCATGCACCTCGCCGACGTTCTGCATGGCCGTTGGTTACAGTTCCCAAAACCCAGAGCCGAGCCCGACGAGCGCGCTCGCAGAGCTGTGGAATGGCACGATGTGGACGGTGGTCCCCGTGCCCACCGCGCCGGGCAACAGCTTCTTGGAGGGCATCTCCTGTGTCTCGGCGACACGTTGCACAGCAGTGGGTCAGAACGATGGAGGCACGCTTGTCTTGACGTGGAACGGTGCTAGCTGGTCCATCGTGCCCAGTCCCAACGGAGGGGGTCGACTCTATGGCGTCTCCTGTATCTCTACGGCGTTTTGTGCCGCTGTCGGGTTCAGCGGGTCTCAGGCGGTCACGGAACTCTGGAATGGCAGCTCCTGGTCGCTGGTTCCCAACCCGGAGACCTCCTTCAGCGGCTTGAGCGGCGTGTCGTGCGTGTCACCGTCTTTCTGCGAAGCGGTTGGTGTAGGGGGTGGTGGTCCACTGATCCGATGGAACGGAAAGGCGTGGAGGACTGTGCGTACCGGACACCTTCGGGTGCCTTACGGGGACACGCTCTACCTTCAGGGTATTTCGTGTCCGAAACGATCCCATTGTGTGGCAGTCGGTTCCATCAACCACGGTGGTTCTTCCACGCCTGACTCGACGTACGTCGCGACATTGCGTAATGGCCGGTGGTCCGAGGTCACGACTGCTAACTCGCCCGGCTCCGCACTGAACGGCGTTTCCTGTGTGTCACCCACGATGTGCACTGCGGTGGGCGCAACTGGAACCCTACCCAACACCACCTCTTTCATTGAGTCGAGCACCTGACTGAACGTCTCGGCGGTGGTGGCCCGTCCCGACCGGCTCGGATCGGGCCTGGCGGTTGACGTCTAGGCGACCGGTA
>Ga0208565_1001892_pt1 | contig 11778 bp, 8 predicted proteins | sample Sb_taG_7_FD_187706 | JGI IMG/M metagenome (GOLD analysis project Ga0208565, IMG submission 187706) | Peat soil microbial communities from Weissenstadt, Germany - Sb_50d_2_FS metaG (SPAdes) (version 2) | ecosystem: Environmental > Terrestrial > Soil > Wetlands > Peat | place: Germany: Weissenstadt...
GCTGCAGCCGCCGAGCGAGCACCCGCACGGCCTCTCCGACAAGGAGTTCGACGTGCTGTTCACCCGCGACCGGCCGGTGATCTTCGCCTTCCACGGGTATCCCTGGCTGATCCACCGGCTGACGTACCGGCGGACCAACCACAAGAACCTGCACGTGCGCGGCTACAAGGAGGAGGGGACGACGACGACGCCGTTCGACATGGTGGTGCTCAACGACCTGGACCGCTTCCACCTGGTGCAGGACGTGATCGACCGGGTGCCGGGGCTGGGCGCCCGGGCGGCGTACGCGACGCAAGCGATCCGCGACAAGCTGATCGACCACAAGCAGTACATCGCCCGTTATGGCGAGGACATGCCGGAGATCCGCGACTGGAAGTGGCCGTACTGACGGGCGCGGGCTCGGTCACTTCGGCGCTGGCGGCGAGACGGCCGGTTTGCCGCCTGGCTTGGTGTCGCCGAAAAGGCATCATAGCCATCTCGTTTTGCTCAGAGCAAGTCGTTTCTGCCCTGCGACTCCTGCGGGCAAACCGGGAAGGGTCGCAAGAAAAAATGTCTGTAACGTCGTTGCGCGAAGCGCACCTTCCCCCAAGCGGCCGAGTGGGTCGTACGCCTTCAACTTCAGCGACGAGGTGACACACGTGGGGGAAAACAATCATCGTCGGCGACGACGATCCCGCTAGAATAGCCACCGAGCAATGAGACCCGTTTAGGAACTATTTCAGGAAGGTGGGGCAGGCCGCCGGCCTGCCCCACCTTCCTGAAATCGTTCCTTACGCGATCGCCTCCTTGATGATCGGGGCGTCCTCGGCGATCAGCTTGACCGGCCGGTTGGCCGGCGTCGTCACGATGGTATCGGGGTCGATGCCGAGCAGGTGATACAGGGTACGGCCGAAGCTCTCCACCTTGTAGAACTTGTCGGTCACCTGGGCGCCGATCTTGTCGGTGGCGCCGACGACGTTGCCGCCCTTGAAGCCGCCGCCGGCCGCCAGGATGAACTGAGCGTAGTCCCAGTGGTCGCGGCCGGCGTTCTTGGCCGTGCCGCACTTGGGGTGCCGGCCCATTTCGCCCAGGGCCAGCACGATCGTCGAGTCCAAAAGTCCGCGAACGTGCAGGTCGTCCAGCAGCGTCGAAAGGGCCGCGTCGAGCATCGGGATCTGCTGGCGGCCGGCGACGAAGTTCTCGCCGTGCCAGTCCCAGTAGCCGAAGTTGAAGTGGACGATCGGCACGCCGGCCTCGACCAGGCGGCGGGCCAAGAGGAAGTGCTTGACGTTGCCCGCCGGGTAGCGCGTCTTCGGCGGCACGTTACGCGTGTAGCGCTCCACGCGCCTCGGGTCCTCCTTCGACAGGTCCATGGCCTCGCGTAGCTTCGGTGAACGCAGCATGTTGAACGCCGTCTGCTGGTACTGGTCGAGCCCCTCGATGAGCGGGTCGAGCCGATCGATCTTGCGCAGGCCGCCGTCGAGCGCCCTGAGCAGATCGACGTTGCGCTCCAGCGACGGCACCTCGAGTTGCGGCGTCAGCATTTTGCTGATGGCGTCCTTCGACTCCACCGGGTCGAAGATGAACGGGCTGTGCGCCGGGCCGAGGAAGCTCGGGGCGATGGCGTTGATGGTGTGGACGTCGATGATGCCCAGCGTCGCGAAGGTCGGCAGGTCGGCGGGGCCAGGCCGGAACTTCGAGACGGCGCTGCCGTACATCGGATATTCGTCGGTGCCGCTCGGCAGGCGCGGGTTGCCGGTCAGCCAGTAGAACGGCGCCCGGCCGTGGTCGCCCGGCCGGTTCATGGTGGTGACCGAGCGGATGATGGTGTACTTGTCGGCCTGGCGAGCCAGCGACGGCATCAGCTCGCAGACGTCGAGGCCAGGCACGTTGGTCTTGATCGGCTTGAATTCGCCGCGGTGGTCCTCCGGGGCGTTCGGCTTCATGTCGAACATGTCGGTGTGCGGCGGGCCGCCGCCCAACCAGACGCAGATCATGTGCTTGGCCTTCGCCTTGCGCGCGGCCGGCGCGGCGCTGGCTTGGGCGCGGAGCACGTCCAGCAGCGTGACGCCGCACAGGCCAAGGCCGCCGATGCGCAAGAAATCGCGGCGGTGGACGCGGCGGAACAATTCGCAGGTATTCTTCATGAGCGGCCTTCTCCCGCCGCTTGCGGCTTAGCGTTCGCGCGAACGCTAAGCCGCAAGCGGCTAATGCTGGAGTACGAATTCCCGTGTGTTCAGCAGGCTCCACAGGATGCCTTGCAAGCCCTTGACCGTCGAAGCCGATTCCTTCAAGTACTTCGCACACGCCTGGTGCTCCGCCTCCGTCGGCAAACGCCCCAGCGTCAGGAGGTACAACTCCTCGACGCGCTCCTTATCGTCGCTGATCTCCTTGGCGACGCGCGCCACCTGTCCCTTGTCGTCGGCGATCTTGGCCCAGACCCGCGGGTGGTTGGCGAAGCTGAGCACCTGCAAGACGGAGGCGTCGCCGCCGCGCTCGCAGTCGCACTGCACCGCCGAGTTGCGCTTCGGCTTGCCGAAGTTCGACAGCAGGAAGCTGACGAACGAGTTCCGCGGCGTGAAGGGGATCTCGACCGCCTTCATCTCCTTCGGCCAGTAGTAATATTCCATTTCCATGTTCTCGGTCGTCCCCGTCGCCTGGTTCAGCGCGTCGAGGACCACCTCCGCCGGCAGCCGCCGGTAGTGGAAATAGGCGCAGTTGGCGCGGTCGCCGTCAGCCCCTTTCGCGGGGGTGCTGCTCTGCTGGTAGGTGCGGCTGGCCAGGATGGTACGGTGCAGCCATTTCAGGTCGTACTTGTTTTTCACGAAGCCGTCGCACAACTCGCGGAGCAATTCCGGGTGCGAGGCCGGGTTGAACGACGACAGGTTGTCGGGCGGGTCGATGAGGCCACGGCCGAAGTAGTGGGCCCAGACGCGAGTGACGATGGCCCGGGCGAAGTACGGGTTGTCCGGCCGCCGCAGCCAGCCCATCACGATCTGGCGGGGGTCCTGGTCCTTCGCCAATTCGACGGCTTCCGCCTGCCCCAGCAGGCGAAGGCGCTTCGAGGTCTGCGTGCCGATCGGGCTGGTGACGGTGGCGAAGTTCGTCCCCGGGTCGAGGATGCGTACCTCGGAGTGCATGAGGCGCCGGGCCGCCTCGGGCATCAGCTTGCCGCGCCGGTCCAACTCGGCCACCTGCTGCTTCACCTTCTCGAACGCGGCGAGCGTCGCCTGGTGCTTCTCCAGCAGTTTGCGCTGCTCGCTCACCTTCTCCGCCGCGGCCTTGTCCTTCTCCAGCTTCGCCAGTTCCTTCGTGATCCGGTCGGCCTCGCTCTTCGCCGTTTTCGACTCCGCTTCGAGCTTTTTGTAGTTACCCTCGCGCAGCTTCTTGGCCTCGTCGGTCAGCTTCTTGGCGTCGTCGTTCATCCGCTTGAAGAGCGCGGCGACCTCGGGGAACTTCTTCTCGTTGTCGCCCTGGAAGCCGATGGTGCGGACGCGCATGAAGAAGTTGGCGAAGCTGAGCAGGTCGTCCTGCTGCCAGACGTCGTAAGGGTGGCGGTGGCACTGGGCACACTCCAGGCGCAGGCCGAGGAAGGTGTGGGCCACCTGCAGCGCGGCCGGCACTCCCGACGAGGAGCTGCGCTGCCAGTACAGGTCGAGCGTCTTGCGCCCCTTGTACATCTCCAGGTCCTTGCGGCCCGGGGCGTAGCCCTCCTCCATTTTCAGGACTTCCGCCGCCCAGGTCTCCACGTCCCGGCCGTCACGGCTGGTCGCGGTCAGGATGCGCTCGACGAACTGGTCATACGGCGTGTTCTCCTCTAAGCGGGCGCGGACCCACTGCTGAAAGCGCGGCGCGTCCATCTCCTGACGGATGCCGTCGGCGTAGACGCCGAAGTCGCTCGCCTTGAGCAGGTCGCAGAATTTCAGCGTCCACAGGGCGGCGTAACCCGGCCGCGCGAGTAATTCGTCGATCTTCTTCGTCCGCTTGTCCGGGTTCCGGTCGGCGAGGAAGGCGCGCACCTCGGCGGGCGCCGGCAGTTCCCCGGTCACGTCGAGGGTGGCGCGGCGCAGGAAGGTGGCGTCGTCGGCCAGGTCGGCGGGGGGGACGTTGAGCCGGCGCAGCTTCTCCAGGACGTGGCGGTCGATGAAGTTGTGCGGTTTGACGTCGGGGAAGGGGTCGGCGGCCGGCCGCGGCACCAGGAGCATCGCCAGCGCCGGCTCGGCGCGGAAGCGGACGATGATCGCCGCGTCGCCCACACCCCTGGCCGTCACCTGGCCGTCACTGGTGACGTCGGCGACCGATCGTTCGAGCGATTCATACGAACAAAGTCGCGTCACGTCCTCGGCAGCGCCGTCGGCGAATTTCGCCTCGACGCGGAGGCGGTACGTCTCGCCCGGCTTGATCGTGTGTTCCGCGGGTGTGACCCGGAGCTGCGTCACGCGGGCCTGGTCGGGGGATTCCGCCGGGGCGCCGGCGGCGATCCAGCGGCGGAGGATGTCGTATTCGGGGCTGCCGGCGGCCATCCGCTTGCCGCCCTGGTGGGCCGCCTGGCCGGTCGCCTTGAGGAGCAGCAGGCTGGCGTCGGGATCGATCAGGTTCAGGCGGCGGCCGGCGAACTCGCGCAGCAACCGGTCGTGATCGCCGGCCGGGTCGGCGCCGAACAGCGACAGCTTGAAGCCGTTCTGTCCCTTTACTGCGCCGTGACAGGCGCCGCCGTTGCAGCCCAGGCGGCTGAAGACGGCCTCGACGTGGCGCGTGAACCCCGGTGCCGGCGCCGTGTCCGCCGCGCGCGCGATCCCCGCGCCGAACAGCAGCAGAACGCCGATTCCCAGGGAACACGGAAGGGGACAACTCATGGCGGGTTCTCGGCAGGCAGGGTTCGAGGGCAGGGCGGCTCCCTCGGCACAACAGCACCAGTATACCCCCCGCTCGGCCGCACTACATCGACGAAACTCGTCAGGGAAAATCGTTGCGGCCACCATTGTATACTGGTACAATCACCCTTGAAAATGTCGAAACCGATGCCCGGGGAAGGATCGATTGGGACACGACCCGGGCCATGCTCCTCATCTCCCTGGTGGGGACCGGCTTGTGGAAGGCCGATGGGCGGCCGGCGGACTGTCGCCCCACGAAACCAACCAAGGGGGTCACCATGCGAGTCGTGCGGGTGGTCGGTGTCGGCGGTCTGTCTCTGCTCCTGTCGGCCTGTACCGTCAACATCGTGATGCCGACAGGGGCGGGAATGCCGGCCGAGGAGGAGGGGGGCGTGGAGAAGCCCAGGGACTTCATCGCCGGCCGGTGGGAAGCCGCGGGCGGCCAGATGATCCAGAATTACGAATTCTTCGAGGACGGGACTCTCACATTGACCGTCTCGGGGGACAAGGAAACCGTGCCCGGCAACTACAAGTTCGTGGACGACAAGACCATCGAGGCCAGTTACCGGGCGCCGGAGGGCGTGAAGAAGCGCTGGGCGGAGCGCGTGAAGCAGTTCAAGGATTTCCACCGCCAGATCGAGGAGATGAAGTCGAAGGGGACGACGGCGGCGCCCGGTGTGCATGCGGTCGTCGATGCCTGGGGGCAGATGACCTTGGCTTCCCTGGACCGGATCCCCGACGACTTCCCCGATCGGGAGACGTTGAAGGTGTCCATCAAGAAGTTCGATGATGTGGCCCAGGCAGGGGCCAACGGCACTGGCGCGAGCCCCAGGGGAGACACCCGGCCGGCGGAGGTTGACAGGGGAACCGGCGCAAGCACGAGGCGAGACAACCGGGCGGCGGGCGCCGCACAGGGCTTGCAACTTACCCTCCGGACGGAGCGAGGGATGGTACACAGGTTCAAGAAGGCGAAGTAATCCCTGGAGATCCCCCGTGGACAACTCTCCTTCCCCCGACCCGGGGGACCTCCCCGCGCCGGGGGGACTGGTCGGCGGCTTGCCGGAGGCGCTGCCCCGGCCCCCCCGGACCGTCGCGCCGCCCCAGGTGTCCCCCGGCCCGCTGGCGTGGGTCGGCTGGGGCTTCACCGGGGCCGTCGTCGCGGCGCTCCTGTGGTGCCTGGCGAAATATGCGTATCAGGTCAACGGGTTCGGCGTCGTCGATCGACTGGGCTGGCCGTTCTCCGACGTCTACCTCTGCGTGGCAGCGGGTGGGGTCCTTGGCGCCATCGCCGGGATCGTCGCCCACCTGCGCGCCCTGCGGCACGCGGGGGAGGTCGCTGACGCGAGTGCGCTGATGGGGCTGTCCTACACGCCCGTCGTGTCGCAGGAGCAGATGGGCGCGCATCGGTCGCTGGCGCTGTTCGTGCGATGGTCGGCGGCGCGCCACTGGATGAGGGGCCGCGTCGAGGGGGTGCCGGTCGAGGTCATCGACTACACCTGGATCAACAAGGGGGGGAGTGAGACCGATACCTATCACCACCAGACCGTCGTGCTGCTGCCCGCCGCGGAAGGGATGCCGCGCTTCGAGTTGCGGCCGCGCACGATCGAGGTCATGCTGCTGGAGTGTCTGAGGGCCGGCGGCGACAGCCTCGACGCGGAGGAAGCGGCCGGTGCCGAGCGCGAGACGGTCGAGCGCTTCAACGAGCTTTACTTTCTCTCCGAAGGGGTTGACCGCCTACTCTCCCGGCTCGGCAAGGGCGAGGAGGACGAGAGCGCCCGGGCGGCGATCCGTCGGCTTTTCACGCCGGAATTGCTGGCCTTCTTCGCGGCCAGACCGGGATGGTGCGTCGAGTCGGACGGCCGGCACCTGGCGGTGTGGCACCCGGACCGAATCGTCTGCGGCGACGGGCGGGCGGCGCTGGTCGCGGAGGCGCTGAGCGTGCGGCGGGCGATGGCCGGGGACAGCCCCCGCGGCCCCGCGGACGGCGCGCCAGTCGCGCCGGACCGCACCCACGTCACCGCCCGCCTGGGGGGGACCGCCCTGGGCGCTTTCGCCGGCTGCTTCGCCGGCTTCTTCGTTGGCGGCATCGCCGGCCTCGTTACGCTGTTCCTGCGTGACCCGTTTGCGCCGGGGGCGGTCTCCCTCACGCTGCTGATCTTCCTCGGCGGCACCTTTGGCGGACTCGTCCTCGGCGCCCTCCTCGGCAACCGTCTGCTGTCCCACACCTTCCGCGCCGTGCGGCGGCGCCGTGCGAGGAAGTAGCGAGCGGGAAACCGTCTCCCGCTCGCGCCCTGTCCGGCAGCAAGCGTCGGCGAGGCGGCTCGCTCGAGCGCCGGACAACCCTCGATGGATAACCTACTCCGGAGAACCGTCATCCGGCTGCCGCCGCGGTCGAGGCGTCGCTTCATTGCGCAAATCACCTACAATGCCCGGATACGTAAGTGCGCTTGACGGAAGTGGAGGGGCGGGGCATGACGCCCAGAAGTCGAGTTGAGGCCGAGCCAAGTTCGCCCCGCGGACAGGCCCAGCCCTCTGGCATCGTCCGCCGGCTCTCCGGCAGCTTCCCCGCCGAGTGGGAGGAGATGAAGGGAAGGTGCCGCAATCTTCGTCCCCACGACGCTGTCATGGAGTGCGCTTACCTGAGTGACCTCTATCGCAGGATGCATCGCAGCATGTCACCCGTTCAACCGGATTTCCGACAGATCATTACGACCCTCCAGGGGACGAAGATTCGGTTCGTCCTCACCGGTGCCTACGGCATCAGCACCTGGACGGGGCGGCCGCAAGCGACGCAGGACGTGGACATTTTCGTCAGGCGCGGTCGGAACCACGCCCGCGCCGTCAATGCCCTGAAGGCCCTGTATCCGCAGATGGAAGTCCGCAAATTCGACGCGACGGCTTCGTTCTTCGTGCCGGGCGAGAAGGAATCGGTCATCGACGTGATCTATCCCTATCGGGCGGACATCGAGTTCACATTGCAAACCGCCGTCCGGATCGAGGAAGAGGGCCTCGCCTACCGCATCCCGAAGCTGGAAGCGGCTGTCGCCAACAAGTACGGGGCGATGCTCACGCCGACCCGCGATCCGTTGACCAGGGCGCAAGACGCGGTCGATTTCCACTTGATGGTACGACATTCCACGGATGAGGGGCGAGATCCGATTGACCTGAAGGCCCTGGCGGTGTTGGGCGAGAAGGTGCGGGCGGGGGGAGGCGGGGAGGAGATCCTCGGCCTCGTGGAACAGGTCAAGGGCGGACGGATACCGACGCTGGACCCGCCGCAGCGGCCTCCCGAATGAGAGCAAGCCGTTGCCACGACCGAAGCGGCACGGCAGAATACGGCGACCCGCGACTTCTCGACCTCGGGCCCTGTGACCCATGCCCGCCGCACGCACCTTCTCCGAAATCCGCCTGGTCAACGGCTCGACCGGCGACCCGGTCCTGTTCATCGACTACCCCGGCAAGGACGACGCCTTCCTCTTCGACGCCGGCGACCTCGCCAAGCTCGACGCGCCCCGCCTCGCCGACCTGCGCGCGGTCTTCCTCACGCACCACCACATCGACCATTTCGTCGGCTTCGACCGCATCCTCCGCGCGAACCTGGATCGCGACAAGGTTCTCCATGTCTTCGGCCCGGCCGACACCATCCGGAGGGTTTACGCCCGTGTCACCAGCTACGAGCACCCGTTCTTCCCGTTTCAGAAACTCGTCCTGGAAGTACACGAGGTGCTGGTGGACCGGACGCGCGTCGCCTTGCTGGAGTGTGCGAAGCACTTTCCCGAGCCGAAGGTCGAGGAGGCGCCGTGGCGCGGGCCGTTGCTCTACGAAACCGAGGACGTGAAGGTCGAGGCCGCCCACGCCGACCACTCGGTGCCGTGCCTCTCCTTCGCCCTGGCGGAGAAGGCCGGCTACCACGCCGACCCGGCGAAGTTCGCGGCCGGCGTGCTGCGCATCGGCCCGTGGGTGACGCAAGCGCTGGACCTGCTGCGCGCGGACGCGCCGGGGGACACGCCCGTGGAGATCAACGGCGGGCGCTTCGCACTGGCGGCACTGGCCGAGGGCTACTTCTCGGTATCGGGGGGCGGGCGCGTGGCCTATATTACCGACACCGCGTGGAGCGAGGCGTCCCGGCCGGGGTTGCTGAAATTGGCCGGCCGCGCCAAACGGCTCTACTGCGATTCGTATTACGCGCAGGCCCAGGCCAAACAGGCGGCGACGCACCGCCACATGACCGCGACCCAGGCCGCTGAGGTGGCGAAGGCGGCGAAAGTCGATGAGCTGGTGCTGATTCACTTCGCCCCGCGCTATGCCGGGCGTTACGCCGACCTGATCGAGGAGGCGCGAGCTATTTTCCCGAAAACGACGGCGGAAATCGTTTAGCCGCTTGCGGGTTCGCGTTCGCGCGATCAGGGATGAGGCGTCCTCCTTGATCGCGCGAACGCGAACCCGCAAGCGACCGCCGTGTGGAGGTCATCGCCATGTCACCGTCCGAACCCGAAGTGATTCCCAACGAGGGCGTCGCTCCTCTCGTCGCGGAGGACCTGCCCGAGGCGACCCCGCGCGCGAAGATGTCGCCGCAGGAGGCGCTGGAGCGGCTGCGCCGCGGCGAGACCGTGCAGGACGTCCGCGTCGAGCGCCTGCGCTTCAAGGGGGACTTCCCCTTGCCGGTGCGCCTGGTCAACGTCTACCTCAGCCAGCCGGAATTCGACGGGGCGACCTTCGCTGCCGAGGTGTCCTTCGCGCGCTGCACCCTGGAGCGGCCGCGCTTTGGCCGGCCGACCGTCTTCGCGACCGACCTGTCCCTCGTCGGCGCGACGCTCGGCTCGGCGGCGCTGCGCAACGTCACGATCCGGGGCCGGTTGGCCTGCGACAACATGGTCTGCCGGGGGAAGTTTCTCGTGGCCAACTCGCGCTTCGAGGGGCCGGTGCGCTTCTGGGAGGCCCACTTCCGCGGCTGGACCGAGTTCAAGGAGTGCGAGTTCCTGCAGGAGGCCGACCTGCGCAGCTTCCACGCGACGGAAGGCTTCGTCATGCAGCGCTGCAAGTGTGCCGGCGACGTGCTCTTCCGCGGCTCCACCGTCAGCAAGAAGTGGGACGGCCAGGGCACGCGCTTCGAGGGGCTGCTCGACTTCTCCAAGGCCAAGCTGCACGACTTCGTCTACCTCGAAGCGATCGAGCAGGGGGAGAAGCAGCGCTTCGCCTTCGTCAACGCCCTCGCCGAGCGCCTGCTGATTCGGACCGAGCAACTCGAAGGCCGCCTGGCCAGTGAGCAGGCCGAGAACTACGACCAGGCGATGCACGAGTACGCCCTGCTCAAGCGCTCTTTCGGGGCGCTGCACCGCTTCGACCAGGAGGACTGGGCCTACTACCGCTTCAAGGTCAGCCAGCGCCGCCGCGCCGCGCGCTCCTGGCTGCGGCCGTGGACCAAGCTCAACCAGTTCCTCGAATGGCTGCTGCTCGACCACGGCTGCGGCTACTGCACCAACCCGTACCGCGCCGTCCGCACCGGGGTCGTCATCATGCTGCTCTTCGGGCTGCTGTACGCCGCCGGCATCGAGGCGCTGCACATCGACAAGTACCCATTCGACGGCGAGAAGACATCGCCGATGAACCGGGTTGTGCTCGGCCTGTTCACCAGCGTCTCGGTGTTCACGTCGGGCCTGAGCGGCATCCGCGACGCCGCCAAGGGTTGGATGAACATACCCTTGATCGTGGAGGCGTTCCTCGGCACCCTGCTGTGGGGCCTGTTCATCGTCGCCTTCAGCCGAAGGAAGGAAAAGGTGTCAGGAACCGTTCAGACATCATGTCTGAACGGTTCCTGACACCTTTTCCTGACCCGCCGACAGAGTTAGCAAGGGCCGACGACGCGGTATCGACATAAACAGAGATGGTGATAGGGTTTATGGAAATTGGAATCGCAGAACAGTGCCATTCCTGGCAGGAAGCCAAAAGGAAGGAAGCCAAAAGGAAGGAAGCCAAAAGGAAGGAAGCCAAAAGGAAGGAAGCCAAAAGGAAGGAAGCCAAAAGGAAGGAAGCCAAAAGGAAGGAAGCCAAAAGGTGTCAGGGACATTTTCTATCTTCATACGAAAAATGTTCCTGATCCCTTTTGGTCTCCCTTTTTCGTCTCTCGAACCCCTTTTGGCCTCTCGGACACGACGGCCGTCTGGCCCAGTCCCGCGACCTAGCCCCCGGTCTCGCGCCGCACCAGCGGGATCGACAGCGGCGTGTTCTTGCCGGACTTCCACTGACTGGTGAGCAGGGTGACGTTGCCGTGGGCCAGGTAGCCGTCCCACAGCCAGGACGTCTTGCCCGCGGCGGCGGCCCGGTCCGCGACACAGACCTCCGGGGAGGACAGGCCGTGGACAGCGCCGGTGCGGGCGGCGGGGGGAGACGGGCTGCCGGGGTAGGTCGCGTCTGACAGGGCCATCTCCTTTCGTGGGATTCGTTGCATTCGTTGCGCGGCGCAGGATTCGTTGCGCGCCCCCGGCCGTGCGCAACGAATGCAACGAATGTTGGCCACACGGGGGCCGGGACTACTGAACAGACTACCACGACATGACAGCGCCAGGGGAGGCGAGATGGGTATGACATCCCCCGACATCTCATGACATTTTGGGGAGAGGGCAGAGAACCTGGACCGGCGAAGAAATCGATGACCCCGTTGACAATCGTTCCGGTCGGCACGGGGTCGGTCGCGAATTACATGCGGGTTCCGCCGTGGGACCATGTCAGTGACAGGACCGGGGGCACGCGCTGCGGCCTGCTGGCCTGGCTGTTGCCCATGGCGCACGACGGGGTACACGCAGTTCCGCTCGTTGCCGCGATGTTCGACGCCGGGGCGGCAGCCGACGAGGTGTACTGCCGGGGCCTGGTGCAGCGCCGATACCGTCGGATCCAGGTCCGGCTGGAGAAAGAGGTGGCGCTGGAC
>Ga0208565_1001893_pt1 | contig 11773 bp, 8 predicted proteins | sample Sb_taG_7_FD_187706 | JGI IMG/M metagenome (GOLD analysis project Ga0208565, IMG submission 187706) | Peat soil microbial communities from Weissenstadt, Germany - Sb_50d_2_FS metaG (SPAdes) (version 2) | ecosystem: Environmental > Terrestrial > Soil > Wetlands > Peat | place: Germany: Weissenstadt...
CCGACTTTCAACTTGCCTTCGCCTGAAATCAGCGTGCGATGACCGACTTCGACGCCCTTCACGTCGGTGATCGCGTTCAACGGTCCTGGCGTCCCATCAAAAGGCACGCCCAAGTCGCGGGCGCGCGGTTTCGCCGACGACTGTGCCGCGGCCGGCAAAGCCGCGAGCGTCAGCACGCAAGAAATCAGCGCCATCAGCGAGAGTCTCTTCATCGCGTACCTCGCTCGTCTTCACCTTGCAAGTCAGTGCGTGCCTGGTGCAAGAGCGCAATATTTTTCGCCAACTCGCTCTCCAGAATCGTTTGCTGCTCTGTCGCTCGCTTCCAATCGTTTGCTTCGGCTGCTTCGGTCAATCCAGGCAATTCCAGATGCGCATAGGTGAAACGCGCGGCGTAGAGGGTGTGCTTGAACCACGGCCGCCCCGGAATTCCTTCTGGATTGCACCAATTGCGTTCGATTTGCATCAACTCGGAATTCACTCGATTCACTGCGGCTCCGTCGATCGATCCCGAAGACGGTCCGCTCAATGCCGCGGCGATTGCGGCATTCAAATCCCGCCCCGCTTCCTCGAATTCATCGATCCGGGCGTACAACGGCTTCAAATCCAAATGCTCGTGAACGCGGCTCTTCACATCGAGCTCGTCGACGAACGACCGGATATTGCGTCCATAGGCCTCGAAATCATAAGGCAGCACATCCGCATTCGCCAGTCGCAGCGCCAGCACACCCCAGAGCTGCGTCATCAGCGCGTGATATTTGTATCCCGGATCGCCGAAATGATTCATCCAGTAAAAATCATCGTAGAGCGAGTGATAGACGCCGTACGGCCCATCGAATTCCAGTCCCACCGTCGGTATGCCGAGGAAATTGAGGAATACGGTGTGATCCGAACCGCTGCCGATGCGCGTATCCGCCAGCTCAGAGTCCTCCGCTGGCCGAGTCTCGTGCAATTGCTGTTGCCGCGCCACGCGCCACTCATCGTGTAGCGTCTTTCCTGAAGGCGCCGGCAGCGTGCGGCTCACGTCCACAAGCACCGTCGCGAGCGACGCGACTGGCGTCCCATGAAACATCGCGCCCGATGCCGACGAATCCACGTTCAGATAGGCGATCGCTTTTTTCTTCAACTCGTCCGCGAATTCCTCGCCCCATTCGGTCGAGCCTGTCAGCGCATATTCCTCGCCGTCCCAACTGCAAATCACCAGCGTCCTGCGCGGCCGCACGCCTTTCTTTAGCATTTCGCCGAGGTTCCGCGTCAATTCCAGCATGGATGCCGTGCCGCTCGACGGATCGACCCCGCCATACACCCAGGCATCGCGATGATTGCCCAGCACAATCCATTCATCCGGCAATTCGGAGCCGCGAATGCGCGCCTCGGTCACGAAGTACGCCTGCGTGCTCGTATCCATATCCACTTTCAGATGCACGCGCGCGCTTTCGCCGCCGAGATGATATTGAAACGGCAACCCGCCCTGCCAGGTTTGTGGCGCCACCGGTCCATCCATATTCATCAACAAAGGACGCGCGTCATGCCAGGAGAGCGGTACGCCCATGATTTTCGGCAGCGAGACCGCCTCAGCGATCGGAATGCGTTTCGCTCCCGGCACCGACGCCCATCCCGGCGTCAGCGGGTCGCCCGGCTGAATAAAATCGTAAGTGATCGCGCCTCGCTGAATATGCGTCTCCGGCCCCCATGGCCCTTCCGGAAATACTTTCCCCTGTCCGTAGCCGTCTTCTTTCGGATCGGAATAGATCAAAATCGCTGCTGCGCCTTCGCGTTCGGCTGTCAGCGCCTTGAATCCGCGATAGCTGTATGGATTCGAATAGCGGACGAGCGCGATTTTGCCGCGCACAGTGATTCCCTGAGTGCGCAGATAGTCGTAATCTTCTGGATTGCCGCTGTGCGCATAAATCACCGGTGCCGTAACTTCGCCCGAAGCTGAATAACCGAGAAACGCGCCCGAGGCCCGCGGATTCTTCGTGTCCGGATCGACGTCGTAAGGCTCCTCGCGCAGGCTCGCGCGATATTGCACTGGCGCGACCATCTCGAGCGAAACCTCGCGCGGCGTGGAATGCAGCACGTCGTATTCGTGAATCTTCACATCTTCCATTCCCTGCTGCTTCCACTGTTCCGCGACCCAGCGCGCCAAATCGTTATTGCGCTGCGAACCCGCCATGTGCGGCTCGGCGGTCAGGTAGCGGTGAAATTTCGCAATCTCCGCCGTCGAGGCCAGCGAGCGATACAGTTTCTCGATCGCCATCTCGCGCTTCGCCGCATCTGGCGAATAACCCTTCAGCGCAATCTGGTCCGCGAAACTTGCGAAGGTGAGTCCCACCAATGCGGCTATTGCAATTGCCGCGCCCGGATGGATTGAATTTGAGATTCGGCGAAGCTCGTTACTGCGAGGATTTTGCAACAGGGGAGCCTCCGGCGCTGGAGCGGTGGGAATTCTCGAGTTCGCTGAGCGCGTTGCCCAGCGCGGTTGCAATCATCTGAATCTGCTGCGTGCTAATCGTGAAGGGCGGTGCCAGAAGAATATGATCGCCGCGCCGCCCGTCCACTGAGCCCTGCATCGGATACGTCACCACGCCCGCCTCCATCGCGTCTTCTGCTATGCGGCTGGCGATATGCGCATCCGGCGGAAACGGCTCGCGAGTTTCGCGGTCGCGCACGATTTCGATTCCCTGGAGCAGGCCCATTCCGCGAATGTCGCCAACGACCGAGAGCTGCGCCAGCGGTTCGAGCGCCTCTCTGAACTCGCGCCCTGCGGTCTCGACCCGCTCGAACAAGTGATTCTCCACGATGTAATCGAGCACCGCGACTCCAGCCGCCGCAGACGCGGGATGCGCGTTGTAAGTAAACCCGTGGAGAAAAACGCCCGAGCCACGCTCAATCGTCTCCACAACGCGGTCATTCACCAGCACTCCGCCCAGCGGCGCGTAGCCGCTCGCCACTCCCTTGCCGACGAGAATGATGTCCGGCTCCACGCCCCAATGCTCGACCGCGAAAATCTTCCCCGTGCGGCCCATGCCGGTCATGACTTCATCGGCGATCAGTAAAATTCCGTGCATGCGGCATATTTCAGCTATGCGCTCGAGATAGCCATTTGGCGGCGGCACTGCGCCGAGCGTCGCGCCGCTCAACGGCTCCAAGATAAACGCCGCGACGGTCTCCGGATTTTCCCGCCGAAGTAAACGATCCAACTCGTCGGCGCAATCTACGTTGCATTCCGGATAGCGCAAACCCATCGGGCAGCGATAGCAATAGCACGGCGGAATGTGACCCCATTCATTCAGCAACGGGGCAAAAGGCTCGCGCCGTGCGACATTTCCTGAAACCGCGAGCGCCCCGAGCGTCGTTCCGTGGTAGCTCTGCTTCCGCGATATCACGCGAATGCGTTTTGCCTCGCCTCGCTCGAGAAAATATTGCCGGCAGAGCTTGATCGCTGTTTCGGTAGCTTCCGATCCGCCCGAGGTGAGATAGACGCGCCCGTTGCGGAACGATCGCGGCGCCAGCGCCAGCAGCCGCCGAGCCAATTCCGCCGCAGGCGCAGATTCAAACTGCGATGAATGCACGTAAGCCAGCCGCTCTGCCTGCTCCGCCATCGCCCGCGCCACGGACAGCACTCCGTGTCCGATCGTGACCACCGCCGCTCCGCCTGCTGCGTCGAGATACCTCCGCCCATCCGCGGTGACGATGAAGCAGCCTTCGCCGCGCACCGCCTGCGGATAACTCTTCCGGAAATTTCGAGAAAACAAAGCCTGCGTCATTGATTCCCAGTAGGGGAGGGTCTTTTTACCCTGAAGCGCCTTACCGGCGCTGGAGGGCAGCACTCCCGAATTTCGGCCCCTGCAATTCCAGTGATGCAAGAAGCCGCGCGATTCTAACAAACTTCCCGATACTCATCCCGGCGAATGGAATTCGGCTCAACTATTTCCACTTCAAATCCCTGACGTCCACCGTCGGCTTCGGATACTTCATCTTCAGTTCTTCCAGCGTCTCCACCAAAATCCGCGACACCGCGAAATTCCGGAACCATTTCTTATTCGCAGGCACCACATACCAGGGCGCCTCATCCGTGCTGCAGCGCCTCAACGCTTCTTCATACGCCTTGATGTAGTCATCCCAGAATTTTCTTTCCAGGAAATCCGATTGCGAGATCTTCCAGCGCCGGTCGGGATCATCGATGCGTTCGAGAAAGCGCTTTTTTTGCTCGGCCTTGCTGATATGCAAAAAGAATTTCACGATCGTCACGCCGCTCCCGGAAAGATTCCTCTCGAACGAATTGATCTGATCGTAGCGCGCCGACCAGACGTCCTTGGGCACCAGATCATGAACCCGCACCACGAGCACATCTTCATAGTGCGAGCGATTGAATACTCCTATCAGGCCGAGTTCGGGCACGACTTTATGGACGCGCCACAGAAAATCGTGCGCCAGTTCTTCCGGCGAAGGCTTTTTGAATGACGCGACAACGCAGCCCTGTGGATTCAGACCGGACATCACGTGGCGAATCGTGCCGTCCTTTCCGCCCGCGTCTAGCGCTTGAAACACGACCAGCAGCGCGTGCTTCTTCTCCGCGTAGAGCAAATACTGAAGCGAGTCCAACCGTTCGCAAGCTTTCTCTATTTTCGCGTCAGTCCGCGGACCTTTTTCATGACCGAGCGTGTCGTCGGGGTCATAATCGGAGAGTTTCACTTTCTTCCCGGGTTTCACCATTAGCGCTTTTCGAACGTTCATCGTGTTTTCCTAAACTGCGTTTTCCTTTTACCACGCTGCTGTAACAGAATATTCATACTGGGGTTTAAGCCCCGGGGTATCATAAACTACTGGATTGGAAATCTAGCGGAATCGGTTCGAAATGCCTGAAACCAAGTCCATGGAAATCCCGGCCGTTTCCGAGCGGCCGGCCGAGAAGGCTCGCGCGCCGAAGCACGATTATCCTGGCGCTCTGGTGGTGGTCGAAGGCATCGACGGCTCGGGCAAGAGCACGCAGCTTTATCTTCTGAAGCGCTGGCTCGAGATCAATGGTTATCGCACGCATTTCACGGAGTGGAATTCTTCGCCGCTGGTGAAGTCGGCCACGCGCCGCGGCAAGCAGCGCCGCCTGCTTACGCCGGTTACTTTCTCGCTGCTGCACGCCGCTGATTTTGCCGATCGCTGCGAGCGCCAGATTCTTCCTCTTCTTCACGGCGGCTATCTCGTTCTTGCCGACCGCTATATTTACACCGCCTTCGCGCGCGATGTGGCCCGCGGCTGCCCGCCTCACTGGCTGCGCAATCTTTACCGCTTTGCGCCGATTCCCGATATCACTTTTTATTTCCGCGCGCCTCTCGATGTGGCCGTCAATCGCATCATGGCCGGCCGCCCCAAGCTCAAGTATTACGAAGCCGGTATGGACCTCGGCATTTCTCTCGATCGCGCCGAGAGCTTCCGCATTTTTCAAGAGCGCATCCTGAACTATTACGATCAGATGATCGAGCCCGACAAATTCGTGCTGATGGATGGCACGGTTCCGGTGAATCGCCTGCAGAAACAGATGCGCGAAATTCTCGGCGAGCGAATCGATCTCGTAAAATTCGCGCCGAAGAAATCCACATGACGCCGCGCGACACTCCGATCGTTCCCGGCGCGGCGCCCGACGGCCGGCCACGCCGCAAGAACGGCAAGACGAGGGGCAACGGCAAGGGCGCCTCGCGCTTCTACGGCGCCGCTCTTCCCGGCGTTCGCGAAGAAGAGTTGAGCGGCACTCTGATCGTTATCGAGGGAACCGACGGCTCGGGCCGCTCGACGCAGATCTCGCTGCTCACCGAGTGGCTGGAATCCGAAGGCTTCGCCGTTCAGACCACCGGCCTGCGCCGTTCTTCGCTAGTCGCCGACGATATTGACGCGCTCCTCGCCGAAAACTCCGTCACGCGCATGACTCTCGCGCTCATGTACAGCACCGATTTCTTCGACCAGCTCGAACGTCGCATTCTTCCCGCGTTGCGCTCCGGCCTAATCGTTCTCGCCGATCGCTACATTTATACGCTGATCGCCCGCAGCGCCGTTCGCGGAATCGGCCGCGACTATCTGCATGGCATATACGAGATGGCGCTGCGGCCGGATCTTACTTTTTGGCTCAATGTGAGGCCCGAAATTGCGTTCGATCGGGAGTTCAAGAAATCGCACACAATCAGCTATTGGGAATCGGGCCGCGACATGTCGCTTTCGAACGACCTCTTTCAATCCTTCATCCGCTATCAATCACTGATCAAAAAAGAATTCGAGTATCTTTCGCGCCGCCATTCTTTCATCGAACTGGACGGCGAAACGAGCGTCTCGACCGTAAACCGCGAGCTGCGCAAGCAAATCGGCGCGCGTCTCGGCATCAAGGGTACGCACTATCAGCCCTCGGGCGCGCTTGCGCACCTCTGGCGATAGACGAATTGGCCGCTCCTGTCCACATTGCCGCGATTGACGCCGGCTCGAATGCCTTGCGGCTGGTGATCGCCCGCGCCACTTCTCCTGACCGGTACGAAATTCTCGACAGCGAACGCGCGTCCGTTCGTCTCGGTCACAATGCCTTCACGCGGCACGTGCTGAGCGAAGACACGATCGCCAAAGCCGCGCGCGCCTTCCGGCATTTCCGGCGCGTGATGAATCGCCATCACGTCGCGATGTACCGCGCTGTGGCTACGAGCGCGGGACGCGAAGCGCGCAATCGCCATACGCTAATCGAACGCGTTCGCCGCAAGTCGGGGATTGAAATTGAAGTGATCAGCGGCGAGGAGGAAGCGCGGCTGGTTTGCGCCGGAGTGCTTCGCGCGCTGGCGGGCAACATAACTCCGCGTCTGATTTTTGATCTTGGCGGCGGAAGTCTGGAGCTGAATTTTCTCGAGAGCGGCTTGGTCAAACGCCGCGTTGCGTTGCCTCTCGGCACCGTGCGGCTCATGGAGACTTACAAGATCGAGGGAGTAATCACGGAAGACGCCGCGGCGCGTATCAAGGACCACGTGCTGATGCTCCTGCGTTCTGCAATACCTACGCCGCCGAATCTCTCTAGCGCGGTTGCCGCCGCTTGCGGCGGCAACGCCGAAGCGCTCGCGCCAATCGCCGCCGGACCGCGGCTGCGAGGATTCCCAACCATCAATTTGCGGCTTCTGCGCGATCAGGTATGGCGCATCGCGCGGCTCGACGTGCCTGCGAGGGTCCGGGCGTTTCGCGTGCGCCGCGACCGCGGCGAAGTGATGGGCATCGCGGCGATCGTGCTCGCCACGCTCGGGCAGTATCTAAATCTTCGTTCGATGCTCGTACCCGGAGCAGGAGTGCGCGAAGGCATCCTGATTGATCTGATGGAGGCGGAGTACTCCGGCGCGACGCCGAATGAAGATGAGAAGCGCGTGGCAGACCGGCTGCGCGCCGGCGCCGAGTGGTTCGCTCGCCGCTTCAATTATGATGCGGGGCACGCGGAGCAAGTGCGGCGCCTGGCTGTTTCGCTGTTCGATCAATTGCGCCCGCTGCACGAAATGAGCCCAGATGAACGGCTGACTCTCGAAATGGCTGCAATTCTCCACGACGTGGGCCATGCAATCGGCCACAAGTCGCATCATCGCCACGGAGAATATCTCGTGCGCTATGGCGATATTCCCGGATTGCGCGGCTGGCGGCGCGATATGGTGGCGGTGCTGGTGCGCTATCACAATTCGAGGTCGGAGCCGCAGATGGATCATAAGTCGTACGCGTCGCTCGACGGCGCGCGCCGCGAGGATGCGCGCACGCTCGTGGCGCTACTGCGCATCGCCGAGCGGCTCGAGAGCGAGCACCGCCGCATGGTCGGCGGCGTCACGGTGGACGTCGAGCGCGGGCAGGCCATCTTCCGAGTGCAGATGCAGAATGGCGCGAGGCTCGATGTGGCGGGTTTGACGCGCAAAGCGACGTTATTCGAGCGCGAGTTCGGATTGCGGCCGGTCTTCCGCCGGGCGCAAACGAAACCGAAAGTGAAAGTGGCCTAACCTATGATTCTCTATCTTGTGCGGCACGGAATTGCGATCGAGCGCGAGGATTCGAATTGTCCGCCGGAGACCGAGCGCTACCTGACGCGCGATGGAATTAAAAAGACGCGCGAAGTGGCGAAAGGGATCAGCGGGCTGAAGGTTAAGCCCGCGCTGCTGATCACCAGTCCTTACGTGCGCTCGGCGCAGACGGCCGAAATTTTCGCCGAGGCGCTGGGATACGCGCGCGAGAAAATCCGGCAGAGCCAGGCGCTGCGGCCGGGAAGCAATCCCGCCGATTTCTTGAAGGAAATCGCGCACGTAAAAGCTGATGAAGTGATGTGCGTCGGACACGCGCCGCATCTGGATCAGTTGATTGCCGCGGCAGTCGGTGCCCGTGGCGTTTTTACAGGGTTGAAGAAGGCTGGAGTCGCGGCGTTAGAATTCGAATCCGTTACCGCCGGCAAGGCTACGCTACTTTGGATTCTCCCGCCAAAGATCCTCCGGCAGATGAAGAGTTGAGAGCGCGTGTTTGCGTCGTCGATGTCAGATGAGCCCAGCTCGAAAGTGATCCCCACGGCCAATCAAAGCCGCGTCATGGATTGAAAGCCTGCGGCGCTCAACACAAGAGGGATCCCTCGCTGCGCTCGGGATCACAACATTCTTTCTCCGCAGGCTGTTTACTCGTGCCTGAGCGCTGCCATCGGATCAATCCGGCTAGCTCTGCGTGCCGGAATCCAGCAGGCCAGCGTCGCGACACACAACAGAATAGCCGGTACGCCGATGAAAACCGGAAGGCTGACCGGGCCCTTCGAAATCGCGCGAATGGAAACCGCGAGCGCAAGTATCCATCCAATCGTCCCGCCCCACGTGATGGCAGCCAAATTTTCGCGAATAATTTGCAAGACGACCCTTCCGCTCGTGGCGCCGAACGCCAGGCGCACGCCAATCTCTTTCGTTCGCCGGGCCACGGCATACGAAACCACGGCGTAGATTCCGATCGCCGCGAGGCCGAGCAGGAGCGGCCCGAGCACCGCGAACATCCGCGCGGGAATGCGGCGAAGATAGAGATTTCGTTCGATGTGCTGGGAGAATGTTCGCACGTCGTAAAGAGCGAGCATCGGATCGAGATCGCGCAGGACGGCGCGCGCTTCCGAGGTGAGTCCGGTTTCAGCGGCGCCGCGCGTGCGCAGGTGAATCTCTCCTTGCATCGCTGGGATATCCCGGTACGAGAAATAGACCGCGGGCTGGGCGGGTTCGCCGAAAGCGTCGTAAACCGAATTGCGCGCCACGCCGATGATTTCAAAGCTTCCCGCGCGCGTCTGAATGCGGCGGCCGATGGCATCCGCGCCATTCAGGTAACGGCGCACAAACTCCTCATTGACGATGGCCTGCGCGGGCGCTGCCGTATCCCTCATCTCGGCAAAGTCGGTTCCCTCAAGGAGCGGGATGGCCATCACTCTGAAATACCCCGGTGTAACGGTGTTGAAAATGGCGCGATCCTGCCCCGGCTCCGAGCGCACGCGGCCTTGCACAGTGAAAGGCCTCACCGGAATTCCATGCAAGTCCAGCGGGACATTCGTGGCGATGGCGGCTGCCTCGACGTCCGGCATAGATCGCAGGCGCTCCAGCAGGCGCGCAGCAAATTCGCGCTCGGACGCCTCGTCGGGATTCCGTCCACTCAAGTCGTAGGCGGCCAGCAAGACGCCCTCGGGCCGGAATCTCGGATCCGTTTGGCGCGCCGAACGAAAACTCTGCAAGAAGAGCGCCGCCTCGATCAGCACCACCATCGCAAGTCCGACTTCCAGCCCCATCAGAACTTTGCGCGCACGGCTGCGCGGCGGCGTGTTGGAGCTGGAGCGCAGCCCGTCCTGTGGATCCAGCCGTGCCAAATAGATGGCGGGCGCCGCGCTAAAAATCAGACCGCACGCGGCGCCGAGCAATAACGCGAAGGCGAGGGTGAGTCCGTCCACGCTGGACTGAAACTGGATCGGAAATGCACCGATGATTGGCGCCACGCGCAAAGCAGTGGTGCCCCACACCGCAATGGCTGCTCCGAGGCCTGCTCCCAAGAGAGCGAGTAGCATATTTTCCGAGAGCACCAAGCTGACGATGCGCCAGCGTGTCGCGCCCAGCGCCACGCGCACGGCCATTTCGCGCTGCCGGGTGCTTCCTCGAGCCAGCATGAGGTTTGCCGTGTTGCCGCAGACCGCCAGGAGCAGGAGAAGCATAACGCCTTGCAAGATGGCGAGTCCGCTGATTAGCAAACGCTGAGGACCGCGCGGAGCGGTCCAGAATGGAAGAATCTCACCGCCAATTCCGGCGCTGGCGTCCGGATACTCGCGCGCAAGTTGAGCCATCGCCGTGCTGAACTCGGCCTGAGCTTCTTCGCGAGTCGCGCCGGGCTTTAACATTCCGATCAACGAAAAGGCGCGGATGCTGCGATCGTCGAGGTCGCGCGTTCCGCCGAGCAGCGCAGGCGCCATCGTGGCCGGCGCCCACAGTTCGAACTTCAAGGGGAACATTGTTCCGTGGAATTCCCTGGGCGCCACGCCGATGACGATAAGGTCGCGCTCGTTAACGCGCACTTTCCGACCCACAGCTTCCGGCGCGGCGCCCAACCGCGTCTGCCAGTACTCATATGAAACGACGACGACAGGCTCCGTCCCGGGCCGCTCCGCCTCCTCTGGCCGAATAAATCGCCCGATCGTAGGCTTCAGACCCAGCGCAGAAAAGTAATTGCCAGAGACGAGTTGACCAAACGTCCGCTCCGTCTGGCCCGTCTCTCCGACGTTGAACGGCACCATCTGCACCGCCACGATGTCCCGCAGCGCCGGCACTTGCGTCTGCAAGGCGCGATATTCCAGCCAGGAAGCGCCTGGATACCCACCCGTCTCGGAGCTAGGCTCGACCAGCAGAAAGTTCGATGCGCCACTCACGCCGGGCAACGGTTGCAGCAGGATCATCTGAATCCATGAAAAGATCGTTGTATTCACGCCAATTCCGATGGCCAGCGAAACGATGATCACGGCCGCAAGACCTGGCATGCGGCAAATCGATCGCCCTGCATTTCGCAAATCCCCCAGCAAATTCTCGATGAATAGCAGTCCGCGTGCGGCTCGATAGTCTTGTTTCATCGCTTCCACGCCGCCGAACTTCAGCAGGGCTTGCCGCCGCGCCTCCACGGGCGATAAACCGGCGCGGAGATTTTCTTCGGTCTGCAGAGCGATATGAGCCTCAATCTCTTCCCGCAATCGTTCGTCTTGGGAGCGCCTTGGTGCCAGGTTGGCCAGCCGGGAGAAAAATCGTCTCAGAGATCTCATGACAGGTCCTCTGCTTTGGCTTCGAAGAATCGGGCGATGATTGCCGCCGTCTGTTCCCAATCCTTGGTCTCCACCTGCAACTGCTTGCGTCCTTCGCGCGTCAGCCGGTAAAAGCGCGCCCGGCGATTATTTTCGGAGGCGCCCCACTCAGAGGCGATCGCGCCTTCCTGCTCCAGCTTCAACAGCACGGGATACAGCGTCCCTTGATTCACGGCCAGCAGATCCCCGCTGATCTGCTCGATGCGCCGCGCGATTCCATAGCCGTGCAGCGGTCCCAGCACATCGAGAGTCTTGAGCACCATCAGTGCGAGCGTGCCTTGCAGGACGTCCGTTTTTTGTTTCATAGCACCGCCATTTGGGGCCATTTTGGTTTCCAACAGGAAGATGCCACAATTCCTTTGGGAAAGCAACAGGTAAGTCGTCGAGCATGCCGCTGTGTCCGCCGCTCCCATGGATTCATGCGGATCGTATCGCCAAGTA
>Ga0208565_1001900_pt1 | contig 11739 bp, 9 predicted proteins | sample Sb_taG_7_FD_187706 | JGI IMG/M metagenome (GOLD analysis project Ga0208565, IMG submission 187706) | Peat soil microbial communities from Weissenstadt, Germany - Sb_50d_2_FS metaG (SPAdes) (version 2) | ecosystem: Environmental > Terrestrial > Soil > Wetlands > Peat | place: Germany: Weissenstadt...
CAATGTTGTGGCACATCGAGAACGCCCCGAGAAAGACATCGATCTGCCAACCGCCAGACTCGTGATAGAAAAGCAGCCGGGTCTCACCGTGCAGCGCGTTGAACCGCTGGTCGCCGCTGTAACCGCATTCCGACAACAGCGTTCGCGTTGCCGGCCCGGAGGTCCTGTCGGTCACGAAGTCGATATCAGGGTAGTTTCGGCACAGTTCCGGCAGCTGAGCGCTCGGGCACGACTCGTACACCGCCAGCCCACCAAGCAGTCGCAGGTGAAACGCCCGCTGTTCCGCCAGTTCAATGAGACGATCCGCCTCGCTCACCAGCTCGTCGACAGGCAGGACCGGAACGGTAACCGCGTTTGAAGTCAGGTTAGGCTGCGATGAGGACATGGTTCACTAGCCCCTTCTTCTCATCCAGTTCCAGGAGCACACCTCGAAGCACGCCCTCGCCATACTCACTACCGGGGTTGATGCATCGAGTCCTCCCGATACGCACCACGGCGCGGGACTCGTGGATATGTCCATGCAGCGCCACACTTGGCTGATACCGCTCAATGGCGTCGCGGACGGCGGTGGACCCCACCGGCCCGGTGACAACCATCCCTCCGGATACGCGCGGCTTGAGGCTGCTGTCCAAGAGCGGTGCAATGTCCAGGCCGCTGCCGTAAGGAGGTACGTGCAAGCAGAATACGGCGGTGCTTTTGTCCCTCACCCGATCCGCCATGGCACTAATCCTCGCCAGGAGCGCCTCCTCGGGCTCCTCCCGCGGCGTGCGCCAAGGCGTGGGATTCGAATAACCGGTAGTGATCATCTCCATGACCCCGCGCAGCGTGATCACCTCGCCTTCAGGCAGGCGCACCACGTCCGAGTTGCGGAGGACTTCGTCGATGCCAAAGTCATCATCGTTGCCTGGCGTGACGTAGCACTCCACATCTCGGCCTCTGAGCCGCTCTTCAGCCAGCGCCACCCATTGTTTCGCGACGCCTGCCATTGCCACGACGAAGACCTCAGCGGCTAACGCAGGATCCGCCTGGATCCGCACTAACCGCTCAGGATCAGTGCGGAAGGAGTACGCAGCTGCAGCGCGGATCTCACGCTCCGCCTCTGCGGCTCCTTCCGAGTCAGTCACGACGTCGCGGTCGAGCCAGTGATAACGGAACCTGCCACCACCCTCATCCACGAGCGGGATCAGCAGCTTGCCGGTGATGTCTCCTCCAATCACGAGCACCGAAGCCTCGTACACCTTCGCCGCGTTCAGAAACTTTCTGAAGCAGACGTCGGATCCGTGAATGTCAGTTGTGAAGAAGAGCCGAAACCTGCTCATGATCAAGAGTCTGTCCAGATCTCATTCGGGTGGAAGTACCCTGTTCGCAATCGATAGGTCCAGGCCCCGCCGGCGGTTCAGCACCCGCGAGATCCAATAGATCGGCAGGGCGACGAGGAACATAGATGCACTGGCCGCCAGGGACGCGGGCGCGATGGTCCCACCCAGCGCCGGTGTGATCCAACCAAATACTGCGACCATCGAGCAGATCACGAGGTTGAGCGCCCCACCCCAAGTGATTAACGGCACGCCCCAGATCCTGTGAGTCACGATTCCTGGCGCTGTTGCAAAGATGTCGGGACGGCGCCACGGAAGGATGATGGCTCCTACCGAGACAATCGCGATCGCGGTCTCCGCCATAGCGGTGAGATTGATGATGTACGACCAAAAAGCGGTGTATAGGGTCAAGAGCAGAAACATGTAGGCGAGAACACCGGCCACGAGGGTCGCATTGGTCGGCGAGTGCGTGCGATCACCGACCTTGGCCATCCAATCGGGCAGGATTCTGTCGAAAGACCAGGCAAACATGTTCCGCGTGACCACCATCATCAGAGCGGGCAGAATCCACAGCATGCAGCAGCAGAATCCGAGCGCAACGATGACCTGCAGAGCTTTGTTTGTCGTCAGGAAGAGCGATAGGCCGGACAGGAATCCACCGGTTGGTACTGGGTACTTCGATGGGTCGGCGTTGAAGAGATACGCAGCATCCTGGATGAAGGTGCTCCCCATGGCATGCACCACGAGAAGCGCACCGCCTACGAAGCCAATGATCCCAAGAAGCCAGGCAAGTCCCACCGACTGTATCGCCGCGCGACGAACTCGCTTGATCTCGCCGGCGAAGTAGCCGATCTGCTGGAACCCGAAGAAGCTCTGTGCGGCGAAGATGACCATCAGCCACTGGTTACGGCCAACCGTGCTTGCCACCACCTGGAAACCGCTGTGCCCTGCGGTTGAGATGATGCCCTGGTACGTGTTGGGGCCAAGCGCAGCGTTGAGGTTCGCCGCGAACTGCGTGGTATCGACCGTCATCATCAGAATGAACCACACCACGAGGCCAATCATGTTCAGGAGGAATACGGTCAGCAGGAACTTCTTCACGGACTGCAAGCCGCGAAGGAATACCCAGACGAGCACGGCGATCATCGGAACACCCAGCACGGCAGCGCCGGTCAGGCTGGAGCACCAATTCGCTAGTCCTGTAAGGCCAAGCGGCCAGAGGAGAGCCGGAATGAACCACGAGCATAGAAACCAGATATTGATGGCGATGAAGGCGATATTCTCGAGTGTGAAGAAGAAGTTGACCGCGAAACCGAGCCACCCCCAGAGCGTGCGCGACGTCCAAACATAGTCCCCGCCAGAGCGCGGCATCGTGGCGGACAGCGCTGCGTATACGTAGCCCAAAACCAGCGCGAAGACGCCACCAATGACGAAGGCAATTGCGACGCTCGCGCCAGGAAACACGTAAGGCGCGAAGGCGAACGTCTCAGTCAAGCCCAGCATGACATTGAGGAGCGCGAAGCCGACGACGAAGCTGTCAAACCATGACATTTCGCGGACAAGACCGGTGGCGTTCCGGATGAAGTAACCCGAGCCGCTCTCGGCCACCCTTGTCGTACCCGCGGTGATGGGAACCTCCATCTCTAGATCCTCCTCAATTTGCTTGGCGGGTTAGCTCGAGTCCACCGAACCGGTCAGGGTCGCTGTGTCGTGGAAACCTCGCGCGTCGTGGCCAAGGGCGGCGCCGAGGGCATGCCTCCTACCCATCGAAGACGCCTGCGTCGACGGCCGTGGTCAGCGCAACCCGCCCCCACGTGTTGGGCGTGCTCTCACGCGGCCTCGCGCGCCAACCCTCGGTCCGCACAGCAAACTCGTTCACGCGGTCCATCTTCATGCGCCCGTTCGATAACAGAAGAGGCCTTTGTCACCGATTTCGATGGACGTTCGGCCCTGGGCAACTGCCCGAACTCGGACGGCGCTTTCTGAGCCAGGGCGGGGAATGCGAGGCAGTCCGGGATCACGCCCCTCTCCGATGACCAGCACCGTGGTGGGGGGATTCGCTAGCTCGGCCGCGTAGTCCGAGCTGTGACCCAGACGCGGTCCTCTGGCAAGGACGAGACCGATTCGCTCCCCCGGGCTAAACTCGCGGGGGGAATCCCCTTATCCCTGGTGCGACCGCGTCGCTCCGCTGTACTCACATCGAGGGAGACTCCCTTGCCCTACGTAGGGCATACGGAGCGAGAGGGATTCGAACCCTCGTGGCGGGTTACCCCACCAACCGTATTTCCAGGTCTCGGGACCGGGGTGCAAGGAGAGGCAACTGCGGGCACCGCCTATTCAGATTCCCTTCACTAAGGGCATGGTGAGGCACGATCGGGCACCTGCGTTGGGTCTCCGTTGGGTCTGCGAGGAGGTCCCGTCGATGGGGTGGTGCTCCTCAGACGAGCACCAGCCGGAGCGTCGTTGATCATCCCGCTGATGCTTCTCCCCCGCCTCCAGACGTCCGCCCAGCGGTAATCGGAGGTTGAGGAGCCGCCGGAGGGGCGTCGACGCTTACCACGAGCAGCGGCTGGCTTACACTGATTCCCGTGACGCTCTCGCCAGCCAGGGGGCGCGTTGTCATGGTCTTCACGGGTGGAACCATAGCGATGCGCATCGACCCAAGCGTCGGTGGCGCCGTGCCCGCGCTCGATGCGAAGGGCATCTTAGAACGCACGCGCGGACTCGACGAGATCGCCAACGTCGAAATCGTCGACTGGGGTCGGGTGCCAGCTACGCACATCACCTTCGCTCAGATCATCGAACTCGCAGGGATCCTGGAGCAGTCACTCGGCCGCCCCGACATAGACGGCGCCGTACTGGTCCAGGGGACGGACAACATTGAAGAGACGAGCTACGCGCTTGACCTCCTCATCGAATCCACCAAACCAGTGGTCGTCGTGGGAGCCATGCGCAACGCTGATGAGGATGGGTACGACGGGCCGGTGAATATTCGCGACGCCGTTCGCTGCGCCGTCTCACCACAGCTCGTCGGGCAGGGGGTGCTCGTAGTGATGGCTGGGGAAGTGCACGCCGCGGACGACGTCGCTAAGACAAGCCCCTCTGCATACGCCGCCTTTCAGAGTCCGAACTTCGGACCCTTGGGGCGGGTCGACAATGGGACATTGACCGTGCGGCGCAACCGTTCAGTCCAGCGCCGAATCAAGACCACGCGAGCTGTCGAACCGATACCGTTAATCCGAACTTACGTCGGCGTCGATGGGACGCTTGTCCGCCTGACGCAAGCCAATGGTGCGCGAGGGTTCGTCATCGAGGGAGCCGGCACAGGCAACACGCCACCAGATCTGCTCGCGGCGTGTGCAGACGCAATAGCCGAGGGTATTCCAGTGGTCATGACTTCACGCTGCCTCTCGGGGCGCGCGAGGCCTGCATATGCCTTCACTGGGGGTAGCGTCACATGGCGGAATGCGGGAGCCATCTTCGCGGACTATCTGAGCGGTCTCAAAGCTCGGATTGCGCTCAGCCTCGGTCTCGGCGCTGGCATGGACCTAGAAGCGCTCGCGGAGTTCTTCCGTGGGTGACGCGGCTTCAGCCCATTGATAGCCTCCACTGGACTCGGTCCCTGCAGACCATCGGTGCCTTCCATCGCACGTCGAGTGCTGGAGCTGGGCAACAACCTATCGCCGCTTACGGCAGCAGGCCCCACACAGTCAGGATACGCGCTGGAGAAACGTCTCGATGACCTTGACGGTCTCGTCGGGCTGCTGAAAGAGGTGGGTGTGTCCGGCACCCCGGAGCACCACCAACTCTGCGTTGGGGATCAACTCGGCGATCTTCCGGGAACCAGCACCACGAGGACCGGGATCGATCGGTGTCATCTGGTCGAGGTCGCCGGTGACAACTAGTGTGGGCACCGTAATTCGATGGAGATCGGCGACGTAGTCGATCTGCTGCATTGCCCTGCACGCCGCGATGAAGACAGCCGGCGTGCACGCCTCGGACGTCACCCGTCGTATGGTCGGCACGACTTCTGCGCCCGCGGGGCTATCGAGGTACTCACGGGTGAAGCCCTGTTGCGCGAGCAGCATGGCAATAGTGTCGTCCTCGAAGCCGATCTTCTCGAGGATGCGGATCCAGACTTCGAAAGTCATCCAACCAACTGCGTCGAGCCTGGCGGCACCACAGCTGAGTATCAGGCTATTCAAACGGTCGCCGTGGTCGATCGCAAACTGCTGTGCCACCATCGACCCCATCGACGTGCCGTGCAGATGAACCCTGTCGAATCCGAGGTGGTCGAGTAGCGCAGCAACGTCATCACTCCACGTCTTCATGGAATAGCCGGAAGCTGGCCGATCCGACTGTCCGTATCCGCGGAGATCTATCTCGAGGATCTGATAGCGCGGCGACAGGCGCGGCGTGATGGTCTCGAAGTTCTGGTGACCGAACGCCGCGCCGTGGATGTGCGCAACGACGTTGCCCGTCCCCACCAGTTCATACCACAGATTGACGCCGCGAACAGCCGCTATGGTCATCCATGCCTCCGCCCCGACGCGCCCGGACTGAAACGACAATCGGCTCGCCCCGCCGTCGCGGCTCACTTTTAGTAGAATGCGATTCCAAGATTTTACCTCCTAGGGGATGCGCCATCGCAAGCCAGATCGATCTCAGGTCTGAAGTCGTCACCCGCCCTACGCCGGCGATGTGGAGGGCCATGGAGGCGGCTGAGATCGGGTGGGCCCAGAAGGGCCAGGATCCGCACGTCAACCGCCTAGAACGCACGGCGGCAGAACTCACCGGCAAAGAAGCCAGCCTCTTTGTCTTCACGGCCAGCCTGGCCAACCTGCTTGCGCTGCTGGTCGGAACGAATCGCGGCGACCAAGTGATCCTGGACGCCGACATGCACCTCGTGTGGATCGAAGGTTGGAACCTCGCCTCGATCTGCTCGCTCTTTCCCCGCCTCGTCGAGACCGACCGGGGGGCAATGCCGCTGGATCGCGTCGAGGAGTTGCTGAACTGGTGGCGCGGTCCGGCCGCGTCCCATCCATCGCTCATCGGCATCGAGAACCCGCACAACGACCATGGCGGCACCGTCACCTCTCCAGACCATATACAAGCTCTGGCGGAGTTGGCGCACGCCAACGCGTGCAGGGTCCACATGGACGGGGCGCGTCTGCACAACGCCTCGGTTGCATCCGGGCGTCCGCTCATCGACTTCACGCGTCACGTCGACACGGTGGCCATCAGTGTCAGCAAGGGACTTGGTTGTCCCGTCGGCGCCCTTCTCTGTGGGAGCGCGGCCGACATTGAGGCAGCTCGCACCAAGGGATTGCGATGGCTCGGTTCTTCAGGGATGCACCGAGGTGGGATCTTCGCGGCCGCAGCCCTGTATGCGTTCGAGAACATGGTTGATCGGCTGGCCGAGGATCACTATCGGGCGAAGATGATCGCTGATGGGCTGCGCGGCCTCCCCGGGTTGACCGTGAACGCGCCGGAGACGAACCTCGTCAAGGTTTCGACCGCGTCGTCGGGACGTCTCGCCGCTGACTATGTACGCGCGGCGGAAGAGCGCGGTTTACTCGTCGCGCTCCGAGAGCCGCAGGTCTTCAAGTTGATGACCTATCACGAGGTGACGGACGATAACGTGCGAGACGCCCTGGCGATTCTCGAGGAGGTGGCACACGACCTGGCGCAACCGTCGCCGCAACACTCGGAGGTGAGATAGGGCAGTGCATTCGATCGGCATCGACGTCGGCGGCACGTTTACGGATTTCGTGGCTATCGACGACACCGGAGTCGTCTCCGTCTTCAAACATCTGACCACCCCGGCGGATCCTTCCATAGGGGTGCTCGAAGGACTCCAGGCGTTCGCGGAGCGGAGCGGGCTCGAACTGCCCTCCATCGCACGGATCATCCACGGCACGACCCTTGTCGCCAACAGCATCATCGAGCGACGTGGGTCCATGACAGCTCTGGTGACGACCACTGGGTTCGCCGATGTACTCGAGATTGGCAGGGAGGCTCGGTACGACCTTTATGATCTGGCTCTAGAACGGCCCGAGCCCCTGATACCCCGACCGCTCCGTTTCGAAATCACCGAGCGAACGCTCGCCGACGGGTCTGAGCTTGAGGCTCTTGATGAGAACGCGGCACACGATCTGGTGGCGCGGCTTGGCGCGGCGGGCATCGAAAGCGTCGCCATATGCTTCCTCCACTCCTATGCGAATCCGACTCACGAACGACAGCTCGCGCGCATCTTCGCTGACGACGGCAGCAGGATCGATGTCACGCTTTCGTCGGATATCGCCCCGGAGTGGCGGGAGTACGAGCGGTCGTGCACCGCTGCCGCCAATGCGTACGTCCGCCCGTTGGTTCGCCGGTACATGGCTCACCTCGAAACCGGCTTCGATGCAATGGGTGCTGGTCAGCGGCTGTTCGTCATGCTCTCCCAGGGCGGCGTCACGTCAGCTGCGCTCGCCACCGAACTTGCTGTTCAGTTGATCGAATCCGGACCAGCGGGCGGCGTCATGGCCGCTGCCTTCCTCGGCGGACGTCGCGGGCTCCGGGATCTGATCTCATTCGACATGGGTGGAACCACCGCGAAGGTCAGTTTGATCCAGGGCGGCGCCCCCCTCCACGTTCCGGAGATGGAAGTGGCACGCGTCGCCCGCCTCAAGCGCGGCAGCGGTTTGCCGCTGAAGCTGCCCACCATCGAGATCACCGAGATCGGAACGGGGGGCGGCTCGATCGGGCACCCCGATTCACTCGGCCTCCTCAAGGTCGGGCCGCAGAGCGCTGGCGCCGATCCCGGCCCTGCCTGCTATGGCAAGGGAGTCGAGGCAACGGTGACCGACGCCGATCTTCACCTTGGTTACCTGAATCCTGCGTACTTCCTCGGTGGCGCGATGCCGTTGTTTCCGGAGCGCGCTGATGCCGCTCTTGCCCAGCTCGGCGCGAGCCTCGGGATCGACACCGAGCAGTGCGCGCGCGGTATTTTTGACATTGTCAATCACCAGATGGCCCTGGCGATCCGCACCAATGTGGTAGAGCGCGGACACGACCCACGGGCGTTCACGCTCGTAGCGTTCGGCGGCGCCGGCCCAGTGCATGCCTACGAAGTCGCCCGAATCCTCGGCATTAGGCGGCTGCTGTGCCCGCCGGCTGCCGGCGTTGCGTCGGCTCTGGGGTTCCTGGTTTCCCCCTTCTCCGTCGATCTCTCTCGCACCCTCGTGGGCCGAGTGGGGAACCTCCATTGGGACCAGGTGCAGAGCCGGTTCGCGGACATGGAAGCTCAGGCGACCGAACTGTTGCATCGCGCCGGGGCGGACCCAGCGACGATGACCATCCAGCGCCGCGTTGATATGCGCTACGCGGGCCAGGGATATGAGGTTCCGGTCGCATTACCGGATGGAGCGCTCGTGGCGACTATTGAGCCTCAGCTCCGCGCCGCATTCGACCTCGCCTACGAAAGACGCTATGGCGGCCATCTGGACGACTCACCTATTGAGACGCTGCACTGGCGACTGACCGCGACGATCGAACGAGATGCGTTCGACATCTCGTTCCCGCTGGAGTCGTCGGAGGAAGCGGCACGCGGGCGGCGTCAAGTCTACTTCCCGGAAATTGAGGACTATGCCCAGACCATCGCCTACGATCGCTATCGGCTTGCGCCCGGGACCCGAGGCGACGGGCCAGCGCTCATCGAGGAACGTGAGTCCACGATCGTCATCGGGCCGGGGGCGACGTGGGAAGTTGATGACCTTGCCAACGTGATCATCTCGTTGCCCGGGAGAAAGACCCACGAGGAGGAACAGTCATTGTGACGACACTGAGCCCAGCATCCTCCGCGCCACGCAATGCGTCCAAAGACTTCCTCGTCTACGTCAACGGCGAGATGGTGCCCAGCCAGCAGGCGGTGATCTCCGTATTTGACAGCGGACTGAACTTCGCCGACGGCGTATTTGAAGGCATCCGGGTCTACGCGGGCCGCGTGCTTCATCTCGAGCACCATGTCAAGCGGTTGTTTGAATCAGCGAATGCCTTCGACATCTCGATCGGCATGACTCCGGCGGCCTTGACGGAAGCCATTCTGGAGTGGCTGCGTGCTAATAGCGTCTCAGATGGATTCCATTTCCGCCCCATCGTCACGCGTGGAAACCGGATCCCGCCTCGCCTCGATCCACGGTTCTGCACTGGTGGATCCAACATCATGTTCGTCGGTGGATCAATCGGCCCGGCGAACATGAAAGGCCAGCGCGTTGTCATCTCGAGTGTGCGCCAGATCAATAGCGATGCGATCGATGCACGTATCAAGAGTCTCAACTACGGCAACAATCTTCTCGCCCGGCTCGAGGCCATCCGGCGCGGGGTGGACGACGCGCTCATGCTCGACTCGCAGGGATTCCTTGCCGAGGCGAGCGCTGCCAATGCGTTCCTAGTCAAGGATGGTGAGTTGCTCACACCGTACACAAAGTCCTGCTTGCCAGGAATCACGCGACGGACAGTGATCGATCTGGCAAGACGACGTAACTTGTCGGTTGTCGAGCGCGACCTGACAGTCACCGAAATCATCAACGCTGAAGAGGTCTTCCTCACCGGTACAGGCACCGAGCTGGCGCCGGTCGTCGAGGTGGAAGGCCGGACGATCGGCTCGGGAACTGCCGGGGAGATCACCACCGCCTTGTATGCCGACTACATGGCGTTGGTTTCGGCCGAAGGCGTGCCGGTGACGGCGAAATGAGCGCAATAGAAGCGCGCCCGACACTCGACCCGGTGACGCTGGAAATCGCCTGGGGGCGCCTTCAGGCTGTTACCGACGAGGCCGAGGTCACCCTGATTCGCACCTGCTTCTCTCCGATCATTCGAGAGGCATTCGATTTTGGCGTCGTCTTGCTCGATGGCGACGGCGGTTCCGTGACGCAATCGCAGCGCAGCATGCCTTCATTCGTGGGAACGTTGCCGCGAACGCTTCGGGCCGCCCTCGAGCGGTTTCCGGCCGAGACCTGGCGACCGGGCGACGTCGTCGGCACAAATGACCCCTGGCTCGGTACTGGGCATCTCCCCGACGTCACCATGGTGCGACCGGTGTTCCGGAACGGCCGCATCGTGGCGTATTTCGGATGCATCGGCCACTGGGCGGACATCGGCGGCGCGATCTGGTCAGCTGACTGCCACGAACTGTTCGAAGAGGGATTACGCATCCCGCTCGGCAAAGTCGCTGTCGACAACAAATTCGACGAGATGCTGTTGCGTGTGATCATGGGCAATGTTCGCCTCCCCGAGCAGGTCCGCGGCGACATCTACGCGCAGCTCGCCACCATGGAGGTTGGAGAGCGCCGGCTCAACGAACTTCTGGACGAGCTCGGCGTCGACGATCCCAAGCCCATCTTCGATGAGATCCAGCGCCGCTCCGAGGCTGCAATGCGCGCTGCGATCAGTGCCATTGACGACGGCACATATGTGAACGAGATCGAGATCGATGGTATTGATCGGCCCCTTTTGCTGCGCGCCGCGGTAACCATCGACGGCGACGAGATGCACATCGACTGGACCGGTTCTGCGGAGCAGACTAACTGGGCGATCAACGATTCCTTTAACCACTCCTACGCAATGAGCGTGTACCCGGTCAAGTGCGCGCTTTGCCCAGATGTTCCCAACAATCAGGGCTCATACCGTCCGATTCGGATGACCGCACCCGAAGGCACCATCGTCAACTGCAAGTATCCGGCTGCGGTGGCCTCTCGACAGATAATTGGGCACTATCTGTCGGCCGTGGTTTTCGGTGCCCTGGCCAAGGTTGTGCCCGACCGCGTCTTGGCCGACAGCGGCTCGCCGTGCCCGCGCTTCGTATTCAGCGGCCTCTGGCCCGACGGCCGTAAGTTTGGATCGGCCTTCCTCCTCTCCGGCGGCATGGGTGCTCAGGTCTCCCGTGACGGCCTGTCGGCCGCGCCGTGGCCGTCCAACGCCGGCACGACGGCTGCCGAGATCGTCGAGTCGAACACGCCACTGCTATTCCGCCAGCGCGCGTTGATACCCGACTCCGGTGGCGCTGGGAAGTTTAGAGGCGGACTCGGGGTCGCAACCTCCATACAGCTTAGAGGTGACAGTTCGGCGATCCTCTCGATGATGACCGACCGGGTTGAGCATCCACCTCTCGGGCTCTTCGGCGGGCTCGCCGGGACTCCTAACGTCCTCACTCGGACGTCAGGAGAACCGATCGAGCCGAAGTCGCGAACCGAGGTGCATCCGGGGGAGATCGTCACGATGGCGACGCCTGGAGGAGGCGGGTACGGACTCGCCGCTGAACGCGAACGAAAACTGATCGAGCGAGACATTGCGTACGGCTATGTCACCCCGGAGGCTGCTCGTCGCGTCTACGGATTCAGCTGACAGCGTGTGAGACCACATCCTTGAACACATATTGGGA
>Ga0208565_1001905_pt1 | contig 11722 bp, 8 predicted proteins | sample Sb_taG_7_FD_187706 | JGI IMG/M metagenome (GOLD analysis project Ga0208565, IMG submission 187706) | Peat soil microbial communities from Weissenstadt, Germany - Sb_50d_2_FS metaG (SPAdes) (version 2) | ecosystem: Environmental > Terrestrial > Soil > Wetlands > Peat | place: Germany: Weissenstadt...
TGTCGACGGCGGTCACGGTGAGAAAGCGCAGCCGGTCGTCGGTGTCCGCCATCTTCTCGAGTGCCTCGGCGACCACTTCGCGCAGGACCTCGTTGACCCGTGCCGTGCGCGGATAGGCCGCGGGGGCCCTCCTTTCGCGCCGGCGTCCAGGCACTGTCCCACCTCCTCTGCGAGCACTGCTCGTGCAGCTCCGTGGAGCACTGCGCCTGCACCTGGCCCTGGCCGCCGCGCTACGCGTCGCCGGCGACCGCTGAGAACGCGGGTGGGCGCGGGCGGGACTCAGGTCCGGGGGATCTCGCGTTCCTCGAAGGTCTCGATGATGTCGCCTTCCTTGAGGTCCTGGAAGTCCGACAGCCCGATCCCGCACTCGAAGCCCGATTGCACTTCGCGTACGTCGTCCTTGAAACGGCGCAACGAGTTGATGGTGCCCTTCCAGATCACGACCCCTTCCCGCAGGAAGCGGACCTTCGATCCTCGCGTGATCACCCCGTCACGCACGTAACAACCGGCCACGGAACCGATGCGCGGGACACGGAACACCTCGCGCACTTCGGCCTCTCCGGTCACGATCTCTTCGAATTCGGGGGCGAGCATGCCCACCATGGCTGCCTCGATGTCCTCGAGGAGCTTGTAGATGACCTCGTAGGTCCGGATCCCCACGCCCCGCTCGACGGCCATCTCCCTCGCCCGGCGATCGGGTCGGACGTTGAAGCCGATGATGGTGGCGTTGGAGGCCACCGCCAGTTGGACGTCGTATTCGGTGATCCCGCCCACACCTCGGTGCACGAAGCTCAGCTTGACGTCAGGACGCTCGAGCTTGCGCAGGCTGTCGGTGATGGCTTCCAACGTGCCTTGGACGTCGCTCTTGAGGATCAGGTTGAGGGTGGCGGCCTCACCCCGCTGGATCTGCTCGAAGAGGTCCTCGAGCTTGGCCCCGGGGGCCGTGGGCGAAGGCGCGTGGCCGGCGACGCGGTAGCGGTGCTCGCGGGTCTCGCCGATGGTCCGGGCCGTCGTCTGGTCCGACGTGACACGGAACTCGTCGCCTGCAGCCGGTGGCTCGGAGAAGCCCAGCACCTGCACCGGTGTCGACGGGGGTGCCTCCTTCACCTGCTCGCCCCGGTCGTCGATCAGTGCCTTCACCTTGCCCCACGCCGCACCGGCAACGACCGAGTCACCCACCCTGAGCGTCCCGCTCTGCACGATGACCGTCGCCACCGGACCGCGACCGGACTCGAGGTTGGCTTCGAGGACGACACCGCGACCACGTGCTTCGGGACTGGCCTGGAGCTCGGCGATCTCCGCCACCACGGCCAGCTGCTCGAGGAGCTCGTCGATCCCCTGGTTCTGCAGTGCCGAGACCTGCACCACGATCGTGTCCCCACCCCATGCCTCGGGTGTGAGACCCTGCTCGGACAGCTGCTGGAGGACCCGGTTCACGTCGGCGTCGCCGCGATCGATCTTGTTCATGGCCACGACGATGGGGACCCCCGCGGCGCGGGCGTGGTCGATGGCTTCCACCGTCTGGGGCATGACGCCGTCGTCGGCCGCCACCACGAGGACCACGATGTCGGTTACCTCGGCGCCACGGGCCCGCATGGCGGTGAAGGCCTGGTGGCCCGGAGTGTCGATGAACGTGATCCGGTGCCCGCCCGCTTCGGTCTGGTAGGCGCCGATGTGCTGGGTTATCCCGCCGGCCTCCCCGGCCACGACATTGGCGTGGCGGATGCGGTCGAGCAGGAGCGTCTTGCCGTGGTCGACGTGGCCCATGACCGTCACGACGGGCGGGCGCGGACGCAGGTCCTCCTCGCGCTCTTCCTCTTCTTCCTCGAAGTACTTCGCCTGGAGCTCGGCCTCCTGCTCCTCACCCCGGTCCACGAGGCGGATCTGGGCCCCGATCTCGGCGGCGAACAACTCGATCATGTCGTCGCTCAGCGACTGGGCGGCGGTGACGACCTCGCCCTGCAGGAACAGGAACCGGATCACGTCCCCGGCCGAGCGGTTGAGCTTGGGCCCGAGCTCACGGGGCGTCGAGCCGCGCTCCACGATGACCTCGAAATCCGGCACCGGGGCGTTCGAGGGCGTGTACGTGGTGAGCTGCGTCGGCTCGAGCTCCTCGAGGTTCCGACGGCGCCGGCGCGGACGGCGCTGGGGAGGACGACCGCGTCCACCTGGCCCGCCCCGCAGTCCGGGAGGGGGCGGTCCGCCACCTGGTCGACCGCCGAAGCCGCCACCGCCACCGGGTCGACCGCCGAAGCCGCCACCGCCACCGGGGCCGCCGCGGCCCGGGGGGCCACCGCCGGGGCGCGGTCCCCCCACCCCCGACCGTCCGCCGGCACCGGGGCTTCCACCCGGACGCGGGCCCGTCGCCGGCGCGCGCCGGCCTGGCGGTGGAGGGATGGGACGGCCCGAGTTGGCTTTTGGAGGACCGGGGGGCGGCGGGATGGGCCGGCCTGACGAGCTCATGGGCGGACGCACCCGGGGAGGAGGCGGGGAACCCGGAGCAGGTCGGGGTGGCGCTCCGAGGTCGGGTGGGGCGGCGGCCGACGCAGCCACTGCGGGCGGGGCGGGGCGCGGCGCCGGAGGGGCGGGGCGCGCGGCAGGCGCGGGGGCCGGACGCGGCGCCGGCGGAGGAGGCACCGTGACCTCGCTGGCCGGACGACTGGTCACGAGCCGTTGCCGGTCGGGGGTAGGCGCCACCGCAGGCGGCGTGGCCGGAGCGGGAGCGGGTGACGCCGGCCGCGTCGACGCCGGCGCGGGGGCAGGTGGCTCACCCGGAGCAGGCGTGGTGGAGCCGGCGACCTTGTCCTCGGGGACCCGTCCCGCCCGCGGCGTCGTGGCCCGGGCCGGCTTCTGCTCGGCAGGCTCCTCGGGCTGGACGGCGCGACGGAGCCCCTCACTGTCGGCCTTCCGCCGGACGCGGTCGGCCTGGGCGTCCTCGATCGAGGACGAGTGGCTCTTGACCCCGATGCCCAACGACACGCAGAGGTCGAGGGCCTCCTTGTTGGTCAGGCCGAGCTCACGTGCCAGCTCGTAGACGCGTATCTTCTTCGGCAAGGGCTCCTACGGTCCTTCTTGTTCGTTCGGGGGCGAGCCGGGTACCCGGCCCGACCCACCATCCTCGCACACATGGGCACCGCCTTCGCCGGACGGCGCGCTGTTTCTCCCCAGCTTACGGAGGCGTTCGACCGCCCCGGGCCCCACCTCGGCACGCAGCGCCCTGCCGAAGGCCAGGCGACGCTGTGCTTTGTCGAGGCACCGGGGCGAGTCCCGGCACAGCCACGCACCGCGCCCGGGACCGGGGCCCACGACCAGCTCTCCGTCGGCACGGCGCGACAGCCGGATCAGCTCGGCGGGGGCGGCGGCCCGCCGGCAACCCACGCAGGTGCGGCGGGGGGCTATGCCGTGCTCTCAGGCTGGCCCGGCTCGCCGGCGTCGACCGATTCGTCGGGTTTCTGCTCCACCGGTCCTTCGGGCTCCGGGCCCCCGGAGGCGAGCGCTTCCTCAGGTTTGGCGGCGGCGGGCTCGCCGGGCTGCTCGGCCACCTTCACCGGCGCTTCGCCCGACGCCACGCGCGACCACTCGGCGGCCGACACGGCTTCGCCTCCCTCGGCCGGCTGCCACACCATCTCGCCGGCCTCGTTCTCGACCCATTCGCCTTCGGCCCACTCCTCGCCGTAACCGGCTTCTTCCTCGGCGAGCTGCGTCTCGCTCTTGATGTCGATCCGCCACCCGGTGAGCCGCGCCGCCAGGCGGGCGTTCTGGCCCTCCTTGCCGATGGCCAACGAGAGCTGGTAGTCGCTCACCACCACGGTGGCGATCCCCGTTTCGTCGTCGAGCCGCACCTCGCGCACACGCGCCGGCTGGAGGGCGGCCTGGATGAACTCGACGGGGTCGTCGGCGAAGGGGACCACGTCGATACGCTCCCCGCGCAGCTCGTTCGTCACCATTCGGACCCGCGAACCCCGCGCACCGACGCACGCTCCGACAGGGTCGACATTGGGATCGTTGGACCACACCGCGATCTTGGTGCGGTGGCCCGGTTCCCGGGCCGCGGCCCTGATCTCCACCACGCCCGACGAGATCTCGGGCACTTCCAGCTCGAACAGGCGCTTGACGAGCCCGGGGTGGCTGCGACTCACCACGATCTGGGGCCCCTTGGTGGTCTTGCGCACCTCGACGATGTAGGCCTTCAACCGGGCGCCGTGCTCGTAGCGCTCGTAGGGGACCTGCTCCGCCTGGGGCAACAGGGCTTCGACCTTGCCCAGGTCGAGCAATGTGTAGCGGTTGTCGGTCTGCTGCACGATGCCTGTGACGATGTCGCCTTCGCGCCCGGCGTACTCCTCGTACTTGAGGTCGCGTTCCGCCTCACGGATGCGTTGCAAGATGACCTGCTTGGCGGTCTGGGCCGCGATACGACCGAAGTCGTCGGGGGTGTCGTCCCATTCGCGGATGACGTTCCCGTCCTCGTCGAGCTCCTGGCCGTAGACCCGGATCTCCCCGGACTCGGGGTCCACGGTGACAACGGCTTCCTCGGCGGCCCCCGGACGACGCTTGTACGCGGCGACGAGCGCGTTGGCCAGAGCGTCGAGGAGGGTCTCGACCGAGATGCCCTTGTCGCGCGCGATCTGCCCCAGTGCATCGAGGAATTCGAAGTTGGCCTTGCTCATGGCGTCGCCACCTTCTTCCTCCCCGCAGGCTTACGCGCCGCGGCACGCGGCGAACGGGCGGCCTGGCGCCCTGAGCCGCCCCGGCGGGCTGCAGCCGGTGACTGCGATCCCCACTCGAAGACCGTCCGCGCCCGCTCGACCTCGTCGTAGGAGAGCCTGCGCTCGCCACCGGGAAGGTCGTCGGACTCGAGCACGAATCCGTGGGCGTCAGCAGACGCGAGGCGGCCGGTCACCCGGCGTTCACCCTCGCCGCCCGCGACGGTCCGGACCGTCACCTTCTCTCCCACGGCGCGTTCGAAATGGCTCGGCGTGCGCAGCTTGCGCTCCACACCGGGGCTCGACACCTCGAGGGTGTAGCGCTGGCCCGGGAACGGGTCGTGCCCGTCGAGCACCACCGACACCGCCCGGGTGGCCGCCGCGATGGCCTCCAGGTCCACTCCCCCGGTCCGGTCGACGACGACCCGCACCGAGGTGGCGCGCCGCTCGATGTCGACGAGGTCGAGACCCAGGGGGGCGACCGCGGACGCGAGCAGGTCAGAGAGCTCGTCGTCCACCTGATCGTCCACCTCCCTCGTCCTTCCGCGGCTTGGCGCCTCGACTTCGGTCCGGCCGGTGAAAACAGAAGCGTGGGCTGCAGCCCACGCTTCCACGCACCTTCACCCCCCAGACCGATCAGCGCAGCAAGTATATCAGTCGCCTTCCTCGGGCCTCCGGCCGCGGCGACGGTCCGGGCCGGTTCCGAGCCGTTCGCCCGGAGCACGGCCCGAGCACCGCCGGCCCGTCACCCAGGGGGATCGGAGGCGCGGGAGCGCGACGTGCAGGCCGTAGCATCCTGGGCGACATGGCACGGAAGAGCGTCCTCGCCCCTCAGGCCGAGGATTTCCCCCAGTGGTACCAAGACGTCCTGGCCAAGGCCGAGCTGGCCGACAACGGGCCCGTCCGCGGCACGATGGTCATCCGCCCCTACGGCTATGCGATCTGGGAGCGGATGCAGGCCGAGATCGACGCCCGGATCAAGGCGGCAGGCGTGCCCAACGCCTACTTCCCGCTGTTCATCCCCGAGAGCTACTTGAACCGGGAGGCGGCGCACGTGGAGGGCTTCAGCCCCGAGCTCGCCGTGGTGACCCACGGGGGCGGCAAGCTGCTCGACGAGCCCGTGGTGGTGCGCCCCACCAGCGAGACCATCATCAACGCCTACTTCTCGAAGTGGATCCAGAGCTATCGGGACCTGCCCTTCCTCATCAACCAGTGGGCCAACGTCGTGCGTTGGGAGCTCCGTCCCCGTCTCTTCCTCCGGACCACGGAATTCCTGTGGCAAGAGGGGCACACCGCCCACGCCACGGAGTCCGGCGCCAGGGAATTCGCGCTCGGGATCCTGCGCGACGTGTACGAGGACTTCATGGTCAACGTCCTCGCCATCCCCGTGCTGGCGGGCCGCAAGACCGAGCGCGAGCGATTCTCGGGGGCCACCACGACCTGGACGTGCGAGGCCATGATGCGCGACGGGAAGGCCCTGCAGATGGGCACCAGCCACGAGCTGGGGCAGAACTTCGCGCGGGTGTTCAACACCACCTTTCTCGACGAGTCGGGAAACGAGGCCTACGTCTGGCAGACGTCGTGGGGAGCCTCGTCGCGACTCATGGGCGCACTGGTCATGGCGCACGGCGACGACGCCGGCATGCGCGTCCCACCCTTGCTGGCGCCGGTGCAGGTCGTGGTGGTCGTGGTGCGCGACGAGGACGGCGCCGGCGACAAGGCCGCCGCCATCGAGGCCGGACTGTCGGCTGCGGGGCTGCGGACACGGCTCGACGGCCGCACCGACACGTCCTTCGGCCGCCGGGTGGTGGACTGGGAGCTCAAGGGGGTGCCGGTGCGCGTCGAGGTCGGCCCCCGCGAGCTCGACGCCGGCGAGGCGGTGCTCGTGCGGCGCGACTCGGGGACCAAGACGAGGGTGAGCCTGGCCGGGCTCGAGGCGGCGGTGCGCGCCGCACTCGACGAGACCCAGAAGGGGCTGCTCGCCGAAGCCCTCGAGCGGCGCGTGGCGGGCACCGTGGAGGTGGCGACGATCGCAGAGGCCGAAGAGGCCTCCCGGACCGGTTTCGCCGTGCTCCCGCTGCGAGCCCTGGGTGCCGACGGCGAGACCCGGCTCAATCAGGGCGGGGTGTCTGTCCGCCTGTTGACGAGGCCCGACGGCTCGCTGCCCGCCGCGGACGAGGACGGCCCCGATGCCGAGCTCCTCGCCGTGGTCTCTCGCGCCTACTGACCGTTTGGCTCTTCGGCCGGGAGACGCTCGGCCCGGGAGACGCCGGCGACAGGCTCTCGCTACCGGGGTGGGCCCGGGGCGGGCCCGGGGGTCTCGTGGCTCTCTTCGATCGTCTTGCGGATGAGCTCGACCTTCTGGGCGCTGTGGTTGGCGTCTTCGCCCTTGGCCTCGAGAAGCATGCGCCGGTCGGCCTCGGCTTCGGCCTCGGCCCCGGCGTCGGCGGCGGCGAGACGCGCGTCGATTCCTTCGGCCACGAGCTTCTCGGCCTCCTCCACCAGAGCCGCCACCATCTCGTCCTCGGGAACGACCCGGACGATCTTCCCCTTGATGAAGAGATGGCCGCGACGCCGGCCCGCGGCGATGCCCAGGTCCGCTTGGCGCGCTTCGCCCGGGCCGTTCACCACACACCCCATGACCGCCACTTGGATGGGCAGCTGTCTCGATTCGAGGGCCTCCTGGGCGGCCCGGGCCACGCCGATCACGTCGATCTCGGCTCGCCCGCACGACGGGCAGGCGATGAGGTCGACGGACTTGCGTTCACGGAGCCCCATGGCCTCGAGGAGCTGGCGCCCCGCCCTCACCTCCTCCACCGGGTCGGCGGTCAGCGAGTACCGGATCGTGTCACCGATGCCCTCGGCGAGCAGCGTGCCGATGCCGGCGGTGCCCTTGACCAGCCCGGCGGGCGGCGGGCCCGCTTCGGTCACGCCGAGGTGCAGAGGATGGTCGAAGGTCTCCGAGGCCAGACGGTAGGCCTCGATCATGAGCGGCACCGACGAGGCCTTGACCGAGATCTTGACGTCGTCGAAGTCGACCTCGGCGAAATACGCCAGTTCCATCTTCGCCGACTCGACGAGCGCCTCGGGCGTGGCCCCGCCGAAGCGCTTGTAGAGCTCGGGGTGCAGTGAGCCCGCGTTGACCCCGATGCGGATGGGCACCCCCCGGTCCTTGGCCTCCTGGGCGACCTGCTTGATCTCGGCTTCCTTGCGCAGGTTCCCGGGGTTCAGCCGCAGGCCCTGGACGCCCGCCTCCAGTGCGGCGAGCGCCATCTCGTGGTGGAAGTGGATGTCGGCGACGATGGGGACCGGCGACCGCGGCACGATGTGGGCGAGGCCCTCGGCGGCCTCCTCCTCGTTGCAGGTACAGCGGACGATGTCGGCGCCGGCGGAGGCCAGGGCGTAGATCTGGGCCAGGGTGCCCTCCACGTCGGCGGTCTTGGTGATCGTCATCGACTGCACCGAGATCGGTGCGCCCCCGCCCACGGCGACGGTCCCGACATGGATCTGCCGGGTGGGACGACGCGGCGCCGCGATCAAGGTGGGACGGGCCATCAGGGCGCCTCCCTTTCTGTTGGCACGGGATCTACTGGAACGGGTTCTTCACCGGGTGGGTGATGTCGAGGTACAACGACGACACCACGACGAAGCCCAGCAACAGGACGAAGGCGTAGGTGATGGGAGCGAGCTTGGTGACATCGGCGTGGTACATGCGGCCCCGGCGGCTGCGGATGCGCTCGTACACCGCGATGACGACGTGCCCACCGTCGAGGGGGAGCATGGGGAAGAGGTTGAGGATCCCGACGAAGATGATGATCAAGGCGAGCACGTAGATGAGCTGCGTGGCTCCGGCCTGCGCGCCTTGGACCGCCAGGCGTGCCGCGCCGTAGATCGACTGGGGGCGGTCACCGGTCTTGGCCGCCTGGGAGGCCGCATTGGCGTTGGTGAGGTCGTGGACGTAGCTCTTGATCCCGCTAGCGGAGAACACCTGGCCCATCCCGGCGAACGAGCCCGTGACCATCTCCCCGAAGAGCTGCCCCGCCCGGCCGACCGCCTCGACCGGACCGCTCCGGGCCACGGGCGGGCCGATGACGACCCCGATGCGACCGTTGGCACCCGCCTTGGCCGACTCGGCCTGCGGGGTGACCACCACGGTCCTGTCCCGGCCGCCGCGGTCGACCACGAAGGTGACCGGTTGGCCGGCGCGGCCCTCGATGACGCGCTGGAGGTCGGCGGCGGAATGCACAGGGGCGCCGTCGGCGCGCACCACCACGTCGCCCGCCCGCAGGCCCGCGGCGCGCGCCGGGTCGACCCCGTGGGCCAGCGGTGCGAACGCGCTCACGGCCACGGTGTCGGACTGCGGGGCACCGATGAACACGAACAGACCCCACAAGAGCACGAAGGCCATGACGCCGTGCATGGCCGAGCCGGCCACGGCCACGAGGAGCCGGTTGTGGAAGGGCCGCTGGCGGTAGGTGCGCGGTTCGTCGGCGGGGTCGACCTCCTCCGCGCTGGTCATGCCGAGGATCTTGACGTAGCCCCCGGCGGGAATGGCCTTGATGCCGTATTCGGTCTCACCCCTGCGGATCGACCACAGGCGCGGCCCGAAGCCGAGGAAGTACTCGGTCACCTTCATGCGGCCCCACTTGGCCGTGAGCAGGTGGCCGAGCTCGTGCAACATGATCATGACGACGAGCGCCACCACCACGATGAGCACCGAGGTCGTATGCGTGACCAGCGCGGCCAGCACCACGGCGGCGACCACGACCACCAGCCGAGCCAGGGCGGCCCGCTGCTCCGGCGCGGCGTCGGCCGCGCCCGTGACCCGGTCGCTCATGCGGCGCGCTCCCGGCGGCGCACGGCGAGCTCCGCTCGCTCTCGGGCGCGGCGATCGGCGTCGACGACGTCCTCGGCGTCGTTGGCCTCGGCCCCGTCCCGCGCCGCCAGGGTCTCGGCCACCACCTCGGCGATGGCGGCCCACCCGATGCGCCCGGCCAGGAAGGCGGCGACCCCGACCTCGTTGCCGGCGTTGAGCCACGCTGGGGCGAGGCCCCCGGCCCGGCCCGCCTCCTCGGCCAGGTCGAGGCACACGAACACCTTGCGGTCGGGGGGCTCGAAATCGAGGCGACCCAGCGAATCCCAGTCGATGGCGCCGAAGGGATGGGTCAGGCGCCGGGGATATCCGAGCGCGTACCCGATGGGCAGTCGCATGTCTGGCTGGGAAAGTTGGGCCACGGTGGATCCGTCGATGAACTCCACCATGGAGTGTACGACCGACTGGGGGTGAACGATGATCGCGATGCGGTCGTAATCCACGCCGAACAGCTCGTGGGCCTCGATCACCTCGAGCCCCTTGTTCATGAGCGTGGAGGAGTCCACGGTGATCTTCGGTCCCATCCTCCAGGTCGGATGGGCCAGTGCGTCTTTCACCTCGACCGCGGCGAGCTCTTCGGAGGTGCGTCCCCGGAACGGCCCCCCGCTGGCGGTGAGCACCAACCGGGCCACCTCGTCGGGGCCCGCACCGGCGCGCAGGCACTGGTGCAGGGCGCAGTGCTCGGAGTCCACGGGGACGATCTCCGCACCCGGTGTCGCCTTGGCCCGGGCCACGACCGGGGCCCCGGCGATCAGGGACTCCTTGTTGGCGAGCGCCAACCGGCGTCCGGCGCCGAGGGCGGCCAGAGTGACGGGCAGCCCCGCGAAGCCCACCACCGCGTTGAGCACCACGTCGCCGAGGCGGGCCACCGCGGCGAGGCCCTCGGGTCCGGCCAGGACCTCGGTCCCCTTCGGCACCGCCGCCGCCAGCGCTCCCACGAGACCGGCGTCGCCGATGGCCACCACCTCGGGCCGCAACGCCTGGGCCTGGGCGGCGAGCACGTCGACCGAGCGCCACGTGGCCAGACCGACGGCGGTGAAACGGCCGGGCTCGGCCGTCATCACCTCCACGGCCTGGGTGCCGATGGACCCCGTGGACCCGACCAGGCTCACCCTCACCGGCCGTCCCCCCGGCATGGCGCCCACGGTGGGTCTCCCGCTCCGCCCCCGACCCTCACCCGAGGTTGAGCACTCGGACGAGGTAGAACGTGGTCGGGAGGACGAACAGCAGGCCGTCCACCCGATCGAGCACCCCCCCGTGGCCGGGCAGGATCGACCCCATGTCCTTGAGGCCCAGGTCTCGCTTGACGAGGGACTCGCACAGGTCACCGACGGGGGCCACCACCGCCACCACGAGCCCCAGGAGCGCGGCCTTGGGCACCGTCCAAGGGTGGACCTGCCCGGTGACGGCGGCTGACAGGGCCACGGCCACCACGGCCCCGCCGATCAGCCCCTCCCACGTCTTGTTGGGGCTCACCTGGGGCGCAAGAGGTCGGCGTCCCAACCAGCTCCCGATGGCGAGGGCGCCCACGTCGGCGCCGATACTCGCCACGACCGCGCCCAGCAGGAAGGCGATGCCGTGGCGGTGCGGATACTCGCTCGGAGCCAGCAGGAGTGCCGCGAACGAGCCCAGGAATCCCACCCACAGGAAGCCGAGCAAGGTGCTCGAGACACTCTCCACGGTCGATCCGCGCTCGATGCCCACCAGGCTCCACACCAACGAGGTGATCACCACCAGGGCGAGCACCAGGGGGATCGCCGCCATCCCCTTGGCGTAGGTCGCCACCATGATGGCCACCGTCGCCACCAGCCCGAGAAGGGTGGCAGGGCGCTTGCCGCCGCGGCGCAACGCGGCGTAGCACTCCGCGGCCGCCAGGGCGACCACCACGGTGACCAGCACCAGGGTGGCGACGGTGCCCGCCTCGAAGCAGAGCACCGCCACCAGCGCGAAGCCGAGTCCCGTGGCGATGGCGACGGGCAGGTTGCGCCCGGAGCGGGGCCCGGGGGTCCCCGGTGGGACCGCGCTCCGGCGCGCCAGGGGGGCCCGCGGGGACGGGATGGCGGACGAGGCGGCGGGCTCGCGCGGGCGCAGCGGCGAGGAGCTGATCGAGGCCACGCCCCGTTCGACCTCCTCCGGCGCGGCGGCA
>Ga0208565_1001906_pt1 | contig 11721 bp, 10 predicted proteins | sample Sb_taG_7_FD_187706 | JGI IMG/M metagenome (GOLD analysis project Ga0208565, IMG submission 187706) | Peat soil microbial communities from Weissenstadt, Germany - Sb_50d_2_FS metaG (SPAdes) (version 2) | ecosystem: Environmental > Terrestrial > Soil > Wetlands > Peat | place: Germany...
CTCAAGCGGAATCCGGCCAAAACGAGCATCGCACGGAAACGCAAGGCGGCTGCCTTGGACACGGGTTTTCTCGAGGAAACCTTGGCTGGGGCACGAAACCTAGAGAAAGTTTGATGCGTTCGCCCTGGCGATCAGCGGGCTGGCCTGGGATTCCTTTTCAATCGCCTGCTCTTCCCGCTTGGTCCTTGCGGCTGCGAGCCCCCCGGTCGCCGGCATGGAAGCGGCGAAATCTTGAAAGGATGCGAGCCGGCGCCGGTCCAGCCCCGTCCATCCCTGGGCGGCGGTCTATCCCGCGTGTGCTGATCTGACTTTTTTCTCAAGAGCCGAGGCGCTTTTCGCCGAAGGATGTTGACAAGTTACTCAACGTTGAGTATATTGTCAACATGGCTACCACATTCGGCGAATTGTTGCGTGAAAAGCGTCGTGCGGCGGGCCTCAGCCAGCGTCAGCTCGCCGACCGAGCTGGCGTCGATTTCTCTTATATCAGCAAGCTCGAAAACGGCCGTCTTCCGGCTGCGGCAGATGATACCGTGGTTCGGATCTGCACGATCCTCGGATGCCCGGCCGAGGAGTTTTTCACGGCTGCGAAAAAGCTTCCGACCGAACTAGGTGAATCGCTGGTGGGAGAGCCTGCGGCGATCCGCTTCCTCCAGGAGGCGTCCCGGTTACAGCTGTCACAGAAGGAGTGGGAGCAGATGCTCGGCGAACTCCACGGCCTGCGCGGGGGTGACGAGCGGAAGGAGAAGTGATGCGAAGGTCTCACTCGTACTCGAAGCGTGAACTGCTGGACTCGTGTCTCCGGCAGTTCTTCTACGAGTATTACGCAGCCTCCAAGAAGCTTCCGTTCGACTCGGCACGCAAGCCGCTGGTACAGAAGCTGAAGGAGCTCACCGGGGTCTATCTGCTCGCCGGCGAGAAATTGCACTGGTTCATCGAGCAATTCCTCAAGAAGGGGGAGACCAGCCGTGCTTGGGCCGAGCGCACCTGCGTGGCCGGGTTCGACCTGGCGGTCCGATATTCTCGTGACCCCGAAGGCAACGCGGACCTGCTGGAAATGGCTTACCCGCCGCCGATGCTGGTGGAGTTTTATTACGGCGACCCCAGAGCCGAGGAATTGGCAGCGAAGGCACGGGAAGCGTTGTGCCGCGGAGTACGGCGGTTCTTGGAGCATGAGCCGGTAAAAAAGCTGTGGAGCGAAATCACCGCTGGCGAGCATTACGTCGAGCAGCGTGTCGGCGGTCTTCCAAAGTTTGACGAGTTCGGGATCGAAGGCCAGATCGACCTCGTGGGTCGCGACACTGACGGTGTTCGCGTCGTGGACTGGAAGCTCGGCGTGAACGGCGGCAGCCATGACAGCCTCCAGATGCTGATCTACGGCCTCTGGGCGCAGACGAAGTTCCAGGTTGACCCGACGCAGGTCAGCGCCCGCCGAGTATTCCTGGGTGATGGCACGGTCGAGCCCGAGCGTCCGCTCGACCGCGAAATGATGGTTGTTGGCAAGGCCCGGATGCTCCAGGACATCGAGTTGATGAAGGAATTGGACCCCTATGGCCGGACCGGAATCGAGGAGATTTTTTCGCCATGTCGTCGCGAGAACGTCTGCCGTCAGTGCAAGTATCAGGGCATCTGCCCGGACAACCGCTCAGGGCTGGCCCCGAGACAAACATTCGCCTCATTGACGGTGCTGCCATCGCCGGTGTGACGTGCCGCCGCGTAGACATTCAGTGCGCGGTTCGCCCCGCCGAGTTGCGCGCATCAGTGTGCAGCAAGCTGCGGAATCGGCACGGTGTCGTCGCGGTGCCATCACCGTTTGCGGCATCCGAAATTCTGGTTCTCGGAGGGAAGAGACTCCCGGTCGATCAGGTTCGCGACAAGTCATGGCGGGCCGACCTTCACGATGTCGGCAAGAGCTTCAGGTTACGGCCGGGGTCGGAAGATGACCAGCAAGTGTTCGCCGACCTGCTGGAACGGTGTCTCGTGGTTGCTTTCGAGCAATCCTCCGGGTACTGGCGGCTGTCGCGTCCCCTCCGGAACTGGTACGCCGACCAGCCTATCACCAAGGTGGATGGTGTCGAGGTCATCCCCCGCGTATCGTTTTCCACGGTCCGGCTCGGTGACCCTGGTGTCGGCATCGCGTTCGATACAGGTTACCTCAATCGTACCGAATGGACCGTCGCGGAGTTCTTCGACCCTGGACTCAGTCCGGGAGAACGCAAGAGGCGAAGGCGCGAGTTTGACCGCTTCCGCAATCGGGCCGAGCGTCGGAAAGGCACGCTGCTTTACACGACTGGAGAGCAGGTTGTTCCGGTCTGTTACTTCGAGCGTTTCGCAGACGGTGTCACCTGCGGCACAACTGGCCCGGTCGTCCAGCACGATTCGCTCTACGACTACTGCCAGGAGCGGTATCCGAAGCTCGCTCTTGACCCGCGCGACCTGGTGGCTTACGTCTCATTCCCCGGGTTGCCGCATCCCGTCCCGGTCCCCGCGAAGTGGCTCCGGCTGAGGGTGATGGCCGATGAGGAACAGTCGTATCGCGGCCTGGGCCAATACAAGACCCTTCCTCCCGATCAGCGCCGGGAGGCGGCCGTCCGCGGATGGGAGCAATGTCGGGCCGTCGTCGAACGGCTGATGGGCTGTGAGGCGGAGGCGGAGTTGTGGACTCCACCCGAGGAACGCTGCGAGCTGCTGCCGTGCCCAGATTTGCAGTTCGGTGGGGGCCGCGTTGTTGCGGCGCCCCGAGAAGCAACAACTGGGGAGTACGGCCGGTACTTCCGCGAGCGACTTGAGAAACTGAGGGGTGGTGGCCTATATCACTACGCGGCAGCGGTCGAACGCAAGCTCTTCGTGGTCACTCCGAAATCAGGCAACGGCTGGACTGACGAATTGCAGGCTGCGTTTGTCGCCGACTTCGGCAAGGTCATCCAGGACATCACCGGCTCGCGATTCTCCCTGACGCAGGTGCGGGAAGACGATCCTGAGAAGGTAGTGGAGGCGCTCGACAAGATTGCTGACGGACAGGGCGGAGCGGGAACGACCGTGATCGTTTTCGATGATCGACTGGCCAATGGAGCTTCTTACTACTTGCTATCGCACGGCTTGAAGGGATGGCATCTCAAGCGGCTCACGCGAGGGCAGGTCGTCCGCAAATGGGACGCTCGCCGGTCCGGGCGCAGCGCCGAGGATCGGAAGAAAGCGGATCGACGCTGGTTGGACATGGTGACCCTGTCCGTCCTAGACACGCTCGACCAGATGGAGGCGATTCCTTGGCGGATCGCCGAGTGGCCTTATGAAGCGTGTCTGGCGATTGACGTGGGCGAAGGCCGACGGCACTTCGCGATGTCGCTACTCGTCTGTCGAGGTGCGGATCGGGTGCCGTCGTTCGCTCGAATTTCGGACTCGTGGCCGAAGGGCGACCACCAACACGAGACGATCAACCCAGTGATCCTCCGCGACAAAGTTGTGCAGCTCTTCGATGGTTACGAAGACCCAGGCTTCACGCCGATCCGGTCTCTTCTGGTTTTGCGAGACGGCCGTCTTTGCGGGGAAGAGGAGGCGGCCCTTGTCGAAGCCATCGACCGCTTGCAGCAAAAGGACCGGCTCGCTCAGGATGCGACCGCAGATTTCGCCGAGATCCACAAGAAGACCGTGAAGAACTTGCGAATGTGGCTGCCGCAGGGTCAGAGCCGCTTGAACGTCTTGGAGGGCCAAGCAATCTACTTGGATGGAGAAGCCGCGCTTTTGAGTTGCACCGGGGCCGCTACGCTCTCTCGGACGGCCACGGCCGATCCGTGCCTGTTGGTGCTCCGACGGGGGCGTGACCTGCGCCGCGCGACGCGGGCTTTCTTTGCCCTGTCGCAATTGAACTACTCGAGCCCGAGTAAGGCTCAGCGCTACGCACATCCCATCCGGGAGACGGACTCCCGGCTGCAACAACGGATGGCGGAGGACATGAGAGGAGTCAAGTGAAACCCAACCACCGGAGGATGCCATGAGTCAGGAGTGGCTGAACATTCAGAGCTTTTTTACGGACCACGAACTGCTAGGCGCGATCAACGATTTGTCCATCGCGATCAAGCAGGAAGCTGCAGGCGTCCAGGATGCCGAGCGGGAGCGCCGCGCCAAAGATGCACGGCGATTGCTGAAGCGGTTCCTTGGTCGCCTCAGTGAGGTGGAGTCCGCAGACAGCAAGGAACTTCTGCTGGGCGTGGACGCGCGATTCCAAAGTCTGACAGACGCCATTGCGTCCGCCCGGCGGGAAGGAAACCGCTACCAGTCCGTCCTTATGAAAGGCGGAGCCGCGGGCGCCTTGCCCCTGCTGGACGCGAAGTCTTCGGAGTCGCGCGCGCAGCTGGTGGAGAGCCTCGCGGAACTTCGGCGCGTGATCGAACAGCACCAGCAGACTGACGCGGCCGCAATCTTCGAGGAGCGGTGATGCGAGCATATCTTGAGGAGTCCAACCAGGATCTGCTCTACCAAATCGCCGTCGTCCAGGAGTTGCTTGGAAAGACCAGCATTTGCGGCGAGTTGACTCCCTATGTCGGACAAGTCATCCAACTGTGTGAAGCGTTGCGTCGGCAGGCCCAGCGGAACCTAACTGACCTCGGGTACGGGCTCGACGATACTCTGAACGACATCCTGGCCGCGACCCAGTCGCTGACGAACGTGTTCGAGGTTGTGAACACGCGGCTGGCGGCTCCGGTGGTGCGCGCAAGGCCAGAAGACCGGCTCGGGCTGCTGGTGCTGAGATTTCTCCATGACTCCAACCCTAAGACCGCGACCCTGCCGTTCGGGTTGTCAGACGGCAGCTTTGCCATATACCCGACCGACAAGATCCCGCCCATCTATCTGGTCCCCACCTCCCGGCAGACTACGCTCCTTTACTTGCCACTGCTCTTCCATGAGTTTGGCCATCTGCTCTATGCCTGCCACAAGGTCGAGTTGGACGAACTGGTCAAGGACCTCCAAAAGATCGTGGCCGGTGCGCTGGCGCCGAAATCGGTTCGCAGCCGAGCCGGTGCGAGTCGGTCGTCGTCGTTCCGCAAGCAGGTCGTGACCGCTTGGTACACATGGGCGCAGGAATTCTATTGTGACGCGGTTGGGATCACGGTGGGTGGTCCGAGCTTCCTCAAGGCATTTTCCCACTTCTTCCGCACTCGCTCGAACGATCAGTATTACGTGCCACGGGACGAGCAGCTTCAACGCCGCCATCCGGTGACGTGGCTGCGGACCAAAATGTTGGTGGATCGCGCCCGGAAGTACGGATTGCACACTTTGGCCGACGGGGTGCAGGATGCTTGGGCCGAGACCGCCCGAGTGCTGGGGATTCATGAGGACTATGAGGGGACGTGGTCGGAGGACTTCTTCCTGCCGCTCCGGCAGATGCTCGACGACATGATTGAGGAGTCTCAGCCTTACGCACATCAGCCCGCCGACGTGAACCTGCCGGCAGGGCAGGCGAAGCCGCTGTCACCGGTCCAACTGTGCAACTTTGCCTGGAACAAGTTCGAGGCCGACGGGAAGGGTTATCGGGCATGGGAGAAGGGCGCCATCGATTCGTTCTTGCGCAGCACTTGAACCGCTGCCGCGGAAACACGAGCAGCCCGTACTCGATCAGTTCCTTGAACTCGGCGTGCAGCATCACGTAGACGGGAATCGCTCGATTAGGTCCGCCTCGCGGAGCGGCTCCAGCACGCCATTCTGTAGCTTGGCCTTGTCGAAGCCCTTGTCCGACTCGGCGCGGATGGTCACCGTCACCTTGCCCGCCAGGTCGGCGAGGTTGGCAATGGCGTTCCATGCCCTGAACAGTTGGTGCCGGTCGGCGTCGAACGTCAGCTGTTTCGAGGAAGGGAATGCCACAAGGACTGTGCTGCTGTCAAGCTATTGATTGCTTAGTGCAATTCCCCGGCAACAGAGAGAGGCTAGCCGGGGGTCCGGGGGACGGCAATGAGTGCCCCCGGTCGCCGGCATGGAAGCGGCGAAATCTTGCAGGGATGCGGACCGGCGCCACGCACGATAGACGAATGGCAAACGACAGCACTCAGCAAGCAAGGGCCTTCCCGGCACAGGCACACGTCGGCTGATGCCTCCGACCATCAGGAATCGGTGAGATGGTCTATGCAGGAGGGCGCTCTGGTGGGGATTCAGTCGAAAGCCGTGGCAATCGCCTTGTCGTATGGAGCCTCCAACCGCCGATCTGACGAGAGTGTTGATCATAATCCTCGGCCAACTCGTCGGGATGTACTGAATCGGGAATTGCCGCCTCACGCCATGATTCGAGGTCATCCTCCTCCACCAACGAGTCGAAGAACGGCAGGAAATCCGTGGTTCCCGTCCGACGAAGTGCGTTCGCGTACTCACGGTAGGAATGACAGGAGAAGCGGGCATCGCAGTTTTGGCAGATCCGGCGGGCGAAGTTCTGATTCTTTGCTTGCCCTTTTCGCAAATTGGCAACAGGCGGGGGAGCGAAACATCCTTCTTCAATCGCATCCACGACTTCACCGAACTCACGGATCGTAGCTTGCACGCTCGATAGGTCAAGAGCGATAGGGACGACGGGGTTCCACTCCCGCAATGCCGCCTCTAATTCGTCATGGTTGCCATTTGAAAAGGCATTCCGAACCGTCTGAGGAAGCTGCGTGCAGATGACGGCCATCTCATCGAGCCTTTCAAACGCGGCAGGGACGCCTGTTTGCGCGAAAATTTGTCGCTGCGGCTTCGAGGCTGGTAGACGGCGTCGAAGGGGCCCCCGTGCCCGGTCCCTTGCTTCATCAATGGCTGGCCACACAGCTCGGTGCCGCGGCCCCCCGTGTTGTCGCCGCCGACGAGCTGGCCGCCGCCGACCGCGACCAGGCGTACGCAGAAGCCGAGGTGGCTCTGGGCGACTACACGTTTCGCGGCCCCGTGGACAAGCTCTTGCTGGACAAGATGCCCAAGCTCAAGTTCCTGCAGCAACCGAGCGCGGGCTATCAGCATATCGACCTGGCCGCTTGTCGCGCCCGCGGCGTGCTCGTGGCCAATACGCCAGGAGTCAACGCCGCCGCGGTGGCCGAGCACACGATCATGATCGCGATGGCCTCGCTCAAACGGCTCATCTCTGCGAATGCGGCGACTCACGCCGGGAAATGGACCCAACATGAGCTGATGTGGGAGCGCGGCGTTTTCGAGCTTATGGGCAAGACCTGGGGAATCGTCGGCTTCGGGGCCGTGGGACGCGAGGTTGCCAGACGCCTGGCGGTCTTCGGCGTCAACTTGATGTATTTTGACTTGCAGCGCCAAACTCCCGAGCAGGAGTCGGCCGCGCAAGTGACATTCAAGCCGCTCGATAACCTCCTGCGGCTTGCCGACATTGTCAGCTTGCATGTGCCGCTCACGGAGCAGACGCGCGGCCTCATCGGCGCCCGCGAACTCGGCTTGATGAAGTTCCAGGCCATCCTGATCAACGTGGCCCGTGGCGAATGCGTGGATGAGCATGCGCTTGCGGACCGGCTGCGCACGAAGATGCTCGGCGGCGCCGGCATCGACGTCTTTTCTCAAGAGCCGATTCCACGCGATCACCCGCTCCTTGCGCTGGACAACGCCATCTTGACGCCGCACATCGCCGGCGCGACCAATGAAGTGCGCGAGCGCGTCGTGCGCATGGCGGTGGCTAATCTGGTGCAGTTTCTGCAAGGCCGGCCGCCGCAGCATGTGCTGAACGCGGGCTGAGCCTTGGAACGAGAAGTGGATCGCTGCGATATGGGAGGCTCCAGCTATGGCCGTACTCCGTGGAACTGATGCCATCACTCATTGTCTCAAGGCAATGAGCGTGAAGCGCGTCTATGGACTCATCGGCACTTCGATCGTCGGGTTTCTGGACGGGCTCTACGAAGCTCGTGATACCATCCGCTATATCAGTTGTCGCCACGAACAAGTGGCCGGCAGTATGGCCGACGCCGAGGGCCGGCTCACGCGCCGACCTGGAATCGTCGCCTTGCACTCCGGGCCGGGTTCGCTCAATGCCATGATCAGCCTGGCCAACGCCGCCAAGGACTGTTCGCCGGTTATCGCGATCACCGGCTCTATCAAGCGCCGCTTGCAAGGCTGCGACGGCATGCTGGAGCTGGATCATGTGCGCGTCTTCCGTCCGATCTGCCGTGCTGCTTTTCGCGTCGACGATGTGCGAAACATCCCCACGATATTCACGGAGGCCTGGAATGCGGCCATGTCAGGCCCCGGCGGGCCGGTGCTGATCGAAGTGCCCGAGGACGTCTGGGCCGACCGTGACGACATCGACGTCGCTTCGTTCAACCCCACGGTCCCGCCGCCGGTGCCGGTCGCCGCCGACAAGATTCGGCACATTCTGGAACGACTTCACCAGGCCGCTCGCCCTCTCATCCTCGCCGGGGCGGGGGTATCCTACACCCATGCCGAGAAGTTCCTCAAGCAGGTGGTTGAGCACCTCCACGTGCCTGTCGTTACGACCGGCAACGGCCGCGGGGCCCTCTCGGAGCGACACCCCCTGGCACTCGGCCGCGCTGGCTATGGCGGAGGCAATGCCGTTGCCGACGAAGCTATGCGGCGCGCCGACTTCATCCTGGGCATCGGCTGCACCATGTCCGACATCACGACTGATTCTGGTTTGCGGCGAGATCGACGCAAGACGGTTCGCCGCGTATTCCTCCATGGATTGCCGCACATATTCCACGCCGTATTTCAACAGCCGATACACCAGCACCGCCAGTTTATGCGCCGTTGCCGTGATGGCGCCTTTCCCGCCAATTCGCCCCTTGATCCGGTGGTAAAACATTGCCAGCGGAGTTTTGGTCTGACTCGCGGCCTGCGCCGCCATCCGCAGTGCCTGCGCCAGCCGGCTCTTCCCCCGACGTGGCGAACGCTTCTTCCGCAAAACGCGAATCCGGCGAGAAAACGCAGTAGTAAGCTGCATTCGTCCGCCGGATTCGTGTTTTTCCGCGGCCTGGCTCAGGCCGCAGGCTGAGGATCTCTTAAGACTGCGCTCGCCGCCGGCGCCACCGTTTCCACCCAAAGATGCCAGCAGTACCGATTCCACCAATGCCCAGGAGAACCAGAGAAGCCGGTTCTGGTGCTGTGCTTGAAGCAGCCGGCGAAGCAGAAACACGGAGAAACATTTTGCCAGTTGGCTACGGTTGTGTCCGCAGTTGGAGGAGAGTCTCTGCTTCTTGACTGACATCACGCAGGTCACCGTCGTAGGACGTTCAGGACCAAACGTCCCATCAAAGCGGAGCCTTGGGATCGCAGATCCTTGAGCTTCTCAGCAGCGCGCAGGGGCGTGCTGATCGCAACTGCATCGGATTGGCCATGCTGGCAGCGAGAATTCATTTTAGGCGAGGTGTCCCTTTCGGCCGACGTTGCAGGTCCGCCTCTGCCATCTTCTGACGATGGGGCAAGGCGGTTTGAAGTGCACCTCTTGAGCCTTGGAGCAGCTTAAGTACGCCTTGAGCCCCTGATGCGGGTGGGCTGGCCGCCTTCAGCAGTCAGCTCGATCAAGGAGTCCCCCGCGCCCAGGTTGTGCTTGAGATCGAGCACTCTCCAGAGTACTGCACGGACCAAGTGGAAGGGCTTTATACGACCGTGCTGAAACGCCAGGCTGACCCGGTCGGATTGCAATATTTCGTTGCTGCCATGGAGGCAGGTCAATCGTTCGAAAACATCGAGGCTGCCATGCTCGGCTCATCCGAGTATTATGCTTTGGCCGGCGCGACATCCGACGGCTTCCTGAGCGCCCTCTATCAGACTGTGCTCAATCGTCAGGTTGATCCTGTTGGCCAGGCTGCCTTCACGTCAATCCTCGACCGGGGATTTTCGAGATCGGTCGTCGCTTTTTTCGTCGTCCACAGCATCGAGGCGCGGCAGGACCAGGTCGAGAGCTTCTATTTGGAATTCCTCGGGCGCGAGGCCGACCCGACCGGTCTAGCTGCTTTCACCGCCCCCCGTCCCGGAGGCTACCCCAACGATCTAATACTGGCCACGAGGCTAGCGTCGGCGGAATACTTTGAGGACGCGCAAGCGCTCTAGTGGTCTGCCACGAATGCGACAGCCAATGTCTCTCCTTTGATTGTTGTTGCTGGCGCGGCACCGCTCCAGTCAGAAGTAATATGCTTGGCCAGTAACTACTCAATAATCTGTGTCCGAGTCGGCAGGTCTGGCTCGTGCCGCTCATTCCCAGCAAACTAACGCGTCTGTAGGCGGCAATTGGCAAGTGAAATTGGCAACGGTTTTTCAACTGCTTGGCTTCCCCCCCGCCCACCGCCTGGCCACTCTCCGCGACACTACGATCTTCCCCGACGGCCGGGTCCTCGACGGTCTCACCGGGGCGTGATCCGCGCGGCCAGGCGAATGGAAAACAGGGGCTTCTCTGCGTCGTAGGCCAAGTCTGCCGGTTTGGTCCATGGCACTGCTTCGCCCGCTTCAACGATGGCGATGGTGATTAGATGTGCCGTCAGTGAACTCGGAGATGGCTATTCCTGAGTGATGAAAAGACGACCGTCCCTGTGCAGAGGTTGATTGGAAGGAAAGCCGATGGCCGGCAGGCAAGAACTGGCAGGCCGGCCTGCTTCGGGACTCGGGTATTGTCGCCAGCGTTTGGGGTCGAGGCAACCGATCCTGCCAGGCGGGGCCCCGTGGGGCTCCGGCGGTCAGTAATTCTGGACGTACGCGGCCGAGTTCTACACCCGGTCCCTACTTCCACCATAAGTGAGCGTCGTCTGCGGGACCGTGCGCTCTTCTGTTCCGCTATTTCCATGTGCTGACAGCTCTCTGTTCGTCGCTCAGTCACGATGAGGGTTTGGCGTTTTACTCACCATCTTTTGTATCCTTAGCCGGGCTGAAGTGACTAAGTTCTTTGCGCCCATCCGTGGACTGAAATACGGAACGCCGTTCATGACCAACTATGCTGCCGGGATGCGCGTGTCGGAAGTTAGCGCCCTGCGCGTTGCTGTCATCGACAGCAAGCGGATGGTGATCCGGGTTGACTAGGGCAAGGGCCGCAAGGACCGCTAGGTGTTGCTGTCGCCGAAGCTCTTGGAAGTATTGCGGGAATTCTGGAAGGCGTACCGTCCTGCCGAGTTGCTCTTCCTTGCGAACCAGACTCGATGGACTGGTACACGATGAAGGGCTGGAACGGTCCTGTTTCCGTTTATGAAACGGCCTCTAAACAGTTTGCACCAACCGTGCTGAGAAAAGGTGGTCGATCCACAGAGAAGTCAGCTTCTCCGCGGCGCTGTTTTGGCGGAGACGCGTGTTTAGGTTGGGGAAATCGACCGCTTGCAACAATTGATCCTGGTTAAAGCAACTAAAGACATAAGATTCCTCTTTCGTTTGGGGGTCCAGGTGGCGCTGTAAACATTGGGCGCAAATCTCTTTCATCATGCATTGCATCGGAGAGTTGATCGACCCGATGGCCGTCGGTTGGTTAGGGAAGTGCTTGTGCAATTTGTCGGCGAGGGCGTGCTTGACGGCGGCCATCATGCGGTCGGACCCAATGGCGATGATGCGCTGGGCGTCGGCCAGGCGGATGACTTGCGCGCCCAGTAGGCCCGAGGCGTAGGCTTCCATGGCCTCGACAATATTGCCCAGGAAAGTGCGATCTTGCGGGCGGCCGGGCTGGATGCAAGGCCCTCGATCGGTGCTCCAGACCACCACGTCGCAAGCCTTTTCGATCGCCTGACGTTTGAACAGGTCGGTGGGGGCTCGGTAGCCCGCGAA
>Ga0208565_1001910_pt1 | contig 11716 bp, 11 predicted proteins | sample Sb_taG_7_FD_187706 | JGI IMG/M metagenome (GOLD analysis project Ga0208565, IMG submission 187706) | Peat soil microbial communities from Weissenstadt, Germany - Sb_50d_2_FS metaG (SPAdes) (version 2) | ecosystem: Environmental > Terrestrial > Soil > Wetlands > Peat | place: Germany...
CTTGCTGAGGAATGAGCATACTGGCTTCATGGCATCGGCTTTCCAAGTGACTGCTGGTAACAATCATTTTGGAAAGTCGGATGCCCTTTTTCATTCTCCCCGGGTGGTGGGCGGAGCCCACGTTAAGAGAGGTACGATCCAGGACAATCCCAGCGGTTATGGCCACGGCTGCTGGCATGAGAGGCGCCTCCCAAACGCTTGGAGAGTGAGGTGCCGGTGCCCGGTTGCTGGGCCGAGAAGCGGATTGCGTATTGGTATCAAGGGGCTTGGTGGCCATCGCCATGCATCCGCGTTGCTATATCACCGTGCTTGATTCGGCAGCCGCGTAGGACAGATTTCCAATCTGTCCGGTCAGGTTGGAAACCTGACCTACTGCCGAGGCCCGCACGGTCAATTAGGACCGTCATCAACCCGGCCTTCGGGCCGGTTCGAACGGCAGAAGTGCTTCGTCCACCTCGTCGGCAAGAATCGATTGGGCAACCAGGCGCGCACACAGCGGTGCCAACAAAATACCCTTGCGAAAATGGCCGGTGCTGACCCAAAGGTTTCGGAATGGGGGTAGCAAACCCATATAAGGGCAACCATCCGGAGAACTCGGTCGCAATCCCGCCCACGCACGAACCAGGGGCAGATCGGCTACGGCTGGAACTAACGCGCACGTGCCGCGCACGATGTCGCTCACGCCCTTTAGAGTGACCCTCTCGTCAAACCCTGCATCTTCCACCGTCACGCCCAGTACCAAATCACCATCGGGCAGTGGCACGAAAAGGCAATTGCCCGCGTGAAGCGGCCCGCGTACTGGTGAGACGGGACACTGGACTTGCAACAATTGGCCCTTGACGGGCTGTGTCGGCAAATCGAGTCCAACCACCTCCGCCAATGCACCACTCCAGGCGCCTGCAGCCAGCACGATGAGCCCGGGCCAGTAACTTGCGGAAACCGTATGGACCGCGGTGATGCGATCTCCTTCGCGGACGACGCGGAGCACTGGTTCATTCTCACGAATCGTCACCCCCGCCAGACGGCTGACACGGCCAACGGCATGCGTGAGCCGGACCGGATCAACCTGAGCATCCTCGCGATAGAAGGCCCCACCCCAAATGTCTGCAATCAATCCCGGTTCGTGCCGGTGAACTTCCTCCGCCGAAAGGATCTCGACTGATTCGTCCGCGCGAGTTGCCTCGATGTTGCGGCGGCCCTCCTGCTCTTCTTGGGCGTTGCGCCAAACCTCGAGAACCCCCGGACGGCGAAATCCGACGTCGCCGGCGCCTTCGGCCCGCAACTCTTCGACCCATGACTCGTACAGATCGGCGCTCTGGCCGCACAAGTTAGCGAGCGGTTCCGACGACCCGGCGCTGAGCGCAGGCGAAAGAAGGCCGGCCGCAGCCCCGGACGCGCCGCTGCCCACGACCGACCGTTCAACGACGATCACCTGCAGCCTCGCCCGGGCCAATTCGCGGGCCAGGCAGCAACCAATAATGCCTGCGCCGATAATTAATACATCCGGGGTCTCCATGGCGGAATTGTGAGTTGCCGGTCAACGAATAGCAATCAAGAAATGGAAGACTTTACGGAAACTCAGCGTCCGGGCTTTCGCGACAAGTCCTCGGCAAAGCGCTCGCGAATTCGGACGCAAGCCAGGTTGACCAACTCCGGGTCGTAGCCTTTGCCCGCGAGAGCCTCGCGAACTAGAGTCTCCACACGCCTTGCACCGCGATGCGACAGTGCTGCCACCGCCCCAACCGCCATCTGCCCGTTGGGAGACGAAACGCGCAAATGTTCATCGCCCGCTAACAAGTCTTGGTATTCCTCGAGGAGTTGGTTCTGCGTCCATTCGTTTGTGGCTTGTTGCTTGTCAAGCAGTTTCTGCAGAGCATGAGCGAACTGCTCGCGTGAACTATCCTCAATCTTCGTGGGCAGCTTTACCTCGTCTTGGCGGGTCATTGTTGGAGTTGCGGCCAACTCGCCCGCAACGGGAGCGCGCTTCAGAAGGCTCAGGATCGCCCACACGTTCGTACAAAGAAGAAGCAAAAATGTGCAGACAACAGCTGCCTTCAGCGGGCTGTACCGTCGCTGAGAATATGAACGTTCATGTGACCTTTGCTGCTCCATTCTTCCGGATGCCTTTGCCGGGTAGGGGAGCCAGGCTACAAGAGTACCGCGATCGGCATACGTCTTGAGCGGGAAATCTGCTCCCACAAAAGGGAGCCACTGCCACGTAGCTGCAGTACCCTCCAGGAACAGCTTCAGCCGGCGTTCAAGGTCCGCGGGCGTACGCGCTGCGAAAAGCAGTGCGTCCCCCTGTTTGCCCCCTAGGGACGAAGGCACCGCCGACGCTCGGGGCGATGACGACGGCAGTAGATCGCCAAGAATTCCAGCGAGAGAGGTACAGTCCCCCAACTTCCGGAGATCGGTCTCGTTGGCGCGTCGTCGGCGCAGCCAGTCGTAGATCGCCAGCGCAGATCCAGCATCGGTATCCGCCGGTCCGACTACGCCAATCAATTCCAGCCCGCCTCGACGCTGGCTGGCAGTGTGATCGGATAAACCATAACGGGCAAGAGCGATTACCCGCTGACCATTCTTCAGGAGAACAGAACAAAAGCACTCGACTTGAGGCCAATCATCTGGATACGGAGCGGCTTGCAATTCACGGGCTAGCGCCTCGACCTCCGCCGTCCATTCCTCTGGCTCCACAGGCGTCTGTAGTCGGTAGCCCAGGCTGCGTGGGGGAACTCCGTCGACGTATTCTCCGTAGGCGAAGCCCCGCACGGTAACACCCGGAACGGTCATGGTTGAACCTCGGCGGTCATGGCTTGGTGGGATCGAGGAGGGGTTTCAAAGAGTCTTCAATTCCTTGCCACTGGGTGCTGACAAGCATCTTCACATCAGGAAAGTCGAACACCGTTGCGTAGGTAATTCGACTCGACCCCGGAATCAGTCTGTCTTGATCGCGGGAAGGGTGCGGTAGCGCGTTCGCCCTGTCGAGTACGTCGCGAGCGCGCCTTGGCAAGTTGGCTTCAGCCGCCGTTTCAATGACTTTCTTCCCGTCCCGGATCAAGTCTTGATAGGTCTTCCTGCACTGCTCCAACGCGGACTTGAGCGCCCGAGCGTCCGCAACTAATTCCCGATGGCGAACGTCTGCCTCGGTATCGCTCCATTCGACCAGGTACTCCGCGGGGACCTTCAATTCCGCCAGTTCCGCGCGCCCGCGTTCCAGTTGCTCTTCATTGTGGGCGTCCTTCGGGTCCGTGATCGCTGCCAATTTTTTCTCGTATTCCCTGTAGGCAACAAGTTCCTGGAGCCTGGCCCTCACGTATTCTTGCTTGGCCGGTGTAAGGTTTGCGAAGCCTGTATCGTTGCGAAATGCCCGTAGATCCTCAATTTGTGTTTCGATATCCTTGTGACGGCCCGCCGGTCCCAATTGTTGTTCGCGTTCTCGCTGGGAATGGACCTGCTCCTCAAGAAGTGCGGCTTTACCTCCGCTACGAGGAATGTTTAGCGCGGTGATGATTCCTACCAGGACAATACCGCCAATGGCAGCCATTGCCCAAATCGGATTCTGTTGGGGGGATGACTGAGCGCGCGCTTCGCGACCTGCGCCGCCGCTTTTGCCCGGCTCGTGTTTCCCCATGCTGACATCTCCTTCGCGGTCGGCATTCGCGCTTGCCGCGATACTCAGGAATTATCGAATTTCGCGTACGGTTCGAGCTTTTTCTTGATTTCCTCCTCCCACTTTCGTTGCGCCTCGCGCACATTGGCAAACGAAAAGGCATTGGCATACGTGAGGCGCTTGGAGCCGGGCAATAGTCTGTCCTTGTCGTTTTCCAAAAAAGGTGGCGTCCGAGCTTCCTGCAGAACCTTCTTCGCTCTGGCAGGCAGGTTTGGACCATTGATGTTGTCGAGGACCTGCTGGCCGTCGTGTACGAGTTTTTGATACCAGCCTTCGATCTTCAAGACAGCGGCACGCAGAGCGGCAATGTCCTCTAACCATTCCGAATAACGCCGGCCAGCCTCGGTCTGACCCCAGTCTGCGCGGTATTCCTCGGGCATGGTCAACTGTCCAAGGCTTGCTTCGAGCTCGTTAAGCTGGTTCAAGGCGATTGCGTCGGCAGGATCCGTGAGCTGATTCAATCTTTGCTCGAACGACTCATAGGCCTGGAAATCCCGAAGTTGTTCATTGACATAATCCTGCGTATTCGCCGGCAAACGTAAGAAGGCGGGATCATGGATGAAGCCGTCTAATTCCTCGATCTTGTTTTTTGCATTGCGATGTGCAGCGCGAGGTGCAAGCTGCGCTTCCCGAGCACGATACCGATTCACACGTCCTTCCAGTTGGCTTGGCTTCTCCCAATTGTGGAATAGCAATGCTCCCGCCGCCGCCAAAATGGCGAGAATCCCTAGCATCGTAACGACGGTCGTGAACAAGCGGCGGCTTGCACGGCGCTGCGCCCGGCGATAACTCCGAGCGGCGCCGAACCCCTGCCGAAAGAGTTCTGCTACGCCGTAGGGCTCGCGGGGTTGCTCCGGCGTCTCTGTCAGGGCCGGCCGTTTGACGGCAGTAGCCCACAGTCGGAGGTGAATGCGGCCAAAGCGTGGTGCTTCGCCCTTTTTCGAGTGAGCCAAGAATTCCTGAAAAAGCTGTGCCACCTGCCGCTTGCGCTCTTCGATGTGTTCCATCCAGGCGCTTGGACTATCAGTCGGCTCTGCAAGCAGGTCGCATTTCGTGAGCACCAGGTACACCGGCAGACCGCCAATCTCTTTTCGCCTGCCCCGGCTTCTTTCCAGTAGCTCCAGAAATCGCGCGAAAAGCGCGAAGTCGGCATCGAGTTGTACTCCGCCAGCGGATGCGTCGACCAAGAGGAACAGCACATCTGCATCAAGGACTGACTGTGCCAGCGAACCCCCTTGAACATGACCATCCAGCGATCGTTGGCGCGCGAGAAGTTCATTGGCTGTCAGGCCGCTGCAATCGATGAGTTCCGCTTCCACGACCCCATTTACGCTTCCGGCGCCCTTCGGCGCGAATGACTCGAATCGGATCGGATAGCCGACAATTTCTTCGGGCGTCATTCGGGGACGATCGTCGTAGAGACGGCGTTGGAGTTCGGCAAGTCCGTGCGAGAGGTCAGTCAATCGGCCCTGAAGCGTGTGTTCCTGAGTTTGCGCCGCCTGCATCAGAGCGCCTAGGAGAGATGATTTCCCTGCATGCGGCATTCCAAAGAGCACCAGCCGGTAGGCACTTGTGCCAACGACCGTTTCCGAAGCGGGAGCAGGGTCAGCCTTGGACATAAGCGGTGCTCCTAGAGCGGATGACTTCGTCTCGCTTGCATTCATTGAGGGCCAGGAACGTCCTCGCGCCCGCCTTCGCGATCGGGAAAGGCCACCTTGAGCATTACGCTATTCTCCTTTGCCCAACTCTCTAGCTGAGTGACGGCCGGATTGTCCCGGTCCACGCTGTCCTTGAATAGAACAATCTCAATGACCTTGAGGGGCGGCTCTTCGCGGCAGCGCTCTTCCAGTACCTTGCGTAGTTCAATCCAGGTGAGCGGCTGCTTCTCTCCCTCGACCTGGTAGAAACGCTGCTCGATGACGCGCACGCCTCCCAAAAGACGAACCTGCATCAAGCGCGGCTCCTGCGTTGCAAGTCTGTTGGGGGGTTCAGCGGCCGGGGGTTCGGCAGGTGAAGGGCTAGCCCCATTTGCAATGCCGGTCGATTCTGCTTGGTTGTCTCCCTGTCCCGCCTTGCCGCCAAAGGGCCACCATCCACCTCCGCCTCCGAGTCCGCCTGCGGTGCTCGCTCCGAAAACCCAAAGGTAAACGAGCATACCCATTGCGGCCATGCCGAGCAGGCGGATCATGGTCACGACCCGAGGCGGCACCTTGCTATGAAAAAGAAGCCGGCATAGCAGCCGGATCGACCAGCCGCCCCCCAGGTAACCGACTAAGGCGCCGCCAGCCACGGCCAGCCCTTTGATCACCAGCATCTGCAAGTCCACGCCTGCAAGTGACGCGCCCGTCGCGAATGCCGGCATTAGTGCACCGCAAGGACTCATTACCCACCGTCCCCTTAACGAATGGCATAGCCGTGCGCAACGCCTCGAAACCAGTGATCGTACTCTTCTCGCTGACTTCGAAGCGGGAATGTTGGAAATCCGCTGGCCGGGCGAGGGTACAGCAGCAATAGGTACAAATCGCCGGTACCCACCTGCCTCTGCTGGTCCGTGATGAACTGCTTTACATTGTCGCGCGTAATTTCTATTTGACGATCTTTGTCGCGCAAGGAATCGTAAGCGAATAGTCGGCCATCGCTGCCGATCTCGAGGACGCGAACTGCTAGCCGTTTCTGCAATGCCTCGACCTTCTTGTTCCGCAGGTCTTCAAGTTGCACCTGCAGAGAGGCTCGCTCCTGCTCGAAGTTTTTCAATTGCTGCTGCTGGCTCCGTTCCCTTCGTAGCATCTCCAGCTCCTGGCGGTCTCGAGCCCACCGCTGGGGATCAGGAGCGGCTTTTACACCTGTCGAACCCGGCTCCCCCGATTCCTCCTGAACCGGCTTCACCACCGGCATCAGAAGGAAAATGCAGAACATCAGGGTGAGCACGTCGATCAGCGGGATAAAAAAGCGCGTGACGCTGCGCTTGGGTAGCTCGATCATGGCGGCACTTCTCCCGACCGAGCTTTGGCGTCGCCAGCCAGTTTTTCAATCTGCTCTCGCCCAAATTGGACCATCCACAGCGGGAGGATGTTGATGAGGGCCATGAACAGGCCGCTTCCAGTGGCTGTAATTGCCGGCGAGTATTTCTCAATGATCTCTTGCGGAGTGACGGGTCCTGTAATGGAACCAAAGGTCTGAAGGATTCCAGCGACCGTGCCAATCAAACCCAGGAGAGGAAACCATTCTCCGGCCTGTGCAAGGGTTGATAGGCGGCGGTCGACCTGCTCGTTGAAGCCGATCTCGTGCCACTGCAGGGCGCGCCAAGTCAGGCTGATTTGCCAAAGGAAGAGCAACGTTCCGGAACCAAGGATCAGCCAATCCATCGGAGACCGGACAATGCGCAGCACATAAAATCTTAGCGCTAACGGAGGAACGGCCAGAATCACCACGCCAGCCAAGACGATCGGAAACAGGCAGAAGAGAACAGGCAGCACACCCTGAATCAGGGCTCGACGGAACACAGGCCGATCCTCCCAGTCGCATGGGGAAGAGAGAGCACTGAAGGAGTTTAGCGGTTCCGGAGAATTTCGGGAAGTGCCTGCACTTGACCGCCCCGGTCAACACATGCCAAAGTCGTGTTGCCTTCGGCGATCAGCGCGCCTTCGCGCAGGACTTCGTAGTGATGGTCGATTCGCACCGTGGTCATGCGCACGACGGTCGTGCGCACGGTGAGGACATCGTCGTAGCGGGCGGGGCCGCGATAGCGAACGTCCACCTTGGTAAGCACAAGGAGATAGCCCTGGTCCTCGAAATCTTTGTATGCGAACCCCTGGGAGCGGAGCAGTTCCGTTCGTCCTTGCTCGAAGTAGACGAGATAGTTGGCGTGGTGCAGCAGGCCCATCCGGTCGGTCTCGGCGTAGCGCACCCGGATTGTGATCTCACCGCTCAGCATGACTCCGTTCACTCGATCCGGCCTGCTCGATTGTAGGGCCAGTAAACCATCAGGGCTCGCCCCAACAACAGGCGGCGCGGCACCAACCCCCAGGTGCGGCCGTCAGAACTTTCGGGACTGTTGTCGCCCATGCAGAGAATGTGGCCCGGTTGCACATAGAAGGAGGCGACTGGCAAGGTCTGCAGCGGCTCCCACTCGGCCGGGTTCCCCAAATCGACGGGTCTTCCACAATCGGGACCATTCTGGTCGACAGTCGTCGTGTAGTAGGTGTCGCGCCAAAGCTTTAGGCCGGAAACAGTGACTGCCCCACCGCGGACCCCAATGCTTGCCGGCTCCAGGTCATTCTCCTTGGTTGGCCCGAGCTGGTTGGGGGCTTCGTAAACAACGCCGTCTCCAAACGGCAGGCTATTGTCGACCCAAACGAGCAGGCGATTATCCACATTTGCAAAACGGAGGCGGTACTTGCCCGGCTTCTTGAGAGGAGTGTCCTTAGCTTCGAGCTTCTCCTCGCCGCGGCCAGCGCCGAGTCGTTCTAGAGTGCACATGCCGGAAGCCAGGTCCCAGCGAGCATGAAACCGGTCCACGCCCTTGGAGAGTTCCAAGACCAATTCTCCCTTCGCCTCTGCGACGTCGACGTCACACTCCAGGAGGAGGTCGCCTACCCAATTCTGGGCTGGCACGCGTCGCGTGTGCGTCTCTTCCTCGAAGTTGTTGTAACCCATGAAATCCGTAATGAGTTCGAGCCTTGCCAGCCCGGAGGGTTGAGGATCGCGCCGCAAGTGCTGGTAGCGCAACCAGGACAACTGCGTATCCGCACCCGAAGCATGTTTGAATCGTAAGGGCTTGTCCGTATTGTCAGGCTCCCACCCCTTCCTTGCTTGCCAGCGCGGCGGCACTTTGCCCACCAGATCTTTTGGCTGATGATCGTTGTCAAAAACCAGGCGCCGCTCGGCCAGCACAGTTTTGGGCGGCTTGCGGAGAATGTGAAACTTGCCTTGATGGAACAACTCCGAGGCGGCTGGGTCGTTTTTGTGTGTGAATTTCCAAAGATCTTCTTTGGGTATGGAGCGATCTTCATCGTCGTAATTCAGACCTTCGAACGCATACAATTTGCCGTAATGAATGGCGATGGTTTCGCGCTGCAGGCCAACGCCGCGCTTGATGTAGTTCATCGATACATAGTCGTGCTGCGGCTCCCTGGGGAATTTGAACACGACCACCTGGTAGCGCTGCGGCATGTCGAAACCGAGTCCCGGCAAATCATAGAAGAATTTGCCGACCAACACGCGATCACCCGAATTCCAGCCGGGATTCATGTTCTCGTTGCGAAAATTGATTACGTATTCGCAATTTGGGCAAATGCAGCCCACGACTTGGGAGGGAGGTTGCTGCTGCGGGTCCACTTCGCAGCTGCAATTGACCGGGAACTGCTCGCCACATTTCGGACACGTGACAAGTTTCTGATAGCCCCACAAAGTCTCGGCCATCGAACCTGTCGGGATGACAAACGCTTCAGCGACGAAGGCCTTGAGCAGCAGCACCAGAACGACCACAAAGACAACGGTTTCCACAATCTCGCGGAAACTATCTTTGCTTTCTGGAGGAGGGGCAGTCTTCTTTTTGGGCATGGGTGCTGGTGTAATCAACACGGACGCCGCGCCGTTTGTGCCTTTGTTCATCGCCACGTCCGAAAGGGAGGGCACGACGATAGGTGGACGAGATGGAACGCCGGCGTTTTGCTCTGCCATTTCAGTTACCTCAGCCGACCAATGCAGCGCCCAGGCACGAGAACCGACGACATTGATATATCAAAAACCTCGCGGGGGCGCGATCGGTCACCGTCGCCACTAACTTCTCATTCGCTGCCGATCCCGTTTCATTGCATCCTTTCACTGTTCGGTTTCAAGCACAGCAAGGAATGCCTCCTGGGGGATCTCAACCTGTCCCACCTGCTTCATGCGTTTTTTCCCGGCAGCTTGTTTTGCCCATAGCTTCCGTTTGCGCGTGATATCGCCTCCGTAGCACTTGGCAGTCACGTTCTTCTTGACTGGGGCAATGGTTTCCCGGGCGATGACGCGGCTGCCGATAGCCGCCTGGATGGCGATCTCGAAAAGGTGGCGGTCAATTTCCCCGCGCAGCTTTTGGACGAGCTTTCGGCCGCGACGCTCGGCCAATCCTCGGTGCACGATAGTCGAAAGAGCATCGACCTTCTTGCCCGCCACGAGGACGTCGAGCCGGACTAGGTCGGCGGGACGATAACCCAACAATTCATAATCCATCGTCCCGTAACCATGGGTTACGGACTTCAGCTTATCGTAAAGGTCATAGATCACTTCGGCCAATGGCAATTCATAGACAAGAATGGCGCGTGTGGGGCTGAGGTACTCCGTCCGCACATAAGTCGCGCGTCTCTCGGAGCAAAGCTGCATCAGGTCGCCGATGTTCTCGCTGGGCAAAAGGAAACTGATGCGCACGATGGGCTCGCGGAACTCTTCAATCTGGCCTGCCTCCGGCACCTTCTGGGGATTGTCGATGGCAAGGACTTCCCCCTTCCGAGTCAGAACCTCGTAGGTCACGTTGGGTGCGGTTTGCACCAACTCCAGCTCACTCGCGCGTTCGAGCCGTTGCTGAATGATCTCGCGGTGCAACATGCCTAAAAACCCGCAACGGAAGCCGAAGCCGAGTCCTTCGCTGGTTTCGGGCTGGTACGTGAAACTGGCGTCGTTGAGTCGCAGTTTGCCCAGGGCCTCGCGCAATTCTTCGAAGTCGTTGTTATTCACAGGGTACAGCCCGCTGAAAACCATGGGCTTTGGCTCTTTATAGCCCGCCAAGGGGGTTTCCGCAGGTTGAAGGGCGTCGGTAACCGTGTCGCCGATGTGAATGTCGCTGAGGGTCTTGATCTGCGCCATCAAGAAACCGACCTGTCCCGTGGACAGTTCCTGACACGCAGTTGGAACCGGCCGGAACTGGCCCAAGTCGGTCACAATATGCTCGGTCCCGCCGCGCATGAGGCGGATCCGTTGGCCTACCCGCAATGTCCCCTCGCGGATGCGGATGTAGACCACGACGCCCTTGTATGTATCGAAGTGGCTGTTATACACGAGAGCACGCAGACGCGAGTCGGGACTCCCCGTTGGCGGCGGAACGCGCGCAATAATTGCCTGTAACACCTCGTCGACGCCTTGCCCCGTTTTGGCGCTGGCAGGCAGCACGTCTGCCGGGTTGATCCCCAATGCTTGTTCCATCTCGGCAGTCACTTCCACCGCCCGGGCGATTGGCATGTCAATTTTGTTGAGCACCGGGACGATGGCCAATTCGTGTTCCATAGCCAAAAAGGCATTCGCAACAGTCTGTGCCTGTACTCCCTGAGTGGCGTCGACGAGGAGGATAGCGCCCTCGCAAGCAGCCAGACTGCGCGACACCTCGTAGTTGAAATCGACGTGCCCGGGAGTATCGATCAGGTTCAGTTCGTAGCGCTTGCCGCCGTGGTCGTAATAAATTGTGACGGGGTGCATCTGGATAGTGATGCCACGCTCGCGTTCCAGATCCATATCGTCAAGGACTTGAGCGCGGAAATCCCGCGGTGTGATTGCCCCGGTTTTGAGCAGAAACTGATCGGCTAGCGTGCTTTTGCCGTGATCGATGTGCGCGATGATGGAAAAGTTGCGGATTTGGCTGGTTGGCATCATGGCGCGGTCATCGCCTCTCGACTCTTCCCTGGAACAGAAAATCGGCTTCCAGCTAAGCGATGGCAGCCCAAAGGACTGCCTCCGCACGGCTAGCCGAAAGCCGACAACATGTTCGGCGTCACGCGTGTCACGCAAGTTTATCAGTTCTGACGCGCTCTGAATAGAGCAGCGGCGTACGCGAGAGGTCTGCAAGTTACTGATTGTGAAGGGCTTGCAGAGCGCTTGCCGGCACCGCCAAATACATCATCGGGCGAGCGGCAGCAAGTGTTCTCCCCTCGCCCCGGTACTCCGGGGAGAGGGGTCGGGGGTGGACTGATGAAAGCCATTGACGGTTTTGACGTTTTGGGCTTGCTCGTTTTCTTCGGTTTTGTTGCGCTGGCGGACTGGAGGTCCACGCCCAAGGCATGCAAACGGAGTTGCGCA
>Ga0208565_1001911_pt1 | contig 11715 bp, 11 predicted proteins | sample Sb_taG_7_FD_187706 | JGI IMG/M metagenome (GOLD analysis project Ga0208565, IMG submission 187706) | Peat soil microbial communities from Weissenstadt, Germany - Sb_50d_2_FS metaG (SPAdes) (version 2) | ecosystem: Environmental > Terrestrial > Soil > Wetlands > Peat | place: Germany...
GGCGCTGGTCACCAACGACGCCGACGGCAACGTCACCATCACCGAGACCGGCGACCACCTGGGACGCAAGGGCCTGGAGATCGGCGGCGGGGTCGGCCTGGTCGTGGGCCTGTTCGCGCCGCCGCTACTGGCATCGGTGGTCGTCGGCGGCGCCGCCGGCGCCCTGGTCGGAAAATTCGCCAGGCACCGGGTCGAGAGCGGCCTGGAGGAGAAGATGGGCGCCGCGCTGCCACCAGGCTCGGCCGGCATCGTCGCCATCTACGACCGCGGCAAAGCCGGCACTGTCGACTCGACCCTCGCCAGCGCGGTCAAGAAATCGCTCGCCCACGTCGACGGCGGCGGCGCCAAGAAACTCAAGGCCGCCCTTGCGGACGCGCAAGCCGGCATGGGCGGCTAAGCGCGATGGGCCAGCGATCCGGCGAGATCCTCCCCCCTCGCGATCGGCACCGCCATCAGCGGGCCGATCATCGTATAGAAGCGGCTCATCGGTGAAGGATGTCGTCGGGAGCATTCTTCCCCTCGCCATCGCGGTAACGATCTCGCCGGTCCCGATCATCGCCGAGATCCTGTTGCTATTCACTAAGAAGCCGGTCGCCAACGCCGCCAGTTACCTGGCCGGATTCATCGTCGGCGTCGCCGGCGTGCTGGCGGTCCTCGTCGCCATTGCCGGAACGATCAATTTGTCCGCTGGTTCGGGGCCGTCGAAAGGGGCCTCGATCCTCCAGCTGGCGCTGGGAGCGCTCCTGCTGGTCGCCGCGCTGCGCCAGTTCCGCGGCCGGCCAAAGCCCGGCCAGGAGGCGTCGATGCCGAAGTGGATGAACGGGATCGCCGGGTTCGCTCCCGGGAAGTCCCTGATCGTTGGGGTAGGCATCGGCGCGCTTAACCCCAAGAACATCATCGTGGGCGTGGCGGCGGCGGTGGCTATAGCCTCGGCGAGCCTGTCCGCTGGGCAGGAGGCGGGGGTCATCGCGGTGTACGTTCTCGTCGCCGTGCTCGGCGTGGCGGCTCCGTTCGTGGTCACGCTCGCGATGGGCGAGAAGGCTCAGACGATCCTGGACAGCTGGAAGGCCTGGCTGGGCCAGAACAACGCGGTCGTGATGACCGTCCTGTTCCTGATCTTCGCCGTGGTCCTGATCGGCAAAGGCATCGCAGGAATCTAAGGACGAGCACAAGAAAACCATTGCCAACCCGGTTGGCCTTAAGGAGGGGGTTGTCATGGACCCCGCGACGCAGCCGTCAGTTCTATTCATCTATTTCACGTACACCAACCAGACACGGAAGGTTATAGACGCGATGGCCGAGGTGCTCCGGGGCCGCGGCTGCGACGTGCAGCTGGCCGCCATCGAGTTCACCGACCCTCGCTACGCCGGCAGGTTCCAGGAGTTCCCCATGCCGCACCCGTTCCGCGAGCTCGTGGGGATGATCCCGGCGGAATCGCCGCGCCGCCGCCCCGCCAAGATCGCCATCCCCGACGTCGTGACCGAACGGGACTACGACCTGGTGTGCATCGGGTCTCCCACCTGGTGGCTGTCCACCGACGTCCCGGTCCGGTCCTTCCTGCAGTCCGACACCGCGAGCCGGGTCCTGGGCGGCAAGCCGTTCGCCGCCGCCGTCTGCTGCCGCCGGTACTGGAAACACAACCTCAAGACGGTCCGCAGGCTCGGCGCGAAGCGCGGCGGCGTCTTCGCCGACGGCATTCACTTCCGCTACCAGGGAGGCCAGTTGCGCTCGCTGCTGTCGCTGCTGAGCTACCTCGGATCCGGCGAGTACCGCGAGCGCTACCTCGGGGTCAAGATCCCGCCGACCAACCTCCAAGAGCACCACCTGGAGGAGGCACGGAAATTCGCCGACGGGCTGGCAAACCGCCTGGCAAGCAGCGCCCCGGTGAAGTAAGACATCACGACCGCGCTGTGCGAACGATCGCTGGTGGCGATCGCACGAGGCGACTGGGGCCGGGCCGAGGCGCATGCCGGCCAGGCAGGCGCCGTTTTGCGCCGGGCCGGGATCGAGGAGAGCTTCGCGACGCCACTTGTCTACGCGGTGCAGGCCCGCACGGCCATGCACCGGGGTGATGTCGCGGCGGCGCGCCGGGAGCTCGTCAGCGCTCAGCGGCTGCGGCATTTGCTGACCTACGCCCTGCCCTATCTCGCCGTTCAGGCTCGGATCGAGCTCATCCGGGTCCACCTCGCGCTCGCTGACCTGGCAGGGCCAGGACGCTGATGCGAGAGGTCGATGAACTGCTCCGGCTCCGACCCGGCCTCGGGAACCTGGCCGGCCAGGCATGTCGAAGGCGAGCAGGCCGGGTTCCACCGCCTAGAGCGCGGCTGATCCTGCTTCGCTCGCCAGAGCAGGCGACCGGTCTCCGATCGCGCAGCGGGTCAGGGCGAGTCGCTGCCTGCGTCCCGCTCAGGCGCTCCGGCCGCTCGCTGAGATGACGATGCGGTGGCGGCGGTGATGAGCTCTTCGATCCGGGCGAGCCGCCGGTCGAGTTCAGCCAGCGTCACCTCGGGGGCCGGCTCTGCCTGCGGGCCGGGCTGGGCTTTGCCCGTCCCCTGTGTGACGAAGCTCGACGCGACCTGCGCGGTGACCACTGCCAGGGTGAGCAGGCCGATGCCGCCGTCTGCGGGCAACGGATTACAGCGGCGGCTTCAGCTGCAGGGCGACTGCGGGTATCTTGCCTGGCTGGTGCCGCCGCGGAAGCCGGGAGTAAGGTCCCGGCTGGAAATTAGTGACGGCCGTCAGGCCAGGGAGAGGAAGAGCCTTTCGAGCTGGGCGCGGTTGCTGTCGGCGGTGCCGTCACCTTCCTTCTCTTCCAGCGCGCACTGCTTGAGGCCGGTCGCGATGATCTTGAAACCGGCCCGGTCCAGCGCCCGGGACGCGGCGGCCAGCTGGGTCACCACGTCGGCGCAGTCCCGGCCTTGTTCGATCATCCTGATGACCCCGCCGACCTGACCCTGGGCGCGCCGCAGCCGCTTGATCACGTCGGCCAACGTCTGACTGTCCACGTCCACGGCAAACTCCCTGACTCCCGGGGCCAGATCCGTAACGGTCCAGCAATACCCTCAGGGGTATCATAGCAAGGGAAAAACAGCATTTGTATCCTCCGCGGTCATGGCGAGGATGCGGGCGGTATGACCGGCCCGTCGCGCCCACCAGGCCTGGACGATGTCGGGTGGCCGCGGGCCGCCGTCCGGCCGGGGACGCGGGCCGGCGTACCGCCGGGACCAGCGCGCGGCCTCGCCGGCCAGCCAGCTCACGGTGCCGGCCGGGTCCTGTTCCAGCAGGGCCCGCAGGGTGAAGCGCCGTTCGCCGATCCGGTAACCCGCACCCGCCGCCTTCGCGCCGGCGGCCAGGCTGCGGCGGGTGAGGATGACGCCGCTCCGGACCGGGGTGATGAGCAGGTCCAGCAGGGCGTCCAGGTTGTCGGGGACCGGGCCCGGTTCCGGTGCGTCGCGCAGGGCCAGCGGCAGCCACCCGCCAGCGTGGGCGCCGCGCTCGGCCAGCAGCGCCCGCCGGGCCAGGCGCGCCCAGGGCGCCAGGCCGGAGCTTCCCAGATCGGTGACGGCGTCGAGGTAGCCGGGCAGCCAGGGCCACAGGTGCTCCCAGAACAGCGCGTGGCGGGCCCGGGTGAGCGCGTCGGCGGTCGCGGCGGTCCGGGTGTCGCCGGCCGCCTCGCCGAGCGAGGCGTACAGGCCGAACAGGGCGGCCAGGTGGTCCGGCTCCGCGGGCGGCGCGAGGCCGATGGCCCGCCAGAACCCGGCGGCCCGGTCGGCGGCATCGCCGCCGAGGCCGCCCCCCGCGCCCAGGTACACCGACGCGTAGGGCGGGCAGTTGAGGACGAACACCTCGGTGTGCTCGGCGTTGCCCGGCCCCGCCCAGCCGAGGGCGGCGCACGTGGTCCTGGCGTCGGCCGGGTCGCTGGCCACGGCGCCCAGGGCGCGGAACAGTTCCCACCGTCCCGCCGCCGGCGGTGCCGCCCCATCCGTCATGATCATGTTCCCGGCCCTGCCGCCGGGATCACGAACGCCTCGGCGGCCGGCTTGAGCGGGCGCATCAGCCAGCGCGGGCGCCTGGTGCCGTCGGGTGAGACCTGCCCCGCCGGGCGGGCCCGGCGCAGCCACTGCCGGTAGACCTCGTGCGCCCGGCCGGTGTCCACCGCGATGTCCCCGTGCCGGTCGCCCGGGGCGGCGGGGCCGACCCGGACGGCCTGGTGCCAGCAATGCATGCCCGAGATCGGGTCCGGGTGGACGCTGAACGTGAGGTTCTGGTGGACACCGGTGTCGTTCCACCAGATCCGCCGGCTGTCCGGGTCGGCCGACGAATACGGCCCGGCCGGCGCGCGCCGCTCCATCCGCCAGCTGTCGTCGCCCTGGCGCAGGCCTACGGTGGCCATCATGCCCCCGGCTCCGCGCGGGCCCGCGTCCAGCCGCCACCGGCCCATGTGGTGGCTGCACGCGATCACCCCCGGCCGGATCCCCTCGGTGATCCAGGCCTTCGCGACGAAGTGGCCGATCTCGGTCTCCACCCGCACCAGGTCGCCGGTGCGGCCGATGCCGAACCGGGCCGCGTCGGCCGGGTGGATCCAGACCGGGTTGGTGTGCGCGAGCTCGTCCAGCCATTTGGCGTTCGCCGAGCGGGTGTGGATCTGGGTCGGTAGCCGGAACGTGGACAACAGCACTACCTGGTCCGCCGCCAGCCGCGACGGGTGCACGTGGCTGCGGATGTAGCCCGGCAGCGCGTGCTCCGGCCAGCCCCACGCGGCCAGCGTCGAGGACCAGAACTCCAGCCGCCCGGATGGGGTCGGGAAGCCCCGCCGGACCACCCCGTCCACCATGACCCCGGCTGCCCGGCGGCCTGCCTCGTCCGGCGCAGGCGCCCCGGCGGGCACGATGTTCGCGCTCGGCGCCGGCCCGGCCGAGGTGTACACCCGCCCGGCCGGGCTCACGTGCAGGTCGGCCAGCTCGGCGGCCGGTACCTCCTGCTCGTGCTGGGCGCCCTGACCGCGGGTGATCTCGAACGCGCCGTAACGGCGCATCCACTCCAGCGGCGACAGGCCCTCGGCGGCGGCACGTTCGGGCAGGCCGGGCACGGAGTTGGCGAACATCCAGCCGTAGTACTCGTCCACGGTGAGCTTGCTGCCCGGGTGCGCGCGTGACTCGTGGTACTGCCGGATGCCGAGCGAGCCGTCCGGGTCGATGCGCCAGGACAGCTCGGTCCAGAACTCGTTCTCCTCCCACACCTCACCCGGGTTCACCTGGCGCGTGTCGGTCACCGGCTCGCCCAGCCGCGTCCGCGCGGCCCGCAGCACCGGCTGCCTGAACCCGACCCACTGGCCGTCGTACTGTTCGTAGGAGTGGGTGTCGTGTCGTTCGGAGCCGTGCCCCATGGGCAGCACGTAGTCGGCGAACCAGGCGGATTCGCTCCAGGTCGGGGTCAGCGCGACGAAGCAGCCGACCTTGTCCTCGTCACACAGGACCTCCATCCAGCTCAGCCCGTCGGGGTTGGTCCACACCGGGTTGTAGACGCGGATGAAGTAGGTGTCCAGCTTCCCGCGGCCGTCCTTGAGGAAGTGCGGCAGCAGGAACGACATCTCGTTCTGGGCCAGCGGGTACTCCAGCGGCCAGGACAGCTCCTGCCACACGCCCGGGTGCGGCGGCACGTGGATCGGGCGCGGTACGAACTTGTTCCACGCGTTGGGGAAGGTGCCGCCCTCGGTGGCCACGGCGCCGAGCAGCGCGGAGATGAGGAACAGCGTGCGGGACACCTGCCAGCCGCCGAGGTTGCCCGCGGCCGCCGACCGCCACGAGTGGCACGCGAACCGGCTGCCCGCGCCGGCCACCACCGAGGCGACTTCCGCGAGCACCGAAGCGTCGATGCCTGATTCGGCCGCGGCGAAGCCGAACGTGAAGTCCGCGTACAGCCCGGCCAGGATCTCCTCGAACGCCTCGAAGGTGACCGGCACGTCCGGATGGCAGGCGGTGAGGTACTCGGCCCAGTTCCACCAGCGGCGCACGAAGTCGCGGTCGTAGCCTCGCGTCTGGATCAGGTGGTTGGCGATGGCCAGGTTGATCGCGGCCTCGCTGCCCGGCTGCGGGGACAGCCAGTAGTCCGCGTGGGTGGCGGTGTTGGACAGCCGGGTGTCCAGCACGATGACCTTGGCGCCGTTCGCCCTGGCCTGCGTGATCCGCTGCGCGTGCGGGTTGAAGTAGTGCCCGGACTCCAGGTGCGCGCTGATCAGGTAGATGACCTTGGCGTGCGCGTGGTCCGGGCTGGGCCGGTCGATCCCCATCCAGAACTGGAACCCGGTCCGTCCTCCGCTCGAGCAGACGTTGGTGTGGGAGTTGTGGCCGTCCACCCCCCAGCTGGCCAGCACCCGCTCGGTGTATCCGTCTTCGCCCGGCCGCCCGAGGTGCACCATGATCTCGTTGCGCCGGTTCTGCGTGATCGCGGCGCGGATCCGGGCGGCGAGCGCGTCGAGCGCCTCGTCCCAGCTGACCCGCTCCCACCGGCCGCTGCCCCGCGGGCCGGAGCGCTTCATCGGGTACAGGATCCGGTCCGGGTCGGTGACCTGGTTGATCGTCGCCGGGCCCTTGGCGCAGTTGCGGCCGCGCGAGCCGGGATGCTCCGGATTGCCCTCGAACTTGCGCACCTGTCCGGTCTGGCGGTCCACGTAGGCGAGCAGCCCGCAGGCGGACTCGCAGTTGAAGCAGGTGGTGGGGACGAGCATGTAGTGCCGCTCCTCGCGGGCCGGCCAGGCCCGGGAGGACAGCTCCACCCAGTCGTCCCACCGCTCCCGGGGCGGGAAGGCGGCCAGGTGCACCCGGCTCGCCCCCTGGTAGAAGGTCTCCCCGCGCGCCTCGGTCGCGGCCCGGGCGGCCGATACCCGGCGCCCGAGCTCCTCCAGGGGTATGTCCTCGGGGGTTTCCACGAAATCGGCCTCCCAATCGGGTGAGCAGAGTTAGGTGAGCGGGGCTAGGCGAGCGGTACGGACTGGCCGGCCTGCACGTAGGCGTGCTCGTAGGCGAGCAGCCCGGCCAGCGCGAGCGGGGTGGCCAGGGGCCCGATCCAGGGCGCCGCGACCGCGACCGCGATCAAAAACATTCCGATGCCGAACGGGCGCCGGTGCCTGCCCCGCGTCAGCTCGCGGGTCGCCAGCCGGGCGTGGGCGGTGACGTGCGGCAGCGTGATCTCGCCGGTGACCAGCGCCAGGTGGGCTGCGGCGGCGACGGCCAGGACGATCTCGTCGGCGGTCACCGCCCGCCCCGGCGCCAGCCATGCCAGCAGCGGCAGCATGGCCGCGGCGCCGGCCAGCGCCGCCTGCACGGCCAGGTGCGGGGCCAGCAGCGGGCTCTGCCACATGTCGCGTGCCTTGGCCTGCGCGAACAGGTACGCGGTGTAGACGGCGGCGGCGACGGCGAGCGGCAGTCCGAGGCCGCCCAGGACCTGCCGGGCCGCGGTGGCGCCGGCCAGGGCCGCAGCCAGGTACAAGACCAGGGCCCCGCCGTAGCCGCCGAGGATGACCGAACCGCGCACCAGCCAGCTCCGCCAGTGATGCCGGGTGAAGATCAGGTAGAACCGCCGCGGATGGGAGAGGTCGGCGATCAGCAGCGCGCCGGTCGCCGCCAGGAACGCCAGCGCCAGCAGCGGCGCGGCCCAGCGCACGGCGGCGTTCGCCCAGCCGAGGAGGCCGGCGAAGGCGAGCGCGACCGGCACCGCGAAGCCGCCGGCGGCGACGGACTTGGTCCAGGTGTACAGGCTGACCCGCCAGCCCCACGGCGCGTGGTGGGGTATGTCGTAGGACAGCAGCGCGGCCGCGGACGAGACCGTCCGGCCCGGGTGACCCGACGTTATGAGCTGGGGATCCGGCGTGCCCTGGGTGGCCCACGCGAACAGCCCGCCGTCGGGCCGCCGGGCCGCCAGCGGGTCCAGCGTCGCGGCGTGCGCGCCTTTGTAGAAGACGGCGGGCCGGGTGTCCTTCTCGGGCTTGCGGACCTGGACCGCTTCGCGGTTGATCATCTGCGCGGCCTTGGACGCGGGGTCGTTCAGGTCGCCGACGAGGATCGCCTCGGTGGGGCAGACGGTGACGCAGGCCGGCTCGAGGCCCACATCCAGGCGGTGCGCGCACAGGTTGCACTTCTCCGCCGAGTGGTCCTCCGGGTTGATGAAGATCGCGTCATACGGGCAGGCGGCCATGCACGCCTTGCAGCCGACGCAGATGCTCTTGTCGAAGTCGACGATGCCGTCCTCGCGCCGGTACATGGCCTGGGTCGGGCACGCCGCCACGCACGGCGCGTCCTCGCACTGGTTGCACCTGGTTACCTGGAACGCCCGGCGGACCTGCGGGAAGACCCCGACATCCACGGACTTGACGTAGGTCCGGGTCACCCCGACCGGCACCTCGTTCTCGCTCTTGCACGCGGTGGTGCAGGCATGGCACCCGATGCACTTGCTCTGGTCGAGCACCTTGACCCAGCGCGGCGACGGCAGATCGGAAACGGCCATACATCACCGTAAGCCGCCCGGGAGCAGCCAGATAGCCCGCGTTCCCTTGTCTGCATACAAGGGAAATTTGTCAGGGCAGGCGCCTGGATGCAGGTGGTTGCGTCGCCGGCCGGTAAGCTTTACATTGGATTGATACCCCCTAGGGTATCCATGCCTGGGTAGGCGGGGAAGGAGCACGTGCCGTGAGTACTACGGCGGGATCCGGCGTCGAGGTCGTGGCCATTGACACGCCCGCGCTGGGCGACCGGAGTTACCTGGTGCATGACGGGGAGGTCGCCCTGGTCATCGACCCGCAGCGGGACATCGACCGGGTGCTGGCCCTGGCCGCGGCCCGGGGAGTGCGGATCACCCACGTCTTCGAGACCCACCTGCACAACGACTACGTGACCGGCGGGCTGGCGCTGGCGCTCGTCACCGGGGCGGCTTACCACGTCAACGCGGCCGACGAGGTGGCCTTTGACCGGGTGCCGGTCGCCGACGGGGATGTCATCGAGGTCAGCCCGGTGCTGCGGGTCCGGGTGCTGGCCACCCCGGGGCACACCTTCACCCACCTGTCGTATGTGCTGGCCGCCGCCGGCCACCCGCACGCGGCGTTCACCGGCGGGTCGCTGCTTTACGGCTCGACCGGACGGCCGGACCTGCTCGGCCGCGTCCACGCCGACGAGCTGGCGCATGCCCAGTTCGCCTCGGCGCACCGCCTGGCCTCGGTCCTGCCGGAGGACGCGGACGTGTATCCCACCCACGGGTTCGGCAGCTTCTGCTCGGCGACCCAGGCCGAGGGCAGCTCCTCGACGATCGGCCGGGAGCGGCGGGTCAACCCGGTGCTGATCCTGGCGGAGGACCGGTACGTGAGCGAGCTGCTCGCCGGGCTCGACGTCTACCCCGCCTACTACGCGCACATGGGCCCGGCCAACGCGGCCGGGCCGGCCGGACCGGACCTGTCCGCGCCGCGCCGCGCCGACGCCGCCGAGCTGAGGCGGCGCATCGACGCGGGAGAGTGGGTCGTGGACCTGCGGGCGCGCCGGGCCTTCGCCGCCGGGCACGTGGACGGCACCCTCAGCTTCGACCTGGGCGGCAGCTTCGCCACCTACCTGGGCTGGCTGATCCCCTGGGGTACGCCGCTTACCCTGCTGGGCCAGACTCCCGAGCAGGTCGCCGAGGCCCAGCGCGAGCTGGTCCGGATCGGCATCGACCGCCCCGTCGCGGCCGCCACCGGGCACCCGGATGACTTGGCCGGCGGCCGGGCGCTGCGCAGCTATCCCGTCGCGGACTTTGCCGACCTGGAATCGGTCCGCCGGCACCGTCCGGTGGTCATCCTGGACGTCCGGCGCGACCAGGAGTGGGACGCCTCCCACATCAGCGGCGCCGTCCACATTCCCTTGCATCAGCTGCCCGCCCGCGTGGCCGAGGTGCCCGCGGGCGAGGTCTGGGTGCACTGCGAGGCGGGATACCGCGCCTCGGTCGCCGCGTCGTTCCTGGATGCCGCGGGCCGGACGGTCGTCGCCGTGGACGACGAGTACACCCGCGCTGCCCGGGCGGGCCTGCCGATAGACGGTCACCTGGCGCACGCGGCGGCGACGTAGCCACTTTCAGCGGACGGGGCGGGCCGACATCGTGATGAAGTCGCGCGCCCACCAGGCCTCGAAGAAGGTCGACGGGCCCTGCACGGTCGCGGGGAGCAGCTTGCGGCCGTTGGACGGCCCGGCCAAGGCGCCCGCCGGGGGGGCGTAGCTGACGAAGTCGGGCCAGTTGGGGTTGATGTCGAGCTGCATGCCGCGCACGGCACCGGCGCGGACCAGAAGCCGCGCGAGCTGCAGCGGGTCCAGGGCCGGTCCGGCGGCGTAGACCAGGGCTCCGTCGGCGGTGATGCCGAGCCCGGAACGCCACTGGTGCTCGATGCCGGGGACCGAGGCCGCGCAAGAAGCCGCGCCGCAGGTCGCCCCCCACGCCTGCCAGTCCGAGCTCGCCGCCTGCGGCGTCGGGCGCCCGCCGGCCACCAGCGGGACGAGGTTCTGCCGGGCACCCGCCACGTTCCCGGTCATCCTCACGTCACGGCCCCAGGCCCCGACGTCCACGCTGCCATTCGCGTAGATCACCAGCGAGGCGGCCCCCGGCCGCAGCGGGTCGATCGTGCGGCCTTGGGTGTAGTAGCCGCCGCCCGCTGCCGGCATCATGAAACCGCCGTTGAACGCGGCCACCAGCGTGGCGGCCTGGGCTGGCTGGATCGGCGCGGTGTAACGGTACGGGCCTCCGCCGGGGCTCCTCGACCCGGAGTACAGCCGGGCGGCCAGCAGGCGGGTGTCCATCCACGCGATCCCGGCTGGCTGCGTGCCGCCGGGCGGGACGAGGGTAGTCAGGTAGACAGCGCGCACGCCGCGGACCGTCCGGCCGGCCGGGCTCCAGGTTCCTTCGCCGGCCGCGGGGGTCCCGAACGGCGCCAGCGCGGCGGGAGCGGGCAGCGGCCCGTTTGCTCGCTTACCCGAGCCGCTGGTCGTCGCCGCGCGCCGCACCGTGGCCTGGTGCCGCCCGGCCGCAGACGGTGATACCGCCGGGCCGGAGGCATGGGTCGGCGCAAGCGAGCCGTGGCCGCACGATGCCAGCGCCACGGCCGTCACGGTCAGCGGCAGCAGGCACGCCAGTGCCCGCGCGACGGCGGCCCGCGACTTTCCCATGCCCATGAGGCCCAGGATGCTAGGCCACGATGAAAGGATCGTGAAGGGCGTGCCGGGCAGGCCGTCCCTTACCGGGTCACCGGTTTTACTGGGTCATCCCGCGCGTCCAGCGGTCACAGGCCGCCGCCTGGGCGAGAAGGGCGGCGGCGAGCTGGCGTGCCTCATCGACGGTGAGCCCGGCCCAGGTGCCGTCCTCGGTATCCGATGAGGCGCTGATGCCAAGGCTGACCCGCCGGGCCAGGTGGGAGCCGCCGCCGAGGGCGAGGTGGCCTACCTGGATCTCCCGGCCGCACATGGTCCGGACGCTGACGTGATGGCCGGCGCTCTCGGCGCCGAAGATCCTGCTGGGCATGGCATACCTCCACCTCTCCTGGGCCTGCCGGCGTCAGGAAGCCAGGCCGGCCAAGCGCCGGCCAGCCGGTGCGCGTCGGCGAACATGTGGTGACCGTGCCTTACAGGTACCCCTGCCCGTATAACGCGGAGCGGCGGCGGGTATTCCGCGCTCATGACCGGACTCCTGGATCACGCCGTCGGCACCTGC
>Ga0208565_1001912_pt1 | contig 11709 bp, 5 predicted proteins | sample Sb_taG_7_FD_187706 | JGI IMG/M metagenome (GOLD analysis project Ga0208565, IMG submission 187706) | Peat soil microbial communities from Weissenstadt, Germany - Sb_50d_2_FS metaG (SPAdes) (version 2) | ecosystem: Environmental > Terrestrial > Soil > Wetlands > Peat | place: Germany: Weissenstadt...
GGCGTTCAACAGCAGTTGGAATTCCTGGAGCGTTAGCCCGGTGAGAGCTAGGAACTCCCGACGATCGCTCTGGAGTGTTGCGTATGTCATCATACGGCTATTGTAACCCTTATTTCTGATAACGTCTACTGAGAGAGCTTCCTCATGCCCATCCTCGGGCAACTGGCCATTGAGGGTGCCGCTTCACCGGATGCCGCTCGGCGTCCTGGCGTGCGTGCGCTGCTGCTTTATCCGATGAACGCACTGGTGGCGGACCAACTGTCCCGCGTGCGGCGACTCTTCGGCGACCCGCGGGTAGCTGAAGAGCTAGAACGCCGGCGAGGACGACGGGTGCGATTTGGTATGTACACGAGCCGGACCCCATACCCGGGCCCACCGGACTCCGCAAAGGCTCAGTATCACCTACGCCCGATGTTCGAAAAGTTCTACCTGCAACAGCGTCCGGACCGCACATGGGAAGAGGACGCGCGGCTGCGCGGGCTGCTCGCTCCTTTTGGGAAATGGCCCTGCAAGAATCTCGCAGCATTCTACGGCCGGAGTGGTGAACGGTGGAATAATCGCCTCCGCACCCAACCCTCAGACACAGAGTTGCTTACTCGCCATGAGATTCAGAGCCCAAATGATTGTCCCGACCTCCTCATCACCAACTATTCCATGCTGGAGTACATGCTGCTCCGCCCTATTGAACGAACCATCTTCGCTACCACCCGACGTTGGCTCGAAGACCCGAGCACGGTCTTCACACTGGTCCTTGACGAGGCGCATACCTACCGCGGCGCGGGAGGGGCGGAGGTGGCCCTGCTTATCCGCCGGCTCCGAGCCCGGCTCGGCATCCCGCGAGAGCGGTTCCGCTGCATTCTCACCAGTGCTAGTCTAGGAGAGGAGGAGCATGTTCTGCGGTTTGCTCGTAACTTGACAGGCTTATCCGAGTCATCATCCCACACGTTCCACATCGCTGAGGGAATCCGCGAAGTGAGGTCAGGCCGAAGGCCCGGGAATGTCCAGGAGGCCGAGGCACTGGCCTCCATGGACTTGCCGGCATTCCAGGCGCACGCTCTCGGGGCTCCTGGCCTCCTAAGAGCCCAGCAAGCGGTCGCTGAGCTTGCGGCTCAACTCGGCTGGCCCGTGCCGGGCAATCCCGATGAGTTGGAACACTACCTCTTCGAGCGCCTAACCGGCTGGGGCCCGTCGGAGGAACTTATCGCACTGATGGGGGGGCAGGCGACGGAGTTCACGGAACTTGCCCGAGCCCTCTTCCCCGACTCGCCCACGGAGCACGCGGAACGAGCTACCGACATCCTACTAGCGCTTGCCACCTTTGCTCGAGCAGGCAGGGGGACGGCAGGCGAAGGACGGGTGCTGATGCCGTCGCGGCTTCATCTATTCTTCAGGAGCTTACCGGCTCTCTACGCATGTACGGACACGAACTGCAGCCACCGCCGCATAACCGACGCGCCCTGCGAGGAAGGCCATCTTCTCGGGCGATTGCACACCCAGCCACTCCTCCAATGTTTATGCGGGTCCCGCACCTACGAACTCCTCACCCACCGAACTTGCGGGACGGCATTTCTCCGTGGGTACCTCGAAGGGCAAGGTGGCGACTTTCTCTGGCACGAGCCAAGCGGCCTAATTGGGAGTGACCACCCAGGTACGCAACTCTGCGAGGTCCAACTCCTTGTCGAGCCGCCCCACCCTGATGCCGTCCAGCAGGGCGAGGTGGTCCAAGCTTGGCTTGCTGTGCGCACGGGCCGGCTACAGACGACCCGACCAGAACCCCCGTCAAACTGGCTGCCGGTCTATCTCCCGGCACTCGGCGCCCAGAACGTCGACCCACGGCGTCGCGAGTTCCGTCGCTGCCCCGTATGCCGGAGACGCTGGCGGGCTCGTAGCGAGATCATGGACCTCGTGACAAAGGGGGAGGCTCCGTTCAGTAACCTGGTCAAGGCGCAGGTCCTCTCCCAACCCGCACGCTCTGCGGAGTCGGCAGAGGCGCCAAACGGCGGCCGGAAGTCACTGCTCTTCTCTGACGGTAGGCAGAAGGCAGCTCGGCTGGCGCGGGACATTCCCCGGGAGGTAGAGCAGGACTCTTTTCGCCAGGCCCTTGCGCTTGCCGCCCATGACCTCGCCGGAGTCCGCCAAGAAGCACGTCCAACGCATGAGCTTTATGTCGCACTTGTCGGGGTGGTAACGAGGTATCACCTTGCCTTTTTCGACCGTAACGATCAGCGGACTCTGCTGACCCACTGCCGGCAATTTCTCGAGGATTATGAGGGCGACCTGCAGCAGGCCCTGAACCACCCCTGGTCACCGAGCCCACCGCCGCGATATCGCGAGGCTCTTCTCCGGCAACTGTGCAGCCGCTTTTATTCACTTACATCGACGACAATCGGCTATGCCGGCCCGGACAGCTTCTCAGTGCGCCGTCTTACTGCAGAGTTGAGCCCCCTCGTACCCGGACGCTCGGAGTTAGAGGGGCGCGAACTAACCACAAGCCTCGCCACCGCATGGGTTGCTCACCTGCTCCAGGATGACATCGCGTTCGACAGCGAAGCTGCCGCATCGATGCGCGATACGGTGGCCGGCTATCCCGTTAACGACTGGGGGAGTGAGGGGAGACTCCCTGAGGCCATCCGAACCATCCTGACCGAGGAGGCCCGCTTGTCCTCGGTCCAACTTGCTCAAATAGAGCAGGTCCTCAGACAGCGAATCTGTGCTGCCCCGCAGGAGGGCAGATTCAGAATCGATCCCAATCGAATCTGTCTCAACATCGACCTCGGTTTGGCTTGGTGGCAGTGCCAGGATTGCACTCATCTAAGCCCGGTACGTGTCTTTGGCCGCTGCGTTAACTGTGCCAGCAGGCGAATAGTCGCCCTCGATCCCGGCTCGAGTGACTATCTCCGGTCGCGAAAAGGGTTCTGGCGTAATTCGTTCAGCGAGATTCTCTCCGGGCGAGCTCGTCCGGCACACATCTGCGCCGAGGAGCACACGGCCCAGCTCTCGCACCGTGACGAGGGGGAAGTGTACGCCACTACCGAGCGGCATGAATTGCGCTTCCAGGACATCGTGCTCAGCGCCGATGAAGATGAGGGGCCAATAGATGTGCTGAGTTGCACGACGACAATGGAGGTAGGCATCGACATTGGCTCGCTCGTGGCTGTGGGACTAAGGAATGTCCCGCCGCAGCGCGAGAACTATCAGCAGAGAGCAGGCCGGGCAGGGCGCCGCGGCTCGGCCGTTTCGACTGTGCTGACCTACGCTCAAGGTGGGCCGCACGACAACTATTACTTCCTCCAGCCGGCCGAGATTGTGTCCGGACCGTCTCGCCGTCCAATTATCCATATCGACAACCCGCGAATTGCAGCGAGACACGTCCATGCCTTCCTCATCCAGACGTTTTTCCATGACTCTCTCGACCGCGGCATCCAGCCGCCAGGCGGCACCAGCGCTCGTCTCGATTCGTCACTGGGAGAGACGCGTACCTTTCTTCGCGGTGGGCAGGGCGAAGGCTTTATGCTCCCCGATTTTCGCAACTGGGTGAGGGAGCTTGTCCTGGAGAATAGCGACGCCTCGGTGCTTCATACCTTCGACTGGATGCCCGCTGGGGCTGCGGGCGGGCAACCGCTCGCAGGCTGGATCCGCGACGAGACCCGCCAATTCCTCGAGACTCTGGAACGCTGCGCACAAGACCTCGCCGCAGGCGAAGTCCTATCGACAAACACCGAACTGCTCCTTGATTACCTGTTCGACCGCTCGCTGCTTCCGACCTATGCCTTCCCAACGGACCTTGCTTCCTTCGTCGTTGAGGGTAGGGGAGAACGCTGGCAGGTAGTCGAGCGGGAGAAACCTCAGCAAGCCGTTACACAGGCTCTTAGTGAGTACGCCCCGGGGCGGCTCGTGGTCATCGACAAGGTGACGTACCGCTCGGGCGGTGTCGCAGCCAGCGTCCCACCGAACGTTGTAGACCGGGCCGCCCCGCTTTTCGCGAGCGCTTCGGACTACATCTACTGTCCACATTGCTCCTTCGTTGCGCCGCCGCTCAACCGTGGAGAACCCAGCCCAGAGGCATGTCCCCTGTGTCACGAGCCGGGGGAGCTAATTCGCCGGGTCATGATCACCCCGGAGGTGTTTCATCCCGAAGGGGGACATGCGGTGAGCCCCACAGACCGCGATCAGGACTTCTCTTACGCATCCTCAGCTCAGTTCCCGGTCCCCGTGGATGGCGCAGACCTGACGGGATGGATGCCCTACGGGGCGCACGCCGAGTTGACCTATGCACAATCCCAGCCTCTGGTGGTGGTAAACCGCGGAGACGAGGAAAACTCCCAAGGCTTCTGGGTCTGTACCCACTGCGGTGCAGCTTTAATCAACGAGGACGGCACTCCGCCCGCACGTCATGTGCGTCCTTACCTGGTGCAGCAAGCGCCAGGTCAGCAGGCACCGCCGTGTCGCGGGCAGTTCCAGCAGGTGTTCCTCGGCCGCCAATTCCGCTCCGACTTGATGGTCCTCCGCGTCACGCTTGATACTCCCTTCCAGCGAAACACCACGGACCGGGTGTTTCGAGTCGCATTGGAGGATGCGATGCTGACTCTCGCCGAAGCCCTCATCCTTGGCGCGAGCCGAACTCTGGACATCGATCCCTCAGAATTCAACGCCGGACATCGGCTCTGGCACCACACTGAAGACGGGCGTGTGCGATTCGACGTCTATCTCTTTGACACGCTGGCCGGGGGTGCCGGCTATGCCGAGGAGGCGGGTCGTGACCTTGACCAAGTTCTGGAAATGACTTCGCGAATCCTAACCAACTGCACTTGCACCTCCTCTTGCCAGGAGTGCCTGCGGCATTATGGAAACAGGATTCACCACGAGCGGCTTGACCGTTTCCTCGCCGCGCACCTCCTCGAGTTTGCGCGCAACGGGCGCGTCCCAACGACCCAGGATCTCGATCTTCAGGTAATGAAGCTTCGCCTTTTGCAGGGGATGTTCGAGCTGAACGGATACGAGACGGAGAGCGACGTTTTACTTAACGGCCGGCGTGTTCCGCTTCTTGTCAGACGAGACCGTCGGCAAGTCGCTGTGGGAACTTACCCTGGCTTGCTCGACGAGACTTCCCTCGACTTCGAGCATCCCCTCACTGCAATAGACGGCACGAGAAACACGGTTGTCGGCCTCGTAAACGACTATCAACTCAGCCGGAACCTGCCGGGCGCTTACCTGTCGGTTCGGGCCCTGTTGTGAAGGGCATCGTGTGAATCCTCTCTACTGGCTAAGACCCCCGTCGAGCCTGCCGGATTACCCCGTCGCTGGAGCTACTCGTCGTTGGCCACGTGGAAGGAGTGCCCTCGGCAGTTGTGGCTCCTTTATAGCCGTTATGACAATACGCCGCAGGGAGTTCCGGGGACACCATACCTAACTGCTTGGTCGAACTCGGGGAAATCAGGGAGAGAACGGGCATTGCGGCTGATGGCCATCCGGCAGGCGCGCCTGGAGCCACTGGCGTTCAGCGCCTCAGGCCACGAGGGAGCGGTCAACGGGTGGACGGCGACGACCGAGGGAAAAAGACGGATTTGTCCGATGGAAGTGTCCGTCCGGTGACATACTGAATGTAGAGGCCGCTCGTCGAGATCGGGCCCCGGTCGGTTTTTTGCCAATTTGGCTGTCGGTGGCAGGCAGTAGCCAGCGGGAGAGGTTCTACGCACGACTTCACCCCGCTGGTCTGGCATGGAGCGTGGTGCGTGGTGCGTGAGACGGGAAAACAGTGGCCAAGGGGACGGTGGGGACCACCCACGTTTCCCGGGTGCCAAAAAGTGGGTAGCCCATTCCGCTCTCAGCGCTGATTTCTCGGCCGGATGGGGGTAAAACGCCCCGAAATGGAGTCGAAAAGGCGGTTTTTGGGGAATCGGCTACGTGGCTCATAACGGCGCAACTCCTTTTTAGGCAAGCAATTAGGTCTAGAGTCGCGTCCGACGAGAGTGTAGAGAGAAATGGACGTAAGTTTCATTTCTATATTAAGTTGCGCTGAAAACCAAGCTCGCCAAACTTCTGCCGAAAACCCGAAAACGTAGCAGTGCGTAGCATATTGACGCCTGCCGGGTGGAGAGTGCTGTACCCAGCTCGGCGCGCGGCAGCGGCGGCGGACCCCGGCGAACGTGGAACGTGGAGCGTGGAGCGTGGGGCGTGGGGCGTGGGGCGTGGGGCGAAATGGCCGCTGGTCGCGACTTGATTCGCGAGTCCGCTGAAGGCGCTGTCGAATTCTTGAGTCAGCCGGCAAGCTCTTCCAGGGCGTGCCAGCGCGCGTAAGCAGACGCCAGGTCGCGTTCCAGGTCCTCCAGGCGGTTCCTCGCTCCGGCGATCTCCTCACGATCTTTGCGGTAGAAGGATGGGTCAGCCATCGCCGCGTGCAGTTCCTGCATGGCGTCTTCGAGCAGCTCGATCCGGCCCGGCAGGCTTTCCAGCTCCTTGCGTTCCTTGAAGCTCAGTTTCCGGGATTGTTCGCGGGGTGGGTCGGAAGTTTTCTTCTTGAACACGTCCGGGTTCGGCCGCGACTGGACCGCAAGCTCTGGTGGACGCTGGCGGAGATAATCGTCGTAGCCACCTTCATACTCCTTCACCTGCCCGTCGTCCTGGATGACCAGCGTGCTGGTGACCACGTCGTTGAGGAAGGCGCGGTCATGGCTGACGAGCAACACGGTTCCCTGGTAGTCCACCAGCAACGATTCGAGCAATTCCAGCGTCTCGATGTCCAGGTCATTGGTTGGCTCGTCCATGACCAGCACGTTCGAGGGCCTGGTGAACAGCTTGGCCAGAAGCAGGCGGCTGCGCTCTCCGCCGGAGAGGTATTTCACCAGGCTCCGCGATCGTTCGGGGGCGAAGAGGAAATCCTGAAGATAGCCCAGAACATGACGATCGCGGCCGTCGATCGAGATCGTGTCATAGTCGCTGACGTTCTTCTGGACCGTCTTTTCCTCGTCGAGGGCGGCCTTCATCTGCTCGAAGTAAGCGACTTCGAGATTGGTCCCATGGCGAATCGTCCCTGCCCGGGGGGTAAGCTCGCCCAGCAGGAGCCGCAGCACGGTGGTCTTGCCCGATCCGTTGGGCCCGATCAAGCCGACCTTGTCGCCGCGCAGGATTGTCGTCGTCAGGTCGCGGATGACGGTGCGATCGCCATATCCGAAACCAACGCCCTCGGCCTCGATGACCAGGGTGCCCGATCGCTCGGCCTCCTGGGCTTGCATTCGCGCGGTCCCTTGCCGCTGCCGCCTCTGCTGGTGGTTCTTGCGCATCGCCTCGAGCGCGCGGACGCGTCCTTCGTTGCGGGTGCGGCGGGCCTCGACGCCCTTGCGAATCCACGTTTCCTCCTGAGCCAGCTTCTTGTCGAAGAGCTCCCACTGGCGGGCTTCGGCCGCCAGCAGCTCCTGCCGCCGTTTGAGGAAGGTGGGATAGTCGCACGCCCAGTCCCAGAGGCGGCCGCGATCGAGCTCGACGATCCGGGTCGCCAGCCGTTCCAGGAAGACCCGGTCATGGGTGACGAAAACGATGGTGCCCCCGTACCGCAGGAAGAACGTCTCCAACCAGCGAATCGACTCGATGTCGAGGTGGTTGGTGGGCTCGTCCAGAAGCAGGATATCGGGATCGTTCACAATCGCCTGGGCAAGCAAGACCCGCCGCTTCATTCCCGAGGAAAGCTCTTCAAATCGCGCATCCGGGTCGAGCCCGACCCGGGAGAGGACCGTCTGCACCCGATGGTCGGCCCCGCCAGGGTGATGGTCATCGTCTTCCAGTCCCCGGGCCACAAGGTCGGCGACGGCGCCGCCATGTCCCGCGGGCACGTCCTGGGGCAGTCGCGTGATTCGCAGTCCTTGCTGGCGGATGATCGTTCCCTCGTCGGGCTCGATCTCGCCGCGGATCAGGCGGAGCAGCGTGCTTTTCCCCTCGCCGTTGCGCCCCAGCAGGCAGAGTCGCTCTCCGGGCTCGATCTGGAGATCGACCTGATCGAGCAACCGAGGGCCGCCGAAGGCCAGACTGACACCGCGCAGACTCAACAATGCCATGACGTCACTCGAACCTGAGGGCGACCCGAGGAGGGCCGCACTGGAGCAACCCGGTTCTGCTCTTCGAGAGCCACCCACGTTAACAAATGTCCTTGCATGGGATCGAGTCGACTTGCCGTGACCGGGCGTTACCAGGCGAGCCGATCTTGATCGAAACCCCCGTGATGGCTTACACTTGGCGAAAGCCCGGAGGGGTCGTACAGGAGGTGGGCGGCTGGACCGAGGTGGAAACTGACATGACACTTCAATTCGCCGTGCTGGGAAGCGGGTCACGGGGCAATTCCGCCCTGGTCTGTCAGGACGAAGGAACCGGGTTGCTGATCGACATCGGCCTGGGACCGAGAGTCCTTGACCAGCGGCTCGCGAGCGTGCACTCGGACTGGTCGCGAATCAGCGCAGTCGTCCTGACGCACACCCACGGCGACCACATCGACCCGGCCACACTTCAGGTCATGGTGCGGCGAGCGATCGTGCTTTACTGTCACGAGGCGCACCGCGAGTCCCTGGAGATCGACCAGGGGTTTCAGGATCTCGATCGGCTGGGGCTGGTGCGGCACTACGACGGCCAGCCCTTCCTGGCTCCCAGCGGATTCCGGGTCGAGCCAATTCCCCTGCGACACGACGGTCCGACGTTCGGTTTTCGGATCGAGTCGGTCGCCCGACGACGCACGCGGGCAATCGGAGTGGGCTACCTGGCTGACTGCGGGAGCTGGTCGGAGAGCATGGCCGATAGCCTGGCTGACGTCGACGTCCTGGGTGTCGAGTTCAATCACGATGTGGCCATGCAGAAAGCTTCGGGCCGTTCGCCGGCCCTGATCGCGCGGAACCTCGGAGACTGGGGCCATCTCTCCAATCGCCAGGCGGCCGAGCTGGTGCGATCGATCCTCGAGCGGTCCAGCCGCGACCGCGTCGGTCACCTCGTGCTCCTGCACCTCAGCGAGCAATGCAATCGCCCCGAGCTGGCGATCCACGAGGCCCGCGAGGTCGTCCAGGACACCGGCCGCCGCATCCTGATCCATGCCGCGCGGCAGACGCCCGCCCACCCTAACCTGATTGTCAGACCGCACCGGACCGTTAACCAAGCGAATCCGGCGACGGCCGGCCGGCCCCGCGGCTCGGCTCGCCTCCGGGCGTCAGCGGCGGCCACGGCGACATTGCCCGGGCTGAAACTGGAACTTCCCTGACCTCACGCGAAGCCGAGCTGAGGACACTCCGATCGTGGCCTGCTACCTCGCCAGCGACATCCACCTGCGAATGGACCGTCCGGAACGCGCACGCAGGTTCGCGCGCTGGGTGCGCCAGTTGGAGGACGACGCCGCGCTGCTGGTCGCTGGCGACCTCTGCGATTTCTGGATGGTTGCCCGCCAGCGCGAAAAGGAACTCATGGAGAGCGAAGGGCTTGGTGCGCTGGCCGATTTTCGGGCCCGGGGTGGGTCACTCGCGATCCTGCCCGGCAATCACGACCTCTGGATTTGCCCATTCTACGAGCGAACGCTGGGAGCCACCCTGCTCCGCGAGCCGTACGACACCACGGTCCACGGCTTCCGCCTGCACGTGGTTCACGGCCACCTGCTGGGCGCCCGGAGGAAGTGGAAGGGCTGGATGGAGAGCCGCGAGTTCAAGAACGCCTTCGAACTGCTTCCCGGACCCGTGGCCGGTCTGCTCGACCAGCTTCTCGAACGCAAGAACTCGAGCGGCCTGGCCGCCGACGAGCGCCGTCACCTTGCCGTATTCCGCGACTACGCGGCCGGACTCCGGGGCCTGGCCGACATCGTGGTCATCGGCCACGTCCACCGCGCCGTGGACGATTCCGCCTCCGACCCGCGGATGATCGTGCTGGGGGGCTGGCAGGAACGGTCAAGTTATCTGAAGATCGATTCCACGGGGGCCTCGTTTCACATGGTCGCCGACGAGCATCAGGAGAACCGGTCCCCGGCGGTCGTTTCCCGGGAATCGTCTCCTTCCGCACCGAGCTGCCCGACCTCATGAGATTCGACCATCACCTGCACACCGCAAAGCATTCCCCGGACAGCAGCATCGATCCCTGGGAGCTGATCGAGCACGCCCGCGAGATCGGCCTGGACGGGGTTGTGATCACCGAGCACGACTACCAGTGGGAAGCCGACGAACTTGCCGAGCTGGCGGCCCGCGCCGCGCCGTTGCGGGTCTTCTCGGGCGTCGAGGTCTCAACCCTGGAGGGCCATTTCCTGGTCTACGGCCTTCCCTCACTCGAGGACGTCTTTCCCGGCATCGAGCTGGCCGAGCTGCTGCCGCTGGTGCACCGCCACCAGGCGGCAATCGTCGGCGCCCATCCGTTCCGCTGGGACCAGCCGTTCGACGAGATCGTGGCCCAGCACGGTCCCGTCTTCGACGCACTCGAGCTCGTCAGCAACAACGTGACCACGGAGACCCGCTTACGGACCGAAGCCCTCCTTCGCGCGCATCCGATGGCAGCCACCGGCTCGAGCGACGCGCACGAGATCGCCACCCTGGGCTGCTACTTCACCGAGTTCGACGGGCCCATCGTCACCCTTGCCGATTTCGTCGCCGCCCTTCGCGCCCGGGCCTGCCGGCCCCGCCATCGCGAGGGAGTACGCCTCACCAGCGGGCCGGTGAGTTAAAGCCCGAAAGGGCCTGGTCGGACGAAAGCGCATGGCGCCCGGAATCCTGGAGCCCGAAATTCCGCGCGGGTGAGAGGACCGAACGTCCCATTCACCGGTTCCTGGCGTCCGTCTTGCGGCGTTCCTTCCAGAACTCGCGGAGGCGAACGTCGAGCTCGCCGCGAAGCTGTGCTGAAAGAGCCCCGGCCCGCTGCTTGAACTCGGCCTTCTCCGCTTCCGAGAACACTCCGGTCACCGCTGCGCCGGCCAGCTCGCGCAGCCTGCGATAGTCGGAGCGAGTCGCGCCTCGGTCGAGCACCCCGGCCAAGGCGTCCAGCCTGCTGGCAAGGAGCCGATGATCGGCCTGCTGGTCCAGCAGCACCGGTGCAGCGCGGAGATTGCGATAGGCGACCTCGCGCGCGTACAACTCCGCCCTCAATAGCGCCTGCCGACGGAGCGGAGCCTCGCGGCGATTAGCGACCACCTGGGCCATTCCGCAGAACACGATTACCAGACCCGCCATAACGCCCAAGCCCCACGCCGAGGGGCGGCGGACACCGCGTAGAAAACGCCGATCTGCAAACCCCAGGCCAAAGCCAACAAGAGCTCCTCCGGCATGTCCCCAGTTGTCGATGTAATCTCGAAACACGAAACCAAGCAACGCTGTCAACCCGAGAGACACGAGCATGGGCCAACGAAGCTCACCCTCCCTCGAACTCCGTGATCGCCAGCCTACGACCAAACACAACCCAATTAGGCCCATGATCACCGTGGACCCTCCTGCGGAGTGGGTCGTCGGACTGTAATGCGCCGCTTGCCGGCCCAGCGCCGACAGCAGGTTGCCCAGGCTTCCCGTCAGCAAATAGATGAAGATAAACTGCCATGACCCATACCATGACTCGATCATCGTCCCCAGCAGATAGAATGCGAGAGTATTCAATAGAATATGGATGAGACTATAATGTACGAAATTGCAGGTTACGAGCCTCCATATCTCACCGTGGGCCAATTCCTTGATCGTCAGATCGCCGAAGCGATGGCCATCGTTCATACCCACAAGC
>Ga0208565_1001913_pt1 | contig 11708 bp, 13 predicted proteins | sample Sb_taG_7_FD_187706 | JGI IMG/M metagenome (GOLD analysis project Ga0208565, IMG submission 187706) | Peat soil microbial communities from Weissenstadt, Germany - Sb_50d_2_FS metaG (SPAdes) (version 2) | ecosystem: Environmental > Terrestrial > Soil > Wetlands > Peat | place: Germany...
CGTCACGGTGCCGGATCCGGTCCTGCCAGCCGATGCATAGCGTACGGGCAGCCCTCCTCGCGGGGGCGACGCGAACGCACGGGTCAACTGACCACCCACGTCGGCTAGCCCATGGTGCCTTACGCTGGCACATGTCGGCTCGTGGACTTCAGCATGGCCAACGTAATCCGGTCGGGCGTTCCAGAAATCGTTGTGCTGTCCAGGCACCGCGAGGGCGAACTCATCGAAAATCTGGTGCAGAATTGGGACGGCCGCGGCGGCCTCCGGTTGAACCTGGGACCCCACGAGTCGCTTGTGCACGACCGATGTCCGCTCGGGGTAGCTTGCGCGAGCTTGTGCTGCCGCCGCGCGCAGAGGAACTCGGCACTGCCGACGCATTGCTGGGCAACACCGAGTGGGTCTTTGCCCCTGGCGCCGCCTACTCCGCCGCGCCGCTCTGGAGGAAGTGCTGAGAGGTGAGGCCGGGACCCAGGCCACCGACCCTACCCCCGAACCACCTCAGAACCGGGGAAGCAGGGCCGGAGGCACTCATCGACATCCTCCCTGCCGAATAGGAACCCCCTATTTATTCGGTAGATTTTGGCGGCTTGGCGCTCATATGCGCTATTCGGTGTCAGCTGGGAATTCCCGGTGTTGCGCGGTGTCATGGTGCGGGCCAGGGTGTATTCCAGGATTGGCGCCGCGTGTTTCGTCCGGGGAATAGCTAAGGAGCCGCGCGGACAAGACATGAACGGCATCATCACAACGACCGGCAGCAGGCATGGCAGACTGGCCAGGCAACGGGGCCTCCCGGGGCAGGCGGACGTAGACAGCCACCTGACCTAGCGGAGGTCCCGTGTCCTTTCCCGGCACGACACGCCAGGGTCACCATAAAGTGATCATCCCGCCTGAACGCACCCCAGCCCCGTAACCGGGACGTAGTCAGCTAGTCGCACACAGCGAGAATGCCGGCGCCCTGGTGTGCCGGGTGGTCGCGCGTGATACACGAGGTGATGTACGCCTGTGGAGTGCGCCAGATGGTGACCGCTTCCGCGCCGATCTTCGCGAGGACTCCGCATACGGCTAGCTGGGCGACAACTAAGGACACCGGTTGTCCGTGGCCATGAGAAAGTCCCCGTGTGCGGACGGGTTGAGGTCCCCGGTAGTGGCCAGTTAAAAGTCCCCATCCCTCGTTCGTCGTGTCGTCCTGGAGGTTGAGGCCTGGGCGGTGACGGTGTTGGTGTCAGTTCGTCACCGGCACCGCCCAGGGAGCTTCCATTGAAGTCTGCGAGGGATCGGATGGACATCATTTCGGCCTACCGTGAGGTGGGTTCTTACCGTGGCGCTGCCGCGATCAGCGGTACGACGCCGAAGACTGTGAAGCGGGTGATTGCCCGGCATGAGGCCGGGGGCGGGGCGGCGGAGCGCGCGCCGCGGGCGCATAACTACGACGATGTGGCCGGCCTGGTGGCCGGGCGGGTGGAGTCGACGCAGGGCCGGATCTCGGCGAAGCGGCTGCTGCCGGCCGCGCGGGCGGCCGGGTACGTGGGGTCGGCCCGTAACTTCCGGCGGCTGGTAGCGATCCAGAAGCGGCTGTGGCGCGACGGCCATCACCGGGGGCGCAGGCCGGCGGTGTGGTCGCCGGGCGTGCACCTGGTGATCGACTGGGGGTCCGAGGGCGGGCTGCACGTGTTCTGCGCGGTGCTGGCGTGGTCCCGGGTCCGGTTCGTGCGGTTCGCCGCCGACGAGCGGTCCGCCACGACGCTGGCGATGCTGGCGGAGTGCTTCGAGGCCCTCGGCGGGGTGCCGGGCGTGGTCCTTGCGGACCGGATGGGCTGCCTGAAGGGCGGCGTGGTCGCAAACGTCATGGTGCCGGCGCCGGAGTACATCCGGTTCGCCGGCCATTACGGGTTCCGCCCCGATTTCTGCGAGGCGGCCGATCCTGAGAGCAAGGGGATTGTCGAGAACCTGGTCGGCTATGCCAAGGCCGACCTGATGGCGCCGCAGGCGCCGTTCGGCGACCTGGCCGCGGCGAACGAGGCGGCCCGGGCGTGGTGCGCCGAGGTCAACGGCGCGGTGCACAGCGAGACCTGCGCGGTCCCGGCGGAGCGGATGCTGACCGAGCGGGAGCTGCTCGCGCCGCTGCCGTCGCTGCGGGCCAGCATCGGCAAGACGGTCATCCGCAAGGTGGACCGGCTCTCGTGCGTCCGTTTCGCCTCAGCGCGCTACTCCGTGCCGGTGCGGCTGATCGGCACGGAGGTCAGGGTGCGGGCTGATGACGGGCGGCTGCTGGCGATCATGACCGGGGACGGGGCGATCGTCGCCGAGCACATGCTGGTCGCGCCGGGTGAGGCGTCGGTCCGCGATGAGCATTACGGCGGGCCGAGGCCGGACGCGCCGCGGCGGGCGGTGCGGCCGAAGACGGCGGCGGAGAAGGAGTTCTGCGCGCTGGGGCCGGTCGCCGAGGCGTTCATCACCGGTGCCGCCGCGGCCGGCAGCACCCGGCTCGGCACCGACCTCGCCGAGCTGAACACGCTGCGCGCCGCCCACGGTGACCAGGAGTTCCTGGCCGCGCTGGACCGGGCGGTCGCGTTCTGCCGGTGGCGGCCCGCCGACGTCCGGTCGATCCTGGCCGCCGGGGCGGGCGTGCCCGGGCCGAGGGTCCGGGCCGGGGACGCGCTGGTCCTGGACCTGCCCGCCGTCCCGGTCCGGCCGCTGGCCGACTACGCGATCGGCGGCCGGTCATGACGCCCCCCGCCCGGTCACGGCGCGCTGATCCCCCGGCGGCCACCGTCAACGGCATCTTGACATCCGGGCTGGCCCGGGCGTGCCATTACGCCGCCAGCCGGCCGGGCTGCCAGATCCTGGCCAGCGTCCGCTACGGCCCGGTCGCCCTGTGCTCCCGCTGCGACCAGCGGCGCTCCACCCTGGGCAAGGGCACCCGGCCCGTGCGGCTGCCCGACCCAGGCGCCCTGCTGGAGATCGCCGCCGCCAGCGACGCCTGCCGGCAGGCCGCGGCGGCGCTGAGCCGCGCTGTCGCGGCGGCCCGCCGGGCCGGCCACCCGTGGAGCGCTGTCGCGGTGATCCTCGGCGGTTCCCGCCAGGCCGCCCAGCAGCGCTTCGCGAACGCCCCGGAGGCCACCGGGACGGCCAGGAAGGCGGGCCGGTGACCGCCGCGGCGCCGCCGCTGGCGCCCGACATCGCCGCCGGGCTGCGGCGGCTCAAGCTCGCCACCATGCGGCAGCTCGCCCCCGAGCTGCTGATCACCGCCAGAACCCAGCGGTGGGCGCCCGAGGAACTGCTCCGGACCCTGATCGACGCCGAGATCACCGCCCGCGACGCCTCCAACGCCGCCACCCGGATGAAGACTGCGGCGTTCCCCGTCACCAAGACCCTCGACGAGCTGGACCGCACCGCCTGCTCCATCCCCGGCCCGACCCTGGACTACCTCGCGTCCCTGGAATGGATCACCGCCAGGGAGAACCTGTGCCTGGTCGGGCCGGCCGGCACGGGCAAGAGCCACCTCCTGGTCGCCCTCGGCGCCGCCGCCGTCCACGCCGGGCACAAGGTCCGGTACTTCACCGCCGCCGACCTCACCGAAACGCTCTACCGCGGCCTCGCCGACAACTCCGTCGGCCGCGTCATCGAGAACCTGCTCCGCAACGACCTCATCCTGATCGACGAAGTCGGGTTCGCGCCGCTGGATGACACCGGAGCCCAGCTGTTGTTCCGGCTCATCTCAGCGGCCTACGAACGCCGCGCCCTCGGCGTGGCCAGCCACTGGCCGTTTGAATCCTGGGGCCGGTTCCTGCCCGAGCACACCACCGCCGTCAGCCTCCTGGACCGCCTGCTCCACCACGCGAATGTCGTAGTCACAGACGGCGATTCGTACCGCATGCGCGAAGCCCGAGCACGAGGAGGAACCGCCCTGAAGAGATAAACGATCAACCCGAGGGGTGGGGACTTTTACCTGGCCACCAGCGGGGACTACAACTTGGCCGTTGACACCGGTTACATGCTAGGCATCTAGCATCGTCAATCACTCGAGTCAGAAAACTATAAATAGCTATAGCAATCGGCCGTAATCAGGCAGACAGATATCCAATTCTGTTGACCTGTTGACAATGACAGCTCTTCATTACATAATTCCAGAATACTGGCCGATTTCGGCTCCATCCCGACCAGTGCGGTCATCCAGGAGAGGACCCTTGTCAATGAATGAAGCAGTGAAGCCACCCGAGCCCGACGACCAAGCCGAACCTGTTCCGATGGCACCACTCGATGCGGCCGACACGTTCGAGCCGACGATCGAAGAGAGCATCCTCGCCAGTGGACTGCACATCCAGAATGCCTGGGAGCCCACCGACGAGTGACCTGGGCGAACCTGTAGCGCCTCGTACGCAGATGCCACTGGATGCCACCGACCTGAGCGGCGTCCAGTGGCTGTTGCCGTATAGGCAGATGGGTCAACAACTTTTGGCAAACACTGGGAGGCTGGCTCGGACTATGAATGAATCTGCCGCTCAATCCACGGTACCACTGGCCGGCGAAGTGCCCCCGACCGGCGTCGCCTTGCCTGGCGCCGCGGAACTGCGACTGGTGGGCCTCGGCATCGGCGGCCTTCATCGGCTGACCGCGGAAGCGGTGAGCCATCTCTCCGAGGCGACGGAGATCCTGCACATCTCGCCGCTGCACCCCGCACTGGCCCGGCGATTCGGGGCCGAGCGCGTCAGGTCTTTGTATCACCTCTATCAGGAGGAAGGAAGGCCGAGCGATACCTACCGGCGCATGGCTCAGATGGCGATAGAGTCCGCGATTCAAGCTTCTGCCACAGGCGGATACGCTTGCCTCGCTGTCTACGGACACCCGCTCTGGCTGGTTAAGCCCTCGCGTATTGCGATGGAACTCGCCAGGGAACATTCCGTCGCGGTGAAGGTTATCGCTGGGCTGTCGAGTTTCGATACGCTACTCATCGACGCCCCGATCGAGCTAGACTGGGGTATTCAGATGCTCGATGCCAGCCAGTTCGTGCGCAGGAAGCTGGTCGTCGACACTCGTATTCCGCTGTTGTTATTCCAGGCTGGCGTATTCGGGATTGCCACGGCTAATTCAGATTTCAAGGATCTGAAGCGCTTCGATCCATTGGTCGACCGCCTCAACGTACTGTATGGGGCTGATCACCCCGTATACACGATCATGTCGGGATGGGGAGATAAACTTCCGACCATGATTCAACTGGCTGTGGTAGCAGACTTCGTCCACAGGACGGACGTGCACGGAAGCACGACCATCATTGTTCCTCCTGTCTCCGCCGAAGAATAATCCATGACGTTCCCATCCGAGCCGAAGCATCTGAAGGTGAGCGCAATGACAGGAAGCCTGGCCAAGGCAGCCGGTACGGATCCTTTCTTGCCGGACGCGTTCGATGCTCTTGAGATTCTAGTGCCGAGCGCCGCTGACGTCGCACGCCTCAGAAACGTGTGGGGCAGGGAACCGCTGCTGCTGAAGTCCAGTGACGCGGCCAGGACCCTGGTGTCAAGGCGGGACATAGAGGTATGGATAAATACACAGGATCTCCGGCCTCCCAACATTGCCTTGCTGATCGACGGGAAACCGGTGCCCCACAGTCGTTTTTCTGGCGGCTATAAGTCGTACGGCCGGCAGCAGGACAGGGGAGTCGATCCACAGCGAGTCCGTCAGATGCTCGGACAGGGGGCAACGCTCCAGTTGCATCCGGTAGACCTGTGGCACGAGCCGACCACGCGGCTGACCAGGACGCTGGCGTCGGCCATGCGCACCCGCGTCCACGTGGTTGCCTTCCTGACCCCGCCTGGCGAGTACGGCCGCCGGGTCCACGTTGATGACGTGCACGTTTTTGCGATCCAGGTGGCTGGTTGCAAGACCTGGGAAATCCGCGAGAGCGCGGACGACGAGCAGACCCCCGTCGTGCAGCAGGTCGTTCTGAGCCCAGGGGACATGTATTACGTGCCGCCCGGTCTAGCGCACTGCGCTCGGTCGGGCAGCCAAGATTCGCTGCACATCTCGATCACCATCGGCGAACCAAGCCCGCGCGAAGTGGCCGCGGTCTGGATACGGGATTTCCTGGCATCTGTGACGTTGCTAGACCGTATCACAGGGAACCGCGCTCAGCGCCTTATCATGGTTCGGCACTGGCTGGACATGATGGCCCGGTCCCTGAGCGCGGCGGACGCGGAGGAAGTGCTGCGAGCGGTTGAAAAGGAATGGATAGAGCCAGATAGCGATTGGGTTGACCTGGAGTGACCCCGGCACGTCCCCTAACTTTTCCATGAGCAGCGAGGATATATGCGGCGATTGCAAATATTCCCCGATAGTGAGCGTTCGGCGCTGCAGTTGCGAGAGTTTCGCTGGGTCTGGTGCGGCGAGTCCATGAGCCTCATCGGCAGCCAGATCAGCGTTCTGGCGTTGCCAACGCTGCTCGTTCTCTCTCTGCATGCCAGTCCTCTCCAGGTATCTTTTCTCAGTGCCGCCCAGTACGCAGCGCTCATCGCGATGATGGCGCCGGCCGGCCGGCTCGCTGATAGCCAGAACCCCAGACGGGTCATGATGGCCGCCAACGCGGCCAGGGCCGCGGCTGTCCTGGTGGTCGCGGTCACGGCGATCCTTGGCCAGATTTCAGTCGTGCTCGTGATCTGCGCGGCACTGGTGATCGGTGCCGGACAGGCGGTCGGCGACACCGCCTGGTCCGCGGCCCTGCCCCGCCTTTTGCATGGCCCGGCCATGGCTGGCGGCAACTCGCTGTCCGCCCAGAGCCAGTACCTCGCCTTCTCCGTCGGACCCCCGATCGCCGGCCTGCTGATCGGGACAATCGGCCGCGGGCCGGCCGTTCTGGTAGACGCTGCCACATTCATTGTCGCGGCCGCGTGTGTCACCGCGCTTAGGCAGGCCGCTACTCCAGCCCGTCTGAGCGCAGGCACGGACAGTGCAGACCCGGCAGAGCAAGCCGAGAAACCGCAGTCGCGGTCGGCGCTGAGATACGTGTGGCATACCGCTGACCTGCGTGCGGTCGCGTTTGCCTCAGCCACCGCCAATCTCGGACATCAGATAATACAGGGCATATATATCGTCTTTGTCTATCGGGTGCTGGGCTTGAGCCCGACCCTCCTGGGAATAGCGTTCGGAATCGGCAGCGCCGCCGGTATCCTGGGAGCCAGGCTGGCAGCACCGGCCGCACGGCGGTTCGGGCGCGGCGCCGCGCTGCTGCTTTCAACAACACTGGCCGGAGCATCCTGGCTGATTGTCCTGCTGCCTGGGCCTCCGGCATTCGTCGCCGTGACCGCCGCCGCCGCGATCATAAGCCTCAGCATGCCGCTCTTCGGGGTCGTGCAGGCCACCTTGCGCCAGGAAATCACCCCGGAGGACTCGCAGGGGATAGCAGCCGCGGGAATCTCGGCCATCGCCCTGTCCAGCGTGCCCGTGGGCTTCCTGATCGGCGGCGTGATCGCTTCCGTAGTGGGGCTTCGGATCGCGATACTCACCGGCTCGGTGGTCGCCATGTCGTCTGGCATATGGTGCGTTCCCCTGGTGGCGCGTCTTCGCCGCGCCGAGCGCTTGCCGGCTAACGCCAAGCCATCCGACGTCGGCGACGGGCCGCACACCCTGGCCAAGCTGGAACGCTGAAAGCCGAGCACACGCAATGAGATACGTCGTTGATCTGAATTTCTGGCATCTAGCCGTGCGAGCGATCCTCCCGACAGCGGCGGATGCGGATCATTTCAGGTTTCAGTTCCGTGCGCACCTGACCGCGCGGGACACGAGCCCAGATGTCACTCTGAGATTCAGCTGCGGCGGGTCAGGGTCGTGGTGCGAGGCACTGTTGAACCCGCGTCAGGTGAAGACAGTCGAGTACTCTCTTGACGGATCCGGGTTCGTCACCTACGAGACCTGGCTGAATGCTTCCCGCCGGGTCAGTCCGTTGCCGCCGATTCCCTTCATGGAAAGATCAGTCCGGCCATACGCAGCCCATGCTGCGTGCGCCGAGGTGCCTGCCATGCCGGGCAAGGCCGCCGTCATTACCGGTGCCAGCGGCGGCGGGAAGACCTCACTGTTGCTGTACCTGCTTGACGCGGGCTGGGCCTACGCCGCGGACGACCTGCTGCCGTTCAGGAACGGCAAGGCGTGGACCTACCTCAGAACCATGAACGTCCGCCATCACACATTGACCTCCATATCTCCGCGCTTGCAAGGTCTCATCGCCAAGAACGGCCGGGTGATCAGGACACGATCAGGAGAAACCTTCCTGGTTCATCCGGCCGACCTTGGCTTCCGCGAGTGCAGCGTGCCCGAGGTGGTTCCGGTCCTGAAAATCGAACTGCGAAAAGACACCGACTTCCTGTCCTACATGAACGGGCAAAGACACCTGGTGATCCAGTGGAACCCGGTCAGTCATCGTGATGATGCAGTCGACTCCGTCGCGCGCGCGCTGGAAGCCGACGCGATCGCGCCAGTGGGCACGCAGAGAGCTCCTCAGCGAGCGGACAGGGCGCTATGCCGAGAGCAGTAGTCAGCCTAGATTTCTTCGACATCCCGGTGATGCTCGAGGTCGAGGGCCAAGACGCCCAAGACGCGATCTGGTTCTTCAGGAAGCACCTGGCTGATTCGGAGTGGCCGACGAACGGGGAACATGGCGCGCACGCGCTGAGAGTCACCTGCAGTCCCGGCTTCTTCGGATCGCTGCTGGCAAAATCGCCGGACGAGAAGTGGATACGACTGGAAGACGGGCTCGGCACTGGCACGGTCCGCTTCAGTTCGTGGTCGGCTGCTCCTAGCTTCCTTCCCCCGTTCGCGAGCGAGCAGTTCAAGTCCCGGTACGCAGTCGTCCACGGATCTGCCGTCACGACGCCGACCGGACTTGGGGTAGTGATCGTCGGCAACAACTACGTCGGCAAGACGGCGACCACGCTTGAGTTGCTGTGCCGAGGATGGGGTCTTGTGAGTGACAGCTGCGTCATCATGGACTACCGCTGCAACGGCCCGCCGATGCTGCGCCGATACGAGACGCCACTGGGGCTGCGGCGGGCAACGATCACCAGGTGGTCGCGGGAACTCGCACAGGTGGACTCGCGCAGCCAGATTTCGCGTGACACCGGCCAGGTGATCCTGGCCCATGCTGCTGATCTGATCCCCTCGCTCAAGCCGCGGGATCACGTCCAGGTCGCCATGCTGGTAGCGCTTGGAGGTTCCGCCGAGACGGAATCAGCTGCGCAACATCGGCCCGCTATAGTGCGGGCTTACCCGCAGAGCGCCGCGAGGCGGGTGATTGCTGCACTCAATTGCGCACGGCGTTATGTGCTAGATAGCGTCGGCCTGCCGACAGTAGCATCCGTAGCGGATTCAATTGAGTGCCTGGCAAGGAGGGAGCTATGAAACTTGCTCATGGCCGTCGTGTCGCGGTGGTGTCGCTGCCATTCTATACACAATACGCGTCCTGCCTTCCTGCGCTGCTTGTTAAGGAGGTAGCGGAAGCAAGCGGCGACCGAGCAGACGTGCTCTTCAGCCACATTCAGTTTGCGCTGAATTTTATCCGGAGCCAGGAAGATCACCATAGTTACAAACGGCTGACCCACGAGGCTCACCTCGCTGACCTAGCCTTAATTCCCTTGCTTAGCGGCTGGCAAGAGCCGGACATGCGCGACGAACTCGAAGCCTACGCTTCATCGATCGACGCGCCGGGACGGGGCTTCCGAGATCGACTCGGCGCAGCGATGCATGGGCACCTGGACCGGATGGCGCGGGAACTTGGAGTTTACGACGTGGTCGCGATCACGGCGACGCACTATCAGCTGGTCCCATCCCTGCTGCTTGCTCAGTATCTGGACCGCCGTTACGGCAATGACCGGCCTCGCATTGTCCTAGGCGGCTACTTAGCATCTCCGGCGGTGGCGGGCGATCTCGCACAGGCCCACCCTGAACTTGATGTGGTCGTATACGGCGAAGTGGAGGACGTGTGGCCGACCGTGACCGAACGACTGGAGGGCGGGAAACGCGGGGTCGTCAGGGGAAGGGCTAGATCATTCCGCCAGCATTGCGTGCCTGCGCTGGGTGCGCCGTCCGTGGCCGTGTTAAGGGGAACGACCCGGAAGACGGGGTAGCGCTCCGAGATGGCCTCGAAGTCCGCCGCGGGCGAGTGCCGGTCGACGGGGATGTGCGGGCGTGCTCCCGGAACCTTCTCGAGGTAGCGCTTGATGATCGGGGGGCGCGCGCTCACCGGCACTTCGATGAGCCGGCATGCCACGGCACGCCGGTGCCGGAGCGTTGCCCGCCCGCCCGCGGCGCGCACGTTCTGGACCCAGTTGCAGCGCTCGCCCAGCATCGGCACCAGGTACCACTGGCCGTCCCGGTCGGCCATCCCCAGCGGAAAGCGGACGGCCCGGCCCGACCGGCGTCCGGCAACCTCAAGGGTCACCCAGCGCTCCGGCGCCAGCCCGAGAGCGAAGACACCCGCCCACAGGCGAGCGAAGCGACGTGCTGTCTTGCCGGCCCGTGCCCCCGGGTACATGGCCCGTAGTTCGTCGTCAGAGAAAGGCCAGATGCCCATAACTTCCTCCTGTGTGCCGATGAGCCGCGTCCTCGGCGGGACCGGGGACGGGGTGCCAGCCGTCCTGGTACCCTGAAGCAGAATGTCAGATATGAAACTTGAAACATAGAGTCTGAAGTCCATGGTTAGAGCCGAGAGATCCGCAGGCAGGCACATGCTGAGAGACCACGCACAGGCACCCACAGGCCTTGCCCGGAGGGGGCGGCGGCTGCCGGACCAGGAAACCGAGCAACGGATGCTCCAGGCGGCCGTGGCCATGGTGCACCGCACCGGCCTGACAGTAAGCCTGGACCACATCAGCTTCGAGGACGTCATCCGCGACGCGGACGTCTCGCGAAGCGCCGTCTACCGCCGCTGGCCGTACAAGGACTTGTTCTTCAGCGACCTCGTGAAAGAGCTGGCCAAGGAGGCCGCCCCGGCGACGATCGCCGGCGACGAGCTGGAACTGATCAGACGTATCGTGGCCGGGCACCTCGACTGGCTCGAGACACCCGAGCTCCGCCGCGGCCTCGTCATCGAACTGTTCCGCCAGCTAGCGCTCCTCGACTTTCAGGCCCTCTGCGAGTCGGCGGAATGGCGGACCTACATCGCCTTGCACGCGACGTTCATGAGCCTCGCCGACGGCCAGCTGCGCGAACAGGTCCAGGCGGCTCTCGCCCGGTCCGAGCAAGCCCGCACGGCCCGGGTCGCGAAGGCCTGGGAGCAACTGGCGGGCCTGTTCGGCTACCGGCTGCGGCCCGGGTCCGGGGCCACATTCGAGACCATCGCCACCCTGCTCGACGCCACCATGCGCGGGCTGGTCATCATGGCCCTGTCCGCGCCCGGCATAGCCGCGCACCGGGCCCAGGCGAACCCGTTCGGAGCGGCCGGCACGGACGAGTGGTCCCTGCCCGCCATGGGCCTCGCCAGCATCGCGTCGGCGTTCCTGGACCCCGACCCTGCCATCGAGTGGGACGACAAGCGGCTCACCAGCGTCCGCCAGGCACTGGGCCGCCTCGCACCCCCCAGCACCTAACCAAGCCGCTCAGCCAGAAGCAAACCGCCCGGGCCGAGAACGCCCAGAACCGGCATCGATCTGGGTGCTCGAGATCAGCCATTCTGACCGGCTCGCCATCCGCCCGCATCCGGCGATCCGGCGCAAACCCAAGGCCGG
>Ga0208565_1001915_pt1 | contig 11706 bp, 9 predicted proteins | sample Sb_taG_7_FD_187706 | JGI IMG/M metagenome (GOLD analysis project Ga0208565, IMG submission 187706) | Peat soil microbial communities from Weissenstadt, Germany - Sb_50d_2_FS metaG (SPAdes) (version 2) | ecosystem: Environmental > Terrestrial > Soil > Wetlands > Peat | place: Germany: Weissenstadt...
TTGTGTGCGTAGTCGAGCGCGTCGGCAACCTGGCAGCCGATCCGGGCGATCTCACGTTGATAACGCGAGGAGAAGCCGCTCTTCCACGAGGAGTCGGAGACGGCGCTCAGTCCAGAAGTCGCCGACGCCTGGTCACCCTCCTCGGGCGCGGTCGATCGAGAAAACCCCGTTGCGGCTTGCGATGCCTTGGTTCCCTCCGCTTGCGTCGCATCCGCTGCTCCGAGGCAAGCCTCCATCGCGGCCATGTGGCTTTCGGTCGAGACCGGCGGCCCGGAATCGAACATGCCCCGGAGCAGGCCGATCGAGACGGATCGCAGGCTCGCATCCAGCGGAGACGTGTTCCCCTGGGTCGGTTCGAGCGATCTGGTCTCTGCCTCGGAGGCGGGGCGGTTCTTGTCTTGCTCGCTGGCCACGGCCGCTTTTCGTTTCAGCCGCTTCACATCGGCGAGAACCTTGTCGAGGCTGTGCCCGGCGATATACTGCATCGCATAGTAAGGGACTCCATCGTGCTGGCCGTAATCGAAGACCGTGACGATGTTGGTGTGGTGCAGCCCCGCCGCCGCGCGGGCCTCGCGGAGAAACCAGCGGAGATGATCGGCGCGGTCGCGGTACCTCGGGTGGATCACCTTCAGCGCCACCCGGCTGCGGAGTGCCAACCGTTCGGCCTCGTAGACGATGCCCATCCCCCCGCCGCCGATCTCGCGGAGGATCTTGTAGTCGCCGAGTCGATCGGACAAGGAGCTGTCGTGATCGCCCGCAAGGCGAAAATCAGAGCCGCCATCGTCAGTCACTCGGGAGCAAGGGCCGGATGCCCCGGATGCCCGCGACGGTGCGTCGCCAGCCAGACCGGCCTGTTCCATCTCGACCAGCGGCGGGAACAGCTCGGCGATTTCGGCGGCGTGGTCGGGATAGCGATCGGCATATTCCTTGATCGAGGGCCGTTCCCCGCGGCGGAGCCGCCCCAGAAACGATTCGAGGATGGGACCCAGGGTATCCGGCAGGGAGCTGGAGTCGAAACTGTCGACGGTCATATCAGGCCTCGGAGTTGCCGCCGGGAAGAGCCTTCAGGATCTCCTTGAGCTTCCTCAGCGCGCGTATATAACGTTTGGTCGCGGTCGTTTCTTTCAGGCCCAGCACCCGGGCGCACTCGGAATTCGAGAGCTGCTCGAAGTGGCGCAGCGCAAGGACTTCCCGGTCAAGAGGATCCATCTGGTTCAGTGCCTGCTCGAGGCGGAGCCTGGGCTCGGCCCGGATTGCCGCTTCGCTGGCCCGGGTGTCATGCCCCAGAAGCTGGGCAGCCAGCGCGGCCGAGGTGGCCTGGGGCATCCGGCCGGCGTGGATCGAGATCTCCCGGCCGGCGTCTCGGGCCATGACTCCAAGGTGCTTGCGGTGCACGACTTGAAGGGATTGGGCGGCGAGGAAACGGAGCCACAAGAACACCGGCATCGGCTTCGGTTCGCGGAGGTATTCCGGCAGCCGGCGGGCGGCCTCGAGATACGCCTCCTGGATCACGTCCGAGGGATCGATCCGACCCTGGAGCCGCCTGTCCAGGCGAAGGGCGACTATCCGCCGCAGGCGGCCACGATGCTCGCCCAGAGCCGCTTCCAGCGCGGCAGGGTCGTTCCGCGATGCCATCAGTTGGCGAATCGCTGCCGACGGATCAACCTCATCGCCAGGCGAGTCATCGTTTCCCATGAGCGCATAGACTGCGCCCGAGGGCCGGTTCGGGACAAACCTAATTTTTTTTTTCGGAGCGCCCGGCGGGGGTCCGCAGTAATCGCGTCACGGAGTGTGGCCATGGGATTTGAACCGGCCAATCGCGCCGGTATCATGAACCGAAGCCCCTGCCGGCGTGATTCTTCCCGCGCGACACACGAGGATGACTTCCCATGAAAGCTGCTTACATCGAACAGACGGGGCCGCCCGAGAATATCAAGGTCGGTGACCTGCCCAGGCCCGAGCCCGGTCCTGGTCAGGTCCTGGTCAAGGTCCGCGCGGTCGCGCTGAACCCGATCGACCTGTATATCCGGTCGGGCATGGTGGCGTTTCCGCTGGCATTTCCCTACATCATCGCCTGCGACCTCGCCGGGACGGTCGAGCAGGTCGGGCCGGATTGCAAGCGGGTCAAGGTCGGCGACCGGGTCTGGGGATCGAACCAGGGGGTCCTGGGACGCCAGGGCGTGGCCTCCGAGTTCGCGGCGGTCGGTGAAGAGTGGCTTTACCCCACCCCGGCGCTCTTGCCTGACGAACAGGCCGCGGCGATGGCGCTGGTGGGGATCACGGCGCACCTGGGGCTCTTCCGGTTCGGCCGGCTCAAGTCTGGCGAGACGGCTTACGTTCCCGGCGGCAGCGGTGGGGTCGGTTCCATGGTCGTGCAGATGGCCAAGGCGGCCGGGGCACGGATCGCAACCTCGGCCGGCAGCCCCGAGCGCGTCGAACTCTGCAAGACCCTCGGCGCCGATCTGGCTCTCAACTACAAGACCGACGACGTTCCCGCCCAACTTCGCGAGTTCGCCCCCGAAGGCTTCGACGTCTGGTACGAGACCCGGCGCGAGCCGAACCTCGAGGAGTCCATCCCCCTGCTCCGCAAGCACGGCCGGATGATGCTCATAGCCGGAAGGACCGCCAAGCCGGCACTCCCGCTCGGGGCCTTTTACCCGCGGAATTGCGCGCTCCTGGGCTTCGCCATGTTCAACGCCTCTCCGGACGAACAGCAGGTCTGCGCCCACGACATGCTCCGCTGGATCGAAGAGGGACAGCTCAAGCCTCTGGTCGGCCGTACTTTCCCGCTGGCCGCCGCCGCCCAGGCGGAGAAATTTCTCGAAGCCAACACGGTGGGTGGGGCGGGCTCGCTCTCGGGTAAGGTCGTGATCAACGTGGACTGACGGTTCACCCTCCGGTTTTTTGCGGATCCTGTTCCACCCCATTTCGAGGCCCTGGAAGCCGATGAACCTGCTCTCCACCTTCGCCGGCTCGTTGATGGAAGGCTTCCTGCCGGCCGGCTGGGACCTGTCCAGGATCGACGCCTGCTGCGCTCTAGAGCCCGAAGAGATCGGCGAGCGACAGAGCTGGTGGCACCCGGACTTCGAGCTGATCCCCTGCGCTACCGGCCCCGACTTCGACGTCATGATGGGCCACGAGATCGCCACCGCCATTCGCCGCACCCGCGACCACGGCCGTGCCGCGGCCCTCATCCTACCTGTCGGCCCCATGGGCATGTATCGTTGGGCCGTCTACTTCCTGAAAGAATGGAATATCCCGTGCGATCATGTGCACGGATTTAACATGGATGAATGGAGCGACAAGGACGGCGCAACGCTTCCCCCGGACAACCCCGGTGCCTTCCAGTGCGCCATGCAGGGAGCGTTTTACGGGCCGCTGGGCTCGCGGACCGTCCCCGAATCTCAGCGCTGGTTCGCCACCGCCGACCGTCTGCCCCACTATGCCCAGCGGATCGGCGAACTCAAGAGCAAGGGGGCCGAGCTGATCGTGATCTTCGGCATCGGCAGGGTCTGCCATATCGCCTTCTGGGAACCCCACTTCGCCGCTGAATTCCCGAGCCTGGACGACTGGAAGGCCCAGACCCACCGGCTCGGCGCGCGGTTGCACCCGCTGACCATCGAGCAGAACGCACTGACCAGCTTCAGAAGCCGAACGACCCTGGTTCCCGCCTTCGCCAACACGATCGGCCCTGGGCTCTTCCTCGAGGCCGACCGGATCATCGGCGGTGCTGACGGCGTCTTCGACCGGGGAATGCAGTGGCAGGGAACCAGCCTTTGGATGACCCTGCGCTACGGTCCCGATCCCTGGGTGCCCAGCTCGTTCATGCCGACCCTCGGGGGCCGGCTATTCTACCACAAGGACCTGGCCGGCCCGCTCGTGCCGGAGCTGAACTGAAACTCTTCCGTGCGAGCCAGCTCCGTCTGTTGGGCTGGGGGTGTATGACGGCTGGACTTCGCAGACGCGTGCGCGGGGTGGTCCCAGCCGTGTCGCGGGTTTGCCGGGCGGCCAGGGCCGCGCATGTCGTGACAGCGCCATGGCGGTCCTGTAGAATCCAGCTTGATGCAACTACGAGGACGCAGCAGTCTCAACCATGTTCAACAGTGAGGAACTGGACCATGGAATTCAATCATTCCGAGGTCATCATGTTGTTATTCACGGCAATCGGACCTCTGAAAGTCACGATCGTGGGTGCCACGCTCACCGCCGACGCTTCGCCGGAGTTCGTCAAGCGAGTGGCATTCCGATCGGTCCTGATTGCCCTGATCGTGTGCATCGTGTTCGCGGTGCTCGGTGAGGCCATTCTCAGGCTGCTCAAGGTCTCGATCCCTGCCTTCCAGATCGGCGGCGGGATCATCGTGCTGCTCTTCTCTCTTGACATGGTAATGGGCAGCAAGCAGGCGGATAAGGACAGCGCAGGCAGTCCTGAAGAGAAGGACGCCCAGCCCTCGCTCGACATCGCGGCCTACCCGCTGGCGATTCCGCTCATGGCCTCGGTCTCGGGCCTCGTCGCCATCGTTTCCCTGCTCGCGCAGCGCGATGATCTCGGGGCGCTGCTCTTCCTGGCGGGTGTGATCGTCGCGATCATGGCGATCAACTACGTCTGCCTCCGTTCCTGCCGATACATCGTGCGTGCGGTGGGCCCGGCTGCCCTCCAGGTCGTCGGCAAGATCATGGGCGTCATCCTGGCCGCACTGGCCGTCGAGATCCTGCTCATGGGATTGATCGGCCTGGGGCTCATCGCGAAACCGGGCGGAAGTCCGTCGCGCGCCGAATCAACAAGCACGGCAAAAGCCACCGACACCCAGGGCTTCACCAGCCAGCGGATCTTGAGCCGTTCTGGCTATTCGACTGAAGGGAATGTTCCGGATCTGCCGATAAAAGAGATTGGAACCGGTTCTTCAGTCTACAAGGCGAGTTACATGCAGTCATCAGCTTGCGAGGAGCGTTCTTGCGGGCCAATCCCCTCGCGACGATTGGCTCGCAGGGTTCTCGCCTTCCACTCCGCGGACCATGAGAGAGACGGATGCCCTCTTTGGCCTGGTTTATCCATGGATGCTGTCGAGCTCTGAGCGACTCCCGGCTTTCCAGGCTGAGGATTGCGGCCGGCTTCCTCTTTCTCCTGTCCCTGCGCGACCCCTCCGTCAGCGCGCAGACACGCGCTCCGGCCCCAGAGAGCAACCGCCCTGACGCATCCCCAGCGGCAGGAGCCCCGATCTCGGTCGAGGAGCTCGCTCACCGGCTGGAACGTCTCGAGCAGCAGAATGCGAAGCTGGCCGAGCAGAACCACTCGCTGGTCAAGCAGCTCGAGGCGGTGACGAGCCGGTATGATCAGCTCAACCAGCGGCTGGAACAGATCGAACCGCGCCCGGGATTGCCGACGCCGGCCTTGCCTGCTCCCTTGCCGCCCGCCCTGGAAGCTTTCCCCGACGCTGCGCGGCAACTCCAAACGGATCAGCCTCCGTTCCAGGGCTCGGGACCTGGATTCCCATTCACTTCCGGAGAGACGCGGGACACTCCTGACCTACCAGAGGCCGCCCTGCCGTCCGCCGAGCCGGCACGACCCGCATTCTCGAAGTTCCTGGTCGGCGGCTACGACGAAGATCGAGGCATGTTCGTCCTGGTCCGGCCCAGCGATGCGCAGCGGGTTCCGTTCGAGCTGCGGGTCGACCTGTTCACCCAGGCTCGGTTCACCAGCTTCGCGCGAAGCGCGGACTCGTGGATCGACAGCACCGGAACGCGGCAGCCGATCCGCAATTACGGGTCCGTCGAGGTCAATCGTAACTTCATCCAATTCTCGGGCTTCGGACTCGATCCTCGGCTTCAGTTCACGGCGTTTCTCTTCTCTTCGACCGCACTCAACGACACGGTTTACCTGGGATGGATCAACTACCGGTTCAATGATGCCTTCGACTTGAGGGTCGGCAACTGGCTCGTGCCGGGCACGCGGGAGTGGAACGAATCGTTCCGTTACACGCTTGGCGCCGAGCGCCTCATGGCGACGACGTTCTTCCGTCCCAACATCAGCCCGGGTATCTGGGCGCAAGGTGAACCGATCAAGAATGTCCACTACGTCGCGATGCTGGCGAACTCGCTGAACCGGTTCAGTCAGGGTATCGAACGCGTCGGGTCGGCGGCGACCTTCGGTGGGACCATCTGGTGGGAGCCGGGGGGCAACTTCGGTCCGGGACCGTCGGACATCGAGAATCATCAATCGCCGAGCCCGCGGATCGGCACCAACCTGGCCCTTTCGCATGAGGCGAACCAGGGCTTCGGGATGGCTGGGTTAGGCAACCCCGAAGACACGATCTTACGGCTCTCGAACGGTACGCCCCTGTTCCGACCGGGCGCGCTGGGGCCGGGCGTCGAGCTCATCTCGACGGGCGTGCAGCTCTGGACAATCGATGCCGCGGTCAAGTACCGCGGCCTGGGCATCTCGGGCGAATACTTCTTGCGCTGGCTCGACGGCTTCAAGGAGACCGGCGGCGGGTCGCCATACCGCACCATCTTCGATCAGGGCGGGTTGCTCCAGGCCGGTTACTTCGTGACACCCAGCAAGCTCGAAACCTTCGCCCGCACCTCCTTCGTCACCGGCCCGTTCGGTGGCGGCAACGAGTACGGCGGCGGTGTGAACTGGTACGTGAAGGGCAGCCGCGACTGGCGGCTGACCTTCGAGGTCCTCCGGATCAACCATTCGCCGGCACAGAACATCCTGACCGGATACCGCGCCGGCGAAAGTGGCACTCTGTTCCAGCTCCAGTGGTTCACCGACTTCTGAGGCCCGAAGCGACGCGCCCGAGGGGACGCCCGGGATCTCCCACTCCTGGGCTGCCGCGCCCATCAGCGTGCTGCGACAGGGGCCCCGTCCGATGAGAACACACCCAGGGCCTGCATGGTGTATTTCCTCCCCTCCCGTTCTTTCAGGAACCAGCGCGCCTTGGACTTGCCATACTCCATCAGCTCATCCAGGAACTCCCGCTTGCGATCGAGCTTCGAACTATAGCCCAGGTCCCGATCCAGATGGGTGCGCGCGATGTGGATCGGGTGATACTTGGGATCGTTGAGCTTGCCCTGGGCGATCAGGCGGTTGATCATCTCGATGAGGTTCAGCTCCTGCTCCATCGAGAGGTTACCGGCCAACTGGTTGCGGCGATCGGCGATCTCGTGGGTCTCCATCGGCACCCGGGCACATGTGCTCGAGTTGATCTGGATGACCCAAAGCTCGTTGATATTATATTCCGTGAGATCGTGGATCGGCGGGTTCTGAGAGAACAGCCCGTCCCAGTACACGCCCCGGCCAGGGACCGTGACCGCCCGGAAGAGCTCGGGGATCGCCGCGGAGGCCAGCAGGCACTCGACCCGTAGCTCGTCGCCCGTGAACACCTCGAAGTGACCGGTGAGGACCTCGACCGCGCCGATGAGCAGCGCCGGAGCGTCGGGCCGGTGGGCCAGATTCCGCAGCTCCTCGAAATCGAAGTGCTGATTCAGGACGTCGCGGAACTGTTGCTCTCCCCATGTCGGCAGGTGGTAGGGGCTGACCTCGGGCAGAACCATGTGATTCCGCAGGCTCCCGAGGTTCAACATCGTCTGATTGATGATCTTGTCCAAGGGCTCGTTCGCCGCGATCGCCTCCCAGAACTTCTGAAGTTTCTGGCTTGCCAGTTGTGCGTCACCCCGCACCAGGCCATCCCACGCCAGGGCCGCACACATTGCCCCGCCGGAGGTGCCGCTGATTGCGACCACGTCGACTTCTTCCGGGAGGCGGCTGAGTAGCCCCTGAAGTACGCCAGCCGAGAACGCCGTATGACTGCCCCCTCCCTGGCAGGCGATCGCGACCCGGCTCCGAGTAGGGACTCCCATGACACTCATCCTTTCTTCTTGAGGGTAATGGTAGCAATCGATCAACACTATTGTACTGCCGGCCAAGAGTGAAACCAATAGTACGGCGACCTGACGGTACTGGTCCAAGCGCGTGGCCAGTTTTCCGGCTGGGGCTTGACGGAATTCCGCCTCGCGGAGAGCATCAACTCTGGGTCTACGAGAGAAACAACCGATCATTCGCGGGCGCTTTCCGACCGAGCAGCCACCGCCATTTCGGAGGCAAGCCATGTCCCATCGACGAGCTTTCCTGGGGTCGGTGATCGGGGGCGCGACCGGCGCTGTCGTGGCGGGGGCGGAGGCCGCCGCGACGGGTCGGGTCCTGGGCTCGAACGAACGAATCCGGTTCGGCCTGATCGATCGAGACGCACCACTTTCGCAACGAGCCCTACGGGGGCCGGCTCCGCGAGATCCCAGCCGACTGCGACCCCAACCACGTCGACTGGCCGGCGTTGCAGGGCGAAGCGAAGCATGTCCCGTTCGATCCCCAGCGTTACATCAACTGGCGGTTCTACTGGGACTACTCGGGCGGCAACGTCTTCGAGAACATGGTGCACACGCTCGGTTTCTGGTTCGGTGCCCTCGGGCTGTCGATCCCGCACTCCGTGACGATGACCGGCGCCAACTACCTGGCGCCCCGGATACAGGTGCCGGACACCTTCCAGGTCACGATGAGCCATCCGGAGAAGCTCCTCTTCACCTTCACATCGATGTTCGGGAACGACTACTACGGGGAGGGGCACGATTACCTCTTCGGCACCAAGGCAACCCTGGTGCACACCCAGTCGGACCAGGTCCGCGTCATCCCGCAAAGCGCGAAGAGCGCGGCGGGTCCCGGCGCCGAGGACGGGGGCTACAAGGAATTCACTGATCGGCACATGCGGAACTTCTTCGATTGCGTCCGCAGTCGCGGCGAGCCGGTCTGCCCGTTCGAGCTCGGCTTCCGCACCGCGATCGCAAGCCAGATGGCCATCGCCTCCTACCGCCGCGGGACCACCGTGCGGTGGGACCCCGGCACGGAAGAGATCCTCTGATGATCACAATGCCCCTGCCGCTCGCCGGAGCTCGTTGACGTACTGGTGGGCCAGCCGGGCGGGAATGGGCAGGCGGTACTTCGGGGCATTGTCGAGCACGACACGGATGGCCCCCGGCAGGTCGCAGAGATGGCCCACGGAGACATAGACGGGCTTGATCCGATCCCTGGTTCGCAAGACGGCGCCAATGGTTTGACCCTCGGAGGTCAGCGGCCGCCAGTCGCCGCGTGCCGGGCCGGGCTCGTCGTGCTCGCCGCAGAGCCGGGACTTGGCGCAGCCGATGGTGGGGATGCCCAGCCACAAGCCCACGTGGCTGGCCAGGCCGATCCCTCGGGGATGCGCGATCCCCTGCCCGTCCAGCAACAGAACGTCGGGCCGCTCGCCGAGCGCCTCGTAAGCCTGGATGAGGACCGGTGCCTCGCGAAAGCTGAAAAGGCCGGGAACGTAGGGAAAACGTGCTTCAGTCACGACGCCCGACCGTTCCACGACCTCCTCCGTGCCGGCGCGCGTGACCACGACCGCCCCGTAAAGCCACTTGCCTTGAAGATCGTAAGACACGTCGGCACCGCCGACCGTCCTCACCTCGGCCAGCGGCCGCGTGGTGTCGACGAGCGCCGCAAGCGCGAGCTGGAGTTTGCTCGCCCCCTCCGTGTCGAGATCCCACGAGTGAAGCACGGGAACGCTGGGCATCGGGATGTCCCTCCTTTTTCAATACACGGGTGGAGCAGAAATGCAGACAGGCGAAAACCCGGGCAATTCGCTTCGAACGAGACATCTGACAGGCCTCTGCGATATCGCAGACCAGCGGAATTTTGTGCGTTGCCATTAAACAGTAGCTTCCAGGATTTACTGTACTAACGTAAGTCCAATTGAAAAAAAGGCTTAGGGAAAAGCTGGCTTGTTATTCATTCATGAATTCGACAAATCTGCAATCGAAGAAAGGCCCGCAAAAGGTCAACGTAGGGTTGCATGACGCTTATTGAATATAGACGGAAGTACCTATTCGGTCATGCTTTGTGTCTTGTTTTGTGCGGAATATCGGTCACTTGCACAACTGTACGTACTCGAATGTGAGTGATCGTCTGTATAGAATTACTACAGTAAAACCTGGAAACTACTGCCTAAGACGGACCGGTGCCTGCTTTCGGTCAGGCGACCAGGACTCGGCGGAGCAGGCTCCGGAATCTTTCCGCTTCGCAAGCGCGCTCCAGAGAATTGCGAAAGGGAATGGGGGTCGCGAGATTCCCTAGAGAAGGTGGAAGAGTTGAATCAGGCGAGTTTTCCATCAGGGTCGTCGCTCTCGAAGTAGACTCGACCGCGCAAAGACTCGGGCAAACAGGGCATCTCCTGCCGAGCTTGTGGATCGTCGTGGACATAGCGGTAGCCCTGCCCGTATCCGACGGACTTCATGAGCGGTGTGATAGCGTTGCGCAAGTGCAGGGGCACCGCCTCACGCGCGGTCGCTACGGCGTCCGCGGCCGCGGCGATGTAGGCTCTCGTGACGGCATTGGACTTGGGGGCATTCGCCAGGTAGATTGTCGCCTGCGAGAGTGTTAATAGACCCTCAGGCATCCCGATGAGATGCACGATCTGGGCCGCGGCGGCCGCCTGGACCATTGCCTGGGGATCCGCCAGACCCACGTCTTCGGAAGCGAGGATGCAAAGGCGGCGGGCGATGAACAACGGATCGGCACCTCCCTCGATCAAGCGGGCCAGCCAGTAGAGTGCGGCATTGACATCCGAGTTTCGTAAACTCTTGATAAAAGCGGATATCAAGTTGAAGTAATCTTCGCCCTTCTTGTCGTAGGCGAAGCGGGCGCGACCCAGAGCCTGGATCAACATTTCGCCATCGATGCGACGGACACCATCGGCGGAAGGGATGGTTGCATGAGTCGCCGACTCAAGAGCGGTCAAGGCGACCCGTGCATCTCCCGCCGAGGCAGACGCGAGTCGCTCCAATTCTGCCGAGGAGATTTCAGGTCGGAATGATACCAGTCCCCGATCTGCGTCGGTCAGGGATCGATGGAGAATGGTCGCGATCTCCTGTTCGGAGAGTGGCTGGAGCGTGAGGACCTTGGTCCTGGAGAGTAAGGCGGAAATGACCTCGAACGAGGGGTTCTCGGTCGTGGCTCCGATGAGTGTAACCGTTCCATCTTCGACGGCTTGCAACAGTGCGTCCTGCTGGGCCTTGTTGTAGCGATGGATCTCGTCGATGAACAGGACCGTGCGGTGGCCCCGGTGTCGCTGCTTGCGGGCCTCGGCGATCGCCTCGCGCAATTCCTTGACGCCCGACAGAACAGCCGAGAGTTGCGAGAATCGGGCGCTGGCCAGACGTGCTAGTAACCGGGCAAGCGTTGTCTTGCCGGTTCCCGGTCCACCCCAGAGGATCAGGGAGGGTAGGGGGCCACCTGCCTGGACCAGCCCCCGGATGAGCCGCCCCTCACCGACCAGGTGTTCCTGACCGACGAACTCGTCCAGTGTTCGTGGACGCATCCGCTCCGCCAGGGGCGCGTCGGATTGGACGGTCCCGACCTCTTCATTGGGAAGATCGAAGAGGCTCATTGTCTCGTTCCTGGCCATGGAGGGAACCTCGAACGGGTGTCACGGCAGGATCTGGGGACTGTGCGTACAGATTATAACAGCCTCAGCGTTCGTTGAGCCACCTTGGCTCATGGGTCCGTGGCCAAGGTTCGGCGAGCTTGGGTGGTGCAGGGCAGCCCCGGTGCACCATGGGCAAGGCCATCGTCTTTAGCCTGCCCTGAGAGTCTCTTTGTACCGCGAGCAAGCACAGTTG
>Ga0208565_1001921_pt1 | contig 11679 bp, 12 predicted proteins | sample Sb_taG_7_FD_187706 | JGI IMG/M metagenome (GOLD analysis project Ga0208565, IMG submission 187706) | Peat soil microbial communities from Weissenstadt, Germany - Sb_50d_2_FS metaG (SPAdes) (version 2) | ecosystem: Environmental > Terrestrial > Soil > Wetlands > Peat | place: Germany...
CCAGCCACTCCTCGACCGGGCCGACCGTGGCATACGACGCGTCGACCACCGTCCATGTCCGCTCCCCGGATGCAGGCCGCACCGCCAGGCAGTAAGCCACGAGCACTCGCTCCTCATCGTTGCTGGAACCCCGCAGATATGACTTCAGCAACGGTGACAAAGAGCGAACATCAAGATCGTTGAAGACGTTGATTAGGGCGCGTCTGGTCCCGTGGATAACTGGAATACATCTGGAAAGCGGCCTGGAGCTTCTTCGAGACCGGCGACCCCGCTGCCGAAGAATGGGTCGCCGCCCAGGCCACCAAGATCCTCCAGGGCAGATCCGCGCAGGCCGCCGCAGGCATCCGCCGCCGAGCCACCACCTACGGCTACTCCGCCGCCGAACGCGACGGCGCCGACACGTGCGCCGCCTACCTCACCGCCAAGAACCCGTACCTGGGCTACGCCACCGCGCTCGCGGCCGGATGGCCGATCGCGACCGGGATCATCGAGGGCGCGTGCCGCCACATCGTCAAGGACAGAATGGACATCACAGGGGCCAGATGGGGCCTCGACGGCGCTGAGGCCATCCTCAGGCTCCGCGCCATCCACAGCAACGGCGACTTCGAAGCCTACTGGGCCTGGCACCTCCAGCAAGAACAGCAGCGCGTCCACTACTCCCGCTACCAGGATCCCGGCATCCTCGCCGCGTGATCAAAACGCCCCCTCTGCCAGCAGATCAGGTACCTCTACGAGAGCCGCACCCAACTGAGATATTGTCATCCCAATGATCCGAATCATTGGCATACCGAATATTCGGTGTCTCGCACTCTGCCGATATCGATACCTCAAATCTGAGAAGCGTACGGTTACGGACGCTAACTACATGCGACGTCCCTCCATCCCCGCCTACGAAGCACCGACCCGAGAGGGGATCGATGGAGGACTCGATCGTCAATCCTCCCGGAAGACCGGATGCAGTGTCTTGGCACTTCAGATTGTTATTAGCCATTACTGATCCTTATCTAATCAGCTCGTTTCGTGGGAAGACTGACTTTGGAGAAGGTCAGTTATCCTTGAGACAAAGGAATTGCTCTCCAGGCCTAGGGCGTTCTCCACTATCAGCGGACTTGCCGTGCGCAGCATTACTGACAGCAGAAGCGCCACATCGAGCTTATCGGCGCTAATTCCTATGAGCTTGTTTCCCAACGTCGATACCTGTGGCAGTACTTGAAATGCTATCGAGGAATCTCGTGTATCAAAACGAACGAAATCGCACGACCGATCAAGATCGCCGGACGCCGACTCGGCGAATGTGAGAAGGAAGCTTGCATCCATATCAGCCAGTTGCCCGTCGATACTTATCTGAGCCGTAGCATCGCTTCGCGTGCGCACGAACTCTTGTGCGATCCTCAGGAACGACCGAGGTGTCAAGTACGTGCTCCAGTTTACCGTGTCGTTTCCCTGCACCTGATCAACTAGGACGAGGTTGCCGGGTCCGAAATTGAACCTGCGGAGGACGCCATCGGCATGCTGAACTTCGTCTTCGGTTGCGGCATCTGGGATGGACGCCCACCTATACGATCGCCCGGGCGACGGTTCTGTCACGGCCTGGGAGGATGCTGGCTGGCCAAGCGCATCTGCTAGCGCCTCCAGTGCATCCCAAAACCCAGAGTGCAGAGCGTCTCGGATGTCGCCCTGCAGCAGAGAACTAACCGCGAGGGATGACGACTGCAGAAGACCTACATCGAGGTCTGATGGAATCCTCGGACGACGTGCCATTACGTTGCGAATCCACGCATCATCCTTATCCCGGCCAACGGACGTGCCAAATGCGCGTCCCTGGCGCCAGGCTTCCTCAACCGCGTCCACTTGCCTTGAGGACGATTTATGTCTAGCCGATGGGCTGAGGCGAGACTCAGAGGCCAGGCCCCCCGGCGGGGCGGCGGCCGATGACCGCAGCGGAGGAGCGATGAGTTCCGGCGGGGCTTCGGCGTGTGGCGAGGTCAGCGCATATCTGGAGGCCTTGCCGCGGAGGCACTCAGCCAGCTGCGCTCGCAATTCCTCATTCTCCCGGATCAGCCGATCCAGTTCCAACACGACCTCGTCGAGGAAGGCATCAACCTCGTCTTCGTCATAGCCCGGCCGAAGCCTGGTCGTGTTGAATTGCTTGTTCCTAACGTCTGCAGGAGTTAGCATCTTTTCTGATCCCCCTTTCCAATATGCCGAATTCTGTGCGAGAATTTCTTTAGTTCTGAGTCGAAGAAAAGGTACGATTGCACGTTCGCGGGTCGCGTCAGACCACTTGATGAATGCCTCTTCCAACTTTGCCTGTAGCTCTGCCAGTTCGAGGTGCCACGTTGCCGCCAGCTCGGCTTGCCGTGTCGCGCGACGCTTGCTCCAAACCTCATGGTGGAGGAACTCCCGTTTGAGTTCGGTCAATGTGCTGAATAGCGCGCCGATAGTAAGTTCCCAAGGCGAGACTGCACCCAGTTGCCTCAGCACGAGCCTGGTGTGCGTATTGATATATACTCGGAGCGATCTAGGAAAGTGTGCCGGCCACAATGCGAGTCGCATATATATCACAGTGACCGCGGGCAGGCAGATTACTGCCGCATATAGCCTGAGGACTGCTGCGATTCCAGAGGATTGAACAAGAGATGCCAGCTGAAATGTGGGCAGCAAGATCCCTGTGGCGAATCCGATTATCAAGAATAGTGCCACGAACGCGGCCAGTGGACTTACTGGATCGTCGAGTTTCGTAAGCCGGGCTATTCGACATATCAACAAGGATTCCAACGATATTGCGGACAGGCCTAGAAGTACGGCAATAACGATCGCCCACGTAAGGCCGAAGAAGTGAAGTAAGAGAGCAAACAGAAACGAGAGCCCCGGAACGAGAACGAAAAATTGAACGGTTGCAGCGGCAGCCAATGTTTTCGTGCATTTTGGCATAGCGGTGCGAAATGTTATTCTCGACTGTTGAGCGACGTGGCGGTTGACTGCTTCACGCGCACCACGTATTGCCGAGACCTCCACACCAGTCAACCGCAAGAAGGTGCCTTCTTCTCGCATAGCTTCGGTAGCGAGATCCCTCACATTTATTCGGGCACTCCTAGCCCATTGCTGGATCTCGGGATTTTCAAGTTCTTGCCCGACCAGGATCGAGAGCCTATGCCGCAGCTCGGCAAGCTCCTCTTGTCCGTCCGAGTCAGTTAAGGTCACCGCCGGGCCTCGGCAACTGTAGGGGAAATGGCAGCTCATCGTACCCCACATGGGATTGAGACCATCCCGCAGCAAGGAGCCATTCTGACCGGCCTCCTGGGGTCGACGGGGTAGCATGCTCCCTCCGGTCACGGGGCCGACGCCGGATCGCCCGCAAGGTCGTCGGGAACCAGCGAGCGCGCTGGCACGGCGTTCCCTCGATCAGGTCACCAGCGAAGTCACGGCTGGGCTTCATGTTGCCGATCGTCATGTGGCGATTGCGGGCGCAGGAATGCTGCTGAGCGCGAGTCGAAGGAGGCGAGTACATGGTTGACGACTGGTGCGGCTTCCAGTGACTGCCTGGTGGCCCTGCCACGGGTCGGGCTGAGCTTCTCGGCTGCATCGATGACCAAGCGTGCTCCATCACGATCGAGCGCGCAGGCATGTGCGATGAGGTCGCGGTCGGTGACGCCGAGCTGGTGCAGGACGCTTTGCAAGGGACCCGGCAGATCTGGGTCCCGGTCGGGCGCATCAGCATTCGGGTTCGCCTGATGAGCACGACGCTGCGTTGCGCCTGTGGCGGCTTGGATCGCTTCGCGGAATGCTGTGAGTACCTGGCTTGGTGCGTGGATGGTCTCGGCTACGACAGCGACCTCTTTGGTGGCCTGGCTGCTGGCGGCTGCGGCGTCGCGGTAGCGGGAGAGCAGGCTAGCGATGTGTTCGTCCGGTGCGGGGGCGAACGGGTGCGGGATGTCGATGCTGCCGGGGAGGGTCCGAGTTGGCACGAGGATTCGCGAGGCTCGGGCGGCCACGCGGATCTGCTCGCGGCTCGCCCGTGCCAGGCTGGTCAGGGTGTCGCAGGTGTAATGCACTGCGTCGACGACGCGCCGCATGTCCTCGGGTGCTGAAATCAGGCTGGCGGGGGGCCGGGCCGGGTGACGGGGTCCGGCGGATGGTCTCCACTCCGGGTTGGCGAATGCGAGCCGGCCGGTCCACAAGGCCAGGCCAGTGGTCTCGGCCGCTGCTGGTGACAGGTAGCCGCGGGTGTCGGTGGTGATGTTGTCGAGTGCGTAGGCGGCCGCAAGCCAGCTTTCCCTTGCCCTCGCTGCGGCGGCCGAGCATTCGAGCAGTTGCTGGCGGATCTGCGCGGCTGGCTCACATTCGGCGAGGGTGGTGAGCAGCAGCTCGCAGTTGTGGCTCGTTACGGTGGCGGCGCCGGCGGTCCGGGTGAGCGATGTGATGGTCATAGCCGGTGACCAGGCTGCGTGCGGGGTGAGTGCCCGTGCAGCGCGGCGGAGCCTCTCGGCTGTGCTGATCACGCCGTCGCAAAGGTCGGGGACGGGCTCACCACCGACTGGGACCCTTCGTGGCGGGATGGTGTTGAGCGGTATGTGGCGCAGCAGGTGTCGTGTGGCGGCCGGGACCGGCTCGTCGCGCTGAGCGGATCTCACGGCGCCCACGAAGACCCAGAGCCATTGGCATGCTGTGTTCAGGTCGCGGCGGGCTGCCCAGCTGGCGCTCGGACTAGGCGCGAGCGCCACACCGGACGCCTGCGCTGCCGCGCGGTGCGCGAGCTTGCCGAGCTCGGTCAGCATTGCCGAGCTGACCTGGTCGGAGCCGATCGCCGGTGCCCAGGGTGACCGATACTCGCGCAAGCCGTTTGGCTTGCGGCTGTAATGGGTCTGGAGTAAGTCGTGCCCGGCTTGCAAAGAGAGCGCGGCGGCCGCGATGCGCCGGGCTGCGGCACTCTTCGGTGCCGAACTGACGCTGATGCCGGGACCAGGTCTCCCGCGAATGTGCGGGCGGAGGAACTCAGCAGCATTGTCGAGGGCCTGGCGGGCTTCTGCTCGTGCACGTGTCCAGGCACCTGGGTCTCGTGCGTATCGCCAGGTCATGTCGTTGGCGCTGGTGTCTGTGACAGCGATGCAGCGGGACATCACGGTGACCATGCGCAGCAAGGCGCGTACGGCGTAATGGACATCGGCGCTGGTGGTGACTCTCCGGGTACCACTGTCCGTCGCGTCAAGTTGTTTCGCGGCGGCATTGACGAAGTCGCCGAATATGGCGCGGTCACTCATCGGTGGCTCCGGCGAGCAGCGTATGGATCTCGCGGGCGCAGGTCGCAGCCTGCGCGCATGCGTTCTGGTCACCTGCAAGGGCCGCTGCCTGTTCGGCCTGCGCGAGCTGGCCAGCCAGCAAGCGGGCGAGTTCAGCCACGGACCCGGCCAGGACTCGGATTCCGGGCTCTGGTTCCCCGGCCTGGCGGGTAATGACCGCATGGCTCAGGCCGGAAAGCGGCAGCGATGGCGCGCGAGTGATGGCGTCGCGACCGTCGGCGGCAGACGCGGCGGCCATGACGAACGCGGCGAACAAATCGGCGGCGGGGTTCTCGCGGCTGCGGATGGCCAGCAGGATTCCGTCGAACGCCTCGTACGCGACCGCCAGCACGGATGGCAGGTTGCCCGCCCTGCCGAGGCGGTGGTGCAGTTCGCAGATCTGGCTCATTGTTACCTCCGCAAGCGGTTCGGTGTTGGTGCACTCGTGGCGCTGCGACCTGGCAGGTCGGCACATAGGTGGCGCAGGCTTGTGGTCCTGGTATTGGCGGCCGGTCTCTGAGGTCTGGTCTGTTCGCTTCCTGGTCTCATGCGTGAGCATGGCGATCTCATCGGTGCTCGGTCGTTGGGCGAATGACGTTTCTGTGGGCAACGGATCCGAATTCAGAAAGGCTGTGGACAGGAACGCTGGCTCGGTGGCATCGCGATGTCATCGATGCGGGTGCGGCCAGGAGCAGCGTGGGGCATCTTCCGTCGGTTGGCACCGCGGTCTCGCTGCTGCCATGGCCGGTTATCCCGCTCCGCGGGCTGCTGGCGGTGGTTCCTGGCTCGGCGCGTGCTCGGCGAGCCAGGTGGCGGCGTAGGTGTCGATGTCCACCTGGGCGCCAGCGGCAGCATCGGCGATCATGCGCTCAACGAACGCCCTGGGGATTCGCCGGATCTTCTGGACTTTTCCTCTACGGACGACGATCGCGGGCAGCTGGCCCGCGTCTGCCATCCGGATGACGGTCATCCGGCTAACCCCTAGGAGTTCCGCGGTCTGCTCCACGTCGATCAACGGGGTATCACCTGCCGAACCGGTTGCCTGACCGGGCGGGGCCACGGCGGCGGCCAGGATGTCGGCGAGCGCGCGGGTGACTGCCTCCAGCACGCCGGGAGGCGGGACCGCCCTGGTAGCAGGCGACCAGCTCGGATTGATCGGCTCGCCCCGCTGAGGCTGGGCCGGCCATCGATCGTCTCGGCCACGGGGGTCGTGGCCTGCCCAATGGCCAGCTGTCATGGCCACCTCTCCGTTCTGTGCTGTTCGGCTCGGCTGCCGGTGCTGGTCGCGCCCGGCTCGGCGCGGGCGCGTCATGGCTCGGCTTCCGGCTCAGGGTCGGGCCGCTGTTCCGCGCCGGGTGCGCGGATGACGGCCGGCTTCAAGTGCCTGCCAGAGGGACAGGCCGGTGCGGCCGTGCTTTGCGCGGAGCTGGTCGCTGACCCAAACGTCGACCACGTAGTCCGGGCTCCCCCCGCCTAAGTCGCGGCGGGCGCGGCAAGGCCCTGCCGCCGGCGCGGTTTGCGTGGCTTGCGGGTCTGCGATCAGTTCGCCTGGCTGCTGCCCCTGCCGCGTTCGCGTAGGCCGCTGGCGGTCGGTCATTGCCCGGCCTCCCATTCAGCCTCTGACCTGGCCATCGTGGCTGCGAGACGCGGGCAGCGGTCCGTGTGGCCCCGTTCGTCATCGGCGGGGCCGTTGAATAGCCCGTGATCACTGATCGCGCGGTCGCAGGACGGGCAGGTCCAGGCGAACGAACGGCCGTAGCGCAGGGCCGTCTCGGTGTCGGGGCGGCCGGCCGCGTAGGTGTAGGCAGCTTCGCCGACGGTCTGGCCAGCCTGGTCGGCGTCTGCATCGGGGGCAAGGCCGAGCGCGACGCCGATCTCGTGCCAGCTCTGCCCAGCCTCGCGGGCAGTCCGGATGTAGCCGCGGGCGGTGTGACGGGCGCCGAGCTCGATCTCGCGGGCGGCGCGCATCCCGGCGAGTGGCTCGATGTCGCGGACGGTCGTGTCGGCACCGGGGTAGAGCGGGCGGGTGATGACGGGCGCGCCCGCGTCGCGGGCCAGGTTGATGGCGGCGCGGCGTGCTGCGGTGCGGGCTGCGCTGATTGCTGTGTCCCTGTCGGCCGGGTTCTGGTCTGGTCGGGGCATCGTCAGGATCTCCTTCACGTGCGGGTGGTCACGCTTCGGCCGCGGCCTGGCGGGCGCGCTGGGTCGCTGGAGCCAAGCCGGCCCGAGTGTGCGTGCCGGGTCGCGGGTAGTCCGCCTCTGGGTCGCTGGCAGTACGTCCGCGCCGGCCGGCCGATCTGCTCGCGTCGGGCGAGCCGGCCGGTGCCGGGGTGAAGTCGGGGGCGGTGCCTGTGCCGAGGGCGGGCCGGTACCGGCTGTAGGGCCGGTAGCGGGGCTCGTCGAGCTGGTCTTCGTCGAGGGCGGCGGCGGAGGGCCAGTTGCTGGTCTTGGCCTGGCTGAGTGCCCGTGCGGCAGCGCGTCGTTCGGCTGGGGTCCGCCGCGGCGGGGTCTTGTCCCACCAGGCGTCCCAGAGCTGGCAGGCGCTGGCGTGGAACGCGGTGGTGACGGTCCGGTTCTGGCCGCTGACGATGCGCCGCACGACATAGGGCGAGACGCGCAGTGCTCTGGCGATCCGGCCGGAGTCGTGGCCCATGGCGATCAGGGACCGCAGCCGCCACTTTGTGCCGTTCGCGTCCAGGCGGAAGTCGCGGGCACGCGGGGTCACGTCTGTCCTGCCGGCCGGGTGCCGGTGAGAAGAAGTGCTTCCTGGCCGGCCCGCGCTGATGTAGGCCGTCATGACGCCGCCTGCCGTGTCGCCTCGTGCGGACGGGTGCGGAGCCCGGCGGTGCGGCGGGCGGAGGCGATGGTCCGGCGGATCTCGCGTCCGGTGAGCCCGGTGGTCCTGGCCGCTTCGGCGAGGCCGGCCAGGACCGCCTCGTCACCGGTCTCGGCCGCGCGGCAGGCGGCCCAGAACAGGCCGTCGCTGCGGTTGTGGCCGTCAGGCGGCAGGCTCGCCACCCAGGAGACGAGACGACTCATGTCCCCACTGGCCGGGGTGGCCGGCCGGGTGGCTGCCGTGCGCCCGGGCTCCAGCAGCTCGGCGACCGTGGCCCAGTCCAGGCCGCCTGATCCGGGCAGGTGCCGCTGGACGCGGCAGGGCTTGCCGCCGACCCGTGACGGCGGGGCCAGCACGTATCCGCCGCGGGCACGGAAGTCCAGGTGGTGACGCCGCAGACGCCCGCTGCGCTGGTCACTGCCGGTGAGATAGAGGTGCAGCCCGCCGCTGGGCGTGCTGACAACCTTGCTGGCCGCCTCGATCAGCCCATGACGCTGGAGCCGGCTGAGCGCCGCGCAGCCGCTGCCGGCCGCGCCGTGCTGGTCGACGTCCAGGACGTCCGGCCCGGGCACGCCGGTGGCGACGGCCAGGTTCGCGTCCTGCCGGCACCGCCACCACCGGGTGACCTGGTCCGGGTCGGTGGCCGCGTCACGGAACCCGTACCTGGTCGCGGGCTCCTTGCCGCCGGGCTGGCAGGGGAAGACCGGCCAGCGACGGCGCGCGCAGGCGAGCGCTTCCGCGACCATGCCGGCGGTCATGGCCGGAACTCCGCCGGGCCGGGTATCGGCCTGGTGGTGGCGTGGGCGCAGCGCCGGGTTTCCTGGGCGAGCTGCCCGGTGGCGGCGGTCAGCAGCCGGGTGTGCCATTCGGCCTGGCCTGCCAGCGTGCCGGCGGTTCGCCCGGGCTGCAGGTACAGCACCGACCAGAGTTCGCTGAGCCAGTCCAGGACGTACAGGCACAGCGGGTGCTGGTCCCAGCAGTCGCCCAGGCTTGCCGACAGGTAGCCGTAGCCGGGCCGGTAGACCTGCTCGACCCAGGCCCGCAGCCGGGTGATCGCGTCGTCGCGTGCGCGGCCGTCGAGCTTCCAGAACCGGGGCGGAGCCGGCGGCTGGTAGGCGTCCGGGCCGTCGTCCGCAGCGGCCTGGCGGGCGATGGCGGCGGCCAGTTCCGTCACGTGCCTGTCCGCCGCGGCCAGGGCCTCGGCCTGGCCGGCCAGGTCGCCTTTCAGGCCGTTCACTGTCGTGGCCAGGGCGGTGACCCGCTCGCGGATCTCACGGGCGTGACCCGCTTCGCGGTGGTCCAGGCCGGACAGCTGCTGGGTCAGCCCGGCGAGCTGGAGCAGGGCCGCGGTCAGCCCTTCTGGTTCGGTCATCGTGATCAGCTCCACGGGTAGGGGTCGGGGCCGTCGTCGAAGTCGTCACCGGCTGCCTCGAAGCCGGGGCCGGGCCAGGCCGGCGGGCGCGGGCGGGGCCAGCGGGGCAGTCCGGCCGGAGGCAGCCCGGCCAGCTCGGCGGGCGGGGCCGCCGGTGTGAGCGCGGCGATGGCGGCGCCGATGCGCCGGGCGGCGCGGTACGCGCGGTCCCTCCACGCGGCGCTGAGCCGCGCGATGACGGGCGCGTGGCTTGTGCGGACGACCAGCGCGTAGCTGGCGGGGAGCTGGCGGATCATGTCCGGCGTCATCACGTCGTGCCAGACGCGGTAGTCCCGGCCGCGTTCGTGGCCGCTTTCCCTGAACGACGCCTGGCCGCACAGCTCGCTGGCCATTTTCAGCGTCGCGGTGTCGGTGATGCCGGGCAGGAACACCTTGACCCCGCAGGTGTCGAGCACGACCTGGGCGCCGTCCTTGCCCCAGCGGGTGCGGAGCTGGGCTTCGCCGTGCGCGACCGGGATGAGCTGGATGCCCTTGCCGCCTGAGTCCGCTAGCCAGGCCGGCAGCGGTACCGGGCAGACCTGCACGATCTCGTCTAATGCGAGCAAAAGGGGCGGGTCTAGCCGGCGGCCGGGCGAGGACTGGCCGAGCTGGGCGGCGACGTGATGGATCTCCCCGGCCATCGCGGCGAACAGCGGCGCCACCGGGCTGTCGTCGTATTCGGACTCCGCGATCATGTACAAGGTGCCGCGGTGGCGCAGGAACTCCTCGACGTCAAAGCCGCTGGAATCGCCGGCGGGCAGGACGGACTGGGCCAGCGCCGGGTCGGTCATAAACGCCAGGGCCCGGGAGATCACCATGCGGATGGTCTGCGCCGTCCGCTGCGCCTCACCACGCAGCTCGGCCAGCTCAAGCGCCCACTGGCCGGCCCCGGCCCGCGCGAGACTGTCCTCCGCAGGCGCCGCGCTGCCGAGCGCCCACTGGGCGACCAGCCGCATGTCGCCCCCGGCCAGGGCCGCGGCGTGGAACAGGGCACGCAGGTAGCTGCTGGCCTTGCTGCTCCAGAACGAGCCATCCTCGGTGCCGGACATGCTGACCGCGCTGGCGAAGCCGTCGGCGCGGCGGATCGCGGTCGCCGCGTCCTCGCATCCGGCGACCGGGTTCCAGCGGAACGTGGAGGGCACCCCTCCGATCCGCTGAGGGTTGAACACATGCACCGGGCCGACCCGGGAGCGGATGCCGCTGGTCAGCTCGAACACGTCATGCTTGGTCGTGGTGCTCACGACCGGGCCGGGGTAGTGCATGACGATCCTGGCCAGCAGTCCCGTCTTGCCGGTCCTTGGCGGTGCCATGACCAGCATGTGTTCCTCGACCGGGATCCGCAGGCAGTGCCAGTAGTGCGCCCGGCCCAGCAGCAGCGAGTGCAGTGCCGGGCGGCGCAGCCGCTGCCAGGCGGTCAGCGACCGGCGCGAGCGGCGTGACCGGCGGAACGCGGCGAGCCGGCCCCAGCGCAGCCACAGCTCCGCGACGGTGGCGTGGCCGCGGCCCGGGTGCAGCCGCAGGTGCAGGCGGGCGCGCAGGTACCGGACCCGAAATCGGGGCACGCGGTTGCGCGGCAGGAAGCACCAGCGCAGCCCCGCCAGGAGCAGCAGGCTGGTCATGAGCAGGATGAAGTACCTCACGGTGCGCTTCCGTTCTGCAGGGACTGGACGTGGCGGCGCAGCGCGGTCCGCGCGGCGCCGGGGTTGAGGTCCGCCTCGGGAGCCAGCTCGGCGCAGACGCGCGAGACGTCGGCGAGCGGGAAGGCGGCCAGCGGCCCGTATCGCTCGGCGACCAGGGCCAGGAACCGCGCCGTCTTGGTTCCGGCGCGCGAGCCCTGGCGTGGCTGCCGCGGCGCGGCGCGACCGGTGATCGCCCGCCGCGGTGGCGGCGTTATCGCTGCCCGCTGTGTCCGCGCGGCGGAGCGGCCCGGGGCGACGGGGCATTCGTCAAGAACCCAGCCGCGGAAACCGGCGAGAGTGGACGCGGGTGCGAGAAGCAGGCGCAGCAGCCACAGCAGCAGCCGGCCGGCGACCGCCAGCGGCGTGGTCTCATCGTCAGCCAGTGCCGCGTTCATGGTCAGCTGCCGGGCGGCCGCCCAGGCCCGCACCACGGTGATCGCGGTGTCGGACGCGAGGGCGTACGCCACCGGCGGC
>Ga0208565_1001922_pt1 | contig 11672 bp, 11 predicted proteins | sample Sb_taG_7_FD_187706 | JGI IMG/M metagenome (GOLD analysis project Ga0208565, IMG submission 187706) | Peat soil microbial communities from Weissenstadt, Germany - Sb_50d_2_FS metaG (SPAdes) (version 2) | ecosystem: Environmental > Terrestrial > Soil > Wetlands > Peat | place: Germany...
CTCTACCTTGCGACCACCGGGATCGGAGTCCGGCGCCCGGGCTTGCGGCTCGGCCTCGATCAGATCCGTGATAGCGACGTGGTGATGGTGAGCGGCCCGGTCGGCGACCATGGGACAGCGGTGCTGCTCGCGCGCGAAGATTTCGGGTTGAAAGGCGATCTGGCCTCAGATGCGGCCAGTATCCTTCCTCTGGCGCAGGCGCTGTGGAGCTTGCCGGGCTTGCGCTTCATGCGCGATCCGACGCGCGGCGGGCTCGTCACCGTGATGCACGATATCGCGCGCATGACTGAATTGACGGTGTATTTGAACGAAATCGCTATTCCCGTCCATCCGCCTGTGCGCGCGGTCTGTGACATGCTGGGCTATGATCCGCTCTATCTTCCCTGCGAGGGCCGTGTGGTCGCAGTGCTGTCAGCCGAAGACGCGCCACGCGCATTGGACATTTGGCGCGCATTGCCCGGCGGCGAAGCCGCGGCGATCATCGGGCAGCTCAGCGGATCCGTCTCCCAGGTCATATTGCAAACCGAAATCGGAGGCGAACGGCTGTTGGAGGAACTGGAGGATGATCCACTACCACGTATTTGTTGAGGGACTAGCCAGCGCTCTGTCCCGCCGCGCTTCGCGCGACGACCTTCCCCCTCCAGGGGAAGGTGAAACAAGGAGTTTTCCATGCGCATACGTTTCGACTTCGGTTCGCTCACGCTCGATGCCGAATTGCTCGACACGCCGACCGCAAAGGCGATCGCGGCGGCGTTGCCGATTTCAGGCTCGGCGATGACGTGGGGCGAGGAGGTTTATTTCGATATCCCCGTAAAGGTGCCGCGGGAAAAAGACGCGCGGGCGGTGGTGACGCCGGGCGAGGTCGCTTATTGGCCCGACGGCCACGCCATCGCGCTCGGTTTTGGCCGCACGCCCATTTCCCAGGGCGACGAGACGCGACTGGCCAGCCCCTGCAACATTTGGGCAAAAGCGCTCGGCGACGTGAAGACGCTCGCCAAGGTGAAGGCCGGCACCAAGATCAAGGTGACGGCGGCTGATTGACCCGGCGCGCCAGCGACAGCATCAGATCCCATGCGTTGCGGATATTGATGACGAGCAGCAGCAGCGCCGCGCCGGCCAACAGGTTGAGGCCTGCGGGCTTGTCTTCGAACAGAAGCAGCGTTACGACCGGGCCCATTGCGTAGCAGAGCGCCGGAATGGCGCCGTAGCACAGGCGGTCGGCAAGATCGGAAATGGAATTGCGATGCACGCGCAACGCAATGACGATCGAATAGATCACGCTGCCGATCCCGGCGGCACCAGTCACCAGGCCGAAGGATTCCCAGGTTTGCGTCGGGATGAGTGCGATCAAACTGAGAAACAGAAGGTTGGCATAGTGGAACACGACCGGGCTCAGGTAGGTGCTGGTGTTGCGGCGGCTCTCTGGTTCCGACGTGAGCACGCTGGTGCTGATCGAGACCGCAACGAACAAGAGCGCGATCAGCGTCGCCGCGGCGGTGCCGAGCAGCTCATAGAACTCATGCCATTGCGCGAGCATAGATGCGCATCAACCCCGCCCGACGAACGGCATCAAGTTCGCCATCACGGTCATGAACAGCACATTGGTGTCGAGCGGCAGGCTTGCCATGGTGACCACGGCGCGGCCGACGTCGTCGGCGGCCATGCGCGGCTCGATCATCTTGCGGCCGTCGGGCTGCGGCACGCCGTCGCCTTGCACCATACGGTCGGTGAGCGGGGTCGCCGCATTGCCGATGTCGATCTGGCCGCAGCAGATATTGTAGGGCCGGCAGTCGAGCGAGGTCTGCTTGGTCAGCCCGGTGACGGCGTGCTTGGTCGCCGTATAGGCGGCGGCGCCCGGCCGCGGCGTGTGCGCGGAGATCGAGCCGTTGTTGATGATGCGGCCGCCGCGCGGACTTTGCGCTTTCATGATCCTGATCGCTTCCTGGGTGCACAGGAACACGCCGGTGAGATTGGTGGCGACCACGGCCTGCCATTTGTCGAACGGCATGTCCTCGATCGAGGTCGCCGGCGTGCCGATGCCGGCATTGTTGAAGAGCAGGTCGAGCCGGCCGTAGGTCGCCTTGGTCTTGGCGAACAGCGCCTTGATCGAGGCCGGATCGGCGACGTCGGTCTGCACCGTGAGCGCCGCGCCCGGCGTCTGCGCGCCTTCCTTGGCGACCGCGTCGAGCATCTCCTGGCGCCGGCCGGCGAGCACCACGGTGTAGCCCTCGCGCATCAGCGCCAAGGTCACGGCGCGGCCGACGCCGGTGCCGGCTCCGGTCACGATTGCGATTTTCTGGGTCATCGGCGTCTCCCCTTGCGTCATTCCGGAAGCCGCGTCAGCGGCTATCCGGAATCCATAATCACGGATTGGAAGGTGACGGAAGGGCCGAAACCGATTGATTGGGGCAGGGGGTATGGATTCCGGGCTCGCGCTTGCGCTCGCCCCGGAATGACCGCTGCGCCGTCAGCTCGCCAGCGCCACTTCCTGGTCGGGGCTGCCGACGCGGTAGTCGTCGGGGTGGGCGAGCCGCGTGTTGATCTCGCTCGCCGTGCCGGGCTTGCCGAAGCGGTAACCCTGCATCGAATGCACGCCGGCGGCGCGCAGGAACAGATGCTGCTCTGCCGTTTCGACGCCTTCCGCGGTCACCTTCATGCCGAGACCGCGGCCGAGGCTGACCACGGCGTGGACGATGGCCGCGGCGTCGGGCGCTTTTTCGATCGAGCGCACGAAGCTCGAATCGATCTTGAGCTTGTCGAACGGGAAGCGGCGCAGATAGAGCAGGCTCGAATAGCCGGTGCCGAAATCGTCGAGCGCAAAGCGCACGCCGATGGCTTTCAGCCGCAGCATCGACAATTCCGCGGTGTCGAGATTGCCGAGGAGCGTGCTCTCGGTGAGCTCGAGCTCGAGCCGGCTGGCGTCGAAATCGGTCTCGGCAAGAATGCGCTCGACCACTTCGACGAAGTCGGAGCGGCGGAATTGCAGCGGCGAGACGTTGACCGCGACGGTCAGGTTCGGCCAGGCCCGGCCGTCGAGGCAGGCGCGGCGCAGCATCCACTCGCCGAGATCGATGATCAGGCCGGAATGCTCGGCGATCGGAATGAATTGCGACGGCGGGATTTCGCCGATGGTCGGATGATTCCAGCGCGCCAGCGCCTCGACGCCAATAACCTTTTCACCGCTCGAATTCATGATCGGCTGGTAGGCAGCCTTGAGTCCGTCGCTCTTGATGGCGTAGAGCAGGTCGCCTTCGAGCAGCTTGCGGTTGGACAGGTCGGCGTCCATCGCGGCGTCGTAGATGCAGGCGCGGTTGCGGCCTTCGTTCTTGGCGCGATAGAGCGCCATGTCGGCATAGCGCAAAATGTCGGCGGCGTCGCGGGCGCGGCGGTCGATCACTGCGATGCCGATCGAGGCGCCGATGATGATGTTGTGGCCGCTGATCATGTAGGGCGCGCAGACGGCAGCGATGATGCGGCCGCCGATCGCCTGCAGCGAATAGGAATCCGACTCGCAATGGGTGATGATGGCGAACTCGTCGCCGCCGAGGCGGGCCACCAGATCCTCCTCGCGCATGACGTGGCTCAGCCGCTGGGTGACGTTGAGGATGAGCTCGTCGCCGATGTGATGGCCGAGCGTGTCGTTGACGTCCTTGAAGTGATCGAGGTCGATGTAGAACACGGCCGCGGTCGGGCCGCCGGCGCGCACGTCGTTGATCACGGTTTCGAGCCGCTCGCCGAAATAGATGCGGTTGGGCAGGCCGCAGACCGGATCGTGCAAGGCGAGATGGCGCAATTGCGATTCGCCGGCCCTGATCTCCTCGGCGGTGCGCCGCATGTAGCGCAGGATGAGGCCGACCAGGAGGGCGAAGCCGCCGAGCGCCACCGCGATGAACGGCAACACGCTGCCGACGATCGTGCCGCCCGGCCGCGTCGGTCGCCAGGCAAAGCGGGCGATGGCGCCGCCTTGCGCATCGGCAAATTCGATGGCGTGCTCGCCGGCCGGCGTCGCCGGATCGTCGATTTTGCGCAGGCCGGACAATTGCAGGCGATCGCCGATTTCCTTAAGCAGCGCGCCGTCGATAAAGCGGACGGAGAATACGATCGGCGCCTGCGCATTACCGACAGCAAGATCGGTCTCGGAGCCGACGGCGACCGCGCCGACGAGAGCGGGTCGCTCGAGGAAGCGTTGGATCAGCGCCGCGCTGCGGCCGGGCTTTGTGGGATCCTGCCGGGCGTTGACCGCAACGGCGTGTTCCGGCACGGCATCAAGCCGGCCACGCAACAGATCGAGGCTCGATTTGATTTGCTCGCCAAGGTCGCCGGCGACGGCGTCGCCGGGCGAGCGGAACAGCGAGTATTTGATCCGATCGCCGCCGTCGACGATCACCACGATGTCTTGGTTATAGAAGGATTGCAGCCATTTGCCGATGCGGCGGTCCGCCCATTGCGGATCGAAAGCGATACGAAGCTTGGCCGTCGCTTGCGGTGTTGCCGCGGCGCTTTCGATTATGCGGAGCAAGTGCGTGCCCTTGCCGACGACGGCTTCCTGCAGCAGCTGCTGCTCGCGATTGAGCGAGACTTCGTCGGCGCGTTTTGCCGAGGTCAGCACGGCGATGATGACGCAGACGATGGCGACGGCGACGATGGCGCCGATCGGCAAGACGAGACTGAGCCGCGCCTTGTTCCAGCGCGACCGCTTGCGTTCCCCGGCGATATGCGATTGCGCCGCAGGCAACACGCTTCCACCCTTGAGTTTATAAAAACGGCGCCTGGACCCTAGGCAGTAAAGATTGAAAAACGCTTGCAGTTCAAAGCGATGGAACCCAAGTCCGGGTAAGCCGGCGTAAATCCAAGGGCTGCGTTAATAGTGTGTCAACGCGCCTTTAGAGCATGATCCCGAAAAGTGGAAACCGGTTTTCGGAAAAGATCATGCTCAAAACAAAAATCTTGCGGCGCAAATGCTGGATTTTCAGCGTTTTACGCCCGGTTGCCGTAGGGCGGGCGCGGAATGCCGAGGTGAGCGGCGCGCAGCGCCGCCGACCAGCGCTCGCGCAGGTCGGTGAAATAGGGCTCGCCGGGCTCGATGCGATAGATCAACTCGGCGGTGCAGGTGTCGCGCCGCACCACCAGAAGATCGATCGGCAGGCCGACGCTGAGATTAGAGCGCATGGTCGAGTCGATGGAGACAAGGCCGACTTTCAAAGCGTCGTAAATGTCCATTTCGTAGGTGATGGCGCGGTCGAGCACCGGCTTGCCGTATTTGTGCTCGCCGATCTGCAGATAGGGCGTGTCGGTGGTGCATTCGATGAAATTGCCGGCGGAATAGATCATGAAAAGGCGCATGCGCTCGCCCATGATCTGGCCGCCGAACAAAAACGACACGTCGAAACCGACGTCGGAGGCTTCGAGCGCCTTACCTTCGTTGGCGTGGATCATGCGGATGACATGGCCGACCCGCTGCGCCGCCTGGAACATGGTCGGCGCGTTCATCAGCGTTTCGCGCTCGCCGGTTTCCGGATTGTCGTAGCCTTCCATGAGCGTGCTCACCACCGACTGGGTGATGGACAGATTGCCGGCGGTGGCGATCGCCATGATGCGCTTTTTCGGATCCTGGAAAATGTGCAGCTTGCGGAAGGTCGAGATGTTGTCGACGCCGGCGTTGGTTCGCGTGTCGGCGAACATCACCAGTCCCTCGCGCACCAGAATTCCGCAGCAATAGGTCATCGATTCGTTGTCCCTGGCTCGCTCTCTATAGCATCCTTCGCCGCGTCGCGGGCAGCGTCACTGATCGACCTTGATGGCGACGGCCAAGGTCTCGGCGCCGACGCCCAAGCGGGTGCCGCGCACCGCCGCGGCGCCGAGCGAATCGAGCCCGATGGCGACGCGGACATGGCCGTCGGTCGGGCAGCAGCCGTTGGACGGATCGAAGCCGACCCAGCCGAGATCGGGCACAAAAGCTTCCGCCCAGGCGTGGCTGGTGTCGGCGTCGGCGCCTTTGTCGGCGCTGCGATAGTAGCCGCGGACATAACGGGCCGGAATGCCGAGCGTGTGCGCGGCGCCGATGAAGACATGCGCCAGATCCTCGGGCGCGCCGCGCTTGCGCGCAAAAGCCTCGGCCGCATTTTTTGACGCAGGTGACGTGCCGCCGTCGCCGGCGATATCTTCGAACAAGCGATCCAGCAGGCCGTGCAGTTGCGCGAGCACCACGCCGCCGCTCGTGTCGCGAATTTTTTGCGCGAATTCGCGGATCGCGCCGTCGGCCTGGGTCAGCGCGGTGTCGCGCAGGAACAGGCTCGGTGGAAAGCGCTCGACGGTGCCGCGCACCACGCCATAGGCGTTCTGGGTCTCGACTTCGCCGTCGACCTCGACCCGCAATTCCTCGAGCGGGCCGTCGGCGGTGAACACATGGGTGATATTGCCGAAGGCGTCTTCGTGGGCCGCCAGCCGCGCATCGGGCACGACGTCGATGCGCCAGCGCTCGACATATTGGCCTTCGTGGTTGCGCGGCGTCAGGCGCAGCACCTGGATCACGCCGGCCGTGGGCGGATCGTAGCGGTAGACCGAGCTATGGGCGATGCGAAGGCGCATGTCAGACGACAGTTGACGGACGACAGACGACGGATTGCCTGAACGATAGACGAAGCAATCCTATCTGTCCTCTGTCGTCCGTCGTCCGCTAAAGCAGGTACTGCTGCGCCACCGCGCTGCCGAGGCGGTTGTTGTCCTCGACGAAATCGTCGATGAATTCGTGCAGCCCGGTCTGGAAAATCTCCTCGATCTTGCTGTTTTCCAACCGCGCCCGGACGGTGCGGGCGTGGCGCTGAGCCGGTCCTTGGCGGCCATAGGCTTTGGCGATGCGATCGAGGTTTTGCACCAGGTTTTCGTAGCAGTGGGCGAGCGAGCGCGGCATCTCGTCCCGCAGCATGAGCAGGTCCGCGACCAGCCAGGGTTTCACGTTCTGGCGATAGACCCAATGATAGGACGTCAGCGCCGAGACCGAGCGCAAGATCGCCGCCCACTGGAAATAATCGAGCGGGCCGCCGACCTGTTCCTGGGCCGGCAGCAGCAGGTGATATTTCACGTCGAGGATGCGCGCGGTGTTGTCGGCGCGCTCGATATAGACGCCGAGCCGCGAGAACCAATAGGCGTCGTTGCGCAGCATGGTGCGATAGGCCGAGCCGTCGAAGCTCAGCGACGTGCCCATCACCCAGCGCAGGAAGCGGGCGAATTCTTCGCGCGACGGCGGGCCGTTGCCCCATTTGCGCAGCTCGAGCCAGGCGCTGTTGATGGAGTCCCACATCTCGATGGTCAGCGCGGTGCGCACCGAGCGCGCGTTGATGCGCGCGGTTTCGATGCAGCTGCGGATCGAGGACGGATTGTCGGTGGAGAAGGCGAGGAATTCCGTCACCGTCTCCTCGTTGGCCTCCGAATAGGCGGCGAAGAAGGGTTTGGCACAGCCGGCGGTGGCGACCGCGGATTCCCATTCGTTGGAGGAGCCGACATAGGCGAGCGGCAGCGCGGTCAGCCGCAGCGTGGTGTCGAGAATGCGCGCCAGATATTCCGCGCGCTCGACATAGCGGGCGAGCCAATAAAGATTATCGGCGGTGCGCGACAGCATCGATCTATTCGTCCAACACCCAAATCTTCATTCGTCCAACACCCAATTCTTCATTCGTCCAACACCCATGTGTCCTTGGTGCCGCCGCCCTGGCTGGAATTGACCACCAGCGAGCCTTTCTTGAGCGCCACGCGCGTCAAGCCGCCCGGCACGATGCGGATGCGGTCGCGGCCGGTGAGCACGAAAGGCCGCAGATCGACGTGGCGCGGCGCAATGCCTTCCTCGACGCAGGTCGGGCAGGTCGACAGCGACAGCGTCGGCTGGGCGATGAAATTCCTCGGGTCCGATTTCAGCTTGGCGCGGAACGCGGCGATCGTGGCTTTGTCTTCCTTAGGCCCGATCAGCATGCCGTAGCCGCCGGAGCCGTGCACTTCCTTGACCACAAGCTCCTCGATGTGGTCGAGCACATAAGCGAGGTGCTCGGCTTCGCGGCAGCGCCAGGTCGGCACGTTTTTCAGGATCGGTTCTTCGCCGAGATAGAATTTCACGATCGCCGGCATGTAGCTGTACACCGCCTTGTCGTCGGCGATGCCGGTGCCGACAGCATTGGCCAATGTGACATTGCCGGCCTGATAGGCCGACATCAGGCCGGGCACGCCGAGCGCGCTGTCGGGGCGGAACACCAGCGGATCGAGGAAATCGTCGTCGATGCGGCGATAGATGACGTCGACGCGCTTCAAGCCTTCGGTCGTGCGCATATAGACGACGTCGGATTTGGTGATGAGGTCGCGGCCTTCGACCAGTTCGATGCCGAGCTTGTCGGCCAGGAACGAATGCTCGTAATAGGCGGAATTGTAGACGCCGGGCGTCAGCAGCACGATGGTCGGCTCGCCCGGCGCCGACGTCGGCGCGATCGATTTCAACGTCGCCAAGAGTTCGTCGGGATAATTCTCCACCGGGGCGATGCGGTAGCGCGAGAACAGCTCGGGAAACAGCCGCAGCATGATCTCGCGGTTCTCCAGCATGTAGGAGACGCCGGACGGCGTGCGCGCATTGTCTTCGAGCACGTAGAAGGTTTCGGCATCGACCCGCACGATGTCGATGCCGGCGACATGGACGTAGATGTCGTGCGGCACTTTCTGGCCGTTCATCTCCGGGCGGAACACCGGATTCTGGAAGACGAGGTCTTCGGGGACGATGTTGGCTTTGAGGATTTCGCGGCGGCTATAGACGTCCTTGATATAGGCGTTGATGGCTTTGACGCGCTGCTCGAGGCCGCGCCGCACGATCTCCCACTCCTTGGCGGCGATGATGCGCGGGATGACGTCGAACGGGATCAGGCGCTCCTGCGCCTCGGGGTCGCCATAGACCGCAAAGGTGATGCCGATGCGGCGAAACAACAGCTCCGCCTCGCGCCGGCGGTAATCGAGCACGTCGGACGGGATCTGGCCGAGCCAGTCCTTCAGCTCGGCGTAGGCCGGCCGCACCGCGCCAGCGCTGTCCTGCATTTCGTCGAACATGACCCGGCCCGCTCCAGCCTGCACGGACGATGGCCCAAGACAAGTTTAAGCCAGCCCAAGCTTTGGCCAGCCCCTTTGGCCCATCCCACGGTACATTCAAGCAATCTTCGCGCCAAATTGTTCCGGCGGCCGGCCGGCCTTGGCGATGCGGCCGGCCCATTATTGCTCACGAAATGGGCGTTGTGACCATTGCGGCGGCGAGCCTTGAGCCGCCATCGCTGCCGCGCTAGAGGAGGCTATAGGACGGAGTTTTGATCCCAATGGCCGACCCCAAGGTCGAAAACAAGGCCGAAAGCAAGGCCGACACTGGCATCGTCACCGCCGCGATCCTGGTCATCGGCGACGAGATCCTGTCGGGCCGGACCAAGGACAAGAACATCGGCTATATCGCCGAATACCTCACCAATATCGGCATCGATCTGAAGGAAGTCCGCGTCGTCGCCGACGAAGAGGCGGACATCGTCGCGGCGCTCAACGCGTTGCGCGCGCGCTACGTTTACGTGTTCACCACCGGCGGCATCGGCCCGACCCATGACGACATCACCGTCGACAGCGTCGCCAAGGCGTTCGGCGTCGGCATCGGCTACCACCCGCAAGCGGTCGAGCTGATGCGCACACGCGTCGCCGAAACCGGCGGTGTCATGAACGAGGCGCGCATGCGCATGACGCGGGTGCCGGAAGGCGCCGAGCTGGTGCTCAACAAGGTTTCCGCAGCGCCTGGATTTTGGCTCGACAACGTCATCGTCATGGCCGGGGTGCCGCACATCATGCAGGTGATGCTGGACTATGTGGCGCCGAAACTGAAGACCGGCGCAAAAATGCTTTCGGACTCGGTGCGCGCCGATTGCCGCGAAGGCGATATCGGCACCGAGCTCGGCGAGATCGCCAAAAAGCATCCCGAGGTGATCATCGGCTCCTATCCGTTCATGGACGAACGCGGCGGCAATACCAATGTGGTGGTGCGCTCGCGCGATGCGCAAAAGCTCGCCGCCGCGAAAGCCGCGGTCGAGGCGATGCTGGCGCGGGTGCGGGCGGAATTGGCGGCCGGCCAGGTTTGATGTCCCAGGCTTGATGTCCCAGGCTTGATGTCCCAGGTTTGATGTCCCAGGCTTGATGTCCCAGGCTTGATGTCCCAGGTTTGATGTCCCAGGTTTGATGTCCCATGGCCGAGCCGCAAGCGAAAACGCCGCCGCTTAATCCGGAAAAGATCTTTCCCGTTTCGTGGGACCAATTCCATCGCGACTCCCGCGCGCTCGCTTGGCGGCTCAATGGCGCCGGGCCGTTCGAGGCGATCGTCAGCATCACCCGTGGCGGCCTCGTGCCGGCGGCGATCGTGGCGCGCGAGCTCGGCATCAGGCTGATCGAGACCGTCTGCGTGGCAAGCTACGATCACACCAGCCAGGGCGAAGTGAAGCTGATCAAGGACGTGGCGCCGGCGATCGTCGCGCTCGGCGGCGGCAAGGGTCTTGGCGTGCTGATCGTCGACGACCTGGTCGATACCGGCCAGACCGCGAGGATCGTGCGCGGCTTGCTGCCGCGCGCGCATTTCGCCACCGTCTACGCCAAGCCCATGGGCCGGCCGCTGGTCGACACTTTCATCACCGAAGTGTCCCAGGACACCTGGATCTACTTTCCCTGGGACACCGGCCTCGCCTTCCAGCCGCCAATTCGCGAAGGCGGATTGTAGAGCCAAAGCTTTTGCAATCCGCTATGATGTGGCCAACCGAGACCGCATGACCGAAGGAGAACGCCCATGGATGCCATCACGCCGAAAGCCAAGCACGACACGCTCGACACCCATTCCCATGTGGTGCGGCCCGCGCAGATGGAATGGAAGAAGACGCGCTTCCCCGGCTGCGAGGTGAAGGGCCTGTTGCTCGACAAGGAGTCGGGCCTCGTCACCGCGCTGATGAAATTCGCGCCCGGCGCAATCCTGCCCGACCACGAGCACGTCAAGATCGAGCAGACCTACGTGCTCGAGGGCAAGCTGGTCGACAAGGAAGGCCCGGCCAAGGATTTGACCGTCGGCCCTGGCGAATTCGTCTGGCGCGAGGCCGGCAGCCGCCATGTCGCCTGCACGCCCGAAGGCGGGCTGATGCTGGCGATGTTCCAGGTCCCGAACAAATTTTTCGAGCAGGACGGCCGGATCACCGACATTTCCGGCGCCGACTGGGACAGCCTGTGGGCGCATATCTTCAAGGACTAGGTCTTCAAGGATTAGGCCTTCAAGGACTGAGCGTCCAGGGACCAAGGCACTTGAGCGTTCGAGGACCAAAACCTTCGCTGCCCTGATTGTGCCGAACTGCGGCGCCAAAAGGAGTGCAAAGGAAACCTGACCATGCTGCGAAAACTCATCCAAGCCGCCGCGATCTTAGCCTTGGTGACGGGACCGGCCGCGGCGCAAATGGCGCTGTCGCCGTTCAAGAGCCAGGAACGGAAACTGACCCCAGACGAGCTCAAGGCGAAACAGGACCGCGAGAGGGACTACAAGGCGGCGATGGACAAGATCCCGGACAAAAAGACCACCGTCGATCCCTGGGGCGACATCCGCCCGGCGCCGGCGCCGCAAGCGACGGCGAAGAATAAGCAGTAGG
>Ga0208565_1001925_pt1 | contig 11660 bp, 9 predicted proteins | sample Sb_taG_7_FD_187706 | JGI IMG/M metagenome (GOLD analysis project Ga0208565, IMG submission 187706) | Peat soil microbial communities from Weissenstadt, Germany - Sb_50d_2_FS metaG (SPAdes) (version 2) | ecosystem: Environmental > Terrestrial > Soil > Wetlands > Peat | place: Germany: Weissenstadt...
CAGCGAGATCACGACCACGCCCACGAGCGCCAACAGCCCAAGCAGGCCCGCGTAGCGCGCGTACGCGGGTGGGCTCACCGCCCGACCGACGCCTCGCGTGGTCGGGCAACCACCCCCACGCTTTGGCGAGGCCCGCCTTCCCCCTCCGGGGACGATGCGGCGAGCGCGTCCCCCTCGCCCGTGCCGGGACGATGCGGGAACGCATCGTGATCGGAGATGGATGCGGCGATCACCAGCGTGGCGGGCAGTGCCACGAGCACGCCCACGAGCGAGACGCTCAGGTCGATCAGCGTCACCAGGCCGAAGTCGCGCAGCATCGTGATGTCCGACACCACCAACACGCCAAAGCCCATGATCGCCGTCGCCCCCGAAGCGGCCACGGCGGCGCCCGTGCGACGGTAGCTGCGCCGCAGCGCCTCGATCGTGTCGTGGCCGGACAGTCGCTCCTGGCGATGGCGCTCGGACAGGAGAACGCTGAACTCGGTGGAGATCGCGATCACGAGCGCACCGAGGGTCACGGACATCGGGTTCAGCGGCACTCGCACCGCGAACAGGATCAGCGAGGACCAGCCGCTGGCGAGCGCGATCGGCACCAGCGGAACGAGCGCGCGGCGCCGATCGCCGCGGAAGGCGAGGAGCAAGACGAACGCCACGGCGGCAAGCCCAACGAGGAGGGTCTCCAGCCGCCGCCACGGGTCGGCCACCTGCGAGCCCGACTGGGCCGCGAGCACCGGCAGGCCGACGAGGCTCGCGCGTACGCCGGACGGAGGACGCAGAGCCGAGCGCATCTGTTCGATCAGCCGCTGCTGGCGATCAAGGCCCATCAGGCGAACGCCGAACGACAGCGTGGCCACCCGCCGGTCGCCCGCGATCACGTCCTGGGAGAAGTAGGAGGGGATCGCGTGCAGCAGGCCGCTGATCTCGGCCTGCGAGAGCTTCGTCTTCGCGCTCGCCTGTCCCCGTGAGGGAGACCCCGACGCGCCCTGCTGGAAGAGGTCTGGCAGCGAGAAGGCCGGGCACAGCCTTGCCTTGCTGCAGCCCCGCGCGGAGCTGTAGCCGAAGCGGGCGAGGACGGTCTTCTGGTAGGCGATCATCCATTCGATCGTCGCCGGCTTCAGGAGGTTCCTGCCTTCGAGCAGCAGCTCGATTTCGCCTCCCACGCCGGTGATCCGCTCGAGCGTGCTCAGGTTCTGCAGCGAGCCGAGGTTCTGCGGGACGAGCTTGGTGATGTCGGTCTGCACCTTGGTCTGCGTGTCAAGGCCCCATCCGAGCGCCGCCAGCACCAGTCCCACGCTCAGCACGCGGCCGGGGTAGCGCACGGAGCCGACGAGCGCCGCGCGCGCGATCAGTCGCGTGACGGGATTGTCAGCCAGCAGCTCGCGCGCTCCGCGCCACGCGGCCGCCAGATGCCCCGTCAGGAGCGCATCCTCGCCCGCGCGCGCGAGCGCCGGCCTGCGTGCTGAGCTGAGCGAGATCGCGGCCGCGCCGGCACTCAACGCGCACAGCAGCGCGATCGCCACGCCGAGCACGAGCAGCACCCCGAAACCGCGGACCATCGGCACGGGCGAGAGCACGAGCACGAGCATCGCCGCCGCGCTGGCCGCCGCGGCGGTCGCGATCGTAGGCGCGCCGAGCGCGGCTGCGCGTGCGACGAGCGTCGGGCCATCGAGCGCGCGGGCGCCCGGCGCGGTCGCGCTCGCGTCGCGCTCGGCCTCCTCCCCTACACGCGCCTGGAACTGGATCGAGTAGTCAACCGCGAGGCCGACGAGCACTGGGAGCACGGCGATCGAGGCCATCGTCAGCGATGCGCCGGCGACGGAGAGCGCGCCGAAGGTGAGCGCGGCGGCGAGCAGCGCGAGCGCGAGCGGCAGCAGTCGCGGGCGCCCGGAGAAGACCAGTCCGAGCGTCGCCGCCATCACCAGCAGCACCGCGATCAGCAGCAGCTCGACGGAGTGACTGATCGAGCTCGTCAGATCGGCGACGATCACCGGCTCGCCGGTCACCAGGTAGCTCTCGCCATGGGCCAGGTGCCACTGGCCCATCCGCACCGCGCCGCGTATCAACCCGATCGTGCGAACGCGCTGCGCTTCTGAGAGCCCGGCCTTCAGACGCACGGACACGAGCGCCGCGTCGGGGCTGGGGAACAGGTAGGCAAAGCGCGACTTGGGTGTGCCGGCAGGCTTGCTCGAGTCGAACACCACGTTCGAGACGAAGTTGGCGTCTTCGATGCTCGGCCGCGCGTTCAGCCCGTATTCGAGGGCGCGCGTGACGAGGCTCGACTGAAAGCTCGCGAGCGTCAGCTTTCGCGCCTGCTGCCCGAGCGCGCGCGCTTGAGAGGCCGGCAGGCCGCGCGCGAGCGCGCCGCGAGCGACGAGCTTTTCAGCCTGCTCGGCCTGGGCGTTGGCGCGCTGGCTTTCGAGGGCGAGCTGTTCATCGATCTGTTCGGCCGCCTGATCGAGGAACGTGCCGGGCCCGAACACGACCTTGACCGTGTGTGCGCGCGCGAGCTGGCCACACGGCCCGTGCGGCCCACCCTCAGATGCGAGCGCCTTCGCGGGCACGTTGCCCGACAGGCAGCCCTCCAGGCCGGCGAGACGCTCGATGTCAGAGCTCAGCACCAGCTGTTGCAGGTTGCCCTTCACCAGCACCACGATCGGCTCTTCGCCAAAGCTCTCATAGAAGCGTTGCGTGGCGCGATACTCGGGGCTCGAGCTCGACACCAGCGTGCTGGTCGCCGCCGTCGGGCGCAGCCGCAACGCGAGCCCCACGGCGCCGAGCGCGAGCATCAGCGCGATCGCCAGCACCAGGCGCGGCCTGCGGGCCGCGCCGCCCGCCAACGCCGACAGCACACGCGATGCGTTCACGATTGCAGGCTACCGGCGGCCGGCGAGCCGGCGCGCACGGTTGAGGACAAACGAGTCAGGGGCGAGCAGACGGTCCCTGGGATTACTCCATCCCCAGCGGGCCCGCCGCCTCTCCGGAGAGGAACTGGCGGACGAAGGGGTTCTCGGAGGCGAACAGCTCCTCGGCGGGCCCGGACTCGACGATTCGGCCCTTCCACAGGACGGAGATGTGCTCGGCCACGCGCCGCGCGCTCATGATGTCGTGCGTGATCACGACGTAGCAGCCGCCGTTCTCCGCGTGGACCTCCTTGATCAGCTCGCAGAGCAGGGCGGTGCGTACGGGGTCGAGGCCCGAGTCGGGCTCGTCGAAAAGCACGATCTCGGGGTCGAGCACGAGCGCGCGCGCGAAGCCGGCGCGCTTGCGCATGCCGCCCGAGAGCTCGTTTGGCATCTTCCCGCCCTCTCCCCCCAGGCCCACCTCGCGCATGCGCCTGTTGACGATTTCCGCGATCTCGTCCTCGCCCTTCTCGGTGTGCTGGCGCAGCGGGAACGCGATGTTGTCGTAGAGGTTCAGCGAGCCGAACAGCGCTCCGTCCTGGAAGAGCACACCGAACTTCCTGCGCAGCTCGAACAGTTCGGCGTCTGACAGGCTGGGGATCGAGCGCCCGTGCACGATCACATCGCCCTCGTCCGGATACATCAGGCCGACGATGTGCTTGATGCAAACGGACTTGCCTGTCCCGGACGGTCCGATGATCATCGAGATCTTGTTCTCCGGCAGGCCCATGTTCAGCCCACGCAGAACGTGGTTGCGACCGAAGGACTTGTGCACCTCGACGAACTCGATCGCGTCCGGAGCCTTGGACGGACGGATCGTCCCGGTGTGGTAGCGAAACTCGTCCGCCTCCCCCCGCGGGGACGCATCGCCCCCGGAGGGAAATGCGTCCTCGCCCCCGTGCACGCCCGGCTTCTCGGCCGCCATCCTCAGCCCCCGATCGGGGCTCGCGCGTTGGTTCCCCAGAAGATCTGGGTGCCAAATGCGTCGATCACGTTCACGAGGATCAGGTTGAGCACCATCGACTTCGCGGTCGCACGACCCACTCCCACCGGGCCGCCGCTGGCGTTGTAGCCGTAATAGCAGGCCACGAGCACGATCGCGGTGGCTATCGCCAGCCCCTTGATGACGCTGAACAGGAAGTCCGTGGGATTCTGGAATTGCCAGAAGATCAGCAGATACCCTCCCGAGGACGTAAAGCCCAGCTGGTCCACGATCGCAAGGTAGGAGGCCAGGAAGCCGACGCCGATCGCGGAGATGTACATGAACGGCAGCACGATCCACGCGGCGAGCAGGCGCGTACCGCACAGGAACACCATCGAATCCACGCCCATCACCTCGAGCGCGTCGATCTCGTCGGAGATGCGCATCGCACCGAGCTCGGCCACGATCCCCGTGCCGACCTTCGCGGACATCATGTAGCCGAACACCAGCGGCACCGCCTCGCGCAGGTTGCACCACGCGGCGAACACGCCCGCGTAGTTGGGTGTGCCGGTGGACTGATTGAAGTACGCGGCCTGGATGCCGCACCCGCCCAGGCCGATCAGGAACACCAGGCCCCAGATGACGGTCGTCGAGCCGACGATCAGGATCCCCGACTGGCGCAGCGCCTCGCCGAAGAAGCGGAACACGCGCAGGCTCAGCACATCGCGCACGATGCTCCCGGTGAAGCGCCCGATCTCGCCCGTCGCCGCGAGCCATTCGCGCGGCATCGCCAGCAGTTCGTTCACCGGTCGAAGCCTCCCGCACGCGCGCAGTGAGACGGCCGTCTCACTTGATGACCAGGATCTGCGGGTGTGTTGCCAGCAGCGTCTGCGTGAAGACGTAGTTGAACGCGCCGATGCCCAGGAACGCGACCACGACCGCCTCGTTGACCGCGCGCCCGACCCCCTCGGCGCCACCGGAGGCGGTCATGCCCTTGTAGCAGCAAACGATCGCGATGATCGCCCCGAAGACAGTCGTCTTCAGCACCGATCCCCACAGGTCGGTCGTGGAGGCGTTCGCCAGCAGCGTCGTCCAGAACGGTCCCAGCTGCCCGCCGTTGAAGAGCTCCGCGATGATGCCGCCGTAGATCCCGAACAGCAGCGCGTAGATGTCGAACAGGCCGGTGACGATCATCAACGACAGGAAGCGCGGCACGACGAGGTTCTTGACGGGGTCCACGCCGAGCACCTGCAGCGCGTCGAGCTCCTCGCGCACCTTGCGCGCGCCGAGATCGGCGGTGATCGCGGTGCCCGCGACACCCGCGACCACGATCGAGGTGATGAAGGGACCGATTTCGCGCACCACCTCGATCACGAAGAAGCCGCCGAGACGGTCCAGCGCGCCGAACAGCCTCAGGAAGTCCGCGGCCTGCAGGCCCGGCGCCCCGTAGTCGATCGCGACGGTCGACAGCAGCAGCGGAAACCACACCAGGCGCAGCGTGAACAGGAACTGCGAGACGAGCTCGCCACCGTACGGATACGGGGGCCGCAGCGCAGACCACATGGTGCGGCCGGTGAGGATCATCATGTCCCCGAATTCCTCGAGCACATGCCGCGCCGGGTGGCCCACCCGCTCGGCGACGCTGCGAACCATCTCTGTCTGCCCCTCCTCGGGTAGCGATCAGTGCTCCGGCGAACTCTACGCGATGCGCCCGCGGTACGCCACCGCTAACCCGTTCGGCCGCTGGTATCGTGGCGCGACTGTGAGGGGGAGGCGGAAAGGCTCCGGTGTCCCGCGTCGCGCTCGCGGCGTGCCGCGGCGAGCACGCGCGGCTGATTCCCGGCGCAGGGCGCTGACAGTGGGGGCGACCATGGCGGGCGCCGTCCTGCTCGCCGCGTGCGGCGGCGGCGCGCGCCAGGACGCGAGCGAACCTTCGGGCACGTTCGCGATGAAGGTCCTCCACGCGAGCTTCCCAACCGCGCAGTCGATCGCGCGCCAGACGAGCTTCGAGCTGGAGGTCGAAAACGCCGGCACCCGCACGGTGCCGAACGTCGCCGTGACCGTCGACTCGTTCGACTACACCTCCCACTATCCCGAACTGGCGGTCAACAAGCGGCCGGTGTGGGCGATCGAACGGGGCCCCGGGGCGATCGCTGAGCCGCCCGTGGAAAGCGCGGAAGTGAGCCCGCCCGGCGGCGGTCAGACCAACTACGTGAACACCTGGGCGCTCGGTGCGCTCGCCCCGGGCAAGACGCGCACGTTCGTCTGGCACGTCGTGCCGGTGAAGTCCGGCAGCTACACCGTCCACTACACCGTCGCGCCCGGGCTCTCGGGGAAGGCGAAAGGCCGGCTGACCTCCGGCGAACCGGTCAAGGGACAGTTCGCGGTCAATATCGCTCCCGCCCCCAAGGTCACCCACGTCAACCCGAACACCGGTCGCGTGGAAGTCGGTCAGATCCCGTCCAGCCCCTGACCGCAATAAGGGGCGCCCTCGACGAGCCGGTAGCCCCACCCCCGACGAGCCGATCGGCGATGAACGCCTGAGACTCGAACGCGCCCTGAGGGCGCAGCGTTTGGCCCGTTGTCGAAAGATCGAGGCTTCGATTTCGCCAAGCGGTGATCCCCTTCGGTCCACTTGTCATTACGATTGCTTCGCCTCCGCGCTCAGAGCAGGCTTGTGCTCACCCGCAGGAGGGACCCCCGTTAACAGGAGAGATCGACCAGCCGATGCCCAGAACACGCCAGCAGAACGTCACCGCCGCGCAGTGGAGCGCCAACGGAGCCGCGCTAGGTTCTCCGGACCTGACGGTCGCCGACAACCAACTCTTCGGCACCAACGTCTTCTCGCCCGCGCTCCAGCGCCACCGCCTGCCCAAGCACGTCTACAAGGCACTGCAGCGGACGCTCGCGCGAGGCGAGGCGCTCGACACCTCGCTCGCCGACGCGGTCGCGCAGGCGATGAAGGAATGGGCGATGGAGAAGGGCGCCACGCACTACACGCACTGGTTCCAGCCGCTGACCGGATCGACCGCGGAGAAGCACGACTCCTTCTACGGCCCCGCCGGCGACGGTACGGCGATCGCCGAGTTCTCCGGCAAGGAGCTGATCCAGGGCGAGCCCGACGCCTCGTCGTTTCCCACCGGCGGCATCCGCGCGACATTCGAGGCGCGCGGCTACACCGCGTGGGATCCGACGAGCCCGGCGTTCATCCTCGAGAACCCCAACGGCGCGCTGCTGTGCATCCCGACGGCGTTCACCTCGTGGACGGGCGAGGCGCTCGACCACAAGATCCCCCTGCTGCGCTCGATGGACGCACTGTCGAGCGCGGCCATCCGCGCACTCGACCTGTTGGCCGTCGAGGGCGCCGCGCGCGTGTTCACGACGATCGGCTGCGAGCAGGAGTACTTCCTGATCGACGAGCAGTACTACTTCGAGCGCCCCGACCTGCTGACGACCGGGCGCACCCTGTTCGGCGCCAAGCCCCCCAAGGGCCACGAGCTCGACGACCACTACTTCGGCTCGATCCCCGAGCGCATCCTCGCGTACATGCTCGAGGTGGAGCTGGAGCTGGCCAAGCTGGGCGTGCCGATCAAGACCCGCCACAACGAGGTCGCCCCCAACCAGTACGAGGTCGCGCCGATCTTCGAGAACTCGAACGTCGGCGCCGACCACCAGATGATCACGATGCAGATCATGCAGAACACCGCCCGCCGCTACGGCCTGATCTGCCTGCTGCACGAGAAGCCGTTCGCGGGCGTCAACGGCTCGGGCAAGCACAACAACTGGTCGATGGGCACGGACACCGGGCTGAACCTGCTCGACCCCGGCGACACTCCGGCCGAGAACCTGCAGTTCCTGTTCTTCTGCACGGCCGTCATCCAGGCCGTCAACAAGCACCAGCAGCTGCTGCGCGCGTCGATCGCGAGCGCCGGCCAGGACCACCGCCTGGGTGCCAACGAGGCGCCGCCGGCGATCATCTCGATCTTCCTCGGCGCCGAGCTGGAGAAGGTCTTCAGCGCGATCGAGGCGGGCAAAGTGCAGCCGTCCAAGCCCGGCTCGTTCCTCGGCCTGGGCACGCCGGTGCTGCCTGCGCTGCCGCTGCACGGCGGCGACCGCAACCGCACCAGCCCGTTCGCCTTCACCGGCAACAAGTTCGAGTTCCGCGCGCTCGGCTCGAGCTCCTCGCCGGCATTCCCCAACACGGTGCTCAACACGATCGTCGCCGAGTCCGTCGATGAGCTCACCGACAAGCTGAAGGCCGCTCTGAAAGGGTCCGGCGCGACGCTCGAGAAGGCGGTCACCAGCGTCGTCAAGGAGGCATGGGCTGCCAACAAGCAGGTCATCTTCGACGGCGACGGCTACTCCGAGGCATGGCACAAGGAGGCCGAGAAACGCGGTCTGGCGAACCTGCGCACCACGCCGGACGCGCTGCCGTGGCTGACCGACAAACAGACCGTCGCGGCGTTCAAGAAGTACAAGGTGCTCTCCAAGCGAGAGCTCGAGTCGCGCTTTGAGGTCTTCACCGAGCAGTACGTCATCAACATCAACATCGAGGCCGAGACGGCGGCCTCGATCGCGCGCACGATGATCCTCCCCGCGGCCGTGCGTCACCTGTCCGAGCTGCGCCTAGGCGGTCTCGACGAGCTCGTCGCGGAGGTCGAGCCCGTGCTCAAGGAGTTCCATTTCGCGCTCGTGAAGCTCGAGGACGCGAACCTCGACGAGAACCACCCGGAGGGCTCTGCCGAGAAGGAGGCGCTCTACATGCGCGACACGGTCATCGCCGCGATGGACGACGTACGCGAGGTCGCCGACCGCCTGGAGAAGCTCGTCGCCGACGACCTCTGGCCACTCCCCAAGTACTCGGAGATGCTTTTCATCAAGTAATCCGACGTGACAGGAGCGACGGCGGTCTCGCCAACGCCGCCGCTCCTGCCCGCGTCGTGTCAGCGCTCACGGCAAGACGCGACGGCGGCCGGCCTGCTCGCGGTAGGTGCAGTCGAGCACCTGGGGGCAGCGGGCGAGCCAGCCGTAGTCGTAGCCGGGCTGCTTCACGACGACGATCACCAGGTCATAGTCTTCGGGTCCGAAGCCGGAGGCGTCGCGGCGAGGGTCGGGGTCGACGCCGTAGACTTCCTCGCCGTCGATCCGCAGCGTGGACACGAGCGGATCGTGGAAGTCGACCTGCACGCCCTCGGCTGACAGCGTGGTGATGATCTCCACGGCGGGCGAGCGGGTGCAGTCGGCGACACCGGGCTTGTAGGACGCCCCTACGACGAGCACACGCGCGTCGCGCAGCCGCTGGCCGGAGCGCATCAGCAGCTCATGCGCACGCATCGCCACGCTGCGTGGTCGCGCGGCGAGCGTGCGCATGGCCTCCTCCGCGAACGTCACCGGGCGACCGCGCTCGCGCAGCGGACGCAGCAGGTAGTAGGGCTCCACCCCCACGCCAGGGCCGCCCACTCCCGCTGAGGGATGGTGCGCCATGAAACCGAAGGGCTTGGTGGCGGCCGCGTCGGTGACCTCGATCGGGTCGAGCTGGTGGCTCCGGCAGGCGTCGGCCATCTCGCACGCAAGCGCGACGTTCACGGCACGGAACGTGCTCTCGTACAGCTTGGTCATCTCCGCCGCCTCCGGCGAGGAGACACGGTGCAGGCGCTCACCTATGTGACGCAGCAGCTGCGAGACACGCGCGAAGCAGGTCTCGCTCGCAGCGCCCACGACCCGCGGCGTTCGCGCCTGCTCGTGCTCGCGAACGCCGGGGTCCAGGCGCTCCGGTGAGAACGCGACGAATACGTCCTCACCGGCACGCAGGCCACGCTCTGCCAGCGGCTCGACGAGCAGCTCGCGGGTGCTCCCCACGTAGCTCGTCGAGGTCAGCACGAGCGTTTGGCCTGCGCGTGCGTGCTGCACGACCGCCGCGCATGTGCGCTTGAGGGCCTCGAAACTGGGCTGCCGTTGTGCGTCGAGCGTAGGGGGAACGCAGATCAGCACGTGGGCAGCCGCGTGGACCACCTCGATCCGGTCGCTCAGCACGAAGTCCTCATCGTGCAGGTGACTGCGAAGGTCATCGCCGAGGCTATCCACGATCTCCGCCCTGCCGCTGCGAATGTCGCTCAGGCGACTGGCGGAGGTGTCGATCCCGACGATCCGAAAGCCCGCGCGGCGCAGCGCCATCGCGCTCGGCAGGCCAGCGGGGCCGAGGCCGATCACGGCGACGAGCGGCTGTGGCGGACCCTGACGGCGCGTGATCCGCACGCCCTCGGGGGCGGCCTCGCGGAGCGGCGGATCGGGCCAGACCGGCGCGATCGTCTCCGCCCGCTCCTGCACTGCGGGCGCCTCGATGGTGGGCGCATCTATAACGGCTGCCTCTATTGCAAACTGCGGCGTCATCGCGATTCCCTTCCTGGTCCTGCCACTGGCCGAGGTCTCGTCGATCCCGGCCCCACAACCCCCCGGCGGGGCCGTCGAGGTGGAGCGATCTGCCCCTTCGCGACGACCCAGCGCGGTGGATTGCTGCGAGTGTGCACCCGCGCGCAGCGCACTGCGGAAATGTTCGACAGCTGACCGATGGCGGCGTTCAGAGGGGGATACCGCGTGCCGGTCGTTTCGGGCAGATGCGCTTGCCCGAAGCGGGAGTTCAGGTCATGCTGCCGGACGATGGCCAGCGTTCGGGCTCGGTCACCTGGAGCCCGGGGACCCTGGCGAAGTGGCGGATGTTGCGGGTGACGAGCGGAGCGTTCGCCTCCAGGCAGATGCCGGCCTGCATCGCGTCGCGCATGTCGATTCCCATTCCCGCAGCACGCAGCTCGCGCAGCACGGTGCCGGCGCGGACGGCTGCTCCCCGCGTGAGCGTCAAGCACGGAGCGGCAAGCAGCTCGTCGGCCGAGGCGGGGCTGCGCGCGTAGTCAAGTCCGAGAACCAGCTCAAAGGCGGTGACTGAGGTCACCCGAAATGCGCCCGTAGCACGCAGCCTACGCATGAGCTCCCTGCCAGGCCCAGCTTCGCGCAGGTAGTCGATCAGGACGTCGGAGTCTACGACGGGGGCAATCGCCAAGTCGCCCACGCATCTTTGACGTCACGTTCCCACTGCTCGACGTCCATCCCACGCCATGCGCCCTCGGCGGCTTTGACTGCCTCGATCCATCGCTTACGCTCTGGCTCAGACTGGAAGTGCTCGACCAGCGCCTCCTCCACGATCGGCGACAGGCCGCGCAGGCCACGGTCGACCGCCTCGGACCTCAGGCGCCGGTAGACGGGATCGGACAGCTCGATGGTCGTGCGCATGCATGCATTGTAATGCATAAACACCGTGCGACGAGCGTTGCGGCCATAGCGGACGGGAGCCGCCACCGGCCACGGTCTAGCATTGCCTGGATGGCCGAGCGCGACTACCTGAAAGCGATCCACGAGCGAGTCGTCGTCTACGACGGCGGCATGGGCGCGACGCTCGAGCAGTTCGACCTGACCAGCGAGGACTACGGTGGGCTGCAGGGCAAGTGCCACGAGGCGCTCGTGCTGAACCGCCCGGACGTGATCGAGGGCGTGCACGCGTCGATGCTCGACGCGGGCGCGGAGGTCGTGGAGACGGACACCTTCCAGGGCTCGCGCATCAAGCTCGGCGAGTGGGGCCTCGCGGACTACACCGTGGAGATCAACACCAAGGCCGCGGAACTCGCGCGCAAGGCCGCGGGCGAGCATCGCTTCGTGGCCGGCTCGATCGGCCCGACCGGCTACCTGCCCGCATCCGAGGACCACTCGCTCGGGCAGATCCGCTTCGGCGAGCTGGTGGAGGTCTTCACCGAGCAGGCCGAGGGGCTGATAGACGGCGGCGCGGACCT
>Ga0208565_1001927_pt1 | contig 11657 bp, 10 predicted proteins | sample Sb_taG_7_FD_187706 | JGI IMG/M metagenome (GOLD analysis project Ga0208565, IMG submission 187706) | Peat soil microbial communities from Weissenstadt, Germany - Sb_50d_2_FS metaG (SPAdes) (version 2) | ecosystem: Environmental > Terrestrial > Soil > Wetlands > Peat | place: Germany...
GTGGGCTGGCCGGTGGTGGGCTGAGCCTCGTCGCCGGGCCAGTACCCGGTCAGCAGGACGTAGAGCATCCGGCCCAGCGCGGTGGTGTCCGCCGCCACGGGGTCGTCCGCGGCCGCGCCGAAGAGCGCCGCGTCGAGGCCGAGGCCGGTGATCTTGAGGCCGCAGCCGGGGTCCCAGCGCAGCGAGCGGGGGGTCAGCCGCAGGTGCGGCCGGCCGGCCTGATGGGCGACGGCCAGCGCGTCCGCCGCGTCGGCGATCATGGCGGCGGCCAGGGCCGGGTGCGGCAGCCCGGTGAGCACCAGGTCTTCCAGGGGCGTGCCGGGGGCCAATTCGGACACGATGTAGGGGCATTCCGGGGTCTTTGGGGTCCCTGGGTTGAAGTCGGTGTCGTAGATGGCTGCCAGGCGCGGGTCGGTCACCTTGGCGGCGGACTGCACCGCCTCGATCACGGGGCGCGGGACGGGCCCGGGGGGCAGCAGGTAGATCGTGACGGGCCGGCCGAGCAGCTGGTCGCTGGCCTTCCACAAAGAAAGGCCGCGCGCCTCCCATGAGGAGCCGCGCGGACCCAACGACCCGCTGACCTGATCGTCCAGGCTGATCCGCTCGTCTAGCCGGAATCGCCCGCCCAGCAATCGCCGGCCCAGCAATCGCTGGCCCAGCAATGGTTGGCCCAGCAATGGTTGGCTGAGCCATCTGTTCGCCGCCTGCGTGCCGGACGGTATCTCCACTACGGTCACTGACTACCCCCTGCCGATCGCCAGACAGGTATAGCCGTGCCCCGTTTTCGCCACAAGATGCCAGCCAATCCCGTTTTCCCCGGGTGACACACCGGCCGCACGTGCCCCGAGCTGCGGAAACGTTCGGGAAAAAAAGATCTTAAATTTTCTTGATCAGCCTGCTGCGGTGGCGAGGAAGCGGTCCATGATCCGGACGCCGGCCTCGAGGGCGGACAGCGGGATGCGCTCGTCGGTGCCGTGGAACATGGCGTAGTAGTCGTAGCCTTCGGGCAGCACCAGCGGGGTGAAGCCGTAGCAGGTCAGGCCCAGCCGGGAGAACTGCTTCGCGTCGGTGCCGCCGCTCATGCAGTAGGGCACGATGGTCGAGCCCGGGTCCTCGGCCAGCAGGGCCTGCGCCATGCTGGCCATCACCGGGGCGTCAAGCGGCGCCTCCAGCGGTATTTCCGAATGCGCGTACTCCCAGGTCACGTCCGCTCCCGTCAGCTCGTCCAGGCTGGCGCGGAACTCCGCCTCGTAGCCGGGCAGGACGCGGCCGTCCACGTGGCCGACCGCCTCGCCGGGTATCACGTTGATCTTGTAGCCCGCCTGCAGCATGGTCGGGTTGGCGCTGTTGCGCACGGTCCCGGCGACCAGGGCTCCCGCGGGCCCGAGCCGGGCCAGCAGTTCCTCCGCGGTCAGGCCGCCGGTCAGCGCCCCGTCCGGCAGTTGCACCCCGGCCGAGGCGGCGATGGCCTCGACCGCGGCGCGCACCGTCGGGATCAGCCGGACCGGCCACTGGAAGGCGCCGATCCTGGCGATCGCCTCGGCCAGCCGGATCACCGCGTTCGCCTGGTTCGGCTTGGCGCCGTGGCCGGCCCGGCCGGTCGCGGTCAGCCTCAGCCACGCGATACCCCGCTCGGCGGAGGCGATCGGGTAGAGCCGTTGCCCGGGGCCGGCGTGGAAGGTGAACGCGCCCGACTCCCCGACGGCCTCGGTGCAGCCCTCGAACAGCTCCCGATGCCGCTCGACGAGCCACCGCGCGCCGAACTCCGCGGTGTCCTCCTCGTCAGCGGTGAACGCGAGCACGATGTCCCGCCGCGGCCGGGTCCCGCTGCGGGCCCACTGGCTGACCAGCGCGAGCAGCACCGCGTCCGCGTTCTTCATGTCGACCGCGCCGCGCCCCCACAGCACGCCGTCGCGTATCTCGCCGGAGAAGGGGTGCACCGACCAGCCCGCCGGGTCGGCCGGCACCACGTCCAGGTGACCGTGCAGCAGCAGTGCCCCCGGCTGGGCTCCGGTGCCGCTGACCCGCGCCACCACGTTCGCCCGTCCGGGCGCGGACTCCAGCAGCACCGGCTCAAGCCCGGCCTCGGCCAGCCGCGCCGCCACGTACTCCGCCGCCGGCCGCTCCCGCGCGTCGCCGCCGCCCCGGTTGGTCGTGTCGATCCTGATCAGGTCGGCGGCGAACCGCGCCGCCTCCAGGCCGGCCGGCGTCATCCTTCAGGGCGCGGCAGCAGGCCGGCCGCGCGGTACGCGTCGTCGATCAGGCGCATGGTCGCCACGGCGTCCGCCGCCGATGTCGGGACCGTGGCAGACCCAGAAACCCCCGGACCGGCGGCGATCGCGGCGGCGAACGCGCGAAGCTGGCCGACGTAGGTGGAGTCGCCGCCGCCCTGCTCGTCGGCCACCACGGACCCGTTCCTGGTCGCCACCAGCCGCGCCCGGTGGGCGAAGATGAAGTTCTCCAGCCGCACCTGCCCGCCGGCGCAGATCGCGTGCACGTCGGCCCGGAACTCGCCGTCCATGGTGAACGAGGACTCGAACCAGCCGGTCGCCCCGCCGGGGAAGGCCAGCCGGACGGCCATCGAGCGGTCCGCCACCGCCTCCGGGCCCCGGCCGGGGGAAGGCGGGCACGGATCGGCCAGCGCCCCGGTCACCGCGGGCTGCCCCTCGCTGGCGCCGAGCAGCCGCAGGCAGTCGATCGCGTAGCAGCCGCCGTCCATCAGCGCGCCGCCGCCCAGGTCGAAGTCGTACCTGATGTCGTCCGGGTCCTTGATGGCGAAGCTCGTCCAGCATTGCAGGTGCTGCACCGGCCCCAGTTCGGCGACGAGCTCGCTCAGCCGCCGCGTCAGCGGGTGGTAGCGGTAGTGCATGGCCTCCATCACGACCAGGCCCGAGGCCGCGGCGGCGTCCGCGACTTGCGCCGCCTCGTCCGCGTTCGACGCGAACGGCTTCTCGCACAGCACGTGCTTCCCGGCGGCGATCGCCCGCAGCGTCCACGGTCCGTGCAGCGAGTTCGGCAGCGGGTTGTAAATGGCGTCGATGTCCGGGTCGGCCAGCAGGTCCTCGTATGACCCGTAGGCGGCGGGTATCCCGTGCCGCAGCGCGAAGGCGTCCGCGCGGGACTTGTCCCGGGCCGCCACCGCGGCCACCGTCACCTCGGGCACGCTCGCGGCGGGCTCGATCAGGGCGGGCTCGGAGATACGCGACGAACCAAGGGTCCCAATCCGTAGCAAGTCCACGGTTCAGGCTATGCCAAAAGACGCGGATACAGCTGGACCACAAGGCACGATCCAGCTGGGAAAATGCTCTGGTCGACCCGCCGCAACCTTGCATTTACCTTCCGTTAATCTTAGCGACGGGAGTGGCGTTACTATCCCTGGCATCACCGTGGTGTCTATGTTTGGGGCGGGGGAGAAGGAGACAGGGTTGAGCCAGGAGACTGGCCGGGTCGCGTTGGTCAGCAGCGGCTCGCGTGGTATCGGCGCGGCCATCGTGCTCCGGCTGGCCGCGGACGGCTGGGACATCGGTTTCAGCTACTACGGCGACGGGCCGTCCGGCCGCCTGGTGGAGAAGGCCGCCTTCGAACGTGGCGCCCGGGTGACCGGGACCGACGTGGACGTGACCGACGCCGCCGAGGTCGCCTCCTGGTTCCGGCTGACCGAGGAGGAGTTCGGCCCGGTGCAGGCGGTGGTGAGCTGCGCCGGGATCACGCGGGAAGATCCGCTGGCGCGGCTGGCGGAGGCCGACTGGCGGATGATGATCGACACCAGCCTGGACGGCGTGTTCCACCTGTGCCGCGCCGCCGTGTTCGCCATGATGGAGCGGCGATCGGGCCGGATCGTCACGGTCTCCTCGGTGTGCGGGGAGTACGACCACGCCCCCGGCAGCACCGGCCCGCTGGCCCGGCCGGGCATCGCCGGGTTCGTCCGGGCGCTGGCCAGCCAGACCAGGCGGTTCGGGATCAGCGTCAACGCGGTGGCGCCCGGCCCGGGCACCCGCGACGTGGCCGCGCTGCTGCCGGAAAGGCCCCGGGCCGACCTGGCCGAGACGCTCGCGCTCCGGCGGTTCGGCAACGCCGCCGACGTCGCCGCCCTGGTCGCGTTCCTGCTCTCCGAGGACGCCTCGGACATCACCGGCCGGGTCCTGGAAGTGCCCAGCGCGATCGCGCTCTGAGACGGCTTGACTAGTCCGTGTCGGCTAGCCGGCTCCGGGGTAGCCGGCTCCGGGGTAGCCGGCTCCGGGGTAGCCGGCTCCGGGGTAGCCGGCTCCGGGGTAGCCGGCTCCGGGGTAGCCGGCTCCGGGGTAGCCGGGCCCGGCGCGGACCGCCGCGCCGAGATCGGTGGCCTGGCCCTGCGGACGCTGCGAGCGCCCCAGCTGAGCTAGCCCGCCGGGGCGGTAAGCGTAGGCATACCAGGCCATGTAGGCGCCGAACGCCAGCCCGGCGATCAGGAAGCAGTTGGCGACGAGCGTCAGCAGCCAGTGAAAGCCGTATTCGCGCGGCCCGCCGGAATGGGGCGTGAACCAGAACGGGGCCAGCGCGAACAGCAGGTACCCGAAGCCCGCGGCGATCCGGTGCCCGGCGCGCACCAGCAGGACCAGGGCGGGCAGGATCCACACCCAGTGATGCGCCCAGGAAATCGGCGACACGAGCAGCCCGGTGGTTCCGGTCACCGCGGTCGCGCCCAGCCAGTCCTGCCTCCTCGCCAGCACGACGGCCACCGTCAGGCCGATGACGGCGAACGCGAGCGGGATGACGATCCACCAGGCGCCGACATGCCCCTGCCCTTCGGCGATCCGGATCGCCGTCCCGTAGGGCGACTGGTTGCTGATGTAGGGAGCGCCGACGCGGCTGGTGTCATGGGAAAGGCGCTCCCAGTACAGCGTCGAGGCCCGGGGCGCGACCCCGAACCCGATAAGCCCGCACACGATAAACGTGCCAGCCGCTATGAATGCCGCCTTCGTCCGTCTGGCCAGCAGGAAGAACAGGATGAAGATGGCCGGCGTCAGCTTGATCGCCGCCGCTATCCCCACCCCGATGCCCGCGTCGCGACCTCGCGAGACGCGCCAGACATCGGTGAGGATCAGGGCCAGCAGGATCAGGTTGATCTGGCCGAGGAACAGCGTCTGGTACACCGGATCAAGCGCCATCGCGGCCGCGACCAGGCCCGCGGTCATGAGCCTCGACGGCCGGTAGCCGGCCAGCTTGAGGATGATGACGCAGGAGTAGGCGAGCGCCGCGACCGAGACCAGGTCCCATCCCACCCGCGCCACGGCGAGCGGGAGCGTCGCGAGCGGCACGAACACGAGGGCCGCGAACGGCGAATAGGTAAACCAGTGACCATAGGCCAGCGCCAGGTAGAGGCGGTTGTCGTGCAGGACGGCATGGCCGCCCCACATGTAAACGCGGAAATCCAGGGCGTTATACGTGGCGGCGAAGGCGACGACCACCGCGAGCTCGAGGCCGAGCACGCCGTATACGACCGGAGTAACCCATCGCCTCCCGGCCGCCGGCTGCTGGTCCGCTGCCACCGCGCACATTCTAGGGCCGTATCTTATGGCTTCACGGCGCCTGTCCGCCGGTCAGCAGCAGAGCGGCGAACGCGTCGGCCATGAGCTGGTGCCCGCTGGCGTTCGGATGGATCCGGTCCGGCCCGAACAGCTCAGGGTCGGCCGCCCCGGGCATCGCCCAGGCGTCGAGGCAGACCACGCCACGGCCCGCCGCCTGCTCCCGGATGATGTCGCTCGCCCGCCGCATCCGCTGGCGGGCCACCTCGACCAGGTCCGCGGGCAGCGACATGATCGCGGCGATGTCCGGCAGCGTGCAGGTCAGTACCGTGGCCCCGGTCGTGGTCAGGCCGTCGAGCAACCGGCCGAGTTCGGCGGCGAAGCGCTCCTCGCTGAAGCCGGGGTCCCGGATGTCGTTCATCCCCACCGTGACGCTGACTAGATCGGGTCTGAGCCCGATCTGCGCCACCGAGGGCAGCTGCCGCTCGAGCACCATGGCCACGCTGGCGCCGTCGGCGGCCAGGTTGGTCAGCGTGCAGGGCACCGCGGTCCGCGCGGTCAAGATCCCGGCTAGCCGCCGCGCCCACCCGATCCGGACGCCTCCCGGCCCGTGGTCATCCCGCCCCGCCGTCAGGCTGTCCCCGAGCGCCACATAGTTCGACCAGTTCAGCACGGCTTCCCCCGCCGTCCCCAGTTGTCCATACCCCCACGCTAAGCCACCGCCCCAGCCCTTCGTCCACATCCGCCGCCGTCCGGCTAACACTGAGAGCACGTACCATTCGAGAGATCAATGCCGAACGGATGATGCCGCACGCGGCGGCTCTGGCGAACCATTAACGGGGCGGAAGGGGGATCGTTGGCTCGCACGCCTCTGCGGCAGACGGACCCGGCGCAGGTCGGGCGGTACCGCCTGGTGGCCCGGCTGGGCGCAGGCGGGATGGGCGTCGTGTACCTCGGCGAGGATCCCACTGGCCAGCAGGTCGCGGTGAAGGTGCTGCGCCCCGAACTGGCCGACAACCCGGAGTTCCGGGTCAGGTTCGGCCGTGAGGTCACCATGCTGACCCGGGTCCAGGGCGTGTGCACGGTCCGGGTGATCGAGGCCGATACCAAGGCGCCGAAGCCGTTCCTGGTCACCGAGTACGCCGACGGACCCTCGCTGTCGGAGTACATCGACGCCCGCGGGCCGCTCGACGCCGGGATGCTGTACGGCCTGGCGACCGGGCTGGCGGAGGCGCTGACGGCGATCCACGCGGCCGGGATCGTGCACCGGGACCTCAAGCCCTCCAACGTTCTCCTCACCCCGGGCGGCCCGAAGGTCATCGACTTCGGCATCGCCCAGGCGCTGGACACGACCAGCCTCACCAAGACCGGCATCACGCTCGGCTCGGCCGGGTTCATGGCGCCCGAGCAGGTCATCGGCAAGGCCGGGACGGCGGCGGACATCTTCACCTGGGCCGTGACGGTCGCCTACGCGGCCAGCGGGCAGCCGCCGTTCGGGACCGGGGCGGCCGACGTCATCTTGTACCGGATCATGCACACCGCGCCCGACATCACCGCCGTGCCGCCCGGGCTGCACCCGCTGGTCGAGGCCGCCCTGGCCAAGGAGCCCCGCGACCGGCCCACCGCGCCGCAGCTGCTGAGCCAGCTGACGCAATCCACCGCCGCCCGGCCCTCGGTGGGGGACGGCAACCTCACCCAGACCATCCTCGCCCAGACCTGGCACCCGTCCGCGCCGCGTGCCGCCGCCGCCCCGCGTGCCACCGCGCCCCCGCATCCCACCATGCCCCCGTCGGGTACCGCGCCGCCCGCCGGGCACCGGTCATCGCGCCGCCGCACGGCCCTGCTCCCGATCGTGCTCACCCTGGCGTTCCTGCTGGCCGCCGGGGGCACCGCAGTCGGTTTCGCGCTGGCCGGGAGGTCCAGCGGCACCCACGGACCCGCGGGAGGCAGCACAACGCAGACCCGGTCGGCGCAGCTCACCCCAGCCACCACGCACGGGACCACGACGACGCCGCCCACCTCCCCGGCATCGAGCACCACCGCCCCGGCCACCACGACCCCGGCCACCACCAGCCCGGCCACCACTACCCCCGCCACCACCAGCCCAGCCACCACCAGCCCAGCCACCACGACCCCGGCTACCACGAGCCCGGCCACCACGACCCCGGCTACCCCGGCTGCCACGACCACCACAGGCGGATAGCAGCGTCCTGAGGTAACCACCCCTCGACCACCACAGGCGGATAGCAGCGTCCTGAGGTCACCACCCCTCGGCCAGCACCCGGTCGAGCGCGTCGGCGAAGAAGTCGGCGCCGTCGGTATCCAGGCACAGCGGGGGCTTGATCTTGAGCACGCACATCCGGTCGCTGGTGGGCTGGTTGGCATCCTCCCCTGCCTGGTGGCGGGGGATTTCCATCTCACGCTGGAAGGAGCGCGAGTTGAGGTTCGCGGTTCGCCCGTCCCGGCAACCCGGGGCGTCCCCGCGCAGTCACGGCGTGCCCCGCCGCGATGTTCCTGGCCGCGTTCACGTCAGCGTGGCAGGCGAACCCGCAGGCCGTGCACCGGAACCCCGCTTGGCTCTCGCGGGACTTCCTATCCACGTGCCCGCACGCCGAGCACCGCTGGCTGGTGAACGCGGGACTGATCTTCTGCACCCGGCCGGGGGCCTTATCCGCCAGCCGACGCGCCAGCAGGCCCCAGGCCGAGGCCAGGATCTGCCGGTTGAGCCCTGCTTTGGCCCGGACGTTGCGGCCGGGTTCGGTCAGGGTGCCCTTGGCGCTGCGGGTCATGCCAGCTACCTGGAGGTCTTCGATCCGGATCAGGTCGAACCGGCGGGCCAGATCGGTGCTGGTCTTCTCGGCCCAGTCCTTGCGGGTGTCTGCCTCGCGGGCCCGCAGGCGGGCGATGGCCCGCTTGACCTGGGCCCGGCGGGCAGAACCCTGCCTGGCCCGGGACAGCCTGCGCTGCAGCCGCCGCAGCCGCCGCTGGCGCCCCGCGGACAGACGGGGCACGGTCAGCAGCTCCCCGGTGGACAGGGCCGCGCTGGCCGTCACGCCTCGGTCGATGCCGACGATCACGCCGGTCCCCGGACCAGGCACCGGTTCCGGGATTGCGGCGAAGGCGACATGCCAGCGGCCGGCCCGGTCCTGGGTGACCCGGTAGGACTTCGAGGCGGGGATGGCGCGGGACCAGCGGAACCGCACCCATCCCGCTTTCGGTACCCAGACCTCGCCGGTGTTCCGACTGAGCCGCCGGACATGTCCCGGCGTGACCGCGACGATGCGGAACCCCTCATCTCGGCCTGCCTTGCGCCAGGACGGCCTGCGGTGGGTCCCGGCGAAGAAGTTGGCCATGGCCTGGGCGAAGTCGCGCAGTGCCTGCTGCTGGACCATCTGGCTGCCGGCGCGCAGCCACCCAAATTCGGCGCGGGCGGCGGTGAGCTGGCGGCACTGCTCCAGGTAACCGGGCGCGCTGGCGCGGCCGGGCCGCCACCAGGACTGCTGCTCGACCGCCAGGTTCCACACGTAACGGGCATGGGCGCAATGGTCCCGCAGCACTGCCTCCTGGGCGGGGGAGGGGAGCAGCCGGTACCGGGACATGCGAACACACTAGCGAACACCGCTGACATTTCCGGGGTGGTGAAGCGGCGGTCCCTCCCTGGCCTGAAGGCCGGGGTCCCCGCACCGCATCTATGATGACCACGCCGCTAGAGTATGCAGCAGCAGGTGGCCATAGTCTCCTCGGTAACGAGTTCGAGCGTGTCACGGTCCCGCACGTGCTCCGCGAGCCGCCCGACGACGCGGTAGGCGTGCCGCAGGTCCCACGCCCGGACATGTTGGCGCCGGGTCCGTAAGCAGGAAGTGTCGGCTCCCAGCGGCCGCGCCCGCACTTTGAGGCCGAACGAGGTGGCTGCGAGCCGTTCGGCCTCTTCGACCGTCACCAGCGGTACGGGGAGCGCGCCGTAGCGGAAGAAATCGACCCCTGGCGCCGGCCGTGCATCAGGGCGTGACGACAACCCGGCCTACTGTGTCGCCGTCGGCCAGCCGTTGCAGGACGCCGGGCACCTCCTCCAGGCCGACCCGCTCGCCGACCAGCGGGCGGATCGCGCCCTCGGCGACCAGCTTGGTGAGCTGCCGGTGGCACTCGCCGATGAGCTCGGGCATCTTGGTCTGGTACAGGCCCCAGTGCAGGCCCACGATCGAGTAGTTCTTGATCAGCGCGTGGTTCAGCGCGGCCGACGAGATCTGCCCGCCGGCGAAGCCAATGACGAGGATCCGGCCCTCGAACGCGATGCACTTGGTGGACCGGGCGTACGCCTCGCCGCCCACCGAGTCGTAGACCACGTCGGCGCCGCGCCCGCCGGTGACCTCCTTGACCACCTCGACGAAGTCCTGGCTGCGCCGGTCGATGACCACGTCCGCGCCGAGATCGCGGGCCACCTCGGCCTTCCGCGCGCCGCCGACCACGCCGATGACCCGGGCACCGGCCGCCTTGCCGAGCTGGACCGCGCCGCTGCCGACGCCGCCGGCCGCGGCGTGCACGAGCAGCGTCTCGCCGGCCGCCAGCCGCGCCCGCCGGTGCAGCCCGAACCATCCGGTCTGGTAAGTGATGAAGAAGGCGGCCGCCTCGGCGTCGTCGAGGCCGTCCGGGGCGGGCAGGATGCTGTTCGCGTTCATCAGCGCCATCTCGGCGAACGCGCCGGTGGGCATGGCCGGCCCGCCGATCACCCGGTCGCCGGGCGCGAACCCGGTCACCCCGGGGCCGGCCGTCACGACCTCGCCGCACAGCTCGACGCCGGGGGTGAACGGCAGCGGCGGGCGGACCTGGTAGCCGCCGCGGACCATGAGCACGTCGGGGAAGTTCGCCGCGGCCCCGAGCACCCGCACCAGCACCTGGCCGGGCCCGGGTTCGGGGTCGGGGACCTCGGCCAGCGTCAGCACGTCGCGCGGCTCGCCGAGCTCGGTTACCTGCCATGCCCTCATCGCGTACCTCCCGCGGGTGCCTCGCCCTGCATGCTTCGCTCCACCTCTTCGATCCGCTGCTGCATCCGGTTCATCCCGCGCAGCCACTTGTCGGTGTCACTCGCCCGCAGCTCGTAGTACCCCCGGACCTCGGGATGCGGCAGGATGAGGAACCGGCCCGCCGCGATGCCCTCGAGCAGCGCCTCGGCGACCTGCTCGGGCTCGATCGCGGCGTCCTGAAGCACGACCTGCCCGGCCTGGCCCGAGGTGGCCAGCATGTTCGTCCGCACGCCCTGCGGGCAGATGCAGTGCACGACCAGGCCGCGGTGCCCGTAGGTCGCGGCGAGCCACTCCGCGTAGCCTTCGGCCGCGTGCTTGGTCACCGAGTAGGGGGCCGAACCCAGCATGGTGAGCAGCCCGGCGGCCGACGCGGTGACGATGAAGCAGCCGCGCCCGCGCTCCAGCCAGGCCGGCAGCAGTTCCCGCGACGCCCGCACGTGGGCCATCACGTTGACCTCCCAGGCCCGCTGCCAGACCGGGTCCGGCGTGTCCGGGCTGGTCCCGGCGGCGATGCCGGCGTTGGAGCAGTAGATGTCGATCTCGCCCAGGTGCTTGCGGGCGGCGGTGATGAGTTCGTGCACGCCCTGCTCGGTCGCCGCGTCGCCGGGCACGGCGTACCCGCCGGCGCGAGCGGCCACCGCCGCCGCGGCCTCGGCGTCCAGGTCGTTGACCACCACCCGCCCGCCCGCGGCGGCCAGCCCGAGGGCCAGCGCCCGGCCGATCCCCGCGCCGCCGCCGGTCACGACAATCCCGGCTCCCCTGACTCTGTCAGCACTGCCCGTATCGATCGCCACGTCCGCAGGCTATCGCGACCGCGGCTATCCCTGAAGGTCTGCGCGCCCCCGGCCGATCAGCGCGGTGGCCGTCGCGATGAGCCGGTCCACCCCTAGATCCGCTGCCCCGATAGGGCCGCGCTACCCGTCCGTCACTTTAAGTAATATCAGCACTCTACCCTGTGACCAGATCGTCAAAACGGTTCGCACTGTGACTCAAAATCCTCAGCGTCCTCTCGCGCCCCGCCCAGAGCGTGGTCCGTGCTCCGGCCTGACAGCCACGATGGAACATCGTTGTCGCTGGGACGGCTCTGGCGCATATTTCGGGATGGTGGCGGTGGGGTAACGGTGGCGGGCGG
>Ga0208565_1001928_pt1 | contig 11656 bp, 5 predicted proteins | sample Sb_taG_7_FD_187706 | JGI IMG/M metagenome (GOLD analysis project Ga0208565, IMG submission 187706) | Peat soil microbial communities from Weissenstadt, Germany - Sb_50d_2_FS metaG (SPAdes) (version 2) | ecosystem: Environmental > Terrestrial > Soil > Wetlands > Peat | place: Germany: Weissenstadt...
GCTGGGACTGCGCGTCCATGAGCTCGTTGGCCAGGCGCTGGGCCATGGTCTTCTCGCGCCGCTGGCGGGCGAACTCGACGAGCCAGCGCACGGCGAGCGTGCGGGCACGCCTGGCGGGTACCTCGACGGGCACCTGGTAGGTGGCGCCGCCGACGCGGCGCGAGCGCACCTCGAGGGTGGGCGTGAGCGCCTTGACGGCGGTGTCGAGTGTCTCTATTGGGTCTTTGTCGCTGCGCTCGCCGAGCAGCGCGAGGGCGTCGTAGACGATCCGCTCGGCGGTCGACTTCTTGCCGTCGAGCATCACCTTGTTGATGACCTGCTGGACGAGCTTCGAGCGATGAATGGGGTCCGCCTCGACGGGACGGATGTGGGCGGCTGCGCGGCGCGGCATCGGTCGATTATTTCTTCTTCACGCCGTACTGCGAGCGCGCCTTCTTGCGATCGCTCACGCCGGCGGCGTCGAGCGTGCCGCGCACGACCTTGTAGCGCACACCTGGGAGGTCCTTGACGCGTCCGCCGCGCACGAGCACGACCGAGTGCTCCTGCAGGTTGTGCCCCTCGCCGGGGATGTACGCGGTGACCTCGATCGAGCCGGAGATGCGCACGCGCGCGACCTTGCGCAGCGCGGAGTTAGGCTTCTTCGGGGTGGTGGTGTACACGCGCGTGCACACGCCGCGCCGTTGTGGAGCGGCGACCCTTTTCTTGCGACCCTTGCCCGACTTGAGACCGGGGGTGGCGATCTTCTTCTTCGGGGTCACGCGCCCCTTGCGCACGAGCTGCGAGGTCGTTGGCATCTCGCGGGATGCTAGCAGCAGCTAGGCGGCTTGGGCGACGCCGGCGGCGCGTGCGGGCGCCGGCATGAGCGCGGCGGCGACGATCACGAGCAGGAAGGCGAGCGCCTGCAGGATCACACCGGCTGTGGTCGCGGCGACGGGGTCGCCGAACACGACGATTCCGCCGGCGACGCCGGCGATGTTGGCGGCGGTGCCGGTGACGGCGATCACGGGGACGGCCTCTGCGTCCTGGAGACCGCGGGCGGAGGCGAAGAACGCGACGATCGAGGCGAGCACGGCCACCGCCAGCCATGGGCTGAGCAGCACGCCGATCACTCCGTGGGCGCCGGCGATGCCGGTGAGCGCCTTGATGGCGGTGTCGGAGACGCCGAACAGGATGCCGGCTGCCGCCCCGAGCATGATCCCGTGATGCTCCGCCGGGCCGCCGATGCGCGGCCCCATGATCAGCAGGCCTCCGAGTCCGAACAGACCGGCCTCGAAGGAGATCATCGCGACCGGCGAGAAGTGCGAGTGCGCGCCGTGCATCGCGGGCAACGTGATGCCCAGCAGCATCAGCCCGGCGGCGGTGAGGAACAGTCCGAGCCACTGGCGGCGACCGACCTCGAAGCCGAACAGACGGTCGGCCATCACCGCGATCAGCACCACACCGGCGGCCAGTGTGACCTGGATCACCGACATCGGCGCGAGCGCGAGCGCGGCCACGTGCAGCCCCCAGCTGACCGTGGCGGTGATCATCCCGAGCGTGAACCACTTCGAGGAGTACAGGGCCCTGGCCGAGCGCAGCGGGTGCAGCACCTGCACCTTGGGCACCGAGTTGGCGCCACGGTACTTGTAGAAGAAGCCGAGGTTCGCGATGAACGCGCAGCCGAGGGCGAGCAGTATGCCGAAATCCATGGTCATGATCGTGGGGAGGACGGGGAGATCCATCGGCTGCAGCTCGTCGCTGCTTTACTCGGTGGAGGCGACCTAGGCGGATCTACCGTCCGGCCCAGCGTACTTGCCTGAACCTGTATGCAAGCTAAAGAGCGCGCTGAAGATGGCGCAGAGCACGCCAAGCCACTGTTGATGGTCGACATAGATGGCGTCATCTCGCTGTTCGGAGGCTGGGGGCGGGCGCCTTGGGCGGGCGCGGGCGCCGCCACCGAGGATCGTCCGGACGATCCTGACGCGCGCTCGCTCGAGGGGTCCTTCCATTCGATCGACGGCACACCGCACTACCTTTCGGCCACCGCCGCCGCTCACCTGCTCGCGCTGTCGTCTCTGTTCGAGCTGGTGTGGGCGAGCGGCTGGGAGGAGCGCGCCAACGAGCATCTGCCGCACCTGCTGGGGCTGCCTCAAGCGCTGCCGTTCCTGCGCTTCGAGCGCAGCGTGGGCCGCTCCAACGCGCACTGGAAGCTCGAGGCGATCGACTCCTACGCCGGCCGGCGACCGCTGGCGTGGATCGACGACGCGCTCAACGATGCCTGCCACGAGTGGGCGCACACGCGTCCGGCGCCGACGTTGCTCGTGCAGACCGAGCCGCAGCGCGGCCTCACCGAGCGGGAGGCCACGCTGCTGACGAGCTGGGCGCGGGAGCTGCCCTAGCGGCTACTCGCCGCCTCCGAGATCGTCCCCTGAGAGCTCGAGTTCGGCGAGCTCCTCGGCGAAGCCGGGGTCGGCGGCGCCGGCGCCGATCTTCTCCAGCGAGGCGAGGTCGGCGTCGAACTCCTGGCCGTAGCCTCCGCCCAGGCCGTCCCCAACCAGGCCGAGTTCGGCGGCGATCTCGTCCTGGTCGAGCAGACCGACGTCGTCGATCGCGCGCGGCAGCGGCTCGGCGGGCTCGATCTCGATGCGCCGGTAGCGCTTGAGGCCGGTGGCCGCGGGGATGAGCTTGCCGATGATGACGTTCTCCTTGAGACCGTTGAGACGGTCGATCTTGCCTTCCAGCGCTGCATCGGTGAGCACCTTGGTGGTCTCCTGGAAGGAGGCGGCGGACAGGAACGAGTCGGTGTTGAGCGACGCCTTGGTGATGCCGAGGATGATGTCCTCGAACTGCGCCGTCTCGCCGCCCGCCTGATTGACGGCCTCGTTGGCCTTGGCGAACTCGAAGCGATCCACGAACTGACCGGGCAGGTAGTCGGTGTCGCCCTTCTGGTCGACGCGCACCTTCTTGAGCATCTGGCGGACGATCAGCTCGATGTGCTTGTCGTTGATGTCGACGCCCTGGGACTTGTAGACCTCCTGGACCTCCTTGACGAGGTACTGCTCGGTCTCGGTGCGTCCCCGGATGGCGAGCAGCTCGTGCGGGTAGACGGAGCCCTCGTTGAGCTGCTTGCCGGCTGTGATCTTCTCACCGTCGGCGACAAACAGGCGCGTGCGCCGTGGAAAGGCGTGGCGGTGCTCGTCGCCGGCGTCGTCGGTGATGACGACGGTGAGCGCTTTGTCGGTCTCCTCGATGGACACGGCGCCGTCCTGCTCGGCGATTTTCGCGAGCCCCTTCGGCCGGCGAGCCTCGAACAGCTCGACCACGCGCGGCAGGCCGTGCGTGATGTCCGCGCCGGCGACGCCGCCGGTGTGGAAGGTGCGCATCGTCAGCTGCGTACCGGGCTCACCGATCGACTGCGCGGCGACGATGCCGACCGCGTCGCCGATCTGCGCGAGCGCGCCGGTGGCCATCGCGCGCCCGTAGCAGGCCTGGCAGACCCCGCTGGGGGCCTCGCACTTGAGCACGGAGCGCACTGGCACGGTGACCTCGGTGCCTTTGTCGTGGTCCTCGGTGAACGCCTGCACGATGTCCTCGAGCTCGGCGCGCCCGATTTCGGCGCCCTGCTCGGCGAGCATGCGGCCGCGCTTGGTGGTCACGTCGCGGGCGGCGATGCGCCCGACGAGCACGTCATTGGGTTCCCCGCCGGCCTTGAACACGGCCATCTCGATGTACTCCTCGGTGCCGCAGTCGGCCTCGCGGATGATCACGTCCTGGGCGACGTCGACCAGACGCCGCGTCAGGTAGCCCGAGTCGGCGGTGCGCAGGGCGGTGTCGGCGAGTCCCTTTCGCGCGCCGTGCGTGGAGATGAAGTACTCGAGCACGGATAGGCCCTCCATGAAGTTGGCCTTGATCGGGCGCTCGATGATTTCGCCCTTCGGGTTTGCCATCAGGCCGCGCATGCCGGCGAGCTGGCGGATCTGCTTGAACGAGCCACGAGCACCCGAGTTGGCCATCATGAAGATCGGGTTCAGCGTGTCGAGGTTCGCGACCATCGCCTCGGCGACCTCGTCGGTGGCGGCGTTCCACTGCTCGACGACCGCCTCGTGGCGCTCCTCCTGGGTAATCAGGCCGTCGTCGTACTGGCTGGTGATGTCACCGACGAGCTTGTCGAACTTGTCGAGGATTTCCTGCTTCTGCGGTGGAATCACGACGTCGTTCTTGGAGATCGTGATGCCGGCCTGGGTGGCGTACTTGAAGCCGAGGTCCTTGAAGGCGTCGAGCACGAGCGAGATCGTGGTGGCACCGTAGGACTGCACGAGCAGGTCGATCAGCCGCGTGGTGTCGCGCTTCTTCATCGACTGGTTGACGAACACGTACTTGGAGGGATCGAACTCATCGCCGAGGGCCTCCGCGAGCGCGCGCTCGATGCGGTCGTTGTAGATGATGCGCCCGATCGTCGTGAGCACGTGCCCGCCCTCGCGCCCGTAGGGGCGGAACTCGGCGATGTCGTGCAGCTTGACGACGCCGCCCTCATAGGAGAGCTCGGCCTCCTGGGCGGTGCGGAACACGTGCGGACGCGGCTCGTGGGTGGCGCGGTCGATCTTGGCGAGCTCCTCCGCCTCGGGCCCGTAGGTGAGGTAGTAGGCGCCGAGGATCATGTCCTGCGTGGGCGTCGCCAGCGGCGCGCCGTGGGCGGGAGAGAGGATGTTGTTGGAGGAGAGCATGAGAATGCGCGCCTCCGCCTGCGCCTCGGCTGACAGCGGCAGGTGCACGGCCATCTGGTCACCGTCGAAGTCGGCGTTGAACGCGTGGCATACGAGCGGGTGCACCTGAATCGCCTTGCCCTCGACGAGCAGCGGCTCGAACGCCTGGATACCCAGGCGGTGCAGCGTGGGCGCGCGGTTGAGCAGCACGGGGTGCTCGTGGATGACCTCCTCGAGCACGTCCCACACCTCGCCGATCATCGAGTCGACCATCTTCTTGGCGGCCTTGATGTTCTGCGCTGACTTGCGCTCGACCAGGCGGGCCATGATGAACGGCTTGAACAGCTCGAGCGCCATGATCTTGGGCAGGCCGCACTGGTGCAGCTTGAGGTAGGGGCCGGCGACGATCACCGAGCGTCCGGAGTAGTCCACGCGCTTGCCGAGCAGGTTCTGGCGGAAACGCCCCTGCTTGCCCTTGAGCATGTCCGAGAGGCTCTTGAGCGGGCGGTTGCCCGGCCCGGTGACGGGTCGTCCGCGCCGGCCGTTGTCGAACAGCGCGTCGACGGCCTCCTGCAGCATGCGCTTCTCGTTGTTGACGATGATCTCGGGCGCGCCGAGGTCGAGCAGCCGCTTGAGGCGGTTGTTGCGGTTGATGACGCGGCGGTAGAGGTCGTTGAGGTCGGAGGTGGCGAAGCGCCCACCGTCGAGCTGCACCATTGGACGCAGCTCGGGCGGGATCACGGGCACGGCGTCGAGCACCATCATCTCGGGCTTGTTGCCCGACTGGATGAATGCGGATACGACCTTCAGGCGCTTGACTGCGCGCGCCTGCTTCTGGCCTTTGCCGGTCTTGACCTGGTCCTCGAGCTCGACCCGTTCTAGCTCGAGATCGACCTGCTGGAGCAGGTCGCGGATCGCCTCTGCGCCCATGCCACCGCGGAAGTACTCGCCGAAGCCGTAGGAGGAGCCGAAGCGCTCCTTGAGCTCGCGGAAGGTGGTCTCGTCGTGCTCGATCTGCTTGGGCTCCATCGTCTTGAACAGCTCCCACACGTCGCGCATGCGCTGGGCGGCGTCCTCGATGTATGCCTCGGTGTCGGCGATGTCGGCGTCGAAGGCCTTGGTTAGCTCCTTGACGTGCTTCTCGCGCTCGTCGTCGGCGAGTTTGGCCAGGTTGATGTCCAGCGACTCGGCCCACATGTGGTCTTCGTCGTTGAAGTTGGTCTGTTTGCCGCTCTGCAGGTACTTCTCGCGGCGCGCGAGCGACTCGCGCAGCTCGAGCACGCGCTCCTCGCGCTCGGCGGCGTAGGCGTCGAGGACTTTGTTGACCTCCTTCTCGAGCGTGTCGAGGTCCTTGGCGCGCGCCTCATCGTCCACCCACGTGATGATCGAGGCGGCGAAGTAGAGGACCTTCTCGAGTTCCTTGGGCGCCATGTCCAGCAGGTAGCCAATGCGGCTGGGCACACCCTTGAAGAACCAGATGTGGCTGACGGGCGCGGCGAGATCGACGTGGCCCATGCGCTCGCGGCGGACCTTCGAGCGCGTGACCTCGACGCCGCAGCGCTCGCACACGATGCCCTTGTAGCGCACGCGCTTGTACTTGCCGCAGTAGCACTCCCAGTCCTTGGTCGGCCCGAAGATGCGCTCGCAGAACAGGCCGTCCTTCTCGGGCTTGAGCGTGCGGTAGTTGATCGTCTCGGGCTTGGTGACCTCGCCGGAGCTCCAGCTGCGGATCTGCTTGGAGGAGGCGAGGCTGATCTCGATGGCGTCGAAATTATTTATGTCGATCACGTGTGGATCCTTCTGGCTGGTGTGTGAACGCTTCTAACAGGGTGAATCGGCACAGCTACTCGACCGGCTCCTCGCTGGCAAGGCTCTCGAGGTCGATGTCCTCGCCGGCGTCGACATTCAGCAGCTCCTCGACGCCGAGCGCACCGTCCACGTCCTCGTCGGCATCGACCTCGCCACCTGCGTCGTCGGTGTCCGCGGCGATGGCCTCGGTGGCATCCTCGCCCGCGGGCGGCTCCTCGCTACTGGCGTCGTCGGCGAGTGCCCTGACCCCGGAGAGGTCGATGCCGAGCTCCTCGGCGGCGCGCAGCAGATCGTCATCCTCGTCGCGCATCTCAGCGCGCTGCCCCTCCTCGGAGACGACGTTGACGTCGAGCGCCAGCGACTGCATCTCCTTGAGCAGGACCTTGAACGACTCGGGAATGGATGGCTCGGCGATGTTCTCGCCCTTGACGATCGCCTCGTAGGCCTTGACGCGCCCGACCGTGTCGTCGGACTTGATCGTGAGCATCTCCTGCAACGTGTAGGCGGCGCCGAAAGCCTCCAGCGCCCACACCTCCATCTCGCCGAAGCGCTGACCGCCGAACTGCGCCTTGCCGCCGAGCGGCTGCTGGGTGACGAGCGAGTAGGGGCCGGTGGAGCGAGCGTGGATCTTGTCGTCGACGAGGTGCAGGAGCTTGAGGATGTACATGTAGCCCACGGTTACCTGTTCCTCGAAGGGCTCGCCGGTGCGACCGTTGAACAGCGTCATCTTCCCGGAGGCCTGCTCGCCCACGCGCCGGGACTTGTCGATGTCCATGCGGATGCGCCCTTCGTGGGCGTCCTGCCACTTGACGAGCGCGTTGTCGACGTCGGCTACGGTCGCGCCGTCGAACACGGGTGTGGAGACGTACACGCGGCGGGCGCCGGCGTTGGCGTCGGCCTCCTTGTAGGCGTCGGTGCCATCGTCATACCAGCCCTGCGCGGCAGCCCACCCGAGGTGGGTCTCGAGGATCTGCCCGACGTTCATGCGCGAAGGCACGCCCAGCGGGTTGAGGATCACGTCCACCGGAGTCCCGTCCTCCAGGAACGGCATGTCCTGCTGGTCGACGATCTTGGAGATGACACCCTTGTTGCCGTGGCGGCCGGCGAGCTTGTCGCCCTCGGAGATCTTGCGCTTCTTGGCGACGAACACGCGCACGAGGTCGTTGACGCCCGGCGGCAGGTCGTCGCCGGCGTCGCGGCTGAAGGTCTTGACGTCGATCACGACGCCGCCCTCGCCGTGGGGAACCTTGAGCGAGGTGTCGCGCACCTCGCGCGCCTTCTCCTTGAAGATCGCGCGGATCAGCTTCTCCTCGGCGGTGAGCTCGGTCTCGCCCTTGGGCGTGACCTTGCCGACGAGCAGATCGCCGGAGATGACCTCGGCGCCGACGCGCACGATGCCGCGGTCGTCGAGGTTGCGCAGGGACTCCTCGGAGCGGTTGGGGATGTCGCGGGTGATCTCCTCCTCGCCGAGCTTGGTGGTGCGGGCGTCGATCTCGTACTCCTCGATGTGGATCGAGGTGAGCTCGTCGTCCTGCACGAGGCGCTTGGAGAGGATGATGGCGTCCTCGAAGTTGTAGCCCTCCCAGGACATGAAGGCGACCATCAGGTTCTTGCCGAGCGCCATCTCTCCCTTGTCGGTGGAGGAGCCGTCGGCGAGCACGTCGCCGGTCTTGACCTTCTGGCCGGTGTTGACGAGCGGCTTCTGGTGGATGAGCGTGCCCTGGTTGGAACGCATGAACTTCTGCAGCTCATACTCCTGCGGCTTGCCGTCGTTGCCGGCGAGCACGATCTGATCGGCGTCGATGTACTCGACCGTGCCGGCTTCCCTGGCGAGCAGCACATCGCCGGTGTCGAGCGCCGCGCGGCGCTCCATGCCGGTGCCGATCAGCGGCGCGTCAGCCTTCAGCAGCGGCACCGCCTGGCGCTGCATGTTCGAGCCCATGAGCGCGCGGTTGGCGTCGTCGTGCTCGAGGAACGGGATCATGGCGGTGGCGACCGACCAGATCTGCTCGGGCGAGACGTCGACGAGGTCGACGTCCTTGGGACCGACGGTGACGTACTGGCCGGCCTGCGTACGGCAGAGGATCTCGGTGCCCTTCAGACGCCCGCTCTTCTCGTCCACCGGCGTGTTCGCCTGCGCGATCAGCAGCTCCTCTTCCTGGGTGGCGTCGAGGTGGCGGACCTCCTCGGTGACGACGCCATCCTTGACGACGCGGTAGGGCGTGGTGACGAAGCCATACTCGGAGACCTCGGCGAATGAGGACAGCGAGCCGATCAGGCCGATGTTGGGACCCTCGGGGGTCTCGATCGGGCACATGCGCCCGTAGTGGGTGGGGTGCACGTCGCGCACCTCGATCGGCGCGCGCTCGCGCGTCAGCCCGCCGGCCCCGAGGGCGGACAGGCGCCGGCGGTGTGTGAGCCCCGCGAGCGAGTTGGTCTGGTCCATGAACTGCGAGAGCTGGGAGGAGCCGAAGAACTCCTTGAGCGCGGCGACGACGGGACGGATGTTGATGATCGTCTGCGGCGTGATCGTGTCGGCGTCCTCGGTCGTCAGGCGCTCGCGCACGACGCGCTCCATGCGGTAGAGACCGATGCGGAAGGCCTCCTGGATCAGCTCGCCGACGGTGCGCAGGCGGCGGTTGCCGAAGTGCTCGTACTCGTCGAGGTGCTCGGCGACCGGCTCGCGCGGCATGCTCGTCGCCTCGGCGGCGTAATCCTTGATCTCGACCTCGCCGTCCTCGGGGATGCCGAGGATCTTCGGCAGCGCCACGAGCTCCGAGATCAGGGCGACGATGTCGTCCTTGGTGAGGGTGCGCACGTCGAGATCGGTCCCCTGTTTCAGCCGCGAGTTGAGCTTGTAGCGTCCGACGCGCGTGAGGTCGTAGCGCTTGGGGTCGAAGAACAGTTGGTTGAGCAGCGCCTTGGCGTTGTCAACGCTGGGCGGCTCACCGGGGCGCTGCTTCTTGAACAGCTCGATCAGCGCGCCCTCTTCGTTGCGCGTGACCTCGGTGTCGGACTCGATCGTGTTGCGGATGTACAGCGAGTTCTCGAACAGGCGCAGGATCTCCTCGTCTGAGGCGTAGCCCATCGCGCGCAGCAGCACCGTGACCGGAAGCTTGCGCTTGCGGTCGATGCGCACGTAGACCTTGCCCTTCTTGTCGATCTCGAGCTCGAGCCATGAGCCGCGCGCGGGCATGAGGTTGGCGATGAAGACCTGCTTCTCGCGATCCTTCGGTTCCATCAGGTAGGCGCCGGGAGAGCGCACGAGCTGGGTGACCACGACGCGCTCGGTGCCGTTGATGACGAACGTGCCGCGCTCGGTCATCCAGGGGAAGTCCCCCATGAACACGGACTGCTCGCGGATCTCGCCGGTCTCGCGGTTGATGAAGGCGACGGTGACGGTCAGCGGGCGCGCGTAGGTGAGGTCCTTCTCGCGGCACTGGTCGAGCGAGGCGACGGGCTCGTCGAAGATGAACTCGCCGAACTGCACGGCGAGGTTGCCGGTGTAGTCCTCGATTGGCGAGATGTCGTCGATCGTCTCGCGCAGACCGCCTTTCTCGGCGTCGGTCAGCCACTCGAACGAGCGGCGCTGAATGTCGATGAGGTTGGGGACGTCAACTGTCTTGTGCAGGCGCGCGAAGCTTCTGCGCGTCCGGAGAGCATCTGCAGCAGCCAAGAAATGACTCCTTCGGAGGGCGATACACGGGCAGAGGAGGGCGCCGAGGCGCGACCAGCAAAGATAGCACAGGCTATCGACGCCCTTAAGGGCAGCCGGCGCTCACGGACCCCGTCCTCGACATTCGCGTATGTGGCGCGACGTCGTGCTTCACGGACGGCTGCGACTATCGACCAGCGCCCGAGACTCTACCGGAAAATGGGCGATTGTGAGGGAAACTTAAAGATGTATAGCTATTGTTATACAGTGCCCTGCAGCAACGAACATAAGACGCCAACGCTGGCGTTGGGGTGCGGACGTGCGCGACCTCAATACTGAGGCGCTTGTCCAGCTAGCTTGGGACGCGCTGCCGTCGTCTCACCGTCGATTGCTGACACAGGTCGGCGCGTCCAACTGGGAGATCGTGAGCCAGGGTCTTGGTCATGCGGCAAAGGACCGCCTCAGGTCGGCTGGTGAGACGATCCCGAGCAGGGCACAAACGACCGCGGACAACAAAGCTCTCGGGATGTGGGTGCCGGAGCTTCGTTTGGTGCTCATCAATGATGCACACCCGGCACTTCTCAGCGCTGATTCGGCGACCCGCGAAGCTCTGCTGACTTGGGTCGCGTGGCATGAGTGGGGCCATGCGCTGAGCATCACACAGATTTCGCCCCATGATCCCGGCGAGGGTGCGCGGCTCCTGGCATTGGCACCATATGGGATGCGTGAGCGCATCCGCCGCGGGGACTATCTTCGTCGAGAGTACATCCATGAGCTGATCGCCGAAACCTACGCGCTGCTCATGCGCGAACGTGTCGAGGGGAGGCCAGGACAGCCGCCATGGCTACCAAACGAGATCTACCATCTGATAACGAGGATTGGGATATAGCCCAGGGAACGCGTGGCTTCGCGTTGGTCCCGGGCGAAACGGCAGAGCAGTTTCTCGCGGTTCGCGAGGACATGCTCCGAAGCGCAGGCATTGAGCCAAGATCCGCCGCAAAATCGAGGCTGGCGAACTAGGCGGGTAAAGCGACCGCTTCGGGGTCGCTGAGCTTGTATACGACGGGCCGGGCCGCGGCCGCAACCGCCGCCCAAGCGGAGCGGGGCCCCAGGTGCTCCCCGCCAAAGCGAAGCCGCTCCGTCTGACGGCCGCCGCGAAGTCGCGGTCGGCAGACGGAGCGGCGTAGCGCCGCTACTTCAACTCCACGCTAGCCCCGGCCTCCTCGAGTTCCTGCTTGAGCTTGTCGGCCTCCTCGCGTTCAATGCCCTCCTTGACGGGCTTGGGGGCCTCGTCGACGAGCGCCTTGGCCTCTTTGAGGCCGAGCCCGGTGGCCGCGCGGACGACCTTGATGACCTGGATCTTCTTGTCGCCGGAGCCGGTGAGGATCACGTCGACGGTGCTGCTCACTTCTTCCTCTCCCCCACCGGCGTCACCGCCACCGCCCGCGGGCGCGGCGACGGGTGCGGCGACGGCGGCGGCAGACACGCCGAACTCCTCCTCGAGCGCTTT
>Ga0208565_1001936_pt1 | contig 11613 bp, 9 predicted proteins | sample Sb_taG_7_FD_187706 | JGI IMG/M metagenome (GOLD analysis project Ga0208565, IMG submission 187706) | Peat soil microbial communities from Weissenstadt, Germany - Sb_50d_2_FS metaG (SPAdes) (version 2) | ecosystem: Environmental > Terrestrial > Soil > Wetlands > Peat | place: Germany: Weissenstadt...
AATCGCTTGCACGCTGATGGCGTCATCGATGAGCGTGGTCTCTGTCAGTTCCAGGGTCAGCAGGGTAGGATCAAGTCCGCTGTTGCTCAGTGCATCGCGAACGATCTCTACGATGTCTCCTCTGAGGACTTGCCGGCTGGAGATGTTGACGCTGACACAAAGACGTCGGCCGGGCCACTGTGCCATCCACAGTGCCGCCTGGGCACAGGCCTCGTTGAGCACCCACGAGCCGATATCGATGATCATGCCGGTCTCTTCCGCCACGGCAATGAAGGACCCCGGGGCGACGAGTCCGAACCCAGGGCGGTCCCATCTGACCAGGGCCTCGAAGCCGACAATCGCTCCGGAATCAGCAGCGACGATCGGCTGGTAGAAGACCCGGAGCTCCTTGCGCGAGACGGCCTGACGCAGTGACGTCTCGAGCTCCATGCGGGTGGCGATCTCGCGTTGCATGTTGTCATCGAAGAACTCAAACCTGGCTCTGCCGGCATCCTTGGCGCGATACATGGCGGCATCCGCGTCTTGCAGGATCACCTCAGCCGTCTTGCCACCATCACCGGAAAATGCGATGCCAATGCTCGCACCTATAGAGACGTGGCGCTTACCGAGAGAAAAGGGGACTCCGAGGCTGGAGAGAACGCGACTCGCAATCACGGCCGCGCCATCTTGGTGTTCGAGGTCTTCACAAAGAATGGCAAACTCGTCACCCCCGAAACGTGCGACGTCATCACTCTGACGCACGAGCTCTCGGAGGCGGGCTGCCGCTTCGATGAGCAACTGGTCGCCTGCGGCGTGGCCCATCGAGTCATTGACCTGCTTGAATCGGTCGAGATCGACAAAGAGCACGGCCAAGGAATGCTCGCCCCGCCTCACGCGGGCCAGCGCCTGCTCGGCACGGTCAATGAACAGCTGGCGGTTGGCCAAGGCTGTGAGTGGATCATGAAGGCTGCGATCAAGCTCGAGCCCGACAAGATTGGAGACGCGCCTCGACGACCAGGCCATGACCTCACCGAGCACGGCCGCGGCGGGCATGGTGACGATGACGCACTGCAGGCCGATTGATCCGTGGCCTCCCTCGGTCAGAATGCCGCCCAGGGCCAGCCCCGAGAGACAGGCCGCCACGGTGGGAGCGCCGCGCACTTGGATCAAGCCACTCCACGCCACAACCATGATGAAGAAGATGGGATAGACGGCCACGGCCGACTCGGAGCGGGAGAAGTGATCGAACTGATCACTGAGAACCAGGTATCCGATCGCCACGAGGACCACGCCGCTTGCCACGAAGCGCAAGTGCCGGGACCAGGGCAACAACGGCACGAACAATGCCGTGAGGATGGAGACGAACCCGGTCATGCGAAGCGCGGCGACATTGACTCCAGGCAGAGCGGAAAGAAGCGTGTTCGCAACGGTCACACTCCCGGCGCCGAAGAACAAGAGTGCGGCTGATCGACCAAGAAGGCGAGGTTCGCTAATTCGTGGGTCACTGGCATGCCGAGCACGCGCCGGTGCGGGGGAGAGTCCTCTGAGTGTGCGTCGTGACTGCTCGAGTGCCAGCTCAAAGTGCCGCTCGCGAGTGATGTCGCGGGTGAGGACTGTCACCGTGTCGTCGTCGACGGGGACAACGGTGACCCGACGCCAACCACCCTTGCCGGCAGGGAGGATCAGTTCGATATCGGTTTCTTGCCGCTCCCCGGTGTGCAAGGCGGCGCCATACAGGCCCCAAAGGGCGGAGTTGTCGGCTGCTGCATCCAGAAGACTCAGCGGTACGCCGACGACATCCCCCACAACCCCTTGCCACCGATCTTGCACCAGCCCATTGGCATCGATGACCGTCCAGTCGATGATCGTCTCGCCTGTGCGCACGGCACGGAGCACGGCGTAGCCATCCCCACAGGCATCCAGGGTGGCGATATGACAGTGCTCTCGCATGGCGGAGGGAGAGCCCGTGCTCTCTGGCCTGTGCCTGGGCGCGGGTGTGGCGTCAGAAGGCAGATTCCTTGCCTGCGCTCGGGTCGCCATAAGGAGAGAAATCGGCATTTTGGGCCCTGGTCTGAAGCTCCCCGACCCTGCCGAGCAGAGGTTTCGAAGCGGGGCAGGCCCAATGCCCAGACCCACTCGTGGCGGTTCGCACATTGCGATTACAAGCGGGTGCCTCTGAGGAGGCCACATGAGCTGTTTCCGACTCTTCTTGAGCCGGCGCGCCCGATGCCGGTCCGTGTCGGGTCCTGGGCGGCGCGTCGGAGAAGGACAACAAGTCGATCCGAGCAGTATCGCTGTGTGTCACGAACGAAAGGAGGTGACGATGTAGAGGATCGTTATCGACCGATCGATGCTGTACCAGAGACGGGGGAGGGCCCCCCGGGATCGCCTTGCAGGGGGAGGTCTCAAACCACCGCAAGCGGCGTCGGTCAAGAGCCGGGGTGGTGAGCGTTGCGGATAAGGCGCACCCAGAGTGCTGTCGTCAGGTGTGGACCAGGAAGGCGAGCGAGAGCGAACCGCTGATGACGTGTCGAGAGCTCTTTATCGACATCGAAACCAGGTCAACTCCACGCGAGGCGTTCAGCGAGGCGACAGCCAGGGTAGCAGCGTGATAGTGAGAGAATCTCTCCAACGGACCGGGCCACAACACGGGAAAGCAGCTGATCAGAGCATCCAGTGTTACGGCTTGCGTGACGATTTCCAAGTCACCAACATTTCACGAGCCCCAGGGGCTGACCAGGTGAGGAAATTGAGGCTGTCCATGCACGGTGGAGGACGCCCGAGCAACGTGATGGGCCCAGGTCGTATCATCCCGCATTCCGGCCTGCACCGAATCCGAAGCCCCTCCGCCCACGCCGATAGCGGCGCCGCACCCGGTCCTTCCGCCCAGCAACCCGTCGGCGAATATCGCGGAGTCGCCGAACTTCGCCACGATTTGCACGCAAGACGGCACGGAGTCGGCTCCGTGCATCTCCGCCGCCACCCAGGCGACCGACGCGGCCCGCTCCCTCGAAGGCTTGAGCGCCATGATCCTGCCGTCGGATTTCGCCGGGCTCGCACCGGCCGAGCAGCTCTTCGTACTCACCGACATCGAGCGCGTCGACCGGGGCCTGCCGCCCGTGGTCGGGATGGTCCAGGAGCTCAACCAGGATGCCCAGAACGGGGCAGCGGATAACACCGACCCGATGCCTTCGGCGGTACCGCCGGGGTCGTCCGTCATGGACTGGGTCTCCAATTGGGCCGAGGGCGCCGGCCCGCTGGGCTCCAATTACTTCTGGATGTACGACGACGGCCCGGGGTCCGGAAACATCGATTGCATCGCCAGCGACCCCTCGACGTGCTGGGACATCGCGACAACGAGCTCGGCTTCAACGCGTCCGAAGTGGCGTCGTCGCAGGGAGTGCTCGTCATGGGAGCCGCCGAAGCGACGGTGGCCTCTGACAGCCCCTGGACCAGTGATGCCCTGCTGATCGCGCTCGTCACGGGAAGCCCGACGTACACCTATACGTGGGCGCAGGCCCAGGCCGCCGGCGCCCGCTGAGCTTCCGCCCAATTCCCACCCATCCGGCTTGGCTCGCGGGTTGCGCAACCGATGTCGTCACGGGGGAGAGGCGCCCTTGGGGGACCGCAGCGCTAGGTTGCGATGGGTGCCGAAAATCCCATCCACTGCGACTGAGCAGCCTCAATGTCTTGTGGGGAAGGGCGGGCTGGATGGATGCGCTCATTCCTCGGGTTGTATGGAGCGAGGCTCCTGACATGACTTTCAGGCCTTGGGAAAGGCCCAGATCAAAGGTCGGACGAGATTTTCGGCACCCGCAGGGTCGAAACATCTCGCGGTCGCCCAGAGGGAGTGCCACATTCGACCGGCACCCTGACCCTCAGCTCACGGAGAAGTCCAGGTCAAAGGTCCGGATGAGATTTTCGGCACCCACAGGTTCATCACCGGTAACGCGTTCGGCGAGAAGTGCTCATCTGTTCGTCCGCACCTAGGTCAGCCGCCGCAGACAGGAACGATCTGGTATCCATCGGCTCGAATGCCGCTGATGATGGCTGGCAGGGCGCTGACGGTTTGCGAGCGGTCACCGCCTCCGTCGTGCATGACCACGATGGCACCGGGATGGATGGCTGAGAGCACTCGCTCGGCGATCACCGACGCGCCCGGCCGCAGGTAGTCCGAGGGGTCCACGTCCCAGTAGAGCTCGGCGAGGCCCCGCTGGCCCAGTTGCGCCACCACCGCCGAGTCGGTGTAGCCATACGGAGGCCGCAGGCACTGGACCGGGTGCCCGGTAATGCTTTGGAGGAGAGAGTTGGTTTGGTCCACCTGGCCGGTCCACCCAGAGGGGGGAAGCGTGGTGAGAGCGACATGCGTCCAGGTGTGGTTGACGAGAGACATGCCGTCTGCTGCCTCCTGGCGCAAGAGGTCGGGGTAGGCGGCGCCGCTCTGACCGATGATCTGGAAGCTGGCGGGCACATGGTCGGCCACGAGGATCTGCAGCACCTGGGGCGTGTAGATCGGAGAGGGCCCGTCGTCGAAGGTGAGCGCGACCGCTTTCTGGCCCGGCTTGTAGGGAGAACCGGGCGCGGTGTCGAGGTTGTAGATCACCGTTCCGGGCACGGCCCAGTCGGCCGTCCGAGGAGTTGTCGGAAGCAGCCAGTAGCCACGGCCGTCGGGGGTCCGGAAGATGGCGGTGATGGGGTTGGAAAGCGGCTGTCCCCCCATCGACCCGAAGAAGCCGGCATCGCCGAAGGCGAACACCCCGCCGTCGGAGGCCACCAGCCAGTAGCCCCGTCCCGATGGGCTCGCCGCCATGCCCGCCACCGGCTGGGTGAGGGCCTCGCCCCCCATCGACCCCAGGAATGGGGCATCGCCGAAGGCGAACACCCCGCCGTCGGAGGCCACCAGCCAGTAGCCGAGGGCAAAGGGGGCCGCGGCCATCCCCGCGATTGGTTGGTTCAGGTGACGCCCCCCCGTCGACCCGAAGAAGCGTGAACTACCGAAGGCGAAGACGCCTCCGTCAGCGGCGACCAGCCAGTAGCCGCCGCCAAAGGGATTGGCGGCCATGCCCACGATGGGCTGGTTGAGGTGACGCCCCCCCATCGACCCGAAAAACCCCGCGTCGCCGAAGGCGAACACCCCGCCGTCGGACGCCACCAGCCAATAGCCGTGTCCCGACGGGGTCGGGGCCATGCCCACCACCGGCTGGGTGAGGGTCTGGCCGCCCATCGACCCGAAGAATCCCGCGTCGCCGAAGGCGAACACCCCGCCGTCGGACGCCACCAGCCAGTAGCCGTGTCCCGACGGGGTCGGGGCCATGCCCACCACCGGCTGGGTGAGGGTCTGGCCGCCCATCGACCCGAAGAAGCCGGCATCACCGAAGGCCACGGGCTGGGCGACGACATCTGCGTAACCTTCCGCCCTGGCCACAGTCGTTTGAGCAATGGCGACTGTCACCGTCAGCGAGATGCAGCCCAGCAGCGCTGCGCTCAGGGTCGCCGTGCGCCCGTTAGCGAGATGCCTCATTGACATACTTCAGTCATGAGTGCCGACAGAAAGATAGGGTCCTTGGCCACGCAAATGTGGCGCGTAACCCGACGGAGCGGCAACGAAAGGGCATCCCTGCCGGGACTCGTTCGAGGCTGCCAGGCGCTCCCGCCGGACCATCCGATCGGGATCGCCGTGGGACCGTTGATCTCGCCTGGTCGTGGGTGACGCGCCTTACGACCTAGGTAGGCGGGTCCGGCGCTACAGGATGCCCAGTCCCGGGCGCAGGCCTACCTCGTGAGCGACTCTCTGGCATCGTGTATGTGTCGCATTCGGGACTGGGCGACCAGCCATTGCTCCGAACGAGCTAAGCGTCGTTCGTTCGGGACGTGCTTGCGCCCCTGCGGGCTTTCCGTCTGCGCTCCGCAGCGTCGGCACACCGCCATCCGTCCGTTGGTTTCCGGAGAATGATGCTCGTCGAGCCGAGCGCCGAGGAGCGATGCTTCAGGTGAAATCATGACGACCTCCTCGCTGCTCTTGTGGTTCCAGCCTGGCAAGGTCGCCTCGGCACGAACAGGGGCTTTCGGCACGCCGCACGAAGGACTCTTGGCTTCTAGTGCTGCCCAGCGGGAGCACGGAGGAGGCACTCCGCAACCTGGTACGGACCGTCAGGAACTGCCGCGAGTAGTGCGCGTGGGCGGAAGGTCTCGCCGCGCCAGGCCTATGCGCAAGGTCGCCACCGGGCCGGGGCGCTGACGACGGCATGCGCAGGATGGCCTGCACCGTTGTGGGGGCTCAACAGGCATTGAGTTGGATCGTCCAGCTTTGGCTTGGCGAGTATTGGGCGGCGAACAGAAGTCCGCCAATGTCGCCGTCCCACGCGCTGCCTCCAGATGTCAGCGGGGCGACGTGGTGCCAGGTGATCGGTAGTAGGGCGGTGAACCGGGAACCGCCGCACTCATCGCACCCCGAGTTGGCCTCGACGATGTGACGCAGCCATATGGCGAGATCGGCAGCGGCCTGAGAGCTGGGGTCGACGGACGCGACCGGTGGCGCGTGGGACGCTGCCATCCGAGCGGCGGCCATGTCGGCCGGGAATGAGCTGGCCGCCTTGCTCCCACTACCCAAGCAGGTCAGCAGGTAGTCGGCGGCGGACAAGTAGCCCGGCAAGGGGTTGGCTCGGGAGATGGTTCCGGGCTGAGCCTCGACAAAGCCACGGAAGGCGTAGAAGCGCGACACCAGGTCGCTCTGCACTGTCAGCACCGGCAGCAACACGTCCGGGGGAAGTCCAGCGGGGATGGCGTGCGTCGCTGGTGTCGGGTCGGCGGCGGCGATGGCGTCGAGCGTCGATCGGCTGATCGTGATCTCGGTCGTCCCGATGGCTCCGTTGGCGTCGACGGCAGCGGCCTTTAGCCGTAGGTCGATGTCGGCTGCTGCGGTGAAGAACGCGGTTAGGCTGTCCAGCGCGCTCGGCGGGTGGGTGGTCGATGAGGTCGTACTGGTCGAAGTCGAACCGGTGCTCCTCGGGCGCGTGCTCGTCGTGCTCGTGCACGACGCGCCGACGAGGGCCGCCAGCACCATCGCCACGACTGCTCTACGCACCGCATACCTTCTTCCGTTCCAGGACCCATTGTCTGTCGGGCGCGGGCCTGACGGCAGGGCCAGAAGTCCCGCCAAAACTCAGGCACTGACGATCGGTGTCCAGTTCCCACCGGGTAGTAGTGGAGCTGCCGGCACGAGCCGCCGAAGTGAATCGCGAACGTCCGGGAATGCCGTAGTGCCGTGCGGCCCCTCGGAAGGCCTGCCAGGTCACACCATCCGCTATCGCCTCGGCCCGCTAATCTTCTTGGGTCACTCCCGGGCACGGCGACAGCACCGGCACGTCGCGCCCGGGCCCGTCGGATACACGGCACTCGGGATCCGCAGTTACGGCCCGGTCGCGTCAGGGCTACTCAAGCCGGGCCGCCAGAGCGAATATGTCGGTCGGTTGGCACGGCCGAGGGGCCTGACCCGCCCCACCGGGATCCTGACACCATTTCCCGATCCGTTGAGACCCTACGAGATGCAGAGGTGGTGGCCTGGCCCTCACCCCTTCACCACTCCCAACGGCCGAAGGCGCGCTACGCGCCGAGCGAGCCCAGCTCGTTCGCAAGTGGCCACCACCTCGTCTACGTCCTTGTAGGCGAGCGGCGCCTCCTCGGCCAGCCCGCGCGCCGACGCTGCGCGCACGGCTATGCCCTGGCTTTCGAGCTCCTTGCGCAATGCGGTTCCCGAGATCTTGCGCAGAGCGGCGTGCCGGCTGAGCGCGCGGCCCGCACCATGGCACGCGGAGGAGAACGCCCCACCTGGCGAGACACCGACCAGAACGAATGAGGCCGTACCCATCGACCCGGGGACGAGTACGGGTTGGCCCGTGGCGCGCAGATCGTCGGGGAGTTCGGGGTGCCCCGGAGCCAGCGCGCGGGTCGCCCCTTTGCGGTGCACGCACAACAGGCGCAGTTCGTGGCCGACCTGGTGCCACTCCAACGATGCGAGATTGTGGGACACGTCATAGAGCAGGTCCAAGGTACCCGTAGGTGCCGCCGCGGTGAAGGCGTCGCGCGCGGCGGCCGTCAGCGCCTGGCGGTTGGCCCGGCCATAGTTGGCGGCGGCCGCCATGGCACCGAGGTAGGCCCGGCCCTCGGCGCTGTCCACTGGCACGCAGGCAAGCTGGGGATCGGGTACCTCGATGCCGAAGCGGTGCATCGCCGCGCGCATGGACTGGACATGGTCTGAGCAAATCTGGTGGCCGAGACCGCGGGACCCGCAGTGGATCATCACGCACACCTGTCCGCGCCGCAGACCGAACGCCGCGGCGGCGAGCTCGTCGAGCACGGCCTCGACCACCTGGACCTCGAGGAAGTGGTTGCCCGACCCGAGGCTCCCCACCTGACGCCGCCCGCGCGCACGGGCCCGATCGCTCACGGTCTCGGGGTGCGGGTCTACGCCCACGTCCCCGATGTCGCAGCGCGCCAGGTCGGCGTCGGTCCCGAACCCGGCCGCCACCGCCTGGCGTGCGCCGTAGCCGAGGATGGCGATGAGTTCGTCCTCGCCGGCCAGCGGCCACACGCCGCCGCCGCCGAGCCCCGTCGGGATGCGGGCGTCGAGCTCGTCCATCACGGCCTCGAGGTGGGGCGAGAGCTCTGTTGCGTCGAGGGGTGACAAGAGCAGCCGGACGCCGCACGAGATGTCGAACCCCACCCCGCCGGGCGACACCACACCCCCGCGTCCCACGTCCGTGGCGGCCACCCCGCCGATGGGGAACCCATACCCCCAGTGGACGTCGGGCATGGCGTAGGAGGCGGACACAATGCCGGGAAGCGTGGCCACGTTGGCCACCTGCTCAAGTACCTCTTCCTCGGCAACGGCGGGCAGAAGCGCCTGCGAGGCGTACACCACGCCAGGCACTCGCATCGCCCCCGTGCGCTCGATGCGCCACCGGTCGGGGCCGTCGGGGACGAGGCGTCGGCGCGGGCTCATACGTCTACGACGACCCGGCACCGCCACGTTCCCCCGTCTTCTGCGATCTCAAGGCCGTGCCATGACACGGCCTTGGGGACCGACCCGATCAGGACCACCTCGGCGGCTTCGACGACTTCCAGGTCGCCGGCCACCCCGCCGTCCTCGGCCTCGGCCAGATGGACGTGCACGGGCACCTTCCCGAACACGTCGACGGTGTAGATGACCTCTTCGAGCAGCTCCACGAGAAGGTCGGGGGTGGGGGCAGGCTCGAGGACCACCGGGAGCGTCGTTGTGGTGGCGGTGTCGCCCACGTCGGCAAACACGCTCACCAGCGCGCCGACGGCCTCCGCCAGGCACGTGACCCGATCCGGTCCCCACGCCTCGAGAATGCAGTCGGCGGTATGCGGCGCGAGCAGGAATCCCCGATCGCCGGACAGATCGGCCGGCAAGTGCCCGGTTGCCATCACCGGGCCCCCGCCCGCACCCGATTCGGTGTCCCCGGTGCCAGACGCGCCACGACGACGCAGTCCCACCCACCGGGACAGGTTCTGAGATCGGCGCGGTGGGCCAGAGCGGTGCGTACGAGGGCGCCTTCGAGGTCGCGCCGATCGACACCGGCCGCCGACGACAGGGATCGCAGCCGGCCGAGCGGGTCACGGGCACCTTCGTCGACGAGGCCGAGGTGCCAGGCACAGGCCGCCGCCCGGGGGTCGAGTGCGGGCGAGGCGAGCGGCCACACGCCGCGCAGTTCGCGCAGGAACACCCCGACGGTGACCGGCCCCCAGCCGGGCAGGTCGTCGAGGGCCTTCTCGAGCTCGGCCGGTGTGTGGGCGCCGTCCGGGATGGCGCACACGCGCCCGCCGTAGCGCCCGCCGAGCACGTCGCACAGGGCGTGTAGCCGCGTGGCCGTCTTGTAGTCGTATCGTGCGTATCCGCCACGATCGAGCAGGGCGACGAGGTCGTCCCACGTGAACGCCCGGGCGGTGGCCACCGTCACCCCCGCCTCGTCCAACACGAGAAAGGTGCGCTCGGCGATCGTGGCTGGAATCCGAGCCCCGAACAAGGTGGCCGCCATGAACCACCGGTCGATCTCGGTGTCACCGGCCTCGACGTCGATGCCCAGGGCCGTCGAGAACCGGCCGCCACCCGCCACGAGGCACCGCACCAGGTCGGTGCGGGCGCGTCGAGCGGTGCGTGCCGAGGTCGCGACGACCTTGTCCATCCCCCCACCGTCGCCCGGGCCGGCCTGTACCGCAAGTGCCAAAGGTCACCCGCTCGACAGAGGCTGACTAGGAGGAAGTCCCGGACCCGACGCCCCCTCGCCGTCACCGACGTAGGTTCGAGGGCCCTCACCGGCACCGATGGCGGACGTGTTCAGTGCGGCTCGGCGTCGTGCTGGGCGCGGTGGATGTCCTCCACCAGGGCAGCGAGGCGGTCGTAGTGCGACCCCGGCCAAGATCGGCGGTCCAGGATAGGTGCATCGAAGGCGGCACTATTCGGGTGACCTCATTACTCTTCGTGGGTGGCAAAGAGGCGGCAGAGGGATGGTGCTGGATATGGCTGGAACCAAGAGCAAGGACATCAGAATCGTCGACCGGACTACCGTCAAGGAGATCGGCGACAGGTTTGAGATCGAATGGCAGCTCAGCGCCAAACCCGAACTTGAATGGACCGAGATTTTTCAGTTGGCAGCCCCGACAGACCGCCAAGGATCCCCCGAGTGGGTCGAGGGTGGTGGCCCTGATGTGTTAGGCGCTGTCGTCCGATGGTTTGTTCCCCGCGAGGAAATCGAGAATGCCGACGCTGAAGTGCAACATCGTTTGTCGCTAGCGAACCAGAGGTTCGGGTTGGGGTGAGGGATTTAGGATTCCCCGCCCCCTCAAGGCGAGAATTCCTCCGCCAGGGTGTGAGCTTCGGAAACAGTCCGCCCGCTATCACAAGATCGTCTTTAGCTGGGGTCACTGCCATCATGGTCGCCCCCGTCCCGCACCACGGTGACCGGGCATCGGGCGTGGCCGACACAATGCTCGCTGACTGACCCGAGGAGCATGCCGGTGAACTCACCGTGGCCGCGGCTGCCCACGACGAGGAGCGACGCTCCGCGCGCTGCATCCAGAAGCACCGGGGCGGGGCGACCTTCGACAACGGTGAGATCGATGTCGATGCCAGGGTCATCGCCGAGCGCCTCGGCGACCGTCACTTCGAGGATGCGCTTGGCGTCTCCCCCTGGGTCGAAGTCTGCCGGGTACGGGGGTGCCCAGCCGTAGCTGGTCGGGTACTCCCAGCAGGTGACGACCTGCAGGGACGCGCCGGTGAGCTTGGCCTGGCGGGCCGCCCAGCGGAGGGTCCGGTGCGACGACAGGGAGCCGTCCACGCCGACCACGATTCTCTCGCCACCTTCGTTCATACGCTCCTCGGCCCTCATGCTCGTGGCGCGCACCTCTCGATCTCAGCGTACGGAGTGGGTGCCCAGATCTACGGCCGACTCAGCACGGCTCTGGGCTCCTCATCGCATTATGACCCGTCCCAACCCCGACCGCCGCTTGCCTGCGTGGACACCGTCTCCCGAAGGAAACCAATCTCATCACTCATGGCTGTGGTCACATCGTCGAGTGCAATCACTCCTTTGAGTTCCCCCGATACATCCACGA
>Ga0208565_1001938_pt1 | contig 11596 bp, 7 predicted proteins | sample Sb_taG_7_FD_187706 | JGI IMG/M metagenome (GOLD analysis project Ga0208565, IMG submission 187706) | Peat soil microbial communities from Weissenstadt, Germany - Sb_50d_2_FS metaG (SPAdes) (version 2) | ecosystem: Environmental > Terrestrial > Soil > Wetlands > Peat | place: Germany: Weissenstadt...
GACATTAGTTCATAGATCGGAGGCGTCACAGAAACAGGCGATCCTCAGAGGCGCAATCGCCAGCCTCTATGCCCACTGGGAGGGCTTCGTCAAGACATCCTGCCGTGTATACATCGAATTCGTCAAGCTGCGAAAACTCCGAAACTGTGAGCTGTCAATCCCCTTGCTCGGTCTGGCTCTGAAGCTAAACCTAAAACGTACAGAGAACGTAGACCGGATCGACAGCCATCGCGAGTTCAGTGATTGGTTGCTCCGTGAATGGCAGAGAAGAGCGCGGCTGCCTGACCCAGAGGATGTTATCAGTACGAGCAACCTCAATGCGCGCGTTCTTAAGGACTACATGCTCGGACTTGGTCTTCCATACGGGGCGGACTTCGAGATGGCGGAGAAGCCTGTGGTCGATGCACTGGTCAGGATACGAAACAATCTCGCACATGGTGAGTGGCAACTTGTAAACGAATCGGAGTACGATCAATTCGTAATATGGATAGAACGCCTGATGCTGAGAGTATGCGAGCAGGTCGAGGATGCAGTCGCCAATTCTACGTATCGGAGGGGTCTTACTCAGCTGACTTAGCCATTGAACCGTAACCTTGGTGGGTATAGCCCAGCATTGCCGCTTCTCCTGCTACACCTGGATACAAGGTGCAGTGCACACGGAGGAACGCCTCGTCCAGGATGCGCTCGAATGCGGCGTAGTCCTCTTCCTTCAAGAAAAGTTTGGTGCCCGCATTGGAGCGATTCAGAACGTGTATAGACGTAACCACCTCGGATCGAACGGGCGCGTCGGGGCATGAACTCACCCTACGACCAGGCGCTCTGGCTGTCAATAAAAAGACTCCCGTCCCCTTTTCTGTCCTCCGTGCCGAATCCAGCCGCCGTCGATCCTCGACCGGACAGAGCCACAGCCCCTCTTCCAGGCCCGCCGCCGTCGAGCCCGCGACGCTGCCTGCTTGGGCGGCGTTCAGGTCTTCGGTTCGTCCCTGCTCCTTGACATGCTCGACCCGCTGCTTGATCGAGGTATGCGCGCTGGCCTCCGGAACCTCGGCGATTCCGGCGGCAACGGGGTTCAAACCGATATAAGCACGGGTCGCCAGCAACGACTCTTCATCGAGGATTGCCACGCTCTTGAACCGGCCCTCGAAAAACGCGCCGCGGGTCTGCTCCTCGCGGTTGGCCAGCCGTGAGAGCGGCTCCTTCAAGCACTTCATGAACCAGCTCAGGCTCCGCAACCGCTGGCGCGCCGTCGCGACCCACCTGGCGTCCTTCAGCCGCGCCTGGACCCACTCCTCCGAGACCGGGGCCACCTGTCGCGCCTTGTCGCGTGGCGGAAAGAGGCGTCCCCAGCGTCGCACGACGTCCTCGTCCGACCAGCCCCGGGCCATGTCCGGATCCAGCCGGACCAGCAGGTGCAAGTGATTGTCCAGGATCGCAGACCCCGCGACGGCCACCGAGAAGATTTCCGCAAGTTCCTTGAACCGATGTTCGATCCAGCCTTTCCGGTCGTGCTTCCCTTCCCCGAGCAGGAAGGCCCGTCGCACGCAGCGCGTCAGGCAGTGATACCAGCGGGTCACGGCAGGATCAACCAGATGGGCACGCGCAATCGTCATGGCCGGATCTCCTGGGATGATCCGCACAATCTACCGAATCCAACGCGCTGAGTCAATACTACTTTGCATGTCCTCTAGGTTTGATGATTGTGGGACCCATATATCACTCTTGTTTTAGGGCTAGCACGTCCAGGAGCGGCGCCAGGTGCCGTTCGTAGCGCCGCCAACGGCCCACCGATCGCGTGTAGATTGGTTGGCGAACCTGCCAGACACTGGCCGTCATCACGGGGCGCTCTGTCCGATGGAATTCGAGGCAGGCCGGATCCCAGGGCAGGCCGAGAAAGTCGATGAGGCGCCGGCTTTGCCCTTCCTGATCCGCGACCAAGGACTCGTAGCGGATCTCCAGCATCCGCACCGGCAGCACCTTGAGCCAGTGGTCGATCAGGCGATCCGTTTCTAACCATTGCCGGCCACACTCCGCCAGATCGTAGGTATAGAGATGGCCAGTGATGGGGAACCGTTGGAAATAGCACGACAGGCAAGTGTCGCGGGCATCGCGGCGGCAAAAGATCACCCGCGCCGCGGGAAACAGAACCGCGATCAGTCCAAGATGGAAGACGTTGCCAGGCATCTTGTCGATGATCCGCAGGGCCGCGCCGTCCAGCGAGCGCAGGTGTTTCACATGAGCGCGTGAGGCTCTCGCAATCGACGCGGCATCCCAGCCTTGTCGTGCGGCCCGCCGCTCCTCGGCAGCCAGCTCCTCGGCGATACGACCGATGTCGGTCAGCTCGCCGGCACCGAATACCGCCGGATGGCTGGCGGCGATCTGCTCGACCAGTGTCGTTCCGGAGCGCGGCATGCCGGCGATGAACACCGGCAGATCCGAAGCCTCACCCCACTGATGACGTTGGGCGAAGAATGCCGGATGAGAGCCCTGTATCATCCGATCGACCACGCGGTGGAGGTTCTCGCCATCGAAAATCCCGTCCTGGGCGGCCGGCGTCTGCTTCACGAGAGCGTTGGCCTGGGCGAAGCAGGTAAAGGCCTCATCGAAGCGATCGGCATCGTCGAGCAGCTTGCCGAGGGCGAACCCGGCCTCAATGCGCTCTTGCGCGGGCAAGCGCGGTTGATTCAGCAGGGCTGTTAGCCGGTCGACCTCGGCCGGGTCGGCCTGCAGCGCGCCCAGGGAGACCAAGTTCCTGCGGAAAGATGCCTTGTCAGGACTCATCGCGACCGCCCGACGGAAGCAATCCGAAGCCTCCTCAAACCGGCCCAAAGACATCAACACCTTGCCCAGACCGTTCCAGGCGGGTGCCGAATCGGGGGCCAGGGCCAGGGCCTTGCGAAAGCTCGCGTCTGCGCCAACAACATCGAGTTTGTACAGCAAGGCCGATCCCAGCGCCTCGTGAGCACTGGCATCGTCTGGGCGCAGTGCCAGGGCACGGCGATGAGCCAGTACGGCCTCATCGAAACGCCACAAGCTTGCCAGGGCCAGGCCCATCATGTTGTGAGCTTCGAAATAATCGGGCTTGAGCCGCAGCGCCCTTTCGTACGGCGGCAGCGCCTCGGCGAACCGCTCTTTCTGAAAGAGGGCGTTGCCGAGATTGAACTGAGTCACGGCATCGTCGCATTTTAGCTCGGTCGCCCTGGTATATTGGGCGATTGCCTCGTCCAACAAACCCTTGTCCCTTAGCACATTGGCCAGGTTGTTGCGCGCGTCGGCCCAGTCGGGCCGCAGCGCGATGGCCTTGGAACAAGCGGCGATCGCGTCATCGAATCGGCCCTGGCTTCGCAGCGCTGCACCAAGCCTGGCGTGCGCGTCGACGAGATCAGGTTGGTGCTGGGTCGCCCTGGAAAAAGCGGCGATCGCCTCCTCCACGCGGCCTAACTCGCCCCAGAGGATTCCCAAAGCGTAGTGCGGTCCGCCGTCCGTCGGCCGGAGCTGCGTCAGCCGGTTATAAACGGCGATTGCCTCCTCATGCTTCCGCTGGTTCACGAGGACGCAGCCGAGATTAGTCCAGGCGTCGGCAAAGTCTGGTCGTAGCTGGACGGCTCGACTAATCAAGAGCACGGCCGAATCCAGGTGACCCGCCTGCGCCTCCAGAATTCCCAAGAGATGCAGCGCGATTGGGTCATTAGGCTCGTGGGCGAGAACTTGACGGCAGATCGTCTCCGCTTCGCGCCGCCGTCCTGCCCGGTGGTGTTGCTCTGCAACTCGGAGGGGATGATCAATCGTCATTGGTCTGGCTTTGGTGGCGCTTGGATCCGGGCAAACCTAGACTTCAGCGCATCCGGCGAAGGCACCCCTCTCTCCAGTCGGAGGGGTGCTTCGCCAGACGAAGTTTTCAGATCCTTACTCATGCGAGCGGATCGAAGTGGTCGCTCAGGTCACTGAAGCCTTCAAAACTGAATGTGAGACCGCCGTGATTCTGGATGACGATCGTATTGAAGGGCAGCAGTTGAATGGGCGTGTTGTCGCTGTAGTCGGCCGCGTCTACGTAGCCGATAACGCCGAACAAGGTGTCGTTAATGTCGCTGTTCTGCCAGACATCGAAGATGAATTGACCGGTGACGCTAACACTTGCGCTCACCGACGGGGTGATGATAAAGGGGACGGGCAAGATCGTTATGCCGAGTCCGACGCTTAAGTTGAAAGTGAACTCAGTGAAGTTCTGCATCATGAAGGTGAGCTCCGGAATGTATTCGTTGGCGCCGGGAGTCGGGCCCGCCGGGTTTAGCGCATCCGGGCTGCTCTTCATGGTGTAGAGGTTGAAGAAACCATCGACGGGGACACCGGATGCGCCGACATTGATCCCGGCGTGCGCATCAAACAGCCCAACAGTCAAGCTGGTTGGGACCAGCAACGTGGTGTTAATGTTCACGTTCAAGGGCAGGATGTCCATGCCGTAGTTGACATCCAGCTCCTGCAGGCGGAACCCGCCGACGAGGCGATTACTGCCGTTCTGGGCGAGGAACAGCAAGGTAAACGGATTACTGGCCACAAAGCTGGCGGAGCCGTTGGGGAAGCCGAAGCCCCAGGTGATATTGACGTCGGTTGGCGTGTTTTGCATTACAGCGCGGAGGGCCGTGTCGCTGTCCTGGGCCATGCCCTGCGGGCCGTAGTAGACGTCGATGGTGCCCGCGGAGGCGCTGCTGTGGAAGTGGATGTTGTCAGTCGCCAGGTTGATGTCCAGGGTGGCCGAGCTGGGAATGTTGTCGATGTGGCCGATCAGGAAGTTGCTGTCGAGGCCGATGCCGGCGAGGAAGGGGTGCGGGCCGGGGGTGGGTGCGTCGAACTCGAAGTGGCCGCCGTTGGAGTTCGGCTGGTAGACAATCTTCTGGAAGCCGGTGAACTGGCCGTCGAAGAAAGCGAGCGACCCGCCATTGACCTGTGCGACGGCGTGGTCTTCGCCGGCTTCGAGGACCTGGGCGTTGTTGTAAATGTTTTGAATCTCCGCGAGTGTGACGGGAGCGCCGGTGCCCAGGCTGAAGTAACGGTCGTCGATTGCCTGGAGATACGGCGAGTAGTTGATGCGGGCGCCGCCCGGTCCGGAGGTTTGGAAAGGCATGAGGAAGGCCGCGTTGTCGCTGGGCGAGTCGGACGTCGACACCGTCGCCGTGACCAGGCCCATCGGTGCGGGGTTGTTGCTAGCATCCATGGCTTGCATGACGAATTGGCCGCCGGACCAGTTGACGTTCCAGTTGGCCGGGATATTGTTCAGGTCCGCCTGGACGAGCTTGTACGTTCCCGTCCCCAGGATGGTGTCGTCGCTGGTGGCGCTAAACATAAGCTGGGTAATGGCGTCGCTCATCGACAAGGTGGCGCTGGTGTTGGGGTCCAGGACAAAATCGACCATGGCGGGCAGGCCCTGGGCCATGAACTCGACGTGGGTGTCGTCGTGTGGGTTGGTGGTCGGGTCGAGGTCGGCCGTGGCGGTGATGGAGCTGATGGGGGAGCTGGCCGTGTAGTTCAGCATCGTGGCAAAGTCGGTGCTGAAGTCAAAGGTCTGGGGAATATCCTGAATGTCGAGCGTGGCCTGGACGTTGTCCAGCGGGTAGAACTGGCCGAAATTCGAGGCGACGTTCACCTGGAGTTCGCGGGCGGCGTTATCGACATAGTTGAGAGTCAGTCCGGTCCCCGCACTTGCCGTGGAGACGCTAAACTGGCTTATGCCGAACAGGCCGACGGCCGCCTGCTTTTCCCCGCTGCCGCCCTTATCGAGGAAGTTCACGTAGTCGATCGATGTGGCCGTGGCCGGGGAAGGAATGGGCAAGTCGACCAGCGTCCCGAGTTCGAGCTGGGCGCCGCCCAGGAAGAAGCCCGGGGGAGTGGCCATGAAACCGAAGCTGGTGCCACTGCCGGTGGTATTCCAGCTCGCCGTGAAGCTGGGCACGCTGTCCAGGCGGAGACGCGCCTGTTCGATCGGGGCGCCGAGAAGACCGCCTGTCAAGGGCAGGCCGTTCGGGGCCTCCAGGTCGAAAATCACGTCGCCAATCGTCGCGGGGCTGAGATCCGCGTTCTGGGCAATGACCGTCAGGGTCCCGGCGGCGGCCTCGAAGTCGAAGCAGAGCACCGCCGGCAAGTTGTCTAACTGCACGGTCAGCGAGGTGCCGGTTGGCAGGCCTACGTTCTTGCCGAACGTCAGGTTGATGGAGGGGATGAGGTTCGTCCCGGTGTAACAGACCATCGGGTCGAGATTGGTCATGTAATCCAGGTGGCTCGGCACCAGAGCGATGTAATTGTTGAGGTTCACGTGGTTGCCCGCGAAGTAGACGCCGCCTGAAATCGACGCGACATTGAGATTGAACGGCACGGGCTGGTCGTCGTCCCAGACAATGTTGACCATGTCGCTGGCGTTGGTGACCCCGTAGCTGAACGAGTCGATGCCAAGCATGCCGACGAGCATGTTCCGCGCCCCGGCTCCCTGGTCGTTGAAGGAGGCGTAGTCCGCCGTCAGCATGGAAGCGGGCGTCAGCGGGTTGGCCAGGGCGGGGTCATTGAATTTGGTGGAGACAGCGAACTGCACGCCGGCGGCGAAGAGCCCAGGCGCGACGGTGTTGAAGTTGATCGCGGTGTTGCCGCTGGCGTTGTCCGCGACCCAGGTGCCGGTGAAGGTTGGGGTGTTGTCCACCCGCATCCGGGCCTCTTCCAGTTTCTGGCCCAACAGCGTGCCGGCGTCCGCAAAGAGGGAGATGCCATTGCTGTCGGCCAGGAGCACCGCTAGATGGCCGACAAGGGCGTTGCCGCCGTGGCCGTCCTGGGCCACGATCTGCATCATGGAATCCGGGTCGAACAAGAAGCTGAACACGGCGGGCAGTCCGCCGGCATCGTTATCGAACGCAAGCGCATCGATATGCCCGAAGCAATGCACGGAGTTGATGCTCGTAGCCGGCACGGTGGTGTAGCCGAAGCTGGTCGGGCCATTGAAGTAGAACTGCGTTTCCCCGGCCGGTACGTTGACGATTTCACATGTGATTTCGTCATCGTGCCCGGGAGTGAGCTTCGACGTCGGCGTCGTCCGCAGGTAACTCTGAAGCGGCGTTGGCGTCGTGGTTTTCAGATCGAAGGAGCTGCCTAACGGGGCGGTGTTCAGGGTGAAGTTTGCCGCGAGGAGGTTCAACAGTCGGGTCGCCGCCGTGGCACCCGGCCCGAACACCGGCGGGACCGAGGTATCGCCCGTTCCGGTGTCGACCATCGAGAAGATATCCCAGGCTTGGTTACTCCAACGGGTCGGTAGCTGTACCGCGGCGGGGGGATTGCTCGACACGATGAATTCCAGGTCATTGATGACGTTGCCCGCGACCGCCGGAGCGGCGGTGAAAGTCCTGCTGGCGCCGCTCGCGTCGTAGCCGGCCGTCAGGCTGGGGGCGGCGGTCACGGCGAAGCCGATTGTACCGACGTTGTAGCCAAGGAAGCCGGAACTACCGGCGAAGCCGCTGGTCTTCGATGCCTGCACGGCCAGGCTGCCGACGTTGGCGTTGTCGGTCAAAGTGGCCGAGCCAGCGAGGTTGAGCGTGAGATTCACCTGGGTCGGCACGTTGCTGGCGTTGCCGACGATCGCCAGACCGTCGCTACGCGTCTTCTGGAACGTCATCTGGCTGATGCCGGCGTTGGCGTTCTGCGACAGGTTCAAGGTACCGGCGGATTCGTTAAGGGCCAAGGAAAACTGCTCTTTCGTCGGCATTGGGTTGGCCATGAGGCTGGTGTTGAAGTCCGGACCGGAGGCAGTAGCGGGATTCGTCAGGTACTCCAGGTAGTCCATCTGCACCAGGGTGGCACAGGTCGCTTGCCAGTTGAGGGCGAACGAGGAGTTAATCGGAGTGCCGAGGGCCGACTCCGTAGTGGCGAAGTTGAGGTTGATCGTCGCCGGCACGTTCTCGACATAGGTGCGCAGCACGGCCGCGTTGAGCGTGCCTGTCCGATTGGTGCCGTCCAGGTTGCCAAGAATGAAACTCAGCGGGTTGCTGGCCTTGGTCGTTGTCATCGTGGCCTGGAAGCTGTGGCTGGTGCCTGCGAGGGTGCCCGGCGTCAGGTCAATAACCTCCTGCAGCGGAGCAGAACCGCCGGGGGTGTTGCCGGCGGCCCGCGTCTGGAAACCCATGACAAGGTTCGGGGTGCTGGGCAAACCGGGCTCCAGGTCGAAGCCAGCGAAAGGAAAGGCGATCAAGACGGAGAGGTTGTGGGCGACCGGGGCGTTGTTCAGCCGGTCGACGATCAGTTCCAGGTGCGGAGTCGGTTCCATATAGTCCTGCACTTCGACCTGGATATCGGGGGCGCAGCAGCCGAACAGGCTCCCGTGGGCGTCGAGTTCGACAGGAGTGCCAGCGTGGCCTACGGTTACCGTCGGCGGGGCGCCATTAGCGCTGGCGAGGATGACGTAGGGCACCGGCACGTTCAGGTTGTCGAAGAAATCGCGGGAGATGACATTGTGCCCGAGGTCGTTAACCAGATTCAGGATCTGCTGGTCGCCAGGGCTCGGGACCAGGGGAGCGGGGAGCAGTACCGGTACCGGGTTGATCGGGCCGGGCAACGGCAGAGTGAGCACAATGCGAGATTCGAGTTCTTCCAAGAAAAGCGGTCTGCGCGTCCAGTGGGTCCTGAGCTGGCGAGGCCGCCGAAGCGACGGGCGGGATCCGAGGGTACGGCCACGGCGGTACAGGCGGTTCCAGAGGCTGGGGCTGAGGCTCATGATGTCGACTCCTTGGGATCGTGGTCCTTGTCGGCTAAATGGTATTGATGGAGAGAGGAAGCGGCCACGGACGCCCGCCCCAGCGTCCCAGTCTCCGCGCCTTGGCCGTGCCCGTCGGGTCACACCTTTTACCCGGCATGAGCCAACAGGGCAAACGGGGGACTGGTCTTCGGTAAGAAACTGCCCTGTACGCAGTTGCGAGCTATTTTTGTCGTTCGCCGGTCCGTGCCCTGTCGTCCGTGATAGAGGGAAGTGGCAGCTAGCCGTCAGCCGCCGCTTCGATCGTGGGACCGGGCATGTTTTCCTGTTGCCACCAACGCGACTCATGGAGCGCAATCAACGGAAACGGAAGAGATCTGCACGACCTTTTCAAAAGAAAGGAGGAGGTCTGGAGTCCGTTCGAGTTCGTGTGACCTTCGAGATCAAGCCGCAGTAAAGCCATCCTTAGCGTAGAAGTCAAGAAAAAAGCCTGACGGTCACGGATTTTGTGTGGGCGTCTCGAAAGTAACTGGAAAAAATTGTACAAAAGAGACTTCCGATGGGTTCGCACGGATTTCGTAATCATCTGTTCACGGAGGGCCTCCCTGTTCTCGTCCTCTTTGACCCCCGAGCCAGCAGTGGGAGAAGCTGACACGTCCAGTCACAGCCCCGGCTCATGAACCTCCTGATGAAGCGCCCGAGGATGTTGAGACGAACGAAGGCGAAGAATGAAGCGGGTCCGGACCATCTAACCATGATGGATTGGAGTCTGCGAAGCCGGACCTCGAATGTACCGGGGCCATCCACCGAGACGCACGCATGACCCAGCATTGGGCCGGGATCGTTGAGCCCAAATTCCCACATGGACGAGGACTTCGTCGATGTGAAAGGCCAGGACTACGCCAAGCGCGCCCTGCTCATCGCCGCGGTCGGCTGCCACAACGTGTTGACGTTGTAGTCAATTTCACCTTATGCACGGGTGTCTCCTACCTCTCCTCCTCCTGAATTGCGGAAGGTTGCCCAAACCCACGGCGCTCACCCGATCTAACGTCAGCAAAGGGCTTACGGCGACTGCCTTCGACCTTCTCTGACACATCTCACCGGCGCCCTCTGCCCGGTAGGTAGCACCCTGCCGCCTACAGGAAACACATAACATACACATATGCAATCCCTTCACGTTTGGCGCACCGAAGGCGCACCAGCCAGCGGATGGCGCCGCCCTGGTTCGTCCGGGAGAGCACTCAAGACCCAGCCGTTCCCAAATCGGCTATTTTTGTCACGAGAAAAACACCATGCAGAGTAGATACAAGAAGGAGGCATTATGGAAAAATCCATGCATCTGTCCGAGGTGGCGAAACTCGTGGGTGTCCAGCCCTATCGGATCGTTTATGCTCATGTCAGCGGCGCCATCCAAGAGCCAAGCCGCTTCTGTGGGAAGCGAGCCTACGGTGAAGAGGACGTGAGGCGGGTAGCAGAGTATTTTGGGGTCGAACTCTCCATGGAAGGAACATCATGTTCAAGTTCAAGTGCATGACGCTGACCCAACTCGGGCAACTTTTCGGCGTCACGTCTCATAAGGTCGGCAAGTGGCTTGTGGACATCGGTCTTCGCACCAACGGAGGCAGACCGAGCGCACGAGCCTACCGGGAAAAGATTGCCGAGACCGCCCCATCCAGAAATCAGGGATACATCTGGGTGTGGCACGCCGAGAGCACGGTTGCTGCCCTGGAGCAAGCCGGGTATCCGCGGGTTAGCCCGCCGCCGCTCGATTTGGTCGAGCCGCCCGTCCTCGTCGCTCCTTTCTCTTTGCGACCCGCGGAGAGCGGGGCATTGGACATCGTGAGCGCTGATGGCGGTGTGGGGGTGCGTGTCTGGGGCAGCACGAATGCCGCCCTGGTGCGAAAACTCCTCGATCTCGCCGCTCGTTACGGGAAGCTGGGAACCAACGCACCAACAAGCGAACCGGAGCAAGTTGGAGCAGGCGAGGCTATCTCATAGAGTATGGGAACAACACGAATGGGGCGGCGAGAAGACGGGGAGATGGTCTCTCCGTGAACGACACTGGGAAGGGCAGATGGACGAGGAGCAGCGGCAACATCCGGTTCTCTTTCAAGAGAACCCAATCTTCAGCAAGCCTTCGATCTACCGGGCGAAAGGGTGGACGGAGACGGTTGAAGGCTACGTGAACGAAGCCAAGCAGTTGGCAGTGTGCTTGCTTCGTAATCGCCGCCTCATGCAGACGTCCTACACTTGGTTTCTGACAATCAACTTCGAGTGCGTCCTTCCCCCTGCTGAAATCAAGAGGGCATGGACAGAGATTTGCCGGAAGCTGCGAGCGAAGGGGATCGTCGCCCTCTGGGTTCGGGAGGTCTCCCGAACCAATAGAGTCCACCACCATCTGCTACTTCGCACACCTATCAGCCGAACCGCCCTGGAGCGGGTTGTTGCGGAGTGCCTTCCAGATCAGGAGGCTTTGCCCACTCATTCCAAGCTCCTCGTCGTCAATGACGAGTGGCGGCTCGTTCACTACCTGGCGAAAGCCAAGATCACCGGGTATGTCCAGGGAGAGCCTGTAGACGACTACTACGCCGAGAAGCGTCTGCTCTTCAAGCCGAACCTGGGACTGAAGAAGTTTGGAACGCTCGGCTCCTTCTGGGGGCGACCGAAGAGGGAGCTTTGGCAGGAGGTCATTGAGGAGGAACTGCGGATCAGCGAGGCGCTGGGAAACCCCTACGTCAGCAAACTCGTGATGTTGATCGCGGCCAGGAATTGAGCCAATTTGGCGCGCAGGATTGAGCCACCGAGCCGGTTGCGACGTGCGACGATCGTGAGATTATTCCGCGTAGCAGTTTCACGAGAGCGATAGAAACAGCATCA
>Ga0208565_1001944_pt1 | contig 11557 bp, 5 predicted proteins | sample Sb_taG_7_FD_187706 | JGI IMG/M metagenome (GOLD analysis project Ga0208565, IMG submission 187706) | Peat soil microbial communities from Weissenstadt, Germany - Sb_50d_2_FS metaG (SPAdes) (version 2) | ecosystem: Environmental > Terrestrial > Soil > Wetlands > Peat | place: Germany: Weissenstadt...
CTACAGTCTCAATCTTATTGACTTCTACCCTGACGCTGCCGACCGTCGCCAAGGACACGAGAACCGAGGAATGGAGCGGAACGACTGTCAGCGGTCAGCCTCAGCCAAACCCTCCCGTAATCGTCTGGCATCGCAAGGTCAGTCCGGCGGTCAACGCGGCACCACGGGTCAGTTCGCCGGTCAGCTCGCTACCTCCCCTCCCTGAAAAGCCTTGGTCGGTCATCAACTTGCCGCTCGCTCGTACGGCCGACGACTACGCGTCGATGGGCCATGCTCGCGCCTTGATCTATAAGGATGTGCGCGAGGCCCGAGCGGCGTCGCCTCAACCCCACAGAAACTGAGTTCGGCCGTCCGGCGGCAAACGAGCCCGGACGCGTCGAGTCGAGCCGACTCGAGGCGACGGGGTTTCAGGATCGCTGAGCTGAAGAGGTAGTGAACGCAAAGATCATAGCTGTTTGCTCAGAAGGCAAGCCGACCCCGTCGTCGTGACGATGATCTCGCACGCCGAGGCCGGATTTTGGGAGGCGAACGACTGATGGCCTCGATATTAGATGATCAGACCCAGGACGCTTTCAATCGTGTCGAGGAGGCGAGTCTCAAGCTTCTTGATCTCGACCGGCGGCCGGTCCCGCGCGACCAGCATCCCAAGCACCATGGTTGTGTCCGGGCCGTGTTTGTCATCGAGAAGGGTCTTGCAAACACCTATCGAATCGGCCTCTTCGAGCACGAAGAAGTGTACGATGCCTGGCTCCGCTTCTCCAACGGCGCGCAGCGGGACGATCGGAAGCCGGATGTACACGGCCTGGCCATCAAGCTGATGGAGGTTCCCGGGACCAAGGCGCTCGACGACGAGCCGGATGGAACGACGCATGACTTCGTCATGGTTGATCATCCGATCTTTTTCCTTCGCGACGCGAAAGAATATGCTGCGTTCACCGACGCCTTGCTCAAGGCCAGAGGCAAGGTGGATTCGTCACTCAGGAATATCTTAAGCTACCTGCTGCCGGGCAGGGCGTGCGAGCTCATGACCCTGATCTTGCTCTTCTTCTTTCCGTGGCGACTCCGGACCTTCTCTCGATTGATCCGATTCGCGTCCAGTATCATCAAGGACCCCCTGAGCACCCGCTACTGGAGTACGACGCCTTACAAATTCGGCGAGACTCACATGAAGTTCCGGGTCGTACCGGCCAAGCTCGCCGATGAACTGGAAAGCCAGGGACCGAGCGGCGAGTCCTACGCGGAATTGAGTGACTTCCTTGCCCAAGCACAGCCACTCCCGGTCGAGACAGGGTCAAAAGCTGGATCTTCGCCGGACTACTTGCAGATGGCATTGAGTGACCGGCTCAAGGACAAGGGAGCCGTGTTTCTTTTTGAGGTCCAGCTTTACAAAGACGCTTCGAAAACTCCGATTGACGACCCCACGGTGAAGTGGCTGGAAAACGACTCGCCATTCGTGACGCTGGCCCGGATCTGGATCCCCAAGGACGAGGAACATCTCTTTTGCAGTGAAACGCGGCAAGCGTTCGGTGAGAATCTGTCGTTCACTCCCTGGCATGCGCTGGCAGCCAACAAGCCCGAAGGTGAAATTAACAATGTGAGGCTGCACGTCTACAAGGCCCTCTCCATTGCGCGGCACAAGGCCAACGGCGTCATCAGGAGGGAGCCGCGGGCCGTCGACGACCCATCCCAGGTCCCCGAGTACGGCAATGATCCCTCGGCGTTCCCCACGGTCCTCAGTGAGGAGCTGAAGTTGATCCGGGAGCGGCGTGAAAAGGTTGAGAATCGGTTCGTCGTAGCTCAACCGCACACGGAGCAGCCAGGCGTCTCGGTAAGGCCCGGGGATGAGGATGCACGGACCAAGGAGTTTCGCCTGAAGGCCCTGGGAGAGCACGTCTCCGGACTGGCCTTCTCAGGGGGCGGGATCCGTAGCGGAACGTTTGCTGTCGGCTTCCTCCAGGGTCTGGCTTCCTCAGGGCTGATTCGCCGGTTCGACTATCTTTCGACAGTCTCCGGGGGTGGGTACGCCGGAGCCTGGCTGGCCGCCTGGTTGAGACGCGAGGGTGGCGATCCGGAGAACGTCCAGCGCATGCTCTCCCCGAACCGGGTGGTGCAGTCGAAGGCAACACGGCAGTTACTGGAGCGTGGGGTTGTCGTCGACGAGGAGCCCGAGCCGCTCCGTCACCTGCGTTCGTACAGCAGTTATCTTTTCCCTCACCCCGGGATTCTCTCCTCCGATACCTGGACCGTGATTCTGATCTGGCTGCGCAACGTGACCATCAATCTCATGATGCTTTTGCCCGCCAGCGTGCTTGTGGTCGTGCTCGCCAGGTTCATCGTCTACATGTATCACCTGTTCAACCCGCTCACGGTTGAAACGCCCGCCATTTACTTAATTACATGCGTCCTGGTCTTCGCGATCGGACTGCTCTGCGCGTGGGTGGCTCACAAGAACAACTCCAGGGCCTTGAGAGCAATTCGCGATCAAACACATCCCGATCCGGGCTTACGAACCATTGGCACGCCGAATGAACTACAGGCCCTCGTCGTCAAGGGGATCCTTAACCCAGTGACCGTGGCGGCCCTCTTCTTGACACTCTCGATTCGTGGCTTGCTCTGGTCCGGAGGGGACGTTGTCACGAATTTCAAACTCGAGTCGGCCCCGACCAATGCGATTTCGCTATCGTCGATTCTTCTCGACTCCATCCAGTCTCACTCGGGGTTACTGGAGTGGCCTTGCATCTTGTTTGTCGCGCTCATCGTGGGTGGGCTCATGGCCTGGGGCGGACGGTCTAACGCCCTCAACGTCGCCCCGGAATCCAGCAAGAAGTTTATCTTCGCGTCGTTCATCGCGGGGCTGAACGGCGGCGTACTCTTCGTGCTCGTTGCGGCACTGATCCGCTGGTTCGCACGGCTCGAACGACCGGACCTCATGGCGACCTTTGCCGCGCCACTGGCCGTGCTGGTAGTCGTTGTCTCCTTGATCGTCCTGGTGGCGCTACTTGGTCGGACGATCGGAGAGACGGAGCGTGAGTGGTGGGCCAGACTGAGCGGCCTGGTGACGTTGCGAGCCCTTGCCTGGATCGGACTCATGGCGACGATCCTTTACGTCCCGGGACTGTTTCTCGCATCCGGACCCCTGGTCCAGGCGGCCGTCGCGTCGGGCTGGCTCGGCACCGCGGCCCTCGGTGTCTTGACCGGCCGCTATGTGCTACCGAGGGTCGGAGGCCTGACCGCCGGACGACTGACCGTGGTGGCCTCCGTGGCTTCTCAGTTGTTCCTCGTCGGTTTGATGGGGATGGTGGCACTCGTCGTCTCGTTGCTGTCGAACATTCCCTCACTGACATCCGCCAGCGCCGACGACATCGGGCCATTTGCTTTCTACATACTGGGAGTGATCGGCGCCTCGCCTTTCGTCCTGATCTTCATTGCCATCATCGCCGGTGTCCTCTACTACCTGGCTCGAGACCTCATCGACGTCAACCTCTTCTCGCTCAATGCGATGTACGCTAACCGGCTGACCCGCTGTTACATTGGCGCCTCCCGCGCCATGTCGACCTGGGTCGATCGCTGGCGGTTGCCGCGCGACTTACGCACCGATGCGGGGGCACCTGCCCTCGCGGACCGCAGTGCGCCGGTTCGCGAGCCCAACCCTGTGACCGGGTTCGATGCCGGGGACGACATCGATCTCGGCGATTTGAAGATCGGGAAAAAGGACAGCGCCAACCGCGAGTACCTGGGTCCCCATCTCTTGATCAACACCACGCTCAACCTGGTCGGCGACAAATCTCTGCTCCGCCGCGATCGGAAGGGAGAGTCGTTCATCCTCTCGCCGCTTTATTGCGGCTCCAAGAGCATCGGGTACGCCAGGATCGACAACACCCAACAACCAGGGAACGTGGAACCGAATTTGACGCTCGGTCGCGCGATCTCCATCTCCGGTGCCGCGGTCGATCCCAACATGAGCTTCTACCAGTCGGGGCCGCTCACGGCACTGTTGACAATCTTCAATGCCCGGCTCGGCTACTGGATCGAGAAGCCCAAACCGATGGGCTGGACCGCGGCGAGTCCGAAGTTCGGCAACCTGATTCTGTCCGAGCTCTTTGGCCGGACCGACGAGCACGGAGAGTTCGTGCACATCTCCGATGGCGGCCATTTCGAGAATCTCGGGGTGTATGAGCTGATCCGCCGCCGCTGCCGCTACATTGTTGCTCTCGATGCGGGTGAAGATGGCGATGCCTCCGATGAAAACCTGGCGAACCTGATCCGCCTCTGTCGGATCGATTTCGGTGTCCGTCTCAAGATCAATACGGAGCCGCTGGAGATGGCGGGTCCCGACCGGCTGAGACGGGCCCACGTTGCGATCGGCGAGATTCACTATGAAGACGTGGACCAGGGCGAAATCCCCGGCGTGTTCGTCTTCGTCAAGATCTCGCTGACCGGCGATGAGCCTCCCGACCTTCAAAAGTACGCCAGAGAGGAACCGCTATTCCCGTACCAGCCCACCGACCTGAGACAGTCATTCGACGAGAAACAGTTTGAATGCTATCGCTGTCTGGGTGATCACATCGCGCGTGAAGTCTTCGGGGATCCGGTGGATCAGGTTCGTGACGACTACCGTCGACTCGACCTGGTCGCGGACAAGCAACCCCACGACGAGTACGTAGCGCGGTTGTTCACGGCCGTGCAAGAGCGATGGTCAGAGGCACCGGCCGTGCTGAGCGAGCTGTACCTGGAGACCAATCGAAACTGGTCCGAGATTCAGCGCGATCTTTCGAAGAACCCCGAACTCAAGCAATTGAGCCAGGATCTTTACCCCGAATTGCAAGCGATTGAGACCAAGGCCCATGCTTCTCAGTCGGCCGAGCTGCACACCATCGGCCGCATGCTCGCGATCATGGAAAACGCTTGGATCGCGCTCTCGCTGAAGCGCTACTCGTCGCTGCCAATCAATCGAGGCTGGATGAATTCCTTCCGTCGATGGGCCGCCACCGAGGCATTTCGCCGCACTTGGCCTGTTCTCCGCTCGGAGTTCAGCTCCGAATTCGTCCGATTCTGCGAGGAACAGCTTCACCTGAATGCCGCCGAGCCGTCGGTGTTATCGCTTCCCAGCCTTGATGACTTCCTGAAACTCCCGGCGGATGATTCCCTGAAAGTCGCCATCGACCTGCTCGACAACGAGTTCCAGCGCGAATGGCCCGATGAGCATCGCCAGGGTCGAGGGCCCAAGGCCCTGGTCGCGGCAAGCTCAAAGCTCAAAAATCCGCCGCTGGCATGGCTCATCGTTCAAGCGCAGTCAGGGCAAAGCCAAAAGGCCGACCAATCGCCCAACAAATTCGTCTGCGGCGTCATCCTGGCGACCCGATCCGACCAGATTCCTCAGACCGTGTTGCCTGATGGAACGAAGCAAGATTCGGTCGAATTTTTCGTGTGGATACGTCGCGCGTATCGTGCCGCCGGGCTGGGGTCGCAGTGTGTTCAGGAGGTGCTGCCGAAGGTCCGGGAATCCTTGCGAGACAAGAACGGACATACGCCGAGTCTATGGTCGCGCTATCCAAAACAGGAGGCAAGCGATGATGACCTTGAGTTTGCGAACCTAGTTCGATTCCTCGCTCGCTTCGACTTCCGAGTGATTGAGCCGACAACGGGAAGCTTGAGAGCCTCTTCCCTGCTCCAGCTCCCATAAACATCACCGTTGACGGTTCGGGCCGATATCACTCTGGCCTGGTGGGAGTCCGCGCCGACGAAGGAATTGGCCCTGGTAGAATCCCACCCGCGGGTAATTCGTCTATGGTATGATCGGATAAATGCGCTAACACCTGATCTAACTTTTTTCCAAGAGTTCCAAGTCTCCGGGGGGATCTGAGGCCATGTCTTGGAGGACTCGTGGGTTGACCGCTGGGCGATTCTTGTTGAGGTTGGTTCTGCTCCTGGCAGTCCTTGCTGGGCTCTACCTGATCGTCGCACCATTCTTGGAGATTGGCGGAGTCAAGGCCCCGAGGGCGCAGGCGCCGACCTTGGTTCGCCTGGATCAGTCATGGACAGAGAAGGAAGCCGGCTGTTTCCACCACACGAGCCAGGGAACCCGAATCCTGCCGGTTGCTTGGTTCATGGCCATTGAGCAGCCGGTGCTCACCATTCTTCCCGTGGGCCCGCTCTCCTCGCGAGACTACCTGAGCCGATTCGGATTCATGTATGAGACCGAGAAGAGCGAGCGAGGTAAGTCCCAGATCGACAAGACCGAGTATGGCAAATCCGAAACTGGTCATACCGGACTGGTCGACTGCGATGCCATCAATGCTGACGCGAGGCAATACGATCTGCCCATCGGCTTCGCCATCGAGAAGGAATTTTACGCACCCTACGCCAATCCCCCCATATCCACGCGGACACCAGTCGTGGGGTTGACCTGTGCCGCGTGTCACACCGGGCGGATCGAGATCAAGCTGAATGACGGCACGACCAAGGCGGTCCTCATCGAGGGAGGGTCGGCCATGATCAACATATCGTTGTTCCAGGGTGCGGTGGGCCGTGCCCTGGCTTATACGCAGTTTATTCCAGAGCGCTTCCGCCGCTTCGCCCGCGCCGTATTGGGGAGCGACCTCCCCGACACCGACCCCGCTTTCGTGAAACTCAAGAACGAACTAAACGTCTACATCGAGTTGGGGCTGGCGACGCAGAATTATGCCAAGGAACATAAACTCGACGGGACCCAGGGCGGCTTTTCGAGGACCGATGCGCTTGGCTTGATCGGCAACCGCGTTTTCGGTGTCTTGAGCCAGGAGAACCAGGTACCCACCACTGCACCGGTCAACTTCCCGCATCTCTGGGACACTCCGTGGTTTGACTGGGTCCAGTACAACGCGTCGATCCGCACACCCATGGCTCGTAACATCGGCGAGGCGCTTGGGGTTGGGGCGCTGGTCAACCTCAACGATCCGGACTACGATTCGACGGTTAACATCAATGGGTTGGCTTGGATGGAGGAGATGCTGGGTGGAATGAAACCGTTCGAGGGGCTTCAGCCTCCGAAGTGGAACGACATGGTGATCAAGGTCTTTGGAAAGGAAGCGGACGAGGGGTCGGACTATCACATCTCAAAGGAGAAGGCCGAGAAGGGGCGGGAACTCTACAAGACCCACTGCACCCGATGTCACCTGCCACCTCGGGACGAACTGAATACCGAATTGAGCAAAGCCGACTCTCCCTATTTCTCAAAACCGGACCCCGACAGCAAGCAAAGGTTCTTGCGTCTCAACGTTGTCGACCTGAATGTGATTGGCACGGACCCACACCAGGCGCTGAGCTTCTATCGCCGTGTCGCCGTGTCGCCTGAGCCGCTCCGGTCCCAGAAACAGGTGGACAAGTATAAAAAACAGGACGAGAAGTATGGAGACAAGACGTACGAAAAAAAGGGTGCGGATCCGCAGGACGACTACTGGCAGAACTATGACTATTGGTCGCGATGGGTCAAACAGGGCTTTCCGAACGAAGAACCGTCGGCCACCATCTCGGCCGAAGACGGTCTCTTTCGGGTAACCTCGACGATCCGCGAAAAAATTTATTCGAGCGAAGCGTTCCAGTTGCTGCCGCCGAAAGCAGAGGCGTCTTTCAAAGTCCCCAAGTTTGCCACCGAGCTCGCACGCAAGGAAGCGCGGATCAAGTGGGACCGTTTTCGCTCCTTGCCTACGCCTTTGGACCTTGGGGACGAGAATGCGGTGCTCGAGGGCAAGGACAAGGACTGGGTGATCAGGGCGAACCTTGGTTACAGGGCCCGACCTCATGACGGAGTCTGGGCAACACCGCCTTATCTGCACAACAGTTCGGTTCCTAACCTCTATCAGATGCTGGTGCCCGTGGAGTCACGATCGAAGAAGTTCTATCTGGGCTCGACACGGTTCGACCCGAAACACGTGGGGTACGAGACGCATGAGTTCCCCGGCGCATTCGAATTGGACACGAGCTTACCCGGGAACTCAAACTCCGGGCACGAATTCCGGAATCTCAAGCTGGAAGAGCTCGAGTTCACTGATTGGGACGGCAAGTCGACTCGCGAACAGCGCTGGGTGAGTGTTCTCGGTGTGAGCGTGGAGAGTCTCAAGTCGATGTCAGCCGCCGAGCGATGGGAACGGACTAGGAAGGCCTCCGAAAGCGCGCTCAAAGATCAGCGAGCGAGACGGGTCAAGCCGGGAGTGCTCGGGCCGGAATTCACCGAGGAAGAACGATGGCAGCTCGTGGAATATCTCAAGACACTCTGAAAAGAGTTTGCGTGATTCGGAGAGTTGGGCAGACGCGTTCTTGCTGAATCACGTGACATTTTGGAGTCGATTGGCCGCCGGCCCTCCCAGCTCCCCGCGGCACCGACCGTCGAGCGTCGAGAAGAGAAGCAGGACGCCGTATTCAGGGTGATCTCGATGACCATGGTGCTCAGAGGAGTGGGCTTTCTGATCCTGTGTCTCGCCGCCATCGCGGTCCGGATGCAATGGGACCAGACGTTCGATCCTCGCTCCGGCCGCGGATAAGGTCGAAGCCTTCCTGGCCCGCGCCCTGGAGGCCACGGGTGACGGATCGGCTACTGCCATGGCGCTGGTTCCCTGGATCTGCGACGCGCTGCTGTCCAACCACTCGGTCAAGGCGTATGGCCGCGACTTCATGGACTTCGTCCGCCACATGCAGTCCCAGGGGTGACACCTCGTTACGGAAGACCGCCATCAACGACGCCATCCGCACCGGGGCTTCGATGCACGAGGTACGGGAGTTCGCGGGGCACGCCGACATCCGGACCACCGAGCTCTACTTCGTCCGCAAGGAAGAGGACGCGGAGGTGGCCGCCCGGCGAATCCAGATCCGGCTGACAGGTTCCAGGGGCCAGTAAGCCCATTGGCCGCCGTTCCGGAGATTCTCACTGCCGAGCCTGGAGTACTTCATGACGCAACTTCTGAAGTGACCCCTATTGTGTATGGAATGTGGATGCGATTGCTGCGTAGTCTGCCAGGAAAAACGCACTCGTATTTATCGAAACATTGTTAATTCATGTGTTTCATTGGTCACCGAAAAACATTACGGCCTAATACTACTCCGTTAAGTTACGGAAGTCGTTTAGCGACAATGGCTTATGGATTGCTACTCGTGATCGAATCTTGGCAATTGCATGTATCAAGCGTAACGCAAGTCCTTACCGTGCTAAGTGTTGCAACTCTCGATAGCATGCATGTACTCCCAATCCCTGCTGAAGCTTAACGGAGTAGCACTAAGCGTTGGAAATTGTCCATCTGCTACGGCAAGGCCAGCCACGCCTGCCCTTGGCGATACAGGAGCGGATCATCGGTGTACTGCTCCCAGATCCGCAGCAGCGTGGCGTGCAAGGGGAGCAACTCTGCCGCCACTTTCCTGCTCGTGTCGGCGTCGATCAGCCGCCGGGACTCCAGGAAACGCAGCCAAGCGGGCATGGCCTGAAACAGGGCCGCCGCAGAGTGGTACAGCCCGCTCATCATGCCCATCATTCCAGCGAGGTGAACGTCAAGCGTGACCCGCTCAGGGCAAAGTGGGTGGGCCGGCCGGGGCGGTTTCGGCAGTTTCCGTTTGGGGTGCAGTGCCTGCTCCAGCATGCTCGGGCGCGGATCGAGGTCGCCCTCATTCCGCCGCACGAAATAGCGATACAGCTCGTGCCTTACCAGTTCCCCCCGTGGGAAGGGCACTCCTTCCTCGCGGCGTAGGTAGCCGACGAATGCGCTGATCAGCCGGGACAGATCGACCGCACCCTGGTCTGGGGTCTGTCTTTCCTCCTGCTCAGTATCCCAATCTTCACGGCTTCTTTTCCGTGGCGGCCTCAGGGCGAAGTCGTCCGCCTGCCACTCCCGCCCGGACTTTCCCGTCAGGTCGCCGATGAATTCGCGCAGATAGACCTCGTTCGGCTCCTCGACAAAGAACTGGATGCGGTCGAGCAAGACCGCATCGGCCGGATCGGGAGAGGCTGTGTGTTCGAGGTAGTCGAAGATCTCGTGATTGACCCCCTTCTCCGCGAACTCCGAGATGCCCCAGGGAACGACGTTGTCGGAGGATTTCACGACCGGCCAGGCGATACGCAGGGCCTCAACGAGAACGTGCAACTGGCCGTGATATCCCAGGGCGTCCATGGCACGGTTGAAGGTGTCGATGTCACGCCCAGCGCGTGCGGCCAGCTCCCGCGCCAGGGACGGGACAACCTCCTGCCGGCTCTCCGCCAAGGCGTCCCGCAAGCACCAGGACAGATAGTAGTGAGCTCCTTCATCAAACACCTCGGGCCGGCGCTCGCGGAGTGCGCCGACGCACTCCGCAAAGCGCGTGCGACCGCCGCTCTTCACGGCGTCTGTGTGAAGGATGTTGAGCATCTCAAAGGCCAGGTCGTCCGTCATCACCTCGACGTCTTCCAGGGTCTTGAAGAAGACAGCGATCCGGCCCTCGCCGTTCTGAGACTCGAACTCCCGCCAGCGGCTCTCTCCTCTCTCGGTGACTGGATCTAGCGGCAGGGGAGGTGTTGGAGCTTCCGCGGCGCGTGCCGGTGCGGTTGGCCCGGCAGGCTGCGGATGCTGCTGTGTTGGGAAGGGAACCGAGCGAGGTGGTGCAACGGACGAAGGCGGCGGCGGAATCACAGCCGTTTGCCTCAACGACGCCTCCTGGTCCTTGGCAAGGCAACACTTTTTGTACTTCTTGCCGCTGCCACACGGACAGGGATCATTACGTCCGGCCTTCATGGGTCACTCTCGGGCTAGGGTACAACTCGATCCTCAGTATACTAGCCGAGCGTTATCGGATCTACTCCAGCGTGATCTCCGGCGTTTTGCCCTCGACCACCTGCTCTTTCACGCCGCTGACCGACGCCGCCGGATTGGTAATGACGACATGCCGCTGCACCAGCCGGTCGAAGAAACCGCGTAACGCCGCCAGGTGCTATTTCCCCCAGATTACGGACTGGCTCGGCAGGAGCCTCGCCCTCCCGCGAGAATGAAACGGCCCTGACTCCCATCTCATTTCTGGTGGACAGCGATCGAAGACAGGTGTATACTACCCCTTCTTTGGCTACTGTATTGACGGCCTTCTAGCAGAAGGGGACTATCCAGGGATGGCCACATCGGACATCGTGATTCGGGGAGCGCGCGAGCACAACCTGCGCGACGTCTCGCTCACCTTGCCCCGGGGCCGGCTGATCTGCCTGACCGGGGTTTCCGGCTCGGGCAAGAGCTCGCTCGCTTTTGATACGCTTTATGCCGAGGGGCAAAGGCGTTACGTCGAGAGCCTCTCGAGCTACGCCCGCCAGTTCCTGGGGCAGATGCCCAAGCCCGAGGTCGATCGGATCGATGGGCTCTCACCCTCGATCTCGATCCAGCAGAAGACCGGCGGCCGCAACCCCCGCTCAACGGTCGGCACGATCACCGAGATCAACGACTACCTCCGCGTGCTGTTCGCCCGGGTCGGCCAGGGGCACTGTCCCCAGTGCGACCGGCCCGTCGCAGCCCAGACTCGCGAGCAGATTGTGGCACGAATCCTCGACTTGCCCGCCGGCACGGCGTTTAGCGTACTG
>Ga0208565_1001945_pt1 | contig 11554 bp, 8 predicted proteins | sample Sb_taG_7_FD_187706 | JGI IMG/M metagenome (GOLD analysis project Ga0208565, IMG submission 187706) | Peat soil microbial communities from Weissenstadt, Germany - Sb_50d_2_FS metaG (SPAdes) (version 2) | ecosystem: Environmental > Terrestrial > Soil > Wetlands > Peat | place: Germany: Weissenstadt...
ATGGGGCGGATGCTTTTTGCGATGGGCGACAATATCCGGGCAGCCCGTTTTGCAGGAGTGCCGATCCAGTCCCTCAAGTTCAGCCTCTATGCTGCCAGCGGCCTGATGGCGGGCATCGTCGGGATGACCACGGTCATGAAGTCCCTGTCGGCTCCGCCAAGCCAGGGGGAGGAGATGGAATTGAAGGCGATTGCCTGCGTGGTCCTGGGCGGTGTTCGGATCACGGGCGGGATGGGCAACGTGGCCGGCACACTGCTCGGTACCTTGACCCTGGCAGCGCTGTTGGAGGGCATGGTCTGGGTGCCGGGAGAATTTCGACTACTCTGCACGGGGAGTTTCTTGATCGCGGTCGCCATCGCTAATGAGGCCTTGGCGCGCTGGCGCGCACGCACAGAGATCGCGCTGACGGGGGAGCTAAAGGCATAGCCCGACGTGGCCCTGCCTGAGCCCACAAATCTATGGGGGATCCATGAAGCGTTTGCATTTAGGAATCATCCTTGTTCTCACTCTCTCCAGTGCAGTGGGATGCGGCGCACGGCCGGAGACGAAGCAATTCAAAATGGGGATGATGCCGAAGATCAAAAGCATTGCTTACTTCAACGCCTGCAACAAGGGCGCTCAAGAAGCCGCGGCAGAATTGGGCATAGACCTCGTCTACGACGGTCCAGCCAAGGACGATGTCAACGAACAGGTCCGTATGTTGGAGCAGTGGATCTCGCAGGGGTTCCAATGCATCGCCGTTGCTCCCAATCACCCCTCCATCATCGCACCGGTACTCAAGCGCGCGCAGGCCAAGGGCATCACCATCCTCACGTTTGACGCGGATGCCGATGGCGGCCGGGAGTATTTCATCAACCAGGCCAGTTACGATGACATCGCCAAGACCTTGATCGACACGATGGCAGAGGAAATCGGGAGCCGGGGCAAGGTAGGCATCCTCACGAGTACGCTGCAAGCGCCGAATCAAAGTCAATGGGCTAGGCGCATGAAGGAATATCGCCGGCAGCACTATCCGGATATGGAATTGCTCGACGAGATCGAAAGTCAGGAGAACAGCAAGATCGGCATCGACCGTTCCAAGGATCTGATCCAGGCAAACCCCGATTTAAAAGGGATCATCGGCCTGACTTCCATTGCTTTCCCCGCGGCTGCGGAAGCCGTGGAGCAGCTTGGCAAGAAGGGGGAAATCCACGTCGTTGGTCTCTCCTTGCCAAGCCAGATGCGCAAATACGTTCACGACGGCAGCGTGCGCACGGTGGTACTTTGGAAGCCTGTAGACCTCGGCTACCTGACAGTAATGGTGGCTGACCTGATTCGCAAAGGCCAAATGAAAGGTGAAGGCAGAATTCGAGCAGGCCGGCTCGAAGAGGTGCAAGTTCGCGATGGTTTCGAAGTTCTTCTTGGACCGCCGATGAAATTCACGGCCGCGAATATCGACCAGTATGATTTTTGATTGGCCACGCGCCGTTGGCCCGTGATCTTACGCCTTCCTAGTCCGGAAGAATGAGAGCCCAAATAGCAAGGCGGCAGAAAGTGCGTACGCCGCGGCCCAATGGTAGGGAGACTGGTAGCGGGCCTCCACCGGAAGTCGGCTCATCACCGTACTTGGAAGCGCGAGGAGAGCGGGATTAAGTGGTGAGTGGATGATTCCCAGCAGGGCGCAGACTGCGGCCACCAAGAAGTAGACTCCTGAGCGCCGGAGCTGGCCGTCGAGAAGAGATGCCAAGGCGGCGGCCCAAAGCAGACCCGTGACCAGGAACCCGTTCGCCAGTCCACGGAGAGTTTGTACCACGGCCGCGCCGCCTGCATCGGCCGCCCGACCGGCCAAGGCCATATCAAGAGGGATGGTCGCGAGATAGGCGAGAGCCGGCAAGGTGGCCAGCGCAAGGGCCGGGTAATGCAGCGGCGGCGTGGCACGATAAGATTGTGCGGTAATCTCCAGGCCAACGTACACCAGGATGGGAAACATCGCTGCGCGGGGGAGCCAATCGAACAGGTACGTGAACCAGCCAAACACCCCAGCGGCGCCAATGAAGAGCGCGGACGCCAGCGTGTAGGCCGCCCTTCCTCCCATGGCCTTGTACGCCGGCTGGCCGATGTAGGGCGTATTCTGAATCACGCCGCCAAAGAGGCCGGCCACCATCGAAGCCAGGCCTTCCGTCAAAAGGATGGTGCGCGTGTCGTATTCATCTCCGGCGGCCGCCGCGCTCTCGGTGCAATCGATTCCCCCAACGATGGTGGCTAGGGCGAACGGCAAGATAATCGGCAGTTTCGCCAGCGCCGCCCAAAACACCTGGCTCCACCAGGCGTAGTCCCACACGAAAAACAATTTGCTTCCGACCGCTTCTTCTGCGGAAGCCGTCCCGACTTCGGTATGGGAGGGAGCCCAGCCGAACCGTTGATTGATTTCGTAGAGCACAATGCCAATGAGAACCGCGGCAAACGCTCCGGGGATTTTGCCCGGCAAGGCTCGGTGGGCCACCAGTGTAATGAGAACGACGACCAAGGAAACAAAGCCGACCACCGGAAGCGCGGCAATGTCCATAAGGAGGGGCACAAAGGCGATCAAGGCCAGCGCGATCGCGGCCAGCGAGCCAAGGAGGCCCGCCCGTGGTACCCAGCGGCGGACGGCATTGCCCAGCGGGGCACAAAACGTTTTGAAGACTCCGACCATCACGAGCAAGAGAGCACCCACGTGCCAGGCGTAGAGCGAGGCCGTGGCATGATCCATTCCCAGACGCAGGCGTCCCTCTTCGAGCGCGGGCAAGAGCACCAGCAGGGCAACACCAAAGCTGCTCGGCGTATCCAGGCCGAGAGGCATGGCAGTCACATCAGGGCGGCCGGCGCGTCTGGCGAGCCGGAAAGCCATGGCGGAGTAGACGATATCGCCGATGAACACGCCGAGAGCCGTCCCCGGGATCATTCGCTGTAGCACGAACGCCGCATCAAAGCGGTCGTCGCGTGGAGTGGAGGAGGTGATGGCTCCGACCAACAGGATCATGACTGCGACGTTGTCAAGGATGAGACCGAAAAAAGCGTTCAGGTCTCCCCATGTCACCCAGCGATAACGCATTCTGAATCACCTATGCCGAATATACGAAACAAGCTGCGGCGACACATTGTGCGACCCAATCAATCCACCGTTTGGAGAAGCGCGTTCGTTTTTGGCTATACGCCATTGCTTCCCACTGCCGTCAGAGTTAGCCTGGGTTGAATGGATAACATGGGGAGAGTGAGATCTATGCGCATCTCCCGGCCCATTTATCTCTGGCAGGCGGGGTAGCCTTTCCGAAAACTCCTTTCGGGCCAATCGTAACGGATCGTTTGCCTTTGTTCTTCCATCAAAGGGATGAGTCCCATCGGAGATTGCCTTGAAGGTGCACCGCAATCGGGGCGCCTCACGGGCAAAGTCTCGGGCGGGAGGGTGCCATGCGCCGCGTGGTTGTTACCGGGCTAGGAGTGATCGCGCCCAACGGTGTCGGTAAGAAGGCCTTTTGGTCTGCCTGCGTTGACGGCCAAACGGGCGTTCGGCCGATTCAAAGCTTTGACGCATCTTGTCATCCCATTAAGGTTGCCGCCGAGGTTCCCCACTTCGATATTAGTCCTTTCCTCGTCAACGGACAGCGAAAGAACATCAAGGCCATGAGCCGGGCGATGCAGTTCGGCGTCGGCGCCGCCTGCATGGCAGTCACCGATAGCGGCCTCCAGCTCGATCGTGAGGATCCCGAACGCATCGGCGTGGTCATGGGCACGGGAATCGTGCCGATGGATCTTGGCGAGCTTGCCCCTGCCATCCTCGAATCGTGCGACGACCAGGGAAAACTGCAGCCCACTCTTCTGGGAAAGCGGGGTGGCAGCGTTCTTTTCCCGCTCTGGCTCCTGAAACATCTGCCCAACATGGTTGCGGCTCATATCTCGCTGGCTCTGAACGCCCAGGGACCCAATAGCACGGTGACGACGGCGTGTGCCGCCGGGACGCAGGCGGTGGGTGAAGCGTTTCGACTGATCGAACGAGGCGATGCCGACATCATGCTGGCAGGCGGTGCGGACAGTCGCATGGACCCACTGTTGCTTCTCGCCTATACGGCTCTCGGCGCGCTGAGCAAGGCAGAACGGCCGGCAGCGGAGGTATCCAGGCCGTTCGATGCCGAGAGAGACGGCTTTGTCCTTGGTGAAGGGGCCGGCGTCCTGGTGCTCGAAGAGTTCGAAAGGGCCCGGCACCGCGGGGCGGAAATCTACGCGGAAGTCCTTGGCTTCGGGAGCAGCTTCGATGCGTATGGCGTCACCAGGCCCGATCCCGAGGCGCGCGGGGCTGCCCGGGCGATCGAATGGGCCTTGCAGGAAGCACGCGTGGATCGCCACGATATCGACTATATCAACGCTCATGGCACGAGCACGCGTTTGAACGATCTCATGGAGACACGCGCGGTCAAGCGTGTCTTCGGCGAGGCGTCGCGGACGCTGCCTCTCTCCTCTATCAAGTCCATGGTCGGCCACCTGATCGGCGCCGCCGGTGCTGTCGAGGCTGCGGCGCTGGCATTGACCCTGCACGACGGCGTTCTGCCGCCGACGATCAATCACACGCGGCCCGATCCGGAATGCGATCTCGACTACGTGCCGAATAGCGCGCGCGAATCGCGCGTGAAGACGGCCATGTCCACCAGCTTTGGCTTTGGCGGCCAAAATGCTGCCTTGGTCATGCGCCAGATATAGAACCATTCGACAAATTCCTTCCCCCGGCCCTGCGCTCAAGGTACAATCCCCGCGACAATTCGAGAGCGATGCCAGGATTTCCATCACCGGAGGCTAGGGCAGCCATGAGCGATTCGCTGATTCTATCGCGCGTCGAAGGACAGTTGCTGCACGTCGTGATCAATCGGTCGCAGAAGCGCAATGCCCTCACGCCGGAGATGCTCGAGGAGTTATCCGCGGCGGTACGCGGCGCCGATGCCCACCCGGAAGTGCGGGCAGTGATCGTCTCCGGGGAAGGGCCGATCTTTTCGGCCGGCATCGACCTGGCGGCACTGGCCGAGACGCCGCAGGCCGTCGTAGCTCTCAACCCTGGTCGATGGGCGCGGCGTTTCGCCGAGCGGCTCCAGCATGCACTCCACGTAATCGAAGCGACCGAGGTGCCGGTAATTGGCGCACTGCACGGTCAGGTCCTGGGAATGGGGTTGGAGCTGGCATTGTCATTCGACCTGCGTGTCGCTGCCGCCGATGTGGCCATGAGCATCCCGGAAGCCCGGCTTGGCCTTGTCGCTGACGTGGGCGGCACCACGCGCTTAGCGAGGACGGTGGGCCCGAGCCGAGCGAAAGACCTGCTCCTGACGGCCCGCTCCATCGATGCCGCCGAATGCCTGCAGTGGGGCCTGGTCAATCGGGTCGTGCCGCCGGCCGAACTGATGTCGAGCACGGTCGCACTGGCCCAGCAGATTGCCCGTAACGCGCCATTGGCAATCGGCATGGCCAAGCTGATCGTCGACCAGGGAGACGGTCTCGATAAGCACTCGCAAATGGTGCTCGAGCGCTGGGCGCAAAGCCAGCTTCTTTCCAGCGAGGATTTTCAAGAAGCAGTGCGCGCTTTTCTGGAAAAGCGACCCGCAAACTTCAAGGGCCGGTGATGCTTGCCGCATCGATCGTGTGCGCCCAGCAGGTCGATCAGCGATAGAAGTCCCAGCCGTTTTCAAATTTTTCGCCGCCGTTGCGGGTGATCAAGGCGCGCAGATTCGCTTCGCTCTCTTCGTTTGGAAACCAATGTACAGAGCCTGCCGCAGTCGCGAAGCGAAAGCCATCCTTGAAGATCCGTTTTATAGGCGGCAGATCCTGATCGCCTCTGTAAGGAATCTCCTCCGGCTTGGTCCACGGCACGGGTCGGCCAGCTTCAATGATCAGCAGCGTATATACTGTGCTATCCGGAAAATCACTCAGGAGTGCCCCACGCGGGTCCTCAAAGGCAGTCCCTGGGCCGACGAAGACGTGGCAAACCGTGTGACCGGGCGGCAAAAGGCGAGCCTTCCTTCCCGGTGCGCGGTAGACGTAGGGCATCTGTTCCACGAGCGGCAAGTTGTGCGGGCTGTCCCAAGGCTCATCGAGATGGAATTGCGCGAAGAGGCCCTGTTGTTCCAGGTAGGGCAGCACTAGAACGCGCCAACTATAAAGAGGCTGGCCATCTTTGCCGTACACGACGGCGGGAGGCAGCCTGCCATGGGCACTTTCATAGTTACTCATGGCCAATGCAAGCTGCGCCAGCGTTCAGGTCGCGCGATCGTTGGCCTCCAGGACCTTGCCGACAAACTGAACGAGGATGCCGAGTGCTGCAACGATGGTCAGTGCGCCCGCGCCCATGCAAATGGTTCGCATCGAGAGCCAGTTCCGCCGTGCAGGCATGGGCGTCTGGGCATCGGCGCTTAATGGATTGTTCATGGCTTGATCCGTCCCCCCATTTCAATGATTGGATGAATCCCATTATTCCCGAGAATGGCCGGCAAAGCAATGAATGTGATTGGTGATTGCAACTCTGGTAATGAATTAAACAAATCTAAAATGGACCAGCCCCATCCTGATGAACCCGTTGAGGAATTTCACAAGCTCGCTATCACTTCTCTGGCTCTTCCGGTGAATGCGCGTTGTGTTCTTGAAAATGTGGACATGTTTTCCTCTCATGGAGTTACAGCAAACGCTCCTGAGGAGGAAGATCATGTCCACCAGTTTACTGTATCACCGCTTCGGCATCGTCGGCTACCGCTATGTCAGCCAAGCCTTTGCGGAGGGCGTCACGATCTTTCGCATCGAACAGCCACGCGAACGGTTGCGCTGTTCCCATTGCGGCTCCGACGAAGTCTGGTCCCAAGGTGGTGTCGAACGTTTCTTTCGCGGGCTGCCCATCGGCAGCCAGCCCACCTTTCTGGAACTCAAGGTGCCCCGCGTCTTCTGCTGGGACTGCGGCAAGGTCCGCCAAGTGAAGGTCAACTTTGCTGACCCCAAGAAGCATTACACGCGCACCCTGGCACGCTATGCCCTCGAACTCTGCCGGCACATGACCATCAAGGATGTCGCGGAACATCTGTGGCTCGGTTGGGACACCATCAAGGAGATCCAAGCCCAGCACCTGCAACGCCGCTTCGGCAAGCCCAAGCTACACAAACTCAAGCAGATTGCCATCGATGAAATTAATATCGGCAAGGGCCACCGTTACCTAACTATCGTGCTCAATCTGCTCACGGGCGCGGTCGTGTTCGTGGGCGACGGCAAAGGCGTGGACGCTCTGAAACCCTTCTGGAAGCGGCTGCGCCGGTCACATGCCAAGATCGAGGCCGTCGCCACCGACATGTCGCCTGCCTATATTCGGGCCGTGCGTGACAATATCCGGGGCGCGGTGCACGTGTTTGATCACTTCCATGTGATCAAGTTGTACAACGAGAAGCTCAGCGCCTTCCGCCGACAGTTGTTTCACGAACTCACCGCCAAGGGCCAAAAGCTCCTCAAGGGCATCCGCTGGTTGCTCCTGAAGAATCCGGAAAACCTCGACCCCAAGAAGAAGGAACGCCAACGCCTGGAGCGCGCCTTGCGCCTGAACGAACCCTTGGCCATCGTCTACTACATGAAGGACGACCTGCGGCAAATCTGGACCCAGTCGAACAAGGTCCTAGCGCGTCTTTTCCTGGAGGACTGGTTGGCGCGCGCACGCGTTTCGGGGATTCGCATGCTGGAGCAATTCGCCGACACGCTTGAACAGCACCAAGAGGGGATCTTGAACTACTACGACTATCCGATCTCGACGGGCCCATTGGAAGGCACGAACACCAAGATCCAGCTCATGAAGCGCCAGGCCTATGGCTATCGCGATCACGAGTTCTTGAAGCTCAAAATCCTGGGCCTCCATGAAACAAAATACGCATTAGTCGGATGAGCCGTTCTTTCTCGGATTCGGCGCGGTCGGCATCTGCGAGCATGCGTTCGCGGAGGCTTACGCGCACATGGGCGGCAGAGTCCTCTACGGCCAGCCAGTCACCCAAATGCCTCATATCCGAGCCGCCACGGCCAATGCTTTCGCTCGGCTCGTGGCCATGAAGCTCTACGCTTACCGGGCGCTTGACTATCTGCAGGCCTCTTGCGCCGCCGACAGGCGCTACCTCCTGTTCAACGCCGTGCAAAAGGCCAAGGTGAGCACCGAAGGTGTCAAGGTGATCGGACTCCTTTCAGAGTGTATCGGTGCCAGGGGAGTTGAGGCGGAAACCTATTTCGAGTCGGCCCTCAGAGACGCGCAGTTAATCCCCGGCCTTGAGGGGAGCACGCACATCAATTTCGGCCTGACCGCACAGTTTCTCGATACCTACTTTGCCGACCGCGGCAGTGAGGCCTCGTCACCAGCGTCCTTGGTGCTCGGGGAAGTCGCTGCCGAGGAGAATCCCTATTGGATGCACACTCGTGACCGCAATGCCAAGACAGTCGGCTTCGCGCATTTCCTGAAGGCCTACGTTCGCCTGGGCGCTATAGCAAATGTCCGCTTGTTCGTGGAGCAGGTAGAGGCATTTCGGCAATTCATCACCAGGAGTGAAACGGGCTTGAGCCCTCCCGTGGATGCCGGCTTCTTGATCGCCATCGGCAAATGCCTTTCGACCTGCGCCTACGCTCAGCTGATCGCCGAGAACTGCGTGGCGGCGGACGTTGCGCCAGCGCTTATTTGCCTCATTTTCCACGGATTGATCGAGGATTTGGCCGCGGAAGCGCTCAAATTGTCAGCGACGTTCGTTCCAGTCAGTGACCATAGGCGCCTGCTCAAGCAAGTTGTCCGTGTTCCGCGAACGAGCGCTATAGACCTCGAATCGGTTTCCGAGTTCATAGCCTCACGATACAAGGTGTGATTCAGTCCTCGCTGGCCTGGGTGGTCGACCATGCTGCAAGTTGTAATCTATGAGCCCTTCTGCTTCGTACCACCTATACCCAAGATGCAGGAAGGCGTTTTGTCGTCCAATGACAAGGTGGCGTCACAGGGGGAACTTCATTATCCTTTTACTTGACACTCGCTTGCCCACCGGATAAAAGCGATTGTCCAAGGAACGTGTCATGCCTTGTCTTGACGAATCGCCGGAGGGTGGTTGTGTGGCCTTACTCGCCTTCGCCACCTTTCCTTCAAGGCAGGACTGGCACCGCTGCTTCCTTGTTGGTGGACCGAACCTGGGGTGCCCCTAACTTTAGCGCTGGGACCGAGGGGAGTGAAGAATCGCGAATGCGGCGTCCCGATTGAGTTGGGGCTGCGCAGGCAGCGCATCTCGCCATTCGATTCCATAAATGTCTTGCGATGATGATTACCACCTAGCGTGGGGGTGCCCACTTGCCCAGGGCCGCCTCCAGCCTGGCGGTTGGATACGCACCCTACCGGGATGAGCGTTGCTATCCTGGCGTGACGATTCAGGTCTGCGCGCGAGCATGGTGGCTCCCACCCACTGCCTGTTGATGACATGCCGTAGAATCGCCGGAAGGTTAGCAAGAATCCTGTGCAAGTTAGTTCTCGGCGCTCTCGGTCCATACGTCGTTACAACGATGTGGTGATTATTATTTTCGGCCTACCCTGCCCCAAGGAGTAGCCTTATGTCTCCATTCTGGAAACGGCGTCCGATCAACCGGAAACCCCAGCTCCAGGGGAGTTCCCCCCGCGGAAAGGACAACAGGAAATGGCGCCCTCAACCGAAACTTCAAATCGAGCTCCTGGAAGATCGCACGCTGTTGTCGGTCATTCCGACATTCAATGCAACTACCGGCCTGCTGACAGTGAACCTCACGGCTGCTGGCGACGCGACTACCATCACAGAAAATTCATCAAATGAGATCCACTTGACCAATGTGGTCTCCCCTAACGATTTCAGCGGCGTGATTAGCATTGACGTGGAGGGTAACGGCGCCGGCAGCCAGGCGGTCACTTTCGGAAATACCATCACGCTTGGCGGCAGCTTGACGGCCGGGAGTGGTATCGGCCAGATTACCTTCGATCCTTCTGCCGGAATTGTCGCCACCGGTGCTGTAATTCTTCAGGCATCAGATACAGAGAGCGGCCTTCTCGCGACAGGAAGCGCGCAGATCCTCGTCACCAGCGCCACCATCCAGGGCAGCTCCGTAGACTTATCGGCTAGCTCGTCGTTGACCGCAAATCAAACGAACACCATCCAGGCTTCCGGCGTAAGCATTTCCGGCATCGACGCCAAGTCGGATGCCACGATCACGATCGGCGGCAGCTCCCAGATCACCAGCAAGAGCGGCGACCTGACGATCGCGGCCACTTCCACGGTGCAAGCCACTGCAATTGCGGTGGCCAGCCAGAGCGGGGCAACGGGCGTCGACGCCGACTCCGCGACAAACATTATCGAGAGTTCCGCACTTGCCAACGTCTCCGGAAGCTCCTCGCTGTCGGCTTTCGGGAAGCTTAGCGTCACCGCCACGAATGATCCGACCCTGACTACGACCGCCGACGGCAGCGGCAGCGGCGCCAGCGCCGCGGGCGGTTCCGTCGCTGTGGCGACGCTCACCGGCAATACCCAGGCCTACATCGACAGCACCGTCACGGCCTCTGCCAATGAAATCGATATCACTGCAGAGTCCACGCGCACGCTCAATACGACGGCCAAATCCACTGCCGGGGGGGCTACGCAGAACGACCAGAGCCCGCAAACGACAACGGACGGCAACGCGAATACGAGTGGTAGCCCGGTCCAGGTCGCCGGCGCCATCGCCGTGGCCAGTATCTCCGGATCGACGCAGGCATACGTTGACGCCAGCGGGCTGGTCTCAGCTACTCAGGCAATCAATATCAACTCCCTTTCCTCCACCGACGCCACGACGGTTGCTGATGGAACCACGACCGCTGCCGGCAACTCGAGTGTTGGTGTCGGCGTGGCCGTGGCCGTCAACGTCGGCAACGTGAACAGCCAGTCTTACATCGACGGCGCAGACTTGAAGGCTGCGGCCATCAATATCCAGGCTGGCGAACCCGTTGCCTCCCCCACGAATCTCTTTTCAGCGCAGGCGACCTCCGGAGCAGGGGACTCGTCGAAAGTGACCGTAGCCGGGGCGCTGGCGGTGAATGTTGTCGGCAATGACAACGAGGCCACGATCCAGGGCGTCGACACGTTTACCGGCAATCCCAACGTATCCGCGAACGCGGATAACACGACAACCGACACTGCCGAGGCGCAGCCGGGCGCCATAGACAACGGAGGGAACACGGGCGTGGGAGCGTCGATTGCTGTCAACGTGCCCAGCAACACCGCCACCGCCTCCGTGCCAGATGGCGTCCAGCTCACAGGAGCTAACGAGCTCACCCTTGGTGCGACATCCAACGATAGCACGACTACCACAGCTAGCGCCGGGGCGTCGGGCAAGAACGCTGTGGGCGGGGCCATAGCGATCACTGTTCAGACCAATACGACGACGGCGCAGTTGGGGACGCTGGCGGGGACGCAAGATTTGGGCGGCGCGTTGCAGGTGACGGCGACGCATACGGGGACGAACACGACGACGGCGGACGGCACCGCGGTGGGTGGCAACGTGGGTATTGGCG
>Ga0208565_1001949_pt1 | contig 11538 bp, 11 predicted proteins | sample Sb_taG_7_FD_187706 | JGI IMG/M metagenome (GOLD analysis project Ga0208565, IMG submission 187706) | Peat soil microbial communities from Weissenstadt, Germany - Sb_50d_2_FS metaG (SPAdes) (version 2) | ecosystem: Environmental > Terrestrial > Soil > Wetlands > Peat | place: Germany...
CGGCAGCGGGTGCGGAACGGGGCACCCGGCCGGTGTGATCGAGACGCTGATCGACGGTGGCCATCGGGCCTCACGCTACGGATCCGAGGTGAACGTGCCGTGAAACGGGTGCAACCAACAAGTGTTCTGCAGATGAACTCTTCAACGTTGCGTTCCCGCCCCGGGCGTTAACCTCCCCTGACACACGAGTGGGAGGTGCCCGATGACCGAGGCCATGGGCCACGGCGTGAACCAGCGCAAGGCCATAGAGATGACGGCCGACGAGGTGGAGGCCTTCCTTGCCGAGCGGCGCGCCATGACGATGTGCTCCATGTCCCCGGACGGGTCGATCCACGCCGTGGCGATGTGGTACGGCTTCCTGGACGGGTGCGTCACGGTGGAGACCAAGGCCAAGTCGCAGAAGGTGCAGAACCTGCGGCGTGACCCCCGGCTCACGCTCCTCTTCGAGGCCGGCGACTACTACGAGGAGCTGCGCGGCGTGGAGCTGGTCGGGCGGGCGGAGGTCGTCGACGACCCCGACAAGCTCTGGACGCTCGGCGTCAGCGTGTTCGAGCGCTACTACGGCGCCTACTCCGACGACCTCAAGCCGTTCCTCGAGACGATGCTGCACAAGAGGGTGGCGGTGAAGCTCAACGTGGAGCGGACGGTCAGCTGGGACCACCGCAAGCTGGGGCTGCCCCCGACGCGCCCGACGACTCCGTGAAGATCGCGATCCGCCAAGCGGTCGCCGTGCCGCCGGCGCGGGCAGTCGCCGCCTACGGGACACCTGCGTTCTACGTGGGGCGCCCGGGGCGGGACGACATCGCGATGGTGGAGGTCGTGCGCCACCACGACCTGGGCGAGCGGGTCCTCATTGAGGTGCGCTTCGCCTTCACGGGCTCGCTGTCGCCCGCGGTGCGCGCCGTGATCGACCCCGCCAAGATGTCGTGGGTCACCCGGACGGAGGTGTGGCCGGCAGAGGCGCGCACGAGCTGGGTGGTCCTGCCCGACCACTACCCCGACCGGCTGAGCGCCAGTGGCAGCTATCGCTTCGAGGAGGGGGACGACGGCCCGGACAGCACCATCGTGCATGTCGAGGGCGATCTCAGGGTGCGCGCGCCGATTGTCGGGCGCTCGGTCGAGCGGGTCATCGTCACCGACCTGCGTCAGTACATTCGGGACGAGCTGGCGGGCATCCCCGACCTGGCGCAGTGAGGCTCAGACCCGCGCCTAGTCGCACGCCTTGAGCATCTGCGTCATCCCGTCCTCGATCGCGCCCGACAGGACGTCGATGTCCTTCGTGGAGTCGTAGTCACCGGTGATGCCGAAGTTGACCTCGCCGTCGTAGGAGAAGATCGCGATCCCGAAGCGGATCTGCCCGGCGAGCGGCACGTAAGGGAAGGCGCGGATCATGCGCCGCCCGGCTGCGTACAGCGGGAACTGCGGTCCGGGGACGTTGGTGGTGACCGTGTTGACGTTGCGCTGCCCTGCCCTGGTGGCCAGGCGCATCCCCAGGGCCAGCAACATCGGCGGGGCGAAGCCCGACATGGAGGTCAGTGCCTCGCCGGCCACCGCCTGCTTGGAGTCCTTGAGGTCCTTCATCTGCTCGGTGATGGTGTGGAGCCGCAGGACCGGGTCCTCAATGTCGACGGGGAGCTCAGCGAACATCGCCGAGACCTTGTTGGCGAACGTGCCGTCCCCCACCGCCTTACCGGAGGCGTCGCGTGGCCGGACCGAGACCGGCACCAGCGTGCGCACCACGCGCTCGACGTCTTCGTCGCGTGACAGCAGGAGCTCCCGGAAGCCGTTGGTGATGCACGCCAGCACCACGTCGTTGAAGGTCCCGCCGAGCGCCTTGCGGACCCGCTTGATGTCGTCGACCGATGTCGTCGCCCAGGCGTAGCGCCGATGGGGGCCGAGCGGGCCGTTCAGGCTCGAGAGCGGCGTCGGGCGCACCAGCCCGCTGAGGGCGAAGAAGCCGCTGGCCACCTCCAGGGCGGAGGTGACCACGCGGCGGACGACACGGGCCTGCGCCCGCGCCGCGCGGACCTGTTCGTAGGGAGAGCGCACGATGTTCTCCAGCGCGTCCACCACGAGTTGGAACCCCGAGGGCAGCGGGCGGGCGACCCACTGCGAGTGTTCGGGGCGCGGCGTATCGGGGCTCAGGTCCATGATCACCGCGAGCAGGTCCGTCCCCGAGACCCCGTCGACCAGCGCGTGATGCGTCTTGGCCAGCATGGCCCAGCGCTCGTCCTCGAGCCCTTCGACCACCCAGATCTCCCAGAGGGGCTTTGAGCGGTCGAGCTGCTGTGCCATGACGCGCCCGACGAGTTTGCGCAGCTCGCTCTCGCCTCCCGGGGAGGGCAGCGCGGTGTGGCGCAGGTGGTACTCGATGTTGAAGTGCGGGTCGTCCACCCAGACCGGCCGCCCCAGCTCGAAGGGGACGAACCTGACCTTCTGGCGGTAGCGCGGGACGAGATCGAGCTTGGCGTCCACCATGGCCACGATGTCGGCGAACGGCGGCGGGGGCCCCTCGAAGATGGCGACCGAGGCGATGTGCATGTGGGACACGTGGTCCTCGATGTGGAGGAACGATGCGTCCAGGGGGCTCAATCGATCAGCACTCATCGACCCTCCATTCAGGGCAGTTCGGGCCCGAACGCTACTACCGGGCGGTCGTCGATCTCCCGGGTCAGCCGGCGCTGGCGGCGACGATGCGTTCGCCGAGCGAGGCCAGGAGGGGGGTGTCGTGGATCTCACCCAGGGTCTCCTCGTAGGCGGCCTCGATCACACGGGTGCTGCGGTCCTCGGCCATGGCGCGCAAGCCCATCGCCCGGCGCGACCCGGCACCGGGCTCCAGGCTCACCACGGCCGTTCCCGCCTCCTCCAGCCGCGCGACCTCCCGCTCCAATCGGCGGTGCACGGAGCGGCGCAGGAGGCCGTCGGCCCCGTTCGCGCTGCCGTGGGCGGCGGACATCGACGAAATGATGACGACCAGGTCCAGACCCTCGGACCGGAGCACGTCGGCGTTGGTGGCCGAGTGCACGCCACCGTCGACGTACTCGGTTTCCCCGATGGTGACCGGTCGGAAGTAGCCCGGAATGGCACACGACGCCAGCACCGCCGGGGCCAGCCGTGCCGGCGGTGCGCCGGGCCGGCCGAAGACGACGCGGGCGCCGTCGGACCGGCGGACGGCGCAGATCCGCAGCCCGCGCGGCCAGTGGGCGCCGATGTGCTCGTCGAGGCCGCGCGCCCGCCCGGAGACGTCGACCTGGCCGCGCGGCATCAGCGTCATGGCCGCCACCTCGGGGCGGAAGGCGAGCGGCCGCCGGGCCACCCGCGTGAGCAGCGCGGGGGACGGCAGGTTCCACGGGCGCAGGAGCGACCGCACCGACGGGGTGGGCAGCGGCTCGGCTTCGGAGGGGAGGATGCGCCGCAGGATGGCACCGCCGCGCCGCGAGGTGGGCACCCCGTAGAGCGAGGCCGCCAGGTCGGTGGCCGGCACACCGACGCGCAGCGCCGCACCGGTGACCGAGCCGGCCGACGTGCCGACGATGATGGACGCGCGGCGCGGGTCCCAGCCGATCTCGCGCTGCAGCGCGGCCAGCACGCCGGCCTGGTAGGCCTGGCCGACGACACCGCCGGCACCGAGCACCAGCCCGATCGAAGGAGCCTTGCGGCCCCCGAACCCCCCACGGATCACCTTCATCACCCCCACTTCTTACCTGTTTGTCCGACGCTTCACAGAAATCTCACCTACGGGGCGGGGTTCGCCCTGCTGGGGACCGCCTCCCGGCTCTTCGGGCGACCGGCCTGGCATGCCGCGCGGATTCTGGGGTCACTCGGCGGAGGAGACGGTGGCGGACGAGGTGGCCGAGGCCGGCGGGGAGGCCAGGAGGAACGCCCGCTCCCACGAGGGCTGCATCATCTGAGCGCACCGGCCGTTACTCTGCGGAGCTGACATGGGTTCGACCCGCGACGACCTGCACCGCATCGCGGCGCACGTGCTGGGCCGCCGGCGCTGCGCGGTGAGCGGCCACTTCGGCCTGCGCGCCAGCCCCGAGGGTCTGGCCACTCCGGCGTTCGGGCCCGAGCCCGAGGTCCTGCGCCTGGCCGGGTCGACCCTCGTGCGCGAGGTGGGGACGCAGTGTTGGTCGATGCCCCTCGACGGCTCGACCCTGGCCGAGCTGGCCCGCTTCGGGGGGGCCGACCTCGACGCCGACTTCTCGGCGGGCCCGGCGACGCCCCCGCTGGAGCCGACAGACGCTCCGCTGAGCGTGGACGCCGCGGAGCTGGACGGGCTCTACCGCTGGTTCGACCTCGGCTGGCGGGTGCTCGACGCCGTCACCTCGGACGCGTCCGTGACGCCCAACCGGGCGACCGTGCAGCTGTGGCCGGAGCACTTCGACGCCGGCACCGCCGTCGACCTGGGCTCCGGTGCCGGCGTCAACCTCGGCTTCTCCGGCGGCGACTTCTTCTCGGAGGAGCCGTACGCGTACGTCGGGCCCTGGGGCCCCGAACGGCCGGGCGATCCCGGGTACTGGAACGCGCCGTTCGGTGCGTATGTGCCGCGCTCGCGTGCCGGCGGCGCGGCGGCGTGCGCGGCCTTCCTGCGCTCGGGCGTGGCGTTGTTGGCGGGCGGATAGCGCGCGCGTGCCCGTCTCGCTCCCCACGGCCGAGACGGTCAACCTCCGTCCGCCCGACGCCGAGGAGACGCAGCTCCTGGCCGACGGCGTGGCGTCCGCCGCCGCCGGGCGTGACGGGCTGCTGCCCGTGCAACGCTCACTCGTCGAGGCGATGTTCTCGGCGATGACCGGCCACCCGGTGTCGCTGGAGGGCCGGCGACCGATCACCGCCGGTGAGTTCGCCGCCGCCCTGTCCCGGCGCGACCTCCCGTTCCGCTCTCGCATGGTGCAGGCGATGCTCCTCTGCGCGCTGGTCCGGCACCCCCTTCCCGACGACGTGGCCGGCGGCGTGGCGGAGTTCGCGGCGGAGCTCGGAGTGCAGGATGGGATGGTCGACGTGGCACGGGAGTTCGCCGCCGGATCGCTCGGCCTGGCGGCCATCGACTTCGCTCGCAACGGGTACGAGGGGACGTGGCACGAGGAGGAGTCGGCCGGCGCGCTCCACTCCACGCGGGTGCTGCACGACGCCTGGGAGTTCTCCCTCGCCGATCCCGCGCTGGCGGCGCGCTGGGCCTCCCTCGAGGCCCTCCCCCCGGACACCCTCGGTCGCAAGGTGTGGGAGATGTACCAGGCGCGCGGGTTCTCGTTCCCGGGGACGCCGGGGTCGGCCCCGCCCCTGCTGTGCCAGCACGACTGGGTCCACGTGCTGGCCGACTACGGGACCACGGTGGAGTCGGAGGTCGAGGTGTTCGGCTTGATCGCCCGGGCCAACGACGACATGCACGCGTTCTCACTGCTGGCCATGGTGATCTCGCTCTTCGAGACCGGCTACCTCGCCACGGGGGCCGGGCTGTTCGAGTCCTCGCCCGGCCACTTCTCGTCGAGCCCGGACATGGCGGTCCGCCTGGCCGACGCCATGCGGCGCGGCGCCCTGTGCCACGACCGCGAGACGGGGTCCGACAGCATCGACTTCCTCCGCATGGACTGGTTCGCCGTGGCCGACCGGACCTGCGAGGACGTGCGGGCGCGCTTCAACCTCGTCCCGAAGGCGCCGGCGGCGGTGGCGGCGGGGTCGACCGGGCCCTGGGAGCCCGGGGGGATCAGCCCCTTCCAGATGAATGCCGGCCGGCAGCTGGCCGCCGGCCGGGGGCTGCCCTACGACGCCCACGGCGCATCGGTCTGAGGGTCACGACTCGAGGAAGCGCAGGACCGCCAACACCCGGCGGTGGTCGTTCTCCGACACGGGGAGACTCAGCTTGGCGAAGATGTTGGCGACGTGCTTCTCGACGGCTCCGTCGCTGACCACCATCGCGTGGGCGATGGCCGCGTTGGACCGGCCCTCCGCCATGAGCTCGAGGACCTCCCGTTCGCGCGGCGTGAGCGCCGCCAGCGTGTCGGTGCGGCGCGTGGCGCCGAGGAGCTGCGTCACCACTTCGGGATCCAAGGCCGTACCTCCTATGGCGACGCGCTCGAGCGCCTCGACGAAGTCGCTGACGTCGGCCACGCGGTCCTTGAGCAGGTAGCCGATGCCGGCGGCGTCGTCCGCCAGCAGGTCGGCCGCGTAGCGCGTCTCGATGTACTGCGAGAACAGCAGGATCCCCAGCCCCTCGTGACGGGCGCGCAGGTCGAGCGCGAGGCGCAGGCCCTCGTCGGTGAAGGTGGGCGGCATGCGGATGTCGATCACGGCGACGTCGGGCGGGTTCTGGGCGACGGAGCTGCGGAGCGCTTCGGGATCCCCGACGGCGCCCGTGATGGCGAAGCCGCGATCGACCAGGAGCTGGACGAGGCCGTCGCGCAGGATGGCCGAGTCCTCGGCGATGGCGACCCGCAGTGCGCCGACCATCACGGGCTCAGCGGCAGGTCGACGGTGACGACGGTGGGCCCGCCGTGCGGGCTGACGAGGTGGAGCCGCCCGTCGACCGCGTGCACCCGGTCGGTGAGCCCGGTCAGCCCGCTGGACGAGGAGCCGACGCGGGAGAGCTCGGCGCCGCCGCGCCCGTCGTCGCGCACGACGAGGCGGAGCCACGTCCCTTGCTGCGCGCAGGAGACGGACGCCCGGGACGCCTGCGCGTGCTGCGCCACGTTGGCTAGCAGCTCCGCGACGCAGAAGTAGGCGATGGCCTCAATGGCCGGGGTCGGTCGCGCCCGCAGGTCGAAGGAGACTGCGGTGGGCACTGCGCTGCGGGCGGCAAGGGTGGCCAGCGCACCCTCGAGGCCGATGTCGAGCGCCGGCGGATGGATGCCCCGGGCGATGTCGCGCAGCTCGGCGATGGCCTCCTTGGCGCCGCGGTGCGCCTCCTCGACGAGCTCACGCACCCGGTCGAGATCGACGGTGTCGGTGTCCTCGAGCTTCTCCTTCGCCATGCCCAGGCGCATGGCGAGCGCGACGAGCTGAGCCTGGGTGCCGTCGTGCAGGTCGCGCTCGATGCGCCGTAGCGTCGCCGCCGAGGCGTCGACCGTCTGGGTCCGGGCCTGCTCGAGCGTGCGGACCCGGGCTGCCATGGGGTCGGGGCCGAGCAGGCCGCGGATGAGCAGGCGGTCCACGGTGACGAAGCCGCGCGTCACCCAGGGGGCCGCGAAGAAGAAGATGGCGCCGAGGATGAAGACCCCGACCGCGTGGAAGAAGCCTCCCGGCTGGAACCAGAACGGGCTGCCGCCGAAGATGCCGCGCGCCAGCCCCCAGACCGCCAGGCCACCACCGCCCCGGTCGAAGATCGGCCCGGTGAGGCAGGCGAAGGCGTCCCACCACAGGCTGACGGCGACGAACACGCCCAGGATGGTCCACGGCACCTTGACGGCGAAGTAGGCCACGGCGCGCCAGCCCACCCGGTCCCGCAGGGCGGACTGCAGCCACCCGAGGAAGCCGCGCCGGCCGACGAAGGGCTCGGGGTCCTCCACCGGCTCGCCGAGCATGGACCGCGCCAGCCCGCGCTGCCAGCCGCCCATGCCGCGGGCGCTGCGCAGGGAGAGCCCGAGCAGGGCGAGCCCGAAGAAGGTGACAGCAAGCGCCACGCCGGTCACCATGGTGAGCCCGATGAAGGCGATGCCGACCCCGGCCAGGCCGCCGGAGACCAGGAAGAAGGCCAGCTCGCTCCAGGGGCGCTTCGTGAAGGGCTCGCGCACGATGCGCTCCGCCAGCGACTTGAGAGCGACCGCGTGCTCCTCGCTGATGGCCAGCGAGAGCTCCTTGCCCCGGATGCGCACGTGCACGCCCGTATCCTCGGCCTGCTCGACGTCGGACTGCTCGACCATCAGGCGTCCCGCCGGTTGAGGAACGCCGCACCGACGGCCAGTGCGATGGCCGCGTAGAGGGCCATCAGCAGGAAGGCGGCGGTGCTCGAGAGCGCACCGAAGACGGGCACGACTGCGCCAACGGAGTTGCCGAGCAGCATCACGGGCATGAATCGGCTCGGGTTCCCGGTCACGTTGTGGAGGATGAGGGGGACCAGAAGCGTGCATCCCACGAAGACAGCGATGGAACCCGCACTATGGCGGATGATCGCGCCGATCCCTAGCCCGAACAAGGCGAGGAGGGCCAGGAAGGCCCCCGACTCGACGAGGGCCCGCAGGACGCCGGGATCACCCAGCGTGGCGGTGGGCGCCCCGCCGGAGAGGACGGCCTGACCGACGAAGAACGACAGGAAGCTCAGGACCATGCCCAGGATCAGGGTGAAGATCCCGAGCACGACGGCCTTGGCGCCGAAGAGCACGGAGCGACGGGGTGTCGCCGCCAGGGACGAACGGATGGTGCCGCTGCCGTACTCGCCGGTCATGGAGAGCACGGCCAAGATGCCGATGACGAGCGACGCGAGGGCGAAGCCCGCCAGTGAGGTGTTGGTGGGGTCGAAGTTCTTGTAGAAGTTCGCCGACTGGTGCCGCACGCCGTTGGTGGAGAGGAAGCTGACCAGGACGGTGCCGACCAGCGCGATGAGCAGTGCCCATTTCGTCGAGCGCAAAGTGACGAGCTTCTGCCATTCGGCGCCCATCGCGTCACGGAGGCCGGCGCGGTGCCCGGCGCGGTGCCCGGCGCTGTGGCGCGGTACGTCGAGTGTGGTTGCGAGTGTCATGAGGTCCTTTCAGCGGGACGCAACGGGAGCGCCGCGCAGGGGCGCGGGGTCGGAGGAGCGGTACTCGACGCTGTCGCCGGTGAGCTCCATGAAGGCGTCCTCGAGGGAGGCGCGCATGGGCGTCAGCTCGTGGACGGTCAACGAGGTGCGAGCGGCCAGGTCGCCGATGTCGGCCGAGCACATGCCGGTGACCACGATGGACCCGTCGTCGTCGACGCTGGGCCGGGCACCCGCCCTGGTGAGTGCCGACACGAAGCGCTGGGGCGAGGGTGTCACGACGCGGACCACGTCCGACCGGCTCTGCGCGGTGAACGCATTGACGCTCGTCTCGGCGATCAGGGTGCCGCGGCCGATGACGACCAGTCGCTCTGCGGTGAGCGCCATCTCGTTGATCAGATGGCTCGACACCAGCACCGTGCGCCCTTCGGCGGCGAGGCGACGCAGCAGGTGGCGGACCCAGCGGATGCCCTCGGGATCGAGGCCGTTGACCGGCTCGTCGAAGAGAAGGACGCCGGGGTCGCCCAAGAGCGCGCTGGCGATGCCGAGGCGCTGTCCCATGCCGAGCGAGAACTTCCCCGCTCGCCGGTCCGCCACCGCGGTTAGCCCCACGACGTCGAGGACCTCGTCGACGCGGCCGGCGGAGATGTCGTTTGTCCGGGCCAGGCAACGTAGGTGGTTCCGCGCGCTGCGGCCCGGGTGGAACGCCTTGGCGTCCAGCAGCGCGCCCACCTCACGCAGCGGCCAACGAAGCTCGTGGTAAAGAAGTCCGTTCACCAGGGCGCGGCCGCCGTCGGGCACGTCGAGCCCGAGGATCATGCGCATCGTGGTTGACTTGCCGGACCCGTTGGGGCCGAGGAACCCGGTGACGACGCCGGGGGTGACCGTGAAGCTGAGGTCGTCGACGGCGAGGGTCTTCCCGTAGTGCTTGGTCAGTCCGTCGGTGACGATCATGTTCGCTGACTCCTTCCGCGACCCGTCGGGCGGGCTGCACTGCCAGCATGCGGCGTGAAGGGATGCATTGGAATGCCGCTACCGGGCGTCCCGTCCTGGTGCTACCCCCCCTCCGCCGGGAGCAGGAGGCGTCAGCCCGCGGCGGGCGACCCGGGCCAGGCGGGGTAGGACGGTGCCCGGTCGGGCGGGGAGGGGTAGCTGGTGACCGACCCGGGCACCGAGAACATCGGGACGGGTCCGGCGGGCACCGTGCCCGCCTTGTAGCGCGCCCCGCCGTTGACGTAGCGCATCAGTCCGCTGCCGGTTACGCCCTCCTCGTCGGGGCCCTTGGCGGTGGCGTCGTACCAGAGGAACGTGTAGTCGGCGGGCGACGAGTAGCTCGGCAGCGGCGCCGCGCCCTGATAGCCGTAGGCGGAGAGCGGGGTGGTCGGCCCGCCCCCGGCCGGCGGGGCGCGGAACAGCCCCGCGGTGAAGGTGGAGGGCGTGAGGTCGGGCCCGGCCAGCTGGACCCCCTCGAAGAACTGCTGGATCGGCGGGATGATCGCCGGCGCCGCCAGGGAGGCGGGTGAGGTGTTGGCGCCGTACCACCAGCGGTAGAGCCGGTCGGCGTCGTTCGTGGCGACCGGGGTGGGGACGCCGAGGCTCGTGACCCCGAAGGCGTGCGCCCACTCGGACTGGTCGTAGTAGCGCCCGAGGGCCGACGTGTCGGTGAGCACGATCCCGGTGATGATCCACTCGGGGGAGTAGCCGATGTCGGCGCAGGCCCGCGTGAGGTAGATCGGCATGATGGGGTCGCCGGCGAAGATGACACTGGTGGCGCCCGAGGTCTTCAGCTTCTCGGCGATGGTGGCGGCCTGGGTGGGCAGGGTGGTGAGGTCGAGCGTGTACTGGAGGTCCGTCGGCGACGCCATTCGCACGTGGCCCGACCGGAGCTTCTTCGCCAGCGACGCCGTCAGCTCGGCCGTTCCGGGGGCGGGGGGCTCGGAGGTCTCGCTCACCACGATGAACTTCCGCGGGACCGTGTGCAGGGAGGGGTCGCCGGCCCAGATGGCCGGCTTGTCGTTCAGCTTGGCGATGACGTAGCCGATGGTCTCGTAGAGCGACGTGTCGGCCGTCGGCAGGTTGGCCCACTGGTACGGGGCGTTCAGCTGGATCTCGCCGTGGGTGTTGGAGTCGCCGCACCCCATGCAGAACACGTGCTGGCGCGCCAGCTCCTCCTCGTAGGCCGATGTCTGCGCCGGTCCTCCGATGGAGGCGAAGGCGTGGAGCTGCTGCGCCACCGTGACGGCGTCGGCGTGGGCGGCCACCGGGTCGGTCGCCGCACCCGTGGCGTTGAACACGATGAGGTTGATGTGGCGCCCGTACATCTCGTAGACGTGGTTGAACATGGCCACGTAGGCCTGCACGGTGGCGAGTGCCTGGGCCGGCGTGCCTGCCGCACTCGAGACGGCCGAGGCCAGCCCGCCCGGTTGGGCCTGGTAGTAGACGAGGTTGACGGAGTCACCCGACACACCGCTCGAGGTGGCCCCGCCGTTCTTGGCTCCGGTGACGACCGGCACGCAGGGCGGGGCGTAGACGCTCGGCATCTTGAGCCGCCCCGTCTTGTGGTCGCACTCGGTCCCCCAGTCGTAGTCGGCGGTCTTCCCCAGCTTGGCGGCGGCCGCATAGGTGAGCGGTACGGTCGAGCGGGTGGCCTGGGCCGCGCCGCCGCTCGACGGGGCCGTGGTGGTGGTGCCGTTGTTCTCGTGCACGGTGGCCAGGGCACCAGCGGCCACCAGCGCGGCCACGATGAGGACGACCGGCCCGGCGATGCGCAGGCGGCTCACCCGCGGCCAGGGCCGTTCGGTCGGTCGCGGCTCCGTGTCGCTCATACCGGGTCCACCTCCGTGGTCGTGGTCGTCGCCGAGGCCGGCCCA